>Ga0209167_10000548_pt1 | contig 26216 bp, 32 predicted proteins | sample Coa_R1_9_FD_187154 | JGI IMG/M metagenome (GOLD analysis project Ga0209167, IMG submission 187154) | Surface soil microbial communities from Centralia Pennsylvania, which are recovering from an underground coalmine fire - Coalmine... | ecosystem: Environmental > Terrestrial > Soil >...
ATAGTCTTCAATCCGAGGGGGCAGCAAACTGGGTTGCTCACGGCTATCGCCGCTCTTGAATGCATGATTCGTCATAGGCCGAATCGTACACCAACTCTCAAAAATGCCGAGTTCTTGCCCAGCCTCGTCGGGCAAATCACGCGCACCTCAGGCAAGTCGCGTGTCCAGCCTTTCCGCAAAAAATATTTCACTTTCCCCGTCGGGCAAATCATCTCTACAAGCTCGCCCCGTCCCGCCCCGACAAAGGGGCGTTTCGCGAATCGTCACGGACGCGGGGCGGGATGCGGTGGACGCAGGCGGCGCTTCTGACGAGGGCGCTCTGTCAGCGGACGGCGAAGTCGTGTGGTCCTGATGCCCCGACGCTGGCATCAAGTTCGCGAAAGGCAACTTTCGCGAACGACGGTGGCAAAAAAGCCCGGCTCACCGGGGAGAGCGCGGAATAAGCCGTAAAACCATTGCGCGGGGAATGCCGGGTGTTTCCGGTGTGACCGTGGTGACTATGCTTGTGTGCTTCTTCATCTTGCACACAAGGCTGCGGGCGCAATGGGCGCCCGGCATTCCCTGCGCCCTTTGATTTGAGAAGGCGCGGCGTTCAGGGCAAACCTCGCGCGATAGCCGCGGCGAGATCGCGAAGCTGTGTCTGCACACGGTGGGCTGTTTGAAATGTGAACGCGTAGCTACGCCCCGGCTGTCGTCATCCGCGAAAGTGAATGGTCCAGTGCGCCGTGGCGTTTCGGTTTTATCGCCGACGCTGGTGGAATACTGGATGCCCCTTGGGCAGGGTATGACGTTGAAAGTTCGAGATCGAGCGGCGGTGTGGGCGTAGGGAAGAGGTGGTTGAAGTTGGACGTTCCCCCGGATGCTGCGCGAGCCGCGGATAAGCGCGTTCACCCGCGTCTTCGACACGCTATGCGGTGCGCTGCTGATCCGGGGCCCATCGAAAATAGGTCCCGGCTCTGCGGTGCATCGCTGGAGAAGCGCTGCACCGCGTCCGGGACACGAGATAGGGCTGCCCGCCTTAGTCGAACAGGCTCGACACCGACTCTTCGGCCGCGGTGCGGCCGATCGCTTCCGCGATCAGGGTGGCGATCGACAGCGTGCGGATGTTGGAGGCCTTGCTGACCGCTTCCGTCGGCTGGATCGAGTCGGTGATCACGAGCTCCTTCAGCCGCGACGAGGCGATACGCGTCACCGCGCCGCCGGACAGCACGCCGTGGGTGATATAGGCGTAGACTTCCTTGGCGCCGTTGGCGAGCAGCGCGTCGGCCGCGTTCACCAGCGTGCCGCCGGAGTCGACGATGTCGTCGACCAGGATACAGATGTATCCGGCGACCTCGCCGATCACGTTCATGACTTCGGATTCGCCGGCGCGCTCGCGGCGCTTGTCGATGATGGCCAGCGGCGTGTTGATGCGCTTGGCAAGGCCGCGCGCGCGCACCACGCCGCCGACGTCGGGCGACACCACCATGACATTGGCGAGGTCGAAGTTTTCGCGGATGTCGCGCACCATCACCGGCGAGGCGTAGAGGTTGTCGGTCGGGATGTCGAAGAAGCCCTGGATTTGGCCGGCATGCAGGTCGAGCGTCATGACGCGATCGACGCCGGCCTGGGTGATCAGGTTGGCGACCAGCTTGGCCGAGATCGGCGTTCGCGAGCCGGATTTGCGATCCTGCCTGGCATAGCCGAAATAGGGAATCACGGCCGTGATGCGGCGCGCCGACGACCGGCGCAACGCATCGGTGATGATCAGGAGTTCCATCAGATGGTCGTTGGCCGGAAACGACGTCGACTGAATGATGAAGGCATCCGAGCCGCGGACGTTTTCCTGGATTTCGACGAAAATTTCCATGTCGGCAAAGCGCCGAACCACCGCCTTGGTCAGCGGCAGTTTGAGCCCGCTTGCGATGGCCTGCGCCAGAGCCGGGTTGGAATTGCCGGCAACGAGCTTGATCGAGCCGTTCTTGGCCGACATCGAGGCTTCTCCCCGGGTCTTGCTGGATACAACGTTCAGCATATCGCAATTCCCACGGAACAAGCGGTCTTACCGCGTTTCAATAAGCGAGGTGATATCAAGGGGGTGGCCCCGCTGGCAACCCGTGGGGACGGTTTTCCCGGGCAAAATGGCAATTTCCGCGGCGATTTGGCTAATGGCCGGTGTAGCCGAGCGCGCTGATGCGCCATTCTCGCGAAGCCGGCGCGGGCTGATCGGCGCTCGCGACCGCAGATCCGCGTTTGGCCGGCGCGGGCGGCGGGGGCGTATCCGCCGGAGCCGTCCCGTTGACGAGGCTGCTCAGCCCGCTCAATCCGGCTTGCGCGATTTTCCGCAAAACCAGGTCGTCGGCGGCGGCCCAGGCGTCGCGCCCGGCCTTGCCCGCGGGCTCCTCGCCGGAAAGGCGCAGCGCGCGCTGCTGGTTCTGGTCATAGACGTCCCAGACCCAGGCGATGATGGTGCGGCCGCGGTTCACTTGGGCTGCGAGATAACTGCGCACCCGGTAAGAAGCGGCGCCCTCGCGGGACACGATCGAGAGGCTGCGAAGTTTGGCTTCGCTGTCGAGCACGCTGACCATCCGCTCGAACACCTGCGGCGGCGGCCCGTCGATGGATTCGAATGCAATGGTGGGGCCGCTCGCGGTGCTCGCCATCGCAAACGAGCTGCCGGCCGAGCCGGCGCCGGCACAGCCGCCGAGCCCGCAAGCCACGACCAGCAAAGCGGCGGCGATTGCGCCGCGCGGCGCCAGCCGGCAGGCCTGGAACAGAGTAATTGACGCGTCCCACATTTGGTCAAAGCGATATCGGGAAAATGCGCCGAGGTCTACCGATGATTTTCGTTCCCATGGAGGCGCTTCGGCTAGAGACCATAGCGTTTTCGAGCGAGCCGAATGCCGGTTCGCGCGAAGAAAACGCGTCAAACAAACGGCTAAGCTTCCAGAACAATGGCGTGAACGTGGCGGCCGTAGTCCGGCTCCTTGCGATGCACCGAGCGTCGGTAGCTGAAACAGCGCGGATCGGAATAGGTGTCGACGCCGATGTCGTCGACGACGAGCACGCCGGCATTTTCGAGCCGTTGGCGGATGAAGCCGGCGAGGTCGAACATCGCATGGCCTTCGCGCGCGGCGGGAAGGAAGAACAGGGCGTTCTCCGCATCAACCTGCAAAAACCTTTCGACGAATTCGTCGCCGACTTCGTAGGAGTGCTGGCGGATCAGGGGACCGACCGCGGCGACGATGTTGGCGCGCTCTGCGCCCAGTCCTTCCATCGCCTCGACGGTGGATTCCACAATACCGGTGAGCGCGCCCTTCCAGCCGGCATGCGCCGCGCCGATCACGCGCGCGTTCGGATCGACAAACAGGATCGGTCCGCAATCGGCCGCGGTAACGCCGATGGCGAGGCCTTCGGTGCGGGTGACGATGGCGTCCGCGCGCGGGCGCGCCGAGGCGTCCCATGGCGCGGACGCCACTGCGACATCGCCCGAGTGGATCTGAAAGACGGTGAGAAGATGTTCGGGCGCAACGCCCATATGCGCGGCCATCCTTCGGCGATTTTCCACAACTTTGGCCGGGTCGTCGTTCGAGCCGATGCCGCCATTGAGGCTGGCATAGATCCCATCGGAGACGCCGCCATCGCGGCTGAAGAAGGCGTGACGCAGGCCAGGAACGGCCGCGAGCAGCGACGAATCCAGCGTCATCGGGTTTCGGCCTTGTCGTCGCCCGTCTCCGCGGCGAAGCCTGCGAGCGCGGTGAGGTGTGGCTCCGAAACCGCGAGCACCTTGAACATCTGTCCCATGCCGCCGCGGCCGCCGCCGATCAGTCGCTGGAGCGCGCCCGAAATATCCTCGGAAACCTCGGGCGCGGCCTTGGCCATCAGGGTTACCGCGCGGGTTTCGATGCCGAGTTGCTTGAGAAAGCTGCCCTGCGGCACCGGGCCGTGGACGTGGGCGCCGATGTCCTCAGTGGCACGCACCAGCGCCTGGAAATCGACATGGGCCGTCAAATCGGCCTGTCCGGGATTTTTCAAGGGGTCGGTGAAGCTGTGACGGGCAATGGCCTGAAACGTGTCGCCGGCGTCGCTGCGCAAATGGCCGTAGTCGATGATCAAGGCCGCACCGTCCTGATCGCGGACGCGGCTTGCGATTTTCATGATTTCAGCGTCCGGCCGCCACTCGAACACCGCACCGACCGGCGCGGCGCGCACCAGCGGCGGCAGCAGCACCTCGAAATGTGGAATTGGTTCATCGGCCGCGCCGAATACCAGCTTGCCGTTGTCGTCGATCTCGACGGTGCGTTCGTGCCAGCCGGTTTCGCGCCTCACCGCCTGGTGGATCGGCAGTACGTCGAAATACTCGTTGGCGAAGATGACGGAGGGGCCGTCCGGCACGTCGTCGATGGTATCGTGCCAGGAAACGTTACGCGAGCCGGAGAGCGTGGCATTCTGCTTTTCGCGCAACACCGGGTTGACCTCGACCAGATGAATGCTGAGTGCCTGGTAGAGCGGGGGCAGCACGCGGAGCGCGCGCAGCGCATCCGCCATCATGGTGCCGCGGCCGGGTCCGAGTTCAATCAATCGAAGCAAAGAGGGAGAACCGATTGCCTTCCATACCGAGGCGGCCCACAGCCCCAGCAATTCACCAAACATCTGGCTGACTTCCGGCGCGGTGGTGAAATCGCCCTCGCGGCCGAGCGGATCGCGGGTGAGGTAATAGCCGTGCTTGGGGTGCATCAGGCACAGGTCCATATAGCGCCACACCGGCATCGGGCCGGACGACTTGATCAGCTTCTTGATCTCGGACTGCAGCGGTGAATATTCGGTCACGACATCCCTTGAACGGGCGGCGCCTTCTGCGTCGCGGTCTTGCGACGCCATGCCACCACAAAAATAATTGCTCCTGCAATGATCATTGGCAACGAGAGCAACATGCCCATGGTCAGCCCGCCCCACAAAAATCCGAGCTGCGGGTCGGGCTCCCTGAAAAACTCGCCGATAATACGCGCAATACCATAAATCGCGATAAAACTTCCGAGGATCAGGCCGGGCCGTTTCAAGGCGCCGATGCGGATCATCGCCGCCAAGATCGCAAACAACACGATGCCCTCAAGTGTCGCCTCGTAAAGCTGGCTGGGGTGGCGCGGCAGCGGCCCGCCATTGGGAAACACCATCGCCCAGGGCACGCTGGAGTCCGCCGGTCGGCCCCACAACTCGCTGTTGATGAAATTGGCGAGCCGCCCGAGAAACAGCCCGATCGGCCCAACCGCGGTGACGATATCGCCGAGCGACATGATCGGAAGGTTGTTCCTGCGGCAGAACAGGATCACGGCGGCAACGCACCCGAGAAAGCCGCCATGAAACGACATGCCGCCCTTCCAAAGTTCGAAAATTTCGGCGGGATGCTGCATGAAGAAGGCGGGGTTATAGAACAGCACATAGCCGGTGCGGCCGCCGACGATGATTCCGATCGTCACCCACAGGACGAAATCGTCCATCTGAACAAGGCTGATCGGGGCGGGCCCGCCCCACAGTTTCTCGTTCTTGAGCAGCGCGCGCGCATAAATCCAGCCCAGCACGATGCCGCCGATATAGGCCAGCGCATACCAGCGGACCACGAACGGGCCGATCGCAATGGCGACGGGATCGAAAACCGGAAAGGGGATGGTCAGGAAGGGCATCACGCTTTCTTATGGCATGAGGTAGCGGCGATACGATTGCAAGGAAAGCGGGACATGACAAGGCAAGCTGCCGATTGGGCACAATGCGGTCTTGAACCGCGGCGTTCGGATCGCCATTGTCTTGCTGTGCTACCCTGTTCAGCCGACCGGAGATTTGAGGGATGACCCAGACCAGCAATCGGTTTTTCGACGAGATCGGGCGTCTGATGAACGATGCCGCCGGCGCCGCCCAGGGCGTCAAGCGCGAGGTCGACACCCTCGTCCGAAACCAGGCCGAGAAGATCTTGCACGACCTCGATATCGTCAAGCGGGAGGAGTTCGAGGCCGTCAAGGAAATGGCGCGGCTGGCGCGCGAGGAAAACGAAGCGCTGAAGGCGCGCATTGCTGCGCTGGAGGCCAAGCCGGAGACCAAGTCCGGCAATTAGCGTTGGGCTGGTCTTGCCTTCTTGACGCGATAACGGCGTGGACACCTTGGTTTCGGTTGGAAGCGTCCAAATCGCGAGAAAAATCCCTGCATTTCCTTGTCATTTCGGGACTTTGGGGCTAGAACGCCGCCACGTCCGCGGCCCCCGCACCCCTGGAGGCTTGCCGCGAGCGTCAAACGGGCCGCGGATAGCGGCCTTTAACTTTTTAAAAAACAAGGACTTAAGACAATGGCGACCGTCAAGGAATTGAAGGCGACCGCACGTCCGAAGAGCGGCAAGGGGGCCGCCCGGGCTGAGCGTCGCGCCGGGAGAGTGCCCGGAGTGATCTACGGCAACAACGAGCCCCCGGTAACCATTTCGGTCGACGATGCCGACCTGCGCCAGCGCATCCTGGCCGGCCGGTTTCTCACCACGATCTACGACATCGACCTAGAGGGCAAGAAGCACCGCGTGATTCCGCGCGACTTCCATCTCGACCCGGTGCGAGATTTTCCGATCCATGTCGATTTCATGCGGCTCGGCGATGGCGCGACCATTCGCGTCAGCGTGCCCCTGCACATCCAGAAGGCTGAGTCGTCGCCGGGCGTGAAGCGGGGCGGCACCGTCAATATCGTCACTCACACCATCGACCTCGAATGCTCTGTTGACAACATCCCGCAATATATCGATGCCGATGTCAGCGGCCTTGAAATCAGCTATTCGCTGCATTTGTCCGACATCAAATTACCTCCTGGTGTGAAGTCGCTGATGCGCGAGGACGTGACGCTGGTCACCATCGTGCCGCCGTCCGGATACGCCGAAGAAATGAAAGCCGCTGCTGCGGCCGCCGCCGCGGCGGCAGCCGGTGCTGCGGCGGCCGTGCCCGGTGCCGCACCTGCGGCCGGTGCCGCGCCTGCGGCGGGAGCACCCGCCGCCGCGCCCGCGGCCGGTGCTGCTGCTCCGGCGGCTGGCGCTGCCGCGGCTGCCGGTGCGAAGGCGCCCGCGGCCGGCGCCAAGGCGCCTGCCAGTGGCGGCGACAAGAAGAAGTAATTGGGCGCGGGATGCCGCGTCATGCGACTCTTTGTTGGCCTCGGCAATCCCGGTGCGAAATACGCAAATAACCGGCACAACGTCGGCTTCATGGCCGTCGATGAAATTGCGCGGCGTCATGGTTTCGCACCGTGGCGCCGCCGTTTTCAGGGCGAGACTGCGGAAGGCATCCTCGACCACGAAAGGGTCGTCTTGCTTCGGCCGGCAACTTTCATGAACGAGTCCGGCCGCGCGGTTCAGGAGGCTGCGAACTTCTTCAAGCTCGGCGCCGGCGAGATCATCGTGTTTCAGGATGAGCTCGAACTGCCTCCCGCCAAAGTTCGCGTCAAGGTCGGCGGTGGAATCGCCGGCCATAACGGGCTTCGTTCAGTCTCGGCGCATATCGGCAACGACTATCGCCGCGTGCGGTTGGGGATCGGTCACCCCGGCATCAAGGAATTGGTGCACGGCTATGTGCTGTCGGACTTTGCCAAGGTTGATCGGCCGTGGGTCGAGGCGCTGTGCGCGGCGATTGCCGACAATGCCGGGCTGCTCGCCAGTGGCAAGGATTCGACGTTCCAGAACAGGGTGCATTTGGCGATGCAGGGCAAGGGATTTTTCGACACGGACGATGGCGGCGACGCCTAGCGCGCTGCGGGTCGCGATACGGATTTTTCAGGACAGATCATGGGATTCAAATGCGGTATCGTAGGCCTGCCCAATGTCGGCAAGTCGACGCTGTTCAATGCGCTGACCGAGACGGCGGCGGCGCAGGCGGCGAACTATCCGTTCTGCACCATCGAGCCGAATGTCGGCGAGGTTGCGGTGCCCGATCCCCGGCTGGAAAAGCTTGCCGCAATCGCAAAATCCGCGCAGATCGTTCCGACCCGGTTGACCTTTGTCGATATCGCGGGGCTGGTGCGCGGCGCCTCGAAAGGGGAGGGGCTCGGCAACCAGTTTCTCGCCACCATTCGCGAGGTCGATGCGATTGCCCATGTTGTGCGCTGCTTTGAGGATTCCGACATCACTCATGTTGAAGGCAAGATCGCGCCGTTGGCCGACATCGACACCATCGAAACCGAGCTGATGCTCGCCGACCTCGACAGCCTGGAGAAGCGGGTCGATAACTTAACCAAGAAGGCAAAAGGCAACGACAAGGAAGCCAAGGAACAGCTCGACCTCGTCAACCGCGCGCTGGTGCTGTTGCGCGAGGGCAAACCGGCACGGCTTCTCGAGCGCAAGATAGAGGAAGAACGCGCCTTCGGCATGCTCGGATTGCTGACGTCGAAGCCAGTGCTTTATGTCTGCAATGTCGAGGAGGCCTGCGCCGCCAAAGGTAACAAGTTCTCAGATGCGGTTGTCGAGCGCGCCAAAAAGGAAGGCGCGGTCGCGGTGACGATCTCGGCCAAGATCGAAGCGGAAATTGCGACGCTGTCGCGCGAGGAGCGTGCCGAATTTCTCGAAACCCTCGGGCTGGAGGAGGCCGGCCTCGACCGCTTGATCCGCGCCGGCTATCAACTCCTCGACCTCATCACCTATTTCACCGTCGGCCCGAAGGAAGCCCGGGCCTGGACCATCCACCGCGGCACCAAGGCGCCCGCGGCCGCAGGCGTCATTCATACCGATTTCGAGAAGGGTTTCATCCGCGCCGAAACCATCGCCTACGCCGATTATGTTGCGCTCGGCGGCGAAGCCGGCGCCCGCGATGCGGGAAAGTTGCGACTGGAGGGAAAGGAGTATGTCGTCGCCGACGGCGACGTGATGCATTTCAGGTTCAACAACTGACGGGGTTTAATGGCCGGCGCCCTGGTCGCGGATCGCGCCGAGATGCTCGTTGATGCGAAATACGATCAACACGAATTCCGCCGCGATGCGCGAGAAGATGATGCCGACGATGACGCTGGCGATCGAGGCTAACAGTTGAATGAACCCGCTGAACGGGCTGATCGCCATCGCAGCAAGGCCGGAAAAGATGCCGGCAATCCCGAACAGCCCGATTAACGCGATGACCAGCCAGTAAAATGTCTTGATAATCGTGGGCGTGATGAAGCGGTCCCACTGAAACAGATCCTGAAAATCGAACATCGGTGCTCCTCCCGGCCAGTCGAAATTTGATTCGCGTCCAACCTGTCCCTGATGGCAAAGGGCTAACGCCGAATGTGGCTTCGGGCAAGTCGGGGACGAGCCATGCGCGTGGGCGGGTTGAGATTGCCACAAATAACGGCCACAATCGGGCTTCTTTCAAGATGTCCCCCGTCATGAACACGCTTGTTTTCGAAGACTTCAAGCCCGGCCGTTTGGGCAGTTTCGGACCGCGACAGGTCACGCGCGAGGAAATACTCGCCTTCGCCGCCGAGTTCGATCCGCAGCCTATGCATCTCGACGAAGAGGCCGCCTCGCGTTCGATGTTGAAGGGGCTTTCTGGTTCGGGCTGGCATCTGTGCGCGCTCATCATGCGGATGATGTGTGACGGTTTTATCGGCCGCACGGCATCGCTGGGCTCGCCCGGGGTCAACGAGCTACGCTGGCTCGCGCCGCTTCGGCCCGGCGACGAATTAATGCTCGACGTCGACGTGACGAGAGCAAGGGTCTCCCGCAGCCGCCCCTCAACCGGCATCGTCACCCTCAGGGCGGTCGTCAACAACGCGGCCGGGGAGCCGCTCTGCGAGATGATATCGCCGATCATCGTGCAGCGGCGCGACGAGGCGGCGGCCGAGCAGGCGGGCTGATGCGATTCTTCGAGGACATCGAGGTCGGACAGCGGCGCGAACTTGGCTCGTTTACCTTTACCGCCGAAGGCATCAAGAAGTTCGCGGCCCAGTTCGATCCGCAACGCTTTCACCTCGACGAGGAGGCGGGGCGCAAGTCGCTGTTTGGAGGGCTTGCTGCGTCGGGCTGGCATGTCGGGTCGGCCTGCATGAAGCTCCTGGTAGCCGATGGCCAGCGCCTCGCCAAAGAGGCTGCGGCGCGCGGCGAGACGATTGCGATCTGGGGACCGTCGCCGGGATTTCGCGAGTTGCGCTGGGTCAGGCCGGTGCTGGCGGGCGACACGGTCAGCTTCGCAACGGAAGTCTTGTCCATGCGCCTTTCTTCGAGCCGCCCCGAATGGGGAATCCTGGAAGGCCGCAATACCGGAACCAACCAGCGCGGCGAACTGGTGTTCTCGATGCTGGCGACGGCCTTCGTGCCGCGGCGGAGCGGTAAAAGCTGAACCGCGGACGGACCCGCTTGCTCGCTAACTTTGTGCCACCCATGAATTTGATGGCGCTCATCTTGCGAAAAAATCAGCGGCTCCAGATCAGCGCCAGAACCACCACTGCTGCGAGCAGCAGTCCGACAAAGCGGACCATGATGGTACCCATGTTTGGAGGCGGGCTGCGCATCGGGATGGGATCGCTGTTGTCGGGCCGAACGGTTTTCATGCAGGTATTTCCCCAAATTGCCGCCGCTCGACGGCGCCTGCACTTGTGTCGCGGGCGGGTCGTGCGAGGTTCAAGAGGCTAAGGGGAAAACCTCGTCGAGATTTGCGGCCCGAGCGCTGATCGCTGATGATGAGCGCCCCAAAATGCGACATTCCGGATCTGGCCGTTTGGACCAGTCCGGAATGCGATTAGCGGTCGAAGACTGAAATGACAGCGGATCAGCCGTTGCGGATTCCGTGCGCGGCGCGCTTCCACTGCGCGACGTTGTCGGCGATCATGCGGGTCGATTTCATCGCCGCCTGGCTGAGCTGGGCATAGCCTGAGATCTCACGCTGGACGCGCTGACCTTCGTCGTGCAGCAGGTCGCGAAGGCTCTCAAGCTCGGAAATCAGGTTCTCGATTTCCGCAAGCGACGTTCCGGCCACGCGCTGGATCAGCGAGTTGACGCTGTTGACGGTGGCCTCGGCGTTCGGATCGACCGGGGCATCGGTGCCACCCACCATGCTTGGCCCGGGACGGCGCAAATAGGCGATATCGTTGCGAACGAAATCGCGGATTCCGGCCTCGACCTCCGAGGCCGCAGCGAGGTCACTATCCTCTTCGGTCGATTCAATCTTCTCAGGACGAATGACGTTCATCGGCTTTTTCCCCTGTTTCGCGTGATAGCGAGCGCGGTTGTCCCCGCACGACGATAGCAACGCGAGCGCCATCAGGGCTTCCGATTTTGACCGCATCGCGGCCAATATACGGCAATGCGCTGTTGATTCGCGGCATTTGCCGGCCCATTCGGTAAATGACGGGTGACTACCAGCTCTGCTTGAATCCCGCGGTGATGCTCTTGTTGGCGGCGCCGAACGGGGTTTCGCTGATCGAGCCGGATATGCTGACGCCGCCGAATATCTTCTGCTCGGCGCCGATCTTGCGCAGCCATTTATCGTCGGTTGTGGAGAGGCTCTGCCCGGCGCTGAAGCTGGTGCCGGTCTCGGCAATATTGAGCTTCGCCGATTGCTCGGTTTCGTAATTGCGCGCGGCGTGCGCAGCCAGTCCGGGCGCTGGAACGATGCCGAGCTGGATCATGTTGTAGGCGTTTTGCAGGGTCAGCGAATATTGTTCGGCGAGCGTCACCGACTTGCTCAAGGAGGTGCCGAGCTTGCTCTGGTCCTGCGCGGGATCGAGCCGGGCTTCGACCGCCGTCTTGTCCCAGATCGAGGCGACGCCGGGGGCGGTGATCGCCGCCCATGCCGTTCCGGAGGATTGCGGCTCGCTGCCGCCATTGGCGGCTTTTTCAGCGAGCAGCTCGGAGAGCGTCGACGGTTGACGGACAACGGTCATGTCGGCGCCGATCCGCGTATCCCAAAACGGCGAAACGGACTGCTTCACCGACACGGCCGACCCGTAGGACTTGTCCTTGGATGACCACGTCATCTCGTTGCTTGGGCTCGCATGCGGCGCCAGGCGGGCCTTCGAGGCCGGGCTCATCGCCATCAGGGTGGCGGCGTCGACGTTGAGCTGGCTCCAGTCGAGCTCCAGATCCTTGATGTCGGCGTCGTCCGGCTTGGCGGCGGTCTCGGCTTCCATCGCCGGCGCATCCTCGGCTTCCTCTTCTTCGCTCGATGGCGGCGCCTGCGCGTGCGCGGGCGGCATCGCCACGGCGAGGCCGGCCGCCAGTAAAAGCAGCCCGGCAAAACCAGATCCGGTCCTGGAAATCATCAACCCCGCCCGCCTGCCAGCCTCGCTAAAATGCGTGCACATCGGTGCGAAATTGTGGCGGGGAGGTTCAATGCCAGGCCGATGCCCCGGAAATCGCCTTCAACGCGCAATTTTGCATTGCACAGTTGCCGGTCAGCCCCCGGTCTTGCGGGATGCCCTGAGGTTCAACGCGGGCGTCGAAATGACGTTCGCGAGCCGCTCAGGTCTTGGCGGTCGCGGTGTCGGTCAAGAGCGCGGCGAGATCGCGTTCGACCACCTGCTGGACCAGATCGAACGTGTCGAGGATTTCGCGAATCTTTGTGACGCGGCCCTCGCGAAGCGTATAGAAAGCGGCAAAGTCGAATTGCACGATCCGGTCGTTGCGTCTCTTGCCCAGGAACGCGCGGATGTTGACGGCGACCTGATCGCCTTCCGCAACGATGATGGGTATTTGGTAGCGCATGCTGGAATAGCGCTTGTGCACCGTCTTCCACATTTGCCTGACTTCATCCTTGCCCTTGTGGTGACCGAGATGCGGCAGGATGTCGATCGGTGCGTTGCAGAAAAAGTCGATGTCGTCGCTGCAGTGTGACAGCGCCCCTTCGATGTCGCCTTTGTAGAATGCCTCAAGCAAATGCAGCACGCGCTGCCGGTGAAGATTCGCAACCATTTTCTTCTCCGTCGGGTGTTGGGCCCGACTCGCAAAGCGGTGTCATTGTGATCCGATTTGAGCGGGGATCAATCGGAAAAAAATTTGTTCTCACCCAACGCCGGCTTGCTGTCACGCAACCGTCAAGATTTGCAATCACCGCGTGTAGTTGCCGCAAAATTGTGCGGCCGATTCCGGCGAGCGCCAGCATGCCCCAGCACATGGCCGTCAGCTAAGTCGGGCAAAGCACTTTGAGGCGCAATGTTCCCTCGCCCAATCAGAAGGACATGCCTTGCACCGGGCACATGCAATGGGTCGAATTTTGGCAAGCGACAATCGTGGAGGCTTCACAGCCTCCAAAGCTCGCTCTATCGTCACCAACATTCCGAGAGCATCGATCAAACCGCTCCGATCTTGGTGGGGGAAACGCGCGTGAAACGCTTCGCAACTTAAGCGAAGACGCTGATCCTCACCGGCACCAAGGATCTGCTCAATCCCGAGTTCGAGCCGATCGAGGCCGGCAAGAACATCAAGAACGTCAAGATGGTCACGATCAGCCCGGGCACCGTGACCGGCCACGCCTCCGCCGGCGGCTTTGCCCCGGCCGACGTCGAGTTTCTCAATCGCGAGGCTTTCGCGTTTCTCGATGCCGTGACCGATGGCGGGAAGAAGATGGATTGAGGCGGGAGAGCGTTAACACGGCCCGCGTCCGCACAATTGCTGTCGTCACCCGCGAAGGCGGGTGATCCAGTACGCCGCGGCGTTTGTTGTTTACGGGATGCTTCCCGGAGTACTGGATCGCCCGGTCAAGCCGGGCGATGACAGGTGGTGGCAGGATGGAACGGATCGCTCGCCCCGCGATTGATAGATCGCACTGGTTCACTCCCGGAAGATTGCCGCCATGAAAACGCTTCCCATTTTGCTCGCCCTCGCCGCACTTGTGCTGATGGCCCCGAGCGCCGAGGCCAAGGGCTGCCTGAAGGGCGCGGCGGTCGGCGGCGTCGCCGGCCACGTTGCCGGCCATCACGGTCTGTTGGGCGCCGCCGCCGGCTGCCTCTACGGCCGCCACCGCGCCAAGGAGCAGGAGCGGCAACGGCAGCAGCAGGAGCAACACCCACAGCATCAGAGCAGGCTGCCGAATGCCGATATCGGCCAGACCGGGATGTAAGGGGTTGCACTCGGTCTATCTTGTGATAGCAACACGGCCCGCGGCAATGGGCCGCTTTTTTATTGATGGAGGTGTGTCATGCGCAAGATCAGCGATTTCGAAAACCTCCCCAGCTTTCAGCATCACGCGTAAGCGGCGGAAGTCATTCCCCTCGGAAACCCATGTCAAACGCGGGCGGCGTTTCGTCCACGGCGACGTTGAACTCGCCGAAAAACTCGGCCGTAACGATCTATGCCCGTGCGGCTCCGGACGCAGGTTTCAAGGCGTGCTGCCTGAAATCCGGCGCCTATGACGGCTCCAACCGGCACGACTACTTTCAGGGAGTAGGGGCTGCACATTGTAGCCCGGATGAGCGTAGCGATATCCGGGACCTAACGTGACGCGGGCCCCGGATGTCGCGTTCGCTCATCCGGGCTACGGGACTGCGGTGGCGCTTGCCCCACAAACGGCCGTCATACCCCGCGAAAGCGGGGGATCCAGTACGCCGCAGCCTCTCGACTCAATCACTGATGTCTCTGGAATACTGGATCACCCGCCTTCGCGGGTGATGACGCTTGGCGGCAGGCTCACACGCCTGAGTTCTCACCGACTTCACTTTTCAAACAGCGACTTTTCACCCGCGCACGTCCGCCTTCCCGCGGCGCGAAAGCGCCCGAGTTGTGCCAGAAATCCTTCACCCCGAGAGAATCGAGGGCGCAGGGAACACCGGGTGCGCAGCCGGCACCCGCAGTCTCGCGTGCGAAATGGAAAAAGCACACGAGCGTAGTCACCGCAGTTGCAGCCGGAACACCCGGCATTCCCTGCGCAATGGTTTTTACGGCTTACTTCGCGCTCTCCCTGGTGACCGGGCTTTTTTGCCACCATCGCCAGCGCGATGCGAAAGCATCGTCGCCAACTTGACACCAGCGTCGGGGTGTCAGGACCACACGACTTCGCCGTCCGCAATGCAGCGCCCTCGTCAGAAGCGCCACTCGCGTCCACCGCATCCCATGCCCAACGTCCGTGACGGTCGCGAAACGCCCCTCGTTAGTGAGGCCGGGACGGGGTGAGTTATGGATTTGATTTGGGTTGATGCGCAACGCCGTCGGGATGCGGCACTTTGACACGACGGGCAAATCAGTTGCGCGCGCGTGAACGCGCGATGAAAGTTTTGTCAACCCCCCTCGTGCCCCGGATGCTGCGCAGTACGCCGCTCTTGCGGCGTGGTGCGCTGCTGATCCGGGGCCCATCTCGCCAGTTACGCATGGGTCCCGGCTCTGCGGAGCAGCGTTGCACGCTGCGCCGCGTCCGGGACACGAGGAGCGACTTGGTGCCCGCTCCCCTTCGTGGCAATAAGATCGCTATGACACGCCCGAAGATGGAGCAGGCGATGGACTCGCTTCCCACCGCGACCCCCGACCTGACCCGCTTCTTCCACCGCTGGCTCGATACCTTCGCCGGCTACGTCCGCGAGGTCGACTACGCCTCGGCGCGGCCGCTGTTTCATCCCGACGTTCTCGCCTTCGGCACCCACAACGACGTCATCCCCGGCATCGATCGATGGATCGCGACGCAATGGGACAATGTCTGGCCGAAGACCACCGACTTCCGTTTCGTGCTTGAGCAGACCTCGGTGCTGGCGTCTCCCGACGGCCGGATGGCGATCGTGATCGCGCCGTGGACGAGCACCGGGTATCACGCGGACGGAAACCCGTTTCCGCGCCCCGGCCGCGCCACGCTGGTGTTTTCAAGAAATGCCGACGGCTGGCTGTGCACGCATTCCCATATGTCGCTGAACCGCGGCGTGCCGCAGGAGAGCCATGGGAATCGGCCGGTGAAGGCAAGGTAGCGCGAAGCCAAGAGGCGCGATGTTGTCATTGCGAGGAGCCTCAACGACGACCCCGCTACGCTCGCTGCGCGAGCTTCGCAGGGCAGGAGTTCGCCGAAGCGCATGAGCGCGTAGGCGGAAGCAATCCACCCTTGTTCATTTCTGGATTGCTTCGCTGGCGCTCGCAATGACTGCTTATAAAGATTCCACCGACGCCAGAAATTCCTCGGCCTTCTCGCGAGTGGGAAACCGACCGACCTCGCGATAGTCGGGATCGTGCTCTGCCGAGCGTGGTGAGCGAATAGCGACAAACTCATTGCCGTCCTGCTCGATAAGCTCAGTCAGGTTCTCACTGTCGAACGGCGACATATGTCTTGCGCCGCAATGCGGGCAATCGTCGTCGCACGTACATGACCATTGATCGGTCCATATGCGTTTGCAACGCGCACATCTGTAGAAGTTGAGAAACCAGGCCATGCGGGTCTCCTAGGATCGCAAGCGATAGTTACCACGAGATACGAATTCGACGAATCCGCGATCGCGCAAATATTGAAGCTGCTGACGTATCTTTGGCTTGACGTTCTGATTGCCGGGATAGAGATCGCCAAGATGGCGCTCGAATGCGTACACCTCGTCAAGGGTGAAGTCACGTTTCCCCAGCGACTCCACACATCTCATAACGTCTAGCAACCATCCGCGCGTATCGGGCGATTCGCTCCTGAGGAAGAGTGTCTTCTGCCATTCAGCAAGAACCAGTTCTTTCGGCCGAACTATTCCGCCCTGGACGATGTGAATCTTGCCGGACACGGGAACTCGTTCGAGCAGGATTTTCGAACCGATCCATCCGGAGCGACGCGCGGTTGCCGCGAGTGGCTTGCGCTTCTCGATGATCTCGCGAACAAAGAAGTGTTTTGGCACGATGAACAGATTTACGACCGCGAGCGACTTGAGATCGTAGTTCATGAGCAGAAGGTTGGGATTGTTGCTTGCGGCCAAGCGCTCGCATTTGGTCTTGAACTCTCCGTCGAGGACTTTCGTGCCGAATTTGCCCCGCTGGCTCTTTAGCTCGAACTCTTCGCTGCAAGAAGTGCAGAAGAAATCGGCGAGTGGACTGTTGTTGGGGAACGGCGAAATTTTTGCGTTGCCGCAGTGCGGACAATAGGCCCAAGAACTTACCCAAGACTCAGTCCATGCGCGGGCGCTCTGTGAGCCGCTGGTGTAGGAGGATTGTGGTTCGTCGAATTCGAGTTTCATGGACCTAAGAGTCTAGCCGGTTAGCTATCCGAGGTATCGTTCCTTGTTATGCCACTTGAGGAACTCAGTATCCGGCCAATCTGCCCTTCTTTCGGGACGCCGAACGAGAGCACCATGCAAGCGTAAGTACTCTTCGCCGTTGTTGAAGATTTCCTTGACCTTCTTGCTAACGGAGAAAGTGAAATCGTCCTTGATAGTGACGTAGCCGGCATCGAAGATCGAGTGAATGTCCTTCCGCAATAGAATGCCATTTGATTTGGTATGGAGCCCTCCTTCTCCATATGGCTTAATGTGAGCCGCATCCAACGCAGGAAGAACCTTACCTTTTGTGATTGCGCATTGTCTTCCATACGCTTCAGTAACTGCCACCCTAAACGCCCCCTGTCCCAGGCGCGGTGCTATCAGGGCTGGCGTACCGAAGCGAGCTTGTGCGTGATCGGACATGCCGGGAGGGTTGATGGCGTTGATAATGTCAGGAACATTGGCCCCGTCGCAGAGTTTCGCTGTTTCCAAGAGCCGGTCCCATAGTTGAAAACCTTCGGTATTATCTGTCGAAAATAGCTTCCCTCGCTGAATACTCTGCGACCACGACGCCGGTACGTCGAACCAAAGATAGGAAGGAAAGAAAACTGGCTGCACCAAAATCGTTGATCCGATGTCCGTTGACGGGCCCACGGCGATATTGGTTCGCAATTGCGCGATGGCGCTGCGCAAATCTTCAAGAGACGATACGCCATTGCTTCGACCAAACGTCTCCCAGGCCATTTGTATCGGAAGACGAGTGTGATTGTAGAAGATACCAAAGCCGCCAATTTTGTTTCGCGGGCTTTTCAGGCGGAAAGCTAGAATCTCGCCTTGCTGAAGGGCCTTAAAGTTTGTTTCGCCAGGCCACCAGAAGTTGACCTCGGTTAGGTCCCTTTCCACCGAAAGAAAGTCGAACCAAGCGTTATCGGTGTTCGCAATGAATAGGTTGATCATGCCCAAGCCCCCAAGCTAGCTTAGTCGCAAAGGGGTAATAGTCGCCACACCGTTTTGGATCGAGAACACTTTTCACAGCTGGAGGGTGCAATGCAACCAAGGCCGCCGTACATGAAAAATCCGGACAGATACGAGATCGCTACAGAAGTGTTGTCTTCGGCTGTTCGCGTGCTTCAAGCCGCTGGATTCCGCGAGGACGAAATTCCGCAATTGTTCGGACAAGTGGCCAACAAAAGAAAAAGAGTCCCGTTGTACCTTGAACGTTCAAGCGACTAACTGCCTGTGGGTAGGCCGACCGACATCGACTACCGCTTCTTCCACCCGCCCCTGTGTCCCGGTGCGCCGCCGGTGGAGCGCGGAGCCGGGCCGAATTCGGGGCCGGATTGGTGGGAGTCGGTGGGTTGGAAGATTTTGCTTTGCTCGCCGAACGGTTTTGCCGGAAGCGCGCGGCCCGGGCGATGGGGCAGGGATTCGGGGCCGTGCATTTCGTCGAGATGGGGTTTGTGGACGCGGGAGGTGGAGGTACCGCCCGTGGGTCGCCCCTCACCCCGGCCCTCTCCCCGTGAAGGACGGGGCGAGGGAGAAGAAGCGCCGCCGCGTTTTTTCATCGAAGCTGCCGGTAAATTCGCGGCTTCGCCGTATTTCTTTGCGCCGGCATAAGCGCCGGCCCTGGTCTGCACCGCCTTCTGTTTCGCGGTGGGGTCGTCGACCACGGCCAGTTCGGTGGCGCGGAGGCGTTTGACTTCGTCGCGCAGGCGCGCGGCTTCCTCGAAATTCAAATCGGCGGCGGCCTCGCGCATCCTTGTTTCGAGGTCGGACAAGACAGCCTCGAAATTGTGGCCGATCGAGATCACGTCGTCGGCCATGCCGCCGTCGCCGATCTCCACCAGCACGTGGTCGCGCTCGTAGACGCTGTTCATGATGTCGTGGATCGAGCGCTTGATGCTCGCCGGCGTGATGCCGTGGGCGGTGTTGTATTCGACCTGCTTCTCGCGGCGGCGGTTGGTCTCGGCGATCGCGCGCTCCATCGAGCCCGTGATCTGGTCTGCGTAAAGGATCACCTTGCCGTCGACATTGCGCGCGGCGCGGCCGATGGTCTGGATCAGCGAGGTCTCGCTGCGCAGAAAACCTTCCTTGTCGGCGTCGAGAATTGCGACCAGCGCGCATTCGGGAATGTCGAGGCCCTCGCGCAACAAATTGATGCCGACCAGCGCGTCGAACGCGCCGAGGCGAAGATCGCGGATGATCTCGATGCGCTCGATGGTGTCGATGTCCGAGTGCATGTAGCGCACGCGAATTCCCTGCTCGTGCAGATATTCGGTGAGGTCTTCCGCCATGCGCTTGGTCAAGACGGTGACGAGCGCGCGGTAGCCGGCCTGCGCCGTGGCGCGGACCTCGCCGACGAGATCGTCCACCTGCGTGCGCGCCGGGCGGATATCGACCGGCGGATCGATCAGGCCGGTGGGGCGGATCACCTGCTCGACGAACACGCCGCCGGACTCGTTCAACTCCCACCCCGACGGCGTCGCCGACACCGCGACCGATTGCGGGCGCATCATGTCCCACTCCTCGAACCGCAAGGGCCGGTTGTCCATGCACGAGGGCAGCCGAAAACCGTATTCGGCCAAGGTCGCCTTGCGGCGAAAATCGCCGCGGAACATGCCGCCGATCTGCGGAATGGTGACATGGCTCTCGTCGGCGAACACCAGCGCATTGTCCGGCACATATTCGAACAGCGTCGGCGGCGGCTCGCCGGGGCGTCGTCCGGTGAGGTAGCGCGAATAGTTTTCGATGCCGGCGCAGCTCCCCGTCGCTTCCATCATTTCGAGATCGAAAGTGGTGCGCTGCTCCAGCCGCTGCGCTTCCAGCAGCCGCCCTTGGTTGTTGAGCTGATCGAGCCGCAGCTTCAATTCGCCCTTGATCGATTTGATCGCCTGCACCAGCGTCGGCCGCGGCGTCACATAGTGCGAGTTGGCGTAGATCTTGATGAATTCGAGTTCGTCCTGCTTGTGGCCGGTGAGCGGATCGAACTCCTCGATATTCTCCACGCTGTCGCCGAACAGGTTCACGCGCCAGGCGCGGTCTTCATAGTGCGCCGGGAAAATGTCGATGACGTCGCCGCGCACCCGGAAGGTGCCGCGGGCGAAATCGGCCTGGGTGCGCTTGTATTGCAGGGCGACGAGGTCGGCAATCAATTGCCGTTGGTCGATGCGCTCGCCTTTCTTCAGCGCAAAGGTCATCGCGGTATAGGTCTCGACCGAGCCGATGCCGTAGATGCAGGAGACGGACGCGACGATGATGACGTCGTCGCGCTCGAGCAGCGCGCGCGTCGCCGAATGGCGCATGCGGTCGATCTGCTCGTTGATGGAAGAATCCTTTTCGATATAGGTGTCGGTCCGCGGCACATAGGCTTCGGGCTGGTAGTAGTCGTAATAGGAGACGAAATATTCCACCGCGTTGTCGGGGAAGAAATTCTTGAACTCGCCATAGAGCTGCGCGGCCAGCGTCTTGTTGGGCGCAAGGATCAGGGCGGGGCGCTGCGTCGCCTCGATCACCTTCGCCATGGTGTAGGTCTTGCCGCTTCCGGTGACGCCGAGCAGCACCTGGGTGCGGTCGTTGCGCCCGATGCCCTCGACCAGTTCGGCGATCGCGGTCGGCTGGTCGCCCTTCGGCTCGTAGTCGGACTTGATGGCAAAGCGTACGCCGCCTTCGGATTTTTCCGGACGGGGCGGACGATGCGGGGTCCATATCTTGAGCTGGCCGTCCTCGCCGCGAAACTCGGGACGGCCGTCGCGGATCAGCGCCTCCAGCGCGTCGGCGGTTGCGGCAACGCCAAGCGCTTCCATCTTGTTGCGCGGAGGACGCGCGAGGGCGGCGGCGTCTTCCTCCTCGGTGGTAAAGCCGAGTTGCTTCGCCAGTTCCGGATCGAGGGTGGGGATGGTCGCCGACGTGCCGTAATTGGCGGGTGCGAATTCGCGCTGCGGGGATTCGGCGAGGCCGGGGCGCGGTTCGTTGAAGCCGTGACTCGCGGAGGCACCCCCACCCTGACCCTCCCCCGCAAGCGGGAGAGGGGACGCTTGTTGCGATTTCTTCGCGTCATTTCTCGCATCCTCGCTCGGCGTCAGCCGCCTGGAGCCCTCTCCCGCTTGCGGGGGAGGAGACGAGCGTAGCTCGCTCCCGGGGTTGGGTGGGGGCGCCCCACGGGAGGTACTTCCAGCAACCGCCGCATCGCGCTTCGCGACATCGCCACTTGCACCTCTGGTCGAGGCGCGGGCGCGGTGCGCGGCGGCCTCGCCGCCGGCGCGGCGGTCCCAGGAATTATTCGGCGGCGGCTGCAGGCCGGTGGAGGAACCAACTCCGCTTTCGCCGCGGTTGATCGCGGGGTTGAGCAATTCCGCAAGCGCCGGCCCGATCGGCTGCACATCGGGGCGCGAAGCCTTGGAACCTGGCGCCTTCGATTTCGCGCCGGGCTTTTTCGGATTGTCGGGAGACTTCGCCATCGAGCGAATATGGGATGAGTCCGCCGGAGAGAAAAGGGCAAAAGCCGGTGCATGGACCACACCCGACGCGGCCGCGTTCCATTGTCAGCAGGTGGCAGTACGGGCCACGGATGAGGCAATCGCCGTCATTGATGGCCGGCACGTTCCGGCCACCCACATCCTTTTAGCTTGGGGGAAGCTCAGACGCGGATGACCAGAACGGCAGATGGGCCGTGCCCATCATCAAGTCGCGGCTACGCCGCCGGCGAGGGGGAGGGCGCCGCGCCCTTGACGATATCGAGGTGAATGCCGCCGCATCGCGTGCAGCGCATGGTCCAGTATTCGGCGCCGGCCCGCCCAGAGATGACGCGCAGGAGGCGCAACTGGCCCTCGCAATCCGGGCAATGGGACCGCACCTCGTCGGGAGAATTGGCTTCGAACTCATACATGGCTGGCTCGCCGCTTTTCTTCGATAATGACGGAGCGCTGGTTGAGATAGTCGATGCGACTTTTGGCGTCCGCGATCGCCGCGCCCGCATTGGCCCAGGCGAAACCGACTTCCAGCTCGGGAAACGAGACGCCGTCGATGATGACTGGTTCATAGTCCGCACGCCTGATCCTGGCGTGCCAGAGGCCCCTGCCAGCCTCGAAAGCCTCGATTTGAAAGCCGCCGTAGTTCATGTCGCGTCCCCGGAAGTTTCGGTTACCGGGGGCGAAGAAAACATGAGTCCGCCAGATCGCGTGTGATCTGGTTCACATCTTCGGCGAACTTTCAGCCCTTGAGCGGGCTTAAAGCCTGAGGATCAGCTTGCGGCGGCCTTGCGGCGGGTCTTGCCCGGGACTTTGCCGGCGATTTTGCCGGGCGCGGCCGGGCCCGCCGCGGCGCGGATGATCCAGCGCCGGAACGCGACGAACTCGCGCTGATCGGTGCGAAAGCCGCGGTAGACGAGATACCAGCGCATGCCTTTCGGCACGCTCAGGGCAAACGGCGCGACCAGCCGCCCGGCGGCGAGGTCGTCGTCGATATAGGGGCGGATGCCCATCGCCACGCCCAATCCGTCGGCGGCGGCCTGTTGCGCCTGGCCGTAGAACTGGAATTCCGGCCCGCGCGCCGTCAGCCGCATCGCGCCGGCGGCTTTCAGCCACAGCGGCCAGTCCTCTTCCGCATGCGCAACGCGCAGCAGATTGGGTCCGCGGAGATCGCCCGCGCGTTTGAGCTGCGCGGCGAGACGCGGCGCGCAGACCGGCAGCAAATCGGCGGCGAACAGGGGTTCGGCGACGAGGTCCGGCCATTCGCCGTCGCCGAGCTTGATGCCGCAGCTCCAGTCGTCGCCGAATGGCGCCGCCGCGCCGCCGGTGGCGATGCGCACGTCGATGCCGGGCTCCTCTTTGCGAAAATCCGCCAGCCGCGGGATCAGCCACTTCATCGCGAACGTCGGCCCGACGCCGATGGTCAGCACCCGCAGGCTTGCCGGAGCCGTCACCTGCGCGGTCAGGCTCGCCAGCGCATCGAAGATCGGCGTCAGCCCGTTCTGGTAGGCGCGGCCGGCGGCGGTCGTCACCAGCCGGTTCGCCTTGCGCTCGAACAAGGCGACGCCGAGCCGCTGCTCGAGCAGATGCACCAGCCGGCTGACCGCTGCCGGCGAGACGTTGAGCTCGTGGCCGGCAGCCGCAAAGCTGCCGCCACGGGCCGCGGCCTCGAACGCCTTGATGCCGTTGAGAAACAACAGCCGCCGCATCGCTAGCGGTCCGATTCCAGCATTCGCATCCGACCCTCAGGAAAACTGATGCCAGGGCAACATAACTCAGTTTGCGAAAATCGTCCAAGCAAGGCAGAGATATGGCCGGAGATTCTCAATGACGCCGCTGATGATCGCCGGGCTCGGCCTTTTGATGGTCGCGACATCGTTCCTGTCGGGCATTTTCGGCATGGCCGGCGGGCTGATCCTGATCGGGGTGCTGTTGACGTTGATGCCGCTGCCGGCGGCGATGGTGCTGCATGCGATCACGCAGATGGCCTCCAACGGCTGGCGCGCCTTGCTGTGGCGGCGCCACATCAAATGGCGCCCGGTTGCGGTCTATCTGATCGGCGGCACGCTCGCGCTGGCGCTGTGGTCGATCATGCGCTACGTGCCGGACAAGCCGATCGCCCTGTTGCTGCTGGGGGTGACGCCCTTCATGGCGCGGCTGACGCCGCATTTGCGACCCGATCCCGACAGCGTTTGGCAGGGCACGTTCTACGGCTCGGTCTGCATGGGGCTGATGCTGATGACAGGCGTCTCCGGGCCGTTGCTCGACACCTTCTTTCTCGGCGGCAAGTTCGATCGCCGTTCCATCATCGCCACCAAGGCCGTCTGCCAGGTCGCGAGCCACTTCCTGAAGCTGATCTATTTCGGCGGCATCATCGATTCCGCAGCGTCGGTCGATCCGATGCTCGCGGCGGTCGCGATCGCGGCCTCGATGACGGGCACGACGCTGGCGCGGCGCATTCTCGAAGCCATGACCGATGTGCAATTTCGCGTCTGGGCCAACCGGCTGATCACCACCGTTGCCGGCTATTACATCATCTATGGAAGCTGGTTGCTGGTGGCGCGCAGCAGTGCGTTGGCTTTCTGAAGGACGGAGAAGTCCGATGACCGATGCCACAGATCCGCTGGTACTCGATTTCGTGGAATGGATCGCGCGGGAGCCGCGGCTCTATTCGGAGGTGGTCGCGACCTGGCGGACGTCCTGCCCGCGTCTGACCATCTGGGAGGATGCGGCCGATTCCGGCTACGTCACGCGCGAGGCGATCGCCGGTGTCGGTATCCTTGTGACGGTCACCGAGGATGGCGAGAAATTGCTGCGCGCCCATGGCCGCGTGGGCTGATCGCCGCGCGCAACGCCCGCGCCAGTTCCGCCGATCACATTTGCCTGCGGCGGTCGCAACCTCATTGACTTGCGCGCGTAGTATCCACACATTCATGCATCCGCATCCACCCTCGCGATGCCGGAAATTCCCCACGACAGGAACGCGCCATGATCGACCTTTATTACTGGACCACGCCGAACGGCCACAAGATCACGATGTTTCTCGAAGAGACCGGGCTGAAGTATAAAATTTTCCCGATCAACATCGGCAAAGGAGATCAGTTCAAGCCGGAGTTTTTGGCGGTCGCGCCGAACAACCGCATTCCGGCGCTGGTCGATCACGAGCCCAAGGGCGGGACCAGGCCGATCTCGGTGTTCGAATCCGGCGCGATGCTGCTTTACCTCGCCGAGAAGACCGGCAAATTCCTGCCCGCCGATATCTACGGCCGCTACGACGCCATTCAATGGACGTTCTGGCAAATGGCCGGTCTCGGGCCGATGGCGGGACAGAACCACCATTTCCGCAACTACGCGGTCGAAAAGCTTCCCTACGCCATCGATCGCTATGTGAACGAAACCAACCGTCTCTACGGCGTGCTCAACAAGCGGCTGGCGGATCGCGAGTTCATCGCCGGCGATTATTCGATCGCCGACATGGCCAGTTATCCCTGGGTCGTGCCGTACAAGAACCAAGGCCAGGACATCGAACAGTTCCCGCATCTGAAGCGCTGGCTCGAGACCATCCGCGCGCGGCCGGCCACGGAGCGCGCCTACGCCAAGGCCAAGGAGGTCAATCCGAACTACGGACAGCCCGCGATCCGTACCGAGGAAGAGCGCAAGATCCTGTTCGGACAGACCGCGTCGGTGGTGAAATAGCTTTTTGATAGCCGAGCTAGCCGCCACCTAGCGTCGCGGACGCCAGCGCCGGGCGAACTGCCGCCATAGCACGAGACCGATCGCGGCAGCGAGCAGCGGCGTCGATACCGGCATGATTCTGTTTGCCGCCCAGTCGGGCAGGAAAATATCCGCTTGCGTGCGGTCGCCGCCGGACAGGCGATAGATGATGCTCGATAGCAGGCATTCCCGCCCGTTGAGCCACCAGAGGATGCCGATGATCGAAGGTACGGCGATTGCAGTGAGGAGCAGTCTGCGCGATGCGCGGCCGGCGATGCCGCAACCAAGCGCATAGAGGATGCAGGTGGACGCGAACAGGAACACCGCCGTGTGAAACAGCTTGACCAGGAAAATGGCGGCGTCGGCGCTCATCGATGACGCCTTATCAGCTCTTGGGAAAGCCCACCGTCTGGGACAACAGCACCTGCTGGTCGTGGGCGAGCCCCAGCGCATTGGCAATGGCGTCGCGGTCGATCCATGCACGGATCACGGTGGAAAGCCCGTTACCCGCGGCGAACAGATAGACGTTCTGCGCGATGGCGCCGGCCGCGACCGAGGCGTAGCTCTCGCGGCTTGCGGCCGGCACGAGCTTCATGCGGCTGTGGTCGGCGACGTAGACGAGGTCGAGCGCCGCTTCGTCGACAAAATCCTGATAGCCGGTGACGCGCCGCAGATCGCTGCCTGCGGCGAGCAGCAGCGCGTTGGCGGCCGCGTCATAAAGATAGGCGCCCGACGGCAGCGCGACATAGACGTCGATCTCCTGCACGTTGAGCGCCGATGGCGCGGTCCGTCCGCCGTCGGGGCGATTGATGCCGAAGGCCGCCCAAAGCAAATTGGCAAGCATCGGCAGCGGCAATTCCTTGCGCGAAAATTCGCGGGCCGAGTGGCGCGCCGCGAAGGCGTCCATCAGCGGCAAGCCGCCAGTTTTCTCCG
>Ga0209167_10000549_pt1 | contig 26065 bp, 20 predicted proteins | sample Coa_R1_9_FD_187154 | JGI IMG/M metagenome (GOLD analysis project Ga0209167, IMG submission 187154) | Surface soil microbial communities from Centralia Pennsylvania, which are recovering from an underground coalmine fire - Coalmine... | ecosystem: Environmental > Terrestrial > Soil >...
GAAGATGCCGGCGCAGAAGGGCGACGAGATGCTCGTGCCATCGACTGCGATCCAACCGCTTTCGTCGTAGGTGTCGTATTCGGCAGCGTCGACTGCAACGGCGGAGACGTCGTTGCCCATCCGATAAGAACAGGACTTCGCGTACTTACTCTTTTTCTGCCACTTGGGCTTGGTCTCACCGGTGCTCGAGCAGCCGCCGCCCGAATCCGACCAGAGAGATTCGGTGTAACCGCGACTTCCGCTTGACTGCGAGAGCACGGTGCCGCCGACGGCCACCACGGAGTCGAACGTTGCGGGATCATACAGCGAAATGCCGCTGTCACCGGCGCTGGCGAGGTACGTAACGCCGGCCGAATCGTAGTCTGACTCGCTGGCACCGCTGCCACTGTAACTGTTGCTGACGATCGTCCCTCCAAGCTTCACGGCCTCGTTCTCAGCGGCTTCGAGATCGCTCCACTGGTTGGAATTGGCTTCGACGAGATTGATCGTGCAGTTCGGGCAGCTGGCCGAAGCCATCTGAACGTCGAGATCGATCTCGACGCCCCAGTCGGGGCTGCCGGTCGGGTAGTTGCTCATCTGCCCGCTCTGGTTGTACTTGTTGAGCGTTGAGGCGGGCAGGCCCATGTCGGAGCGGTACGTGTTGAAGTTGCTCACGACGTCGGGATTATCGTACGCGTCGACGATAAACACGTTCTGTCCACTGCCGTCGCTGGTGGGCAGATTATAGGCGGTCTCGAGTTCGGATGCGGTCCACCCGCTGTAGGTTGGATGGGCGCCGGTGTTTTCGACTAGGACGTCGCACTGGGCGCGTCCGACGCGACTGCCCTTACATGCGGGCGTCGCAGTGTGACTTGCTAACCCTTTGATTTCCGGCGCTCCGGCGGGCGCCATCGGCGACTGCGATCCAGTGCAGCCTGACAAAATCGCGAAGGCCACTGCACTAAGAAAGGCGTAGCGGCCAAGGTCTTGGTTCCTCATGTGTTGTGCTCCTGAGAGAGTGGTCGTACGCTGCGTAGTTCGCCTCGTCGCCATCGGGTTCATCTCGGAAATGCAAGCAGCCGCTCAGATTGAGCGCAAATCAACGTTAACGCGTGAGCACAACGTTAGCGCGAGCAGGAGCCCGTCGATCGGCGGCAGTCGGTTGCGCCGTCGGTGCTCTCGTGATTCACTTTGGTACGCGTGCTGTGCCGAAGCGGTACACGGCGAGCGGTAACTTTTTGTTGACGGCGAGAACAACTGCGCGTTCGAACTCGCGAAGCTCGTGCCGGGCGGGAGCACCTTGCCGAGCATTGCGATCGAGTTCACGGCGGCCGGCGCATCGTCGGGCCCGATCTCGACCTGGGAGTTCGCGGGAATCAGGCCCTACCCAGTGGGAGTAGAGGGAAAAGCCTTAGCCGCGCCTGACCTGTCAGGCCATGAGCGACGTCGACGGCGCCGCGGCGGTTCGTCCGCCCAGCGGCACCGTAACCTTCCTCTTTAGCGATATTGAGGGCAGCACGCAGCGCTGGGCACGCGACCGTGCCGCAATGCAGGAGGCGCTGCGCCTGCACGACCGCCTGATGCGTGAAGCCATCACAACCCACGGCGGGTACGTCTTCAAGACGGTCGGCGACGCATTTTGCGCGGCGTTTGCGACGCCCGAGTCGGCGGCAGTTGCGGCGCTCGACGCGCAGCGCGCCCTTGGTGCTGCCGACTTCACGGCAGTGGACGGGTTGCGCGTGCGCATGGCGATCAACACCGGCACCGCCGACGAACGCGACGGCGACTACTTCGGACCGGCACTCAACCGCGTGGCGCGGGTGCTCTCGCTCGGCTACGGGGGACAGGTCTTGCTCTCGGGAATCGCCGCGGATCTGGTGCGCGAGAATCCGCCACCCGGTGCGGCGCTCGCCGATCTCGGGGAGTACGAGCTGAAAAATCTCGAAGGCCGCGAGCGCGTCTACCAACTCGTTTCGCCGGAGCTGCAGCGTGATTTTCCCGAGTTGCGCGCCGTATCCGGCGGCCCGTGGCTCATTCCCGACGCGATTCGAACGCGCTACTTCACGGGCCGTGAGGATCTCCTCGCGCGCCTTCGCCAGCAGCTCGTCGAGCGTCATCGCGCCGCTTTGAGCGGGCTGGGCGGCGCCGGCAAAACGCAGTGCGCAATCGAGTACGCGGCGCGCCATTGCGCCGGATACCCCGGCGGCGTCTTCTGGGTGAACGCCGAAACGCTTGGCGGTCTAACCAGCGGTTTCGTGGCAATCGCAGCGGCGCTGAGCCTGCCTTCGGCCGAATCCAACGATCAGGAAGAAGTCGTCAAGTCGGCGTTGGCGTGGCTGAAAGTCAACGACGGCTGGCTGCTCATCCTCGACAACGTGGACGACCGGCGGATGATACGGCCGTTCGTGCCCGAGCGCGGCAAAGGCGACGTGCTGATTACGTCGCGCGAGCCGGTTTTTTCAGAACTTGGAATTCCGCGCGCGCTGGAACTCCAGGATCTCAACACCGAGGAGGGGGTACGATTTCTGCTGACGCGCACCGGGCGCGAAGATGCCGGCGACGGCGACCGGGCCGCCGCAACGGAACTGGCAACGGAGCTGGGCAATCTTCCCCTCGCGCTCGAGCAGGCCGCGGCGTATATCGCGGAAACCAATGCTGCTTTTACCGCGTACCTCGCCGCCTTTCGCAAACGCCGGGTCGCGCTGCTGGAAAAATCCGGCGAACTGCTGTCGCACGACACGGTCGCGGTCACCTGGGCGGCGAACTTCGAGGCGGTCGAGCGCGCGTCGGCGGCGGCGGCAGACGTGCTGCGCGTCACCGCGTTGCTCGCACCGGACGCGGTTCCGTTCGAACTCTTTCTAAATGGAGCGCCGGCGCTGGGCAACGAAATCGCGGAGGCCCTCGCCGACGGCGACGACCTGGCGATGGCCGAGGTACTGAGGCCGCTGGCCCGCTACTCGCTCGTGCGATCCGATGCGACGTCGCGCGTTTTCGGCGTACACCGTTTGGTGCAGGAGATGGTGCTGGCGGTGCTGCCGGAAGCAGAACGCCGCAGGTATGTCGAGCGTACGGTGCGCGCGCTCGATGCCGCGCTTCCCGACGTCGAGTTCGCGAACTGGGTACAGTGCGAGCGCCTGATTCCCCACGTTGCGTCACTGGCGAGACGCGTGGAGTTCGACGACGCGCAGGCCGAGGTTGCCGGACGCATATTGAACCGAGCCGGGCGGTACCTGTGGGAGCGGGGCCGATACTCCGAATCGCAGGCGCTCTTCGAGCGGGCGCTCGGGATCGTGGAAGGCGCGCTCGGGAGCGATCATCCCGATGTCGCGCGCAGCCTCGATAACCTCGCAATCGCTCATAGCAAACAGGGGCGCTACGCCGATGCGCAAGCCCTGATCGAGCGCGCGCTGGCAATCTACGAACGCGCGCTCGGGCCGGACCACCCGGATGTCGCAAGACGGCTCAACAACATCGCAAACATCCACTACGAACAGGGCCGCTACGCCGAGGCACAGCCGCTGCACGAGCGTGCGCTGGCGATTCGGGAGCGCGCGCTCGGGCCCGATCACCCAGACGTTGCAATCAGTTTCAACAATCTCGGTATCGTGGTCTCCTGTCAAGGCCGCTATGCCGAAGCGCAGACATTGTACGAGCGTGCACTAAAGATTTGGGAACGTGCGCTCGGCCCCGATCACCCCAATCTTGCGCAAAGCCTCGACAACCTCGGAGAGGCGCACGCAAAACAGGGACGACATGAGCAAGCGCAGGTGCTGCACGAGCGCGCTCTGGATATTCGGGAACGCGCGCTCGGTCCCGACCACCCGCAGGTGGCCGAGAGTCTCAATCACCTCGGCGAGGTGCATCGCGATCAGGGCCACTATCGCGAAGCGCAAGCGATGTACGAGCGGGCGCTCTCGATCTGGGAACGGGCGCTGGGCTCCGATCACCCCGATCGGGCGTACAGTTTCCACAACCTCGGGATCGTGCTGATGGATCAGGACCGGTACGACGAAGCCGAGTTGCCCTTCGAGCGCGCCGTTGCAATTCGCGAACGCGCGCTCGGGCCCGATCATCCCGAGGTAACGACGAGTCTTATTGGCTTGGCGTCACTGCGTAAAGCGCAGGGCCGCACCGCGGACGCGATCGCGCTCTACGAACGCGTTCTTGCAGTCAAGGAGAAGACGCTGTCTCGCGACCACGCCGAACTCGCAGCGTTGCGCACCAGCATTGAAGCGCTGCGTTCGAGCTTTTACGGCGCTACCCAAAAGATGGTGCCGCATCCGCCGTAACCGGGGCATTTTCCCTTGCCCCCGTACCTGGTGGTGCCGTAGAGCATACCATTGAGCACGGTAAGTCTCCTCGCCGGCCCTGTGCCATCTCCCGGATCGCTGGGGAAATCGTGAAGCCTAGTCTCCACGTTGCTCGAGGTGAGTTTGAAAACCGATCCTTTCCTGTGCATGCCTCCGTGGGCCGTCGTACCGTAGAGCGTGCCGTTTATGGCAGTGATTTCCCCAAGCGGGTTTTCCGCATCCGGATAGAGACCGAAGTTGTAAAGAACCTGATAACCCGTGCCGTTCGTGGAAATCTCGAAAACCGTACCCTTACCGGAGGTGCCGCCGTTGTAGGTTGTCCCATAGAGCGCGACCTTGCCTGGCGGGGTGCGAACGCCGGCACGCGGATATTCTCCATCTCCCTTGAACTCGCCGAAACTATAGATCACGCTTTCCTGGCCAGACAACGATATCGCATAGACCGTTCCTTCGTTGTGCTTGCCCCCCAATTCGGTCGTCCCATAGAGCGTGCCGCCACTGTTAAAGAGGCCCGAGATCGGCGTATAGCCATCCGGCTTGCCTTTGAAACTGTAGATCACCTTCTCGACACCGGACGACGTAATCTCGAAGACCGCTCCTAACCCATGTTTGCCGCCGGTTTGAGTCGTGCCGTAGAACGTGTCGTTGGATTTGACGTAGGAAAGGTCCGCGGCCGGGTTTGCGCCATCACCGCTGCTCTTACCCTCAAAGGAGTGGAGCGTTTTTGGCTGATTAGACATAATCGCGAAGACCGTTCCATAAGAGGACGTGCCGCCTTCGGTGGTCGTGCCATAGAGCATGCCGCTCACATAGGAAACGCCCGCTTTCGGGTAGGCGCCGTCGCTTGAGGCGCCGCCGAAACTGTAGAGGTGACTCTCCTTAGTGGACCCAGGCGAGATTGCGAAGGTTGTTCCAGTATTCTTCTTGCCCCCGACCTCGGTCGTGCCGTACAGCAAGCCGTTGACGACGGCAAGGCTCGAGTATGGGGTTTCGCCGTCGGACCGAGGCCCATGGAAGCTGTAGATGACGCCGTACGCAGGGCGCACGCGCCTCTGCTCCGTCGGCGGCACCCTGACCGCGCTAATGCCATCCGGGCCAGGTCGAAGGATGCTTCCGCCTCCGCAGGCTGCTAGTGCGGCAACCACGCAAACGCCAAAAGCGAAGCGTTTAAGATCTGAAGTCTTCATTTCGATGCTCCTCAGCTCCGTGAACGGCCGCCGAGAATGTTCGGCGCAGCGCAGCCTGCCGCCTTGCTGCTAACGGGGCGGGTCTGGCCAGACGTCTCGCTGTGCGGCCGCCGCGATGTCGACGTGCCACGAGATCGCCGCGAAGCTCTCCCGATCGTCCGCGTCGAGACCTTCGGCCGCGGCCTGCACGATCGCTCGCGCGCGGTCGAGCGCGCGCGCGGCTTCGGGCAGATTCCCCTCGAGGCGAAACACTTGAGCGGCCACCCAATAGCAGTATTCCGGCCACTCCGTCGTGTCGGGGAGCCCCTTTTCGTCGGCGAGCAGCCGCCGCACGTGATTGTGCGCGGCGGGCAGATTGGCCAGTGCGGCATGCCACACGGCCAAATCGGCCAGCGTCTTGCTCGCCCAAACCTCGGACTGCGAACGTGCCCGGACCTCGAGCGCCATCTCCGCGTGCGCAATCGCATCGGTTAACTTGCCGGCCGCCGCTTCGGCAAACGCCAGATTCTCGAGCGCGGAGGCCTCGATCAATCCGAACTCGAGTTGTTGGGCCAGTTCGCGAGCCTCTCGGGCGATCGACTGCGCGCCCTCGATGTTTCCGGCGCACGCTCGCAGAAAACCGAGGTTTGCCAAACCGATGACGCGACCGCGCTCGTCACGGACCCCTTCAAAGAGCGCGACGGCTTTCTCGGTCGCCGCTACGGCTTTTTCGAAGAATCCCAATCGCGTTTCGAGCACTGCCTGATTCAAGGTTTCGCCTGCGGCTTTGCTCATGTCTCCGAGATCGGTAAAGAAGAGCGCGGCGTTGGCGAAGTGCTCGCGCGCCTCCGCATACCGCGTTCCGGCCGCCGTAAGCGTTACTCCCAGACGGCCACGTGCGCGCGCTTCGGCGGGTCGGTCGCCGAGTGCCGTGGCGCGATCCAGCCAGCGCTGCCCCAGCGTCATGCAGCGCTCGAGATCGCGCCGATTGTACGCAATCGAGAACGCACTCGACAACGAGAAATACTCCAGCACGGGATCGGTGGCATCCACGGCCGCCCGTTCCGCCTCGTCGAACAACGCTTCTGCCGCTGAAAGGTTTCCGCGGTCAGCCTCCACGTTCGCAAGACAGCACAACGCCTGGGTTATTCCCGCACCGTTCGCCGATCCGCGACTGAAGGCAAGGGCCGTTTCCGCCGATGCGTGCGCCTCGGCAAGCCGGCCCTGAGAGTACGCAAACTTCGCCTCGGCGACGTGCACTTGCCACGCAGTATCGTCGTGCAGCGCGAGCGTTCGCAGCTCGCGGATTGCCGTTGCGAGCTTCGCCGTATCGGAGATGCTCGTCGCGAACTCGATTTCGCGTAACAGGGTGAGGCGATGCAGATCCGAATCCGCGAGGCTCGCGGCGAGTGCCTTGAGGCTGGCGAGCGCGGATTCTTGGGCGGAGCGATCTCCGCGGCGCAACTCGACCGTTTCGCGTTCGAGAAGGATCTCGGCACGTGCCCGCGGGTCCTCGGTAAGGGCTAAGGCGCGTTCGCTCAGAGCGCGCGCCTCGTCGAGCGCGCCGATCCCAATCGATCGCCGCACCGCCGTAAGATAGCTGCGAGCGGCGTTTGCGCCGTCGCCGGCAAGCTCGTAGTGGCGAGCGATCGTGGCCGAAAGCTCGGATGCGCGGTCGGCGTACAGTTCTTCGAGGACGCGCGCCACGCGGCGATGGCGCGCCGCCGCGCGTTCTTGCGGAACCGCGCGGGCGATCGCCTCCTGAAATATTTGGTGAGAGAACGCGTACTCGAAGAGTCCGCGTCCGGTTGCCTCGCGCACGATGCGCCGGTCGAAGAGTTCGTCGAGCGCGCCGCCGATCGCGGCCTCGTCCCATCCGCTGACGTCCCGAAGGGCGTCGTGCGAAAATCGGCTGCCGACGAACGCGGCGATTTCGGCAAGGGTCCGTGCTTCCTCCGAGAGTTGCCCGATACGTGCCGTCAAGAGGGCCTCAAGACTCGCGGGGGCAGCAGTCCGTTCGCCGTGCCGGAGGTCGTCGATAAACTGCGTTAGGAAGAGCGGGTTTCCAGCGGAGACCGTCAGCAGATTGGCGGCCTCCAGATCGGGGATTTCCGGTAAAGCGTCGGTCAGTTCGTGCACGTCGTCGAGCGATAAGGTTCGCAGCGAAAGGCTGTGCGCGCAGGCGGCTGCACGCGCCTCGCTTCGCAGCCGGTGCAGCGGATGCGGACGCGGCGTTTCGTTATCGCGATAGGTCACGACGAGCATTATCGGTACGCCCGAAACTCGTCGAAGCAGCGAGCGCAATAGCGTTATTGAAGCGGATTGCGCCCAATGCATGTCTTCGAGGACGAGCAGCAGGGGGCGCGGCTGCGCCAGCCCGGAGAAGCAGCGGAAGAGCGACTCGAACAGCCGGATGCGCTCGCTCTCGGCATCGATACGGGGAACTGCCGGCAATCCGTCCAACCGCGTGCGGATCTCGGGAAGCAGCTCCGCAATGCAGGCCAGCCACATGCCGCCCTTCAGCGACGCGACCAGCGGCAACGCGGAACGTAATGCATCGACGACGCTCTCGTATGGAGTTGCCTCCGGCGAGCCGGTGGCGCCGATGAGAACTCGCCCGCCGCTCTCTTCGACCGCGTGCGCGAACTCGAGAATCAAACGCGACTTGCCGACTCCGGGCTCTCCGCCGATGAAAACGCAGGAGCCGTGCCCGCGGGCGGCGCGGCTCCACGTCTCGAGAAGTTGCTCCATCTCAGCTCGGCGTCCGACGAACGGCAGCGTGGCGGAACGCGCAAAGGTCGATGCCGCAGCGGCGGATTCGAGCGGCGCGTTGGGTTCAAAGACGTCGCCTCGCGCGATCGTTTCGCGCAGGGTGAGCGTTTCGGGCATCGGCTGGACCTTCAGTTCCAGACGAAGCAGCTTCGCGAAGCGCTCGTACTCGGCCAACGCTCCGGCGCGGTCGCCCGATTCGCAGCGCAGCGCCATGACTTGACGTACCACGTCTTCACGCCAGGGATCCATCGCGAGGATCTGTTGGGCGCGCGCAATTCCGCGGACGAAGTTGCGTTGCCTGCGCGCTTGGGAGACGAGCTGCAGCAGCCCTGCGAGAAAGACGTTGCGGTACCGCTCGCGCTCGGGAAAGACCCACTCGTCGTAGAGCGCCGCCAATAGGTCTCCACGATAGAGGCTAACCGCTTCCTCGATCCTTTGCGGATCCCCGATGAGGCGGTTGAACTCTTCGACGTCCAGGCACAAGCGCAAATCGGGACGAAGGCAGACGCTGTCGCCGTCGACGATCAGTGCACGCCCTTCGAGCTCCGGCGGGAGAACACGAGCGAGATCGTAGAGGGTTAGGCGCAGCTTGGTGCGCGCCGGCTCCTCCTCATCGTCCGGCCACATGACGTACGCGAGGAAATCGCGCGCAATGGGAGCGTCGCGATTGAGCAGCAGATAGGCGAGAACGGGAAGGGCTTTACGGGGCGTCGCGAGCTTAAACGGCGTCCCGTTCACTTCCACCGCCACGTGGCCGAACAGACCGATACGAAGTTCGGGTTCGGGGCCGGATTGCGGCGGATCCCTTCCGGCGGCACGTCGGGCCATTCAACACGCTTCGCGTGCGGCTTGGCGTTCCATTTCTTAGCGGATCGATTGCGGGGTCTGCGGCGTCGGAGTCTCGACCATCGGGCCGAAGCCCGAACTCAATCCCCCGGAGAGTGCCATCGCTGCGACGATCACCGCGATGGGAAGTATGGGGATGCCCGCCATGGCGAGCCGCACCTTCGGCATTTTCCGCGTAATCCACGAGGCGACGATCGAGATGACGCAGGCAACGGGAAACGAAAGAAAACCGAAGACGATTATCCATACCAGCGGGTTCGCGGCCGAACCCGGCGCGTCGAAAGCCATCGGCGCGCCCACAAGGGCGATCAAGAAGCCCGGAACTGCGAGAACGCCCCAAACGGCCGTCACGATGATCGCCAGGATCGGCCGGAACGGGCGATTCCCCGTCACGGTTGGCGCTTCTTCGAGAGGCCTTGCCAGCCGAGCAGTCCCGCAACCAGCAGTGCGAGGCCGATCGTCGCGATGAGTCCGCAAACCTCGCCGACATCGCGCATCATGCCGCTGGGATCGGTCGATTGCGGCATCTGACCGGCCATCATCCAAAAGAATGCTACCGCGCCGGCCACAAAGATCGGACCACTGATGATAAGACGCCAATTTTTCTGTCGCATGAAAATATATTCTCCTTTTCACTTCAGGTTAGCACGCGGTGCGTGCGAGAGCGTACGGGCTCGCCGCAGCGAACCCATACGGTTAGCTCGGATTGAGCGAGGCTATATCTTGGCTTTGCTGACCGTCTCGCCGAATGGTTCCTGGGTGCCGGACAGGTATTTTTGATTGGCTCCGCCGGGATACGTATCGATGCCGACCGTTCCGCAATAGGTATCCGATCCGATGATTTTGGAGCCTTGCACCCACGGCTGAACGACATCGCTATAGCCGCACGAACCCGGTAGTCCGAACTCGCCGGTCATCGTTCCTATCGAACCTTGGACTTGAACCTCATAGACTCCGGAGCCGCCCGACGCACTGAAGAGCTGATCGTCGAGAACCAGATTCGTTCCGTCCCACGCCACGCCGCCCGGGAAGTGAATGGTCACGTTGAGATAGAGTGCTCTCAACGTATTGCCGCCGCGCGGAAGTTCGTCGAGGCTGGTTCCGCCCGAGCTGTCGCCTTCAACCTCGACGAAGAGGTTGCCGCGATCGTCGTAGGCGGGAGGAAAGTAGTAGTACATGTCCGGCGCCTGGTATTCTTTCGGCGTGCCGGTAGCATGGCGAAAGATGGAGATGCCGCCCGGATAGTTGTCCGAGACAAACGCGGCGACGGCGAGGTCTCCGGTCTTCGGGTTGACCGAACAGCCGAGGGGATATTGGCCGGGAAGGTCGAGGGTCTTGATTGGGTTGGTGCCGCCGTGCGCGTATTCCGTGATGTCGGATGCATCGAACTGCGTGATGAAAACATCGCCGGATTTGTCGGTGCATTGCCCGTAGGGTGCCGCGAATCCGGTCAGCGTCCCCACCAGCTTGCCCGTCGGGTACGAGTACACGTACACGTCGTCGGTCTTTTGGTCCGAGACGTAGAGCAGTGCTTGCTTCTTGCTATCGGGAGACATCCACGAACGCTGACGGTCGGGCTGGACGTTGCGCTCCGCCTTGCCCGGCAGCCCGGGAGTCAAGATGTTGGCCGGCGTTGCGGGCGGTGCGAAGGCTGATTGCGCGCCGCCGCCACTGCAGCCGGCGAAGATTGCGGCAACGGCAATGCCGCCTAACGCAAATTTTAGCGAGATCGAGGTATTCATGAGCGAGTTTGATCCTTATTTGGCAGAGAGCGGGCCGACGCGGGAACCGCGGGGTGGTATCGGTCGCTCCCGGCTCAAGGCATCAAAGGGGAGGCGCCGTTGCCGGTACTCTAGCAAATGAGGTATACAAAAACGTTCGAGCCGACCAGGCTCTGGGGGTTACTCTTGGGGCAGCTGCTTCGCGCAGCCCTCCTTCGGGTACTTTCCGCGGAATATCGTCATGGCACCCGACGCAATCGTCGCACAGAGGCCGCCGGTGCCTTTGGCGCTCAGCGTACGCGTGTGCGTCCAACCATCGAACGTGTAAACTAACGCCACCAGCGGCTGTTTGAGATCGGGCGTTAACGGGTCGGAATAGTGATAAAAGGTAACGGAATCTCTGGCAAATAGGCACAGCTGGCCGCCCTGGTCGAGTGCCGAGATGTGCACGCGCTTTCCAGCGCGAATGTTTACATTTCTGGGAGGAATCGTGCATGATTCCTTTACGGTCTCTTGATATAACGTGCGTTTGGTCTTGTTGACGACGTAAAGCACGAAACCGTTGCCGAACCTCAAAAGAGGACTCTGGCCGGTGAGATCTGTCGTAACGCTTTGCGCCGGCACCACATCGGCACCGGCCTGATGCGAGGCAGCGCCACAGGCGCTCAGCGATAGCGAAAGACCCAGCAGCACAACTCCGAGCCGATTTTTCACAGACCCTCCTTGAGAGAACGGGCCCGCAGCCCGCTAACGTTGGTGAATGTTTTGAGTTCCCGCGTCGTCACGGTGCACTGCCCGACCAGTAGATGGCAACTCTGCTCGGGCCGGCGCCGCCGCCCCCGTCGATCTCGGTAACACCCTTGGCGCTTTTCTCAACGTATCCGGAGCCGGCGCCGCCGCCTCCTCCGCCGCCGTTGCCCGTGCCTTTAGGGCCGCCGGTGCTGCCGCCGCTGCCGCCGCCGCCACCGCCGTAGTAGCCGCCGCCACCCCCGCCGCCGCCACCGCCGTAGCAAGACCCGCAGATGCCGCCGCCGGCGCCGCCAATACCGAGCGTGCCGCTGACGCCGGGAGCCCCGGTCCAGCCCTTCGCGCCTCCGCGGCCGGCATGTCCGCCACTTCCGCCGCCGGCCTGCGTGCCGCCGTGGCCGCCGCCGCCCCCGCTGTATTTGTCGCCGGTACCCGCGCGCCCGTCCCGGCCGTTGCCGCCGCTCGTCCCGCCTCCGGCGCCGCCGCGGCCTCCGTTGTAGGCTCCGACTCCGCCGGCGCCACCGGCCACGATGACGCGGTTTTTCAAGCCGCTGCCGCCCTGACGCACGTCTGACGCTCCGCCGCCGCCTTCGGCAGTGCCAACATCGCCCACGCCGGCGTCTCCCCCGCCGTTGAAGCCGCCTTGCTGGCCGCTGGGTTCGCCACCGACGAAAACCGCCAGTGATTCGCCGGGCTTGACGGCAATCGTGGCCGTCACCAAACCGCTATGCGCAACTGTCGTTGGTGCGCCGACCGCCGTGATCGTGACGTGCGTCACGCCGTAAGGCACCGAAAAGTTTTGCCGCGCGCCGGAGTAGTAGAATATCTCACCGCTCCGCGCGGTGCGCTGCACGGTCGCGCCCGGCGCGCCCATCGGCGGTCCCGGGGCGGCGCAGCTTACAAGCAACGTTGCGGCCGCACAGCTTAATGCGTAGGACGTAAGACCGAGAATCTTCAATTATCTTGCTCTCCTGCGGATGAACCGAATCGACCGGTTTTGGGCGTTCGGCTTCGGGGCGCGGTTCTCATCGTAGCGGCAGCGTTAAGCGTTAAATGTCACAAACGTTTCTATGCCTGGTTAGGCAGGAAGGACAAGGCGGCCTAGTTCCTGGCAGTTCGCTTGCTGTGGTGGAAGTCATCGATGCCGCGCAGAACGTTGCTGGGCGCCGAGTTGTCCCGAGGAGCAAGGCAGATGAAGGTTTTGGATATTGGCCGCCACGCCTTAGGCAACGGACTTGCCGTTGCCATCCTAACCGGATGCGCGGGCATCGTGCCGCTCACGTCGCAGCCGCAGGCGATCGGCTCTGGTTTCGTCGGCGAAATATGCAAGTCAAATCATGGCGTTAGCGTGAAGCCCTGTTCGGTGGTGCTGACCGACGGCCATCCCAAGGCAAAAGTAGTCACGACGGGCCCCGAGGGCGGCACGTTCACCTTCACCGATAAGAAATGCACGCTTAAAGACATCGCCGAGGTCGAAGGACGTAATGATAATTATCTCATCGGTGCGGGCGCCGTGTCGGGGCAATGCGTCGCCACTTTCATCGATAAGGAGAAGTCGGGGAAGACCATCGGTACCGCCTTGCTGAGCATCACCAACTTCACGCGTAATCACTGCCCGCCAACCTGTCGACGGTAGAGTTGCAGGCTCCAGCCACAAAGCACTTCAAAGCCGGGCTTCTTACGGCCGTAGTCGCCTTGACCGGATGCAGCGATTCGATCGGCGCGCCGCATCCGACCTCGGCGCCGACGCATCCCATCGAGCATATCGTGATCCTCGTTCAAGAGAATCGCAGCTTCGATAACCTCTTCGCCGGCTTCCCAGGCGCCGACACCGCGATGCACGGCTGGTGCAAACCGAGTCCAGGCTGGTGCAAGACGGCGCGCGAGGTTCCGCTACATTCGGTGCGCCTGGCGACCGGATCGCCAAGTTTCGGGAAGGATATCGAGCACAGCCATCGCGGCTTCGAGATCGAGTGCGACCGCAACAGCGCCAACGTCTGCCGGATGGATGGGTTCGACCTGATTCGTTTTGGCGAATCCGCAGACGGGCCGCCGGCAAAACTCTACCCTTACGCTTACGTCGAACGCTCCGAAACGGCGCCGTATTGGAATCTCGCGCAGCGGTATACGCTCGCCGACAGGATGTTCTCGACCGACACGGCTTCGAGCTTCATCGCCCACCAAGAGCTGATAGCGGGAACCGTGCGGCTCAACGATCGCGAATCGCTTACCGACCAGCCCGACAACACGCCGTGGGGCTGCGACGCGCCACCGGGAACCGTCACGCCGGTGCTCTTCAGGAACGGCAGGTACGACGCACACGGTCCGTTTCCGTGTTTTACGGAATACGAAACGATCGCCGCTTTGCTCGACGCGCGCAACGTCTCGTATCGGTACTACGTCGATGGATTCAAGGAAAATAAACCGCATTTTGATTTCTCCGGTGCGGTCTGGAACGGCTTCGATGCGATCAAAGGCTTTCGCTATAGTCCCGACTGGAAGACGCACATCAGCATCCCGAATACGAACATCTTTGCCGACGCCGAGGCGGCCACGCTTCCAGCGGTCTCATGGGTGGTACCTAACCTCCACGATTCCGACCATGCGGCCAGCGGCTGCAACGGTGGGCCGTGGTGGGTGACGAAGGTCGTCAACGCGCTGGGCACGAGCCGGTATTGGAAGAGCGTCGCGATCGTGCTGCTTTGGGACGACTGGGGCGGGTGGTACGACAACGTGCCGCCCCCGCAGGTCAACTATACGAGCTTAGGTGCTCGCGTGCCGATGATCGTCATCTCGCCGTACGCGAAACCTCACTTCATTTCTCACACCCAGTACGATTTCGGCAGCATCCTGAAGCTCATCGAGCAGAACTTCGGTTTGGGCTCGCTCGGAACGACTGACGCTTCGGCCAACTCGATGGCGGACGTCTTCGATTTCACGCAGCCGCCGAAAGCGTTTGAGCCCGCAGCGCTCCCGCCGGTCGAAAGCTGCGGCAAAGAGGGTCGCGCCGGTGGCGCGTCGCTGCGGCAAATCATCCGGCACGACGGCGGCGTCCCCGAATAGCGTGCGGCGGTGTGTGGGTCGCAAACTCTCAGAAAGCCCTGATGCCGTGGGGGGAACCCCAGCCTCCGCCATCCGTAAACCCGCCACCGAGTTTATGGAGGTACTTATGGTGCGCCGGGTTCCAGAACGTTCGGCCGCCGTCTTGATGCGTCGAGTTACCGGCGAGCGCGAAGATGCCCGCAATAAACGGTGAGCCGATGCTCGTGCCATCTATCGTGATCCAACCACCCTCGTCGTAGGTGTCATACTCGGCTGCGCCAACGGCCACCGCGCAAACATCGTTGCCGATCCGATACGGGCTGCAAGCGGTATGGTGTTGCCACGGCGGCGCCGTCTCGTCGGTGCTGGAGCAGCCACCGCCCGTATCCGGCCAAACAGTTTCCTTATAACCTCGCCTGTTACCGGACACCTCGAGCATCGTGCCGCCGACTGCGACGACGCTGTCGAACGTCGCCGGATCGTAGAGGCCGTAGCCGGCGTCGCTGGCTACATACGTTATGCCGGGCGTGTCGTAGTACGATTCGGATGCGCCGGAACCGTCATAGCTGTTGCTAACGATCGTCGCGCCGAGCTTCACCGCTTGCGCCTCGGCGGTTTCGATATCGCTCCACTTGTTCGAGTTGGCCTCCACGAGGTAGATCGTGCAGTTCGGGCAGCTCGCCGAGGCCATCTCAACGTCGAGGTCGATCTCGACGCCCCAGTTCGGACTACCCGTCGGGTAGTTGCTCATCTGGCCGTCTTGATTGTATTTGTCGAGCGTGCCGGCCGGCAGACCCATGGCAGAACGGTACTGGGCGAGGTCGGTCGCGGCGTCCGGATTGTCGTACGAATCCACGACGGCAACGATTTGTCCTTTGCCTTTGGTGGACGAGGGCAGGTCATACGCCGTCTCGAGATCCGACGCCGTCCAACCTGCGTAGGTCGCATGCGCGCCCCCTGGCTCGACGAACGCGTCGCACTGCGCCTGCCCAATGCGGCTACCCGCGCACGCCGGCACGGCACCTTTCGAGAGGCTCAAAGGAAGGACCAAGGGCGAAGTGCTCGGTCCCCCAGGCGATGCGCAGCCGGCAAGCACCATAACGGCTGCCGAAAAACCGAAGCGAAAAAATCTCATGGGTCCATGATGCGGCAAAACCGCAGGCCGCGGAACGGACAAGCGGACAAATGGCGCGGAACCTCTTGGCCGCGTTAGGGCCGCTTTCGCTCCGGGGGTGTGTGCGACTTTTGCTTGTGGTGCATGAAGTTGTTGAAGTTCCGGCTGGAGCGCGAGAGCGGATTCTGTCGCCGAGGCCGCGCGTGAAAAGCAACGTGCGAACGCGTGCGAACGCCGGCGTGCACGTGCGACTGCCGCTGCGGATGCGCGCGCAGACCGGAGGCGAAATACGCCTGGCCGCTCGCGCCTCCGAACGTAAGCGCAACCGGCCGCGTACCCGTTCCCCAGTATCCGGCGTAGACGCCCCGCACCGGCGGCGTTACCCCGGCTTGGTCGGCCAGCCCTCCGGTGGGGGCGCGAACTTCGAACTCGGCGAGCGAACTCGCGGTCGCGCATTGCTGGAGATCCGGTCGCGCGCCGGGTGCGATAAAGAATCCTTCGTACAGCTCCCCGTCGTAGTCGACGCGGTTCTCGACGACGACGGAACGGCCTCGCACCTCGTACCACCGCGTGTGCCAACCGCCGGGTGCAGCGCAGGGCGGATCGCCGGCTGCGACCACCGGCGCACTCATGACCATCGAAAGCTCTCGCGCCGCGATCCGATCCATATCGCTGACGCCGATCGTCTGCGGGACGTCGCGCCGAGCCAAGAGGAGCGCGCTGCGACGGTCGCGTGAATACATCCACGTGTACACGCCGTCTTCCGACGTTTTGTCGTTACGCACCCAGCCCGGCGGCGAACAGAGCGCGAGGTTCAGCCTCGGGTCGAAGTTCGGTGCGAAGCCGTCGAGCGTTTTGGGGTCGACCGGCGTGATTATTCCTCCAGCCGGCTGTCCGTGAACGTAGAAGTCGACACGATAGTTCCCCCCGCCGAGGCACTCTTGAAAGTTCGCGCCGGGGAGCGCCGACTTGAACTCCCCCGTAGAGGCCTGGGCATTTAACGCCGGGAGATCGTCGTTGTCTTCGAGTTGCGGTTGAGCAACCCAAACTTTCCACGTCGGATCGAACTTGTACCATATCGCCACAACGGATGCGCCGCGAGCGCCATGGGCAACGTGTACGGCCCAGGCTGCGCCGCCCGGCATGGCTTGCGCAGAATCCGTTACCAGAGCGGGCGGATCGGAGGGAGACGCGGTTTGTTTCCATTCGGGGACGGCCGATACTATCGCGGCCTTCCAAAGGGGCAGCCGCGCCGCCAACACCTTGCAGTCCGAGTCATCGAGCACGTTACCGCACTGCGCGTTAAGAAACTCGAGATCGGTCAATCCGCCGAGCGCCATGTCCGCGTTCGTCGTGACCTTAGGATCGGCCAGTCGCGCGTAGGCCGCATCGGCCTGTGACAGACGGCCGCGCGCGGCCAGCAGCAGCGCCTGGTTCATGACGGCCCAGCCTTGCAGGTTCCCGAGCCGAGCGTAATCGGCCAGAGCTTCGTCGGTGCGCGCGGCGGCCTCGCTGAGATCTGCACGGTTCTTGGTCAACAGACCCCGTTCGAAGAGCGCGTATCCAAGCGATGCGATGAGTTCCGGGCTGTCGAACCCCTGCGCGTGCAGGTCGTCGACCGCACGTTGCTCGGCCTCGGTGTCTTGCGCAACTTTGTTTACGTCGTCGCCCGGCAGCGTGCGAAAACCCGTGCCGGCTTGTGGAGACGCAGAATCCTCCAGGTTTTCGGCGCGATCGTAGTCGGCAAGCGCGAAGTTCGGCCGGTATGCGACGGCGAGCCCGTACTCGTCGGCCGCTTGCCGGTAGTCTGCCGGAACTCGAGCCAGCCGTTCGAGCTGACTGCCGCATGCATAATGCTCCGCGGCCAAGTAGTCGGCGCTTTGTGAAGCCTCCTCGTACGACCGGAAGACGCGGGTGCACTCGGCCGGTAAACCAGCCTTAGCCGTTCCGGGGAAATGCGGCAGAGGGATCGTGCTCAGCGCGGCTGCGATTGTGAGCCCCGTGCCGACCACCGCGAAGACCGCCGCCATTCCCGCCAAAATTCGCTTCGCACGAAAGCCGTCGATCCCCATGCACTGGCCGAAGAGATAGAGCGAGATGGCAAAGAACGTCAGGCAAGCCAGATAGCGCGACATCTGCTTTTGGTAGGCGAACGAATCCTGGTTGTGCGCATCCCACATGGCAAAGGCGACGTCGCCGGCGAAAATCGCCTTGGCGTTCAGCAGCAGGATCGGGAACTCGGCGTCGTTATAGATTGACAAACGGTTCGCCCTGCTTGTGACGAGGTCGACGGTAGTGCTGTCGTTATCGCGCTTCAAGGCGCGCGCATCTTCGAGGAGTATCTGGTCGCGGCGCTGCTCCTCGATCTTGACTGCGGCCATCGGAAGTGCCAAGAGCCCTTCATTTTCGAGCTGCACGGCCTGGTTGGCCGCATCCAGCCGCGCCCAATCTTGCTGCACGCGTGCGACCCGATCGATGAGGAGGTTTGCCGCTGCGCGGTTTCGAGTACTCTCGCGCAAACCGTTCGCCTGATCCGTGACGGCTGCGTTGGAGGCTTCGTACATGTTTGCGGCGGCGACGCTGTAGAGATAGGCGCAGCCGGCGCTTATCAGCGCGGTCACCGCGATCGCGACGACGACGGATCTCGACAGCGAGTCGTTGGCCTTGCGGTTGATGAGCCGCGAGCCGATGTATTCGGTCGGGTCCAGCTCGGCTGCCGGTACGTCGGGGCTCTCCGCGGAGCGCTCGCCCGCGCTGCCCGAATCCTGGGAAATCATCGAAAAGAGCTTTACCGCAAGCACGCCGCCCGCCGCATAGCCGGCGAGGGCGAGCGTAATCGTGCCGGCATCGTGTAGCCGCCAGAGCACGAAGATTCCCGCCACGGTCGCCGCTGCGATGCCGCCGGCGAGCCATCCCTTTTGCCGCGGCAGGGTCGAGAGGTCCGCAATAGTCAGAAAGAAGAGCGCCAGCACGAACAGCACGACCGCAGCGGCAAGCAGGGTGAAATCCCAGCCGAGACTCTTGTTCTCCGCTTCTTTATCGGCCCAAATATCGGGCTCGACCTTACTTTGATTGTATTGGGGCTGCCACGTAACGTAGAAACCGAGGTCGCCCAGATCCTCGAACGCTTTGCGCTCGATCGCGCCTTCGAGCGAATAGTTTTGCGGATCCCAGTAGTGATAGAAACGCTGATAGCGCTGCGTGAGGCGCTCGGCCGCGAGACTCTCCGGCGCGCTCAGGCGGTTGAGAGGATCCGGAACGAGCGCTTCGGTCCGCAGCATATCGGCAGACTGCTCGTAGAGGGCCGAACGCGCGATGCTGTCCAGATAATACTGGCGCCGGTTCAGCTCGAGAATCTGGCCTTCGTCGAGCAGGCGAGTCGCTCCGGAAACTTCGTCGGCGGCGCTGGCCGCCCGATAGGCGGTGAGCGCGCCGCAAGTTGCCACCAAGGCCATGAGCAGCGCGAGGAACGAGCGAAAATCCCAGCCCGTGTCCGCCGCAGTCGTCGTCGCTGATTCCATGCCGTCCGCACCTCGCGCAAGATCGTTGCCCCGCCTCTCAAATGCGGAGGGAGGCCGACTTTTGTCTCAGCAGGCGGGCACTCCTTTGAACGGCAAGCCGGTTTGCGAATGAAAGGCGCCTGCTAGGGTCCAACCTACGAGCCGTGGGACTTGACGCGCTGGCTGCCATCGCGACGAGATACGGGGCGATTGCTGCGATCAACGGCGGATACTTCGAAGCGTACGCGACGGGCCCGATCAAGAATCTGATCCACACGGTCGTCATCGACGGAACGGTTGTGTTTAAGGGCGACATCGGCGACGAGCTTTACTTCGACCAAGAAAACCATGCTGCGATCGAACACGTGCCGCTGCGCATCGAGGGCGCCCTCGACGGCAGTTTTGCATATCCGAATAACTGGTATGCCTACTGGCTCAACCGCATGCCGGGACCCAGCGGCGACACGATCACAATCTTCACGCCCGCCTGGGGCGCTAGCACCGGCGTCGAGGGCTTTCAGGTTCAGGTAGATCGCGGCGTCGTAACGGCGATGGGAACGACCTCAACCCGGATTCCGCCCAACGGCTACGTTGTCTATATCAGGGGCGAAGAGCGGGTGGCGTCGCATTTTAGAGTTGGGCGCAAGGCGGAATACCGGATCGTCCGCACCGATCGACCCGACTCCGCCGGCGGTTTTAGCGCATGGCAGGCAATCGGCTGTGGTCCGCGTCTCGTTACCGACGGACGCGTCACGGTCGACGCGCGCCGCGAGCAATTTACCGATCGAAAAGTATGGAGCGACGCCGAACGGAGCATGGCCGGCATTACCCGCGACGGACGGGAGTTGATCTTGGCCGTTTCGAGCGGAACGCTGGAAGACGTGGCGCGCACCATGTTGCGCCTCGGCGCCTATCAAGCGATGAACCTGGACGACGCCGCTTCGAGCGGACTTTGGTTTCGCGGTAGGTACTTGCGCGCGCCCGGTCGTGCGCTCAACAATGCTCTGCTGATCCTGCCGCCGGATCGGATGGAACGGCCGCCGGCTCCCCGAACGTTTTGAGCGATCGATTCGTCACCTGAATTTGGGGAGTGCGGAAGATGAAGAAGCTTGGTTTTGGCACGTACGCTATCGGCGCCCTTGGCGTCGCATGGATCGCGGGGTGCGGCGCGGCGCAGCCGCCGCTGAGCGCGCCGGGCGCAGCCGTGCGAGCGGCGAGTTCGCCCAGCCCAATTCAACACATCGTCGTTCTCGTCCAGGAGGGCCGTACGTACAACGACCTCTTTGCGGAGACGAAAGTGGGCTGCATCGTCGTCGGGCACGGGCGGCACGAGAAGACGAAGCCGATCCGGCTGCGCGAAGTTGACCTCGCAGGCGGCAAGCCGCTCAGCAACGACTATAAAGCGTACCGAACGGCCTACGACAACGGCACCGGATGCGGCTGGAATTTAATCCGCGGCTCTAACGGCGCTCGCGAAGGCCGCGCGCCGTACGAGTACGTCAATCCCAAGCAGATTCAGACGTACTTCAGGGCGGCCTCCAACTATGCACTCGCCGACCATATGTTCCAAACTTAAAGAAGCGGCGGCTTTACGGCACAGCAAGACCTGATTCGCGGCGGCACGGAGATCGACTCGCATGCAAGTGTCGTCGATTCACCCAACATGCAGCCGTGGGGATGCTGGGCGCCGGCGGGCACCAAGACGAATCTGATCACGACCGACCTGGAGTACGAAGCGTCGAAAGGCCCGTTTCCGTGCTTTACCTACGCGACGCTTGCGGCGCTGCTCGACGCAAAAGCCGTCTCTTGGAAGTGCTACGCGCCCTACTCGCCAAAGAGAGAATCAGAGGTCAACGATACCAACCCATTCTTCGCGGTCAAAGCGGTCTGGGACACGCAAAGCGAGTTCGCCGCGCACATCTCGTATCCGGAGACCAACGTCTTGAGCGATGTCGCCAACGGCGCACTGCCGGCGATGTCATGGGTGATTCCAAGGGCGAGCAACTCCGACGCCCCCGGCAACAAAGTAGATGACGGCCCGGCATGGGTCGCATCCGTCGTCAATGCGATCGGCGAAAGCTCGTACTGGGATTCCACTGCGGTCGTGGTCGTTTGGGACGATTGGGGAGGCTTTTACGATCCGGTCCCGCCGCCGTTTTTCGATAAACAAGGCGGTGCGGGTTTCCGCGTACCTTTGATCGTCATCTCGCCATATGCCGCGCAGGGATATGTGTCTCACGACGTTTACGGCTTCGGCAGTATCGTACGCTTTATCGAGGACACGTGGGACCTGGGCCGGCTCGGAACGACCGACAAGACGAGCACGAGCGTCGGCAACATGTTCGATCTTCGTCAAGCCCCGCGACCATTTGTCTCGATTTAACCGCTTCGCGACGATCGAGCGCGCGCTTATAGCTGCCGGGGCGGTTTCCCGGCCCGTATTTTGAAGGCCAACTCCGGCCGGCTCTGCAACGGCGGATAAACGTGGGCGCGCACCTCGAAACCCTCCCGTTCGAGCCCAAGGCGCAACGCGGCTTGCTGTATTCCGTGGAGGATCGCGGCGCTCAAGTCTTCGTCGGCGACGCTCAAATCCATCAGCGAATCCACGCCTTCTCTCTTCGAAAGCAGCGTGAGGCGAAGCTCGCCGGCGACGTGCGCCGACTCGTGCTCTTCGGAAACCGGATCGTGAAAGACCACGACCTGATGGTCTTCGTAGACGACCTCGTTATCGCCGACGATCGCCACCCAAGCGCGACGCTCCTTGGCCCACTGCGGCACCGCGCCGAGCACCTCGGCGGCTGCGACTCTGTCCTTCGCCCGATCGGCGCTCATCGAGCGCAGCTTCAGCGTCTCGCAAAGGACGCCTGCACGCCGCGCCGGAAGCCAGCGCCGCAATGACGTTTTGGATTTCGCAACGAATTTGCGGGCCCGAACAGCGCATCTGGGAGAAGCCGGACCCCGACCACACGTTTCGCGGACGCCTCGACGGCACGCGAGCCAATGCCGACGAGATCGTCTATCAGGACGACGACGTTTTTGCTTTTCGTCACCGCATAGATCCGAGCAAAGAGGAGTGGTGGGAGATTCACGTCGTGATCATTCCGAAAAAATGGATCCCGACGCTATTGGATTTCTCGATTGGCGACGCTGAGATTTGGCATCGCCTGCTGGGCGGGATCCAAAAGGTCGCGCTCGAGCTCGACTTGTACGAAAAAGGGTTCATGATCCGGATGGGCGTGCTGCCGCCCTATCAGCACACCGAACACGTGCATATCCACATTCTTTCGGGCAAGCACCGCAGCGCGGTCGTGGATGGGCCGATGCCGGATGCCGGCTGAGCCGCGCCCCTCTCTCTGGAGTATCGCGCTCACCTTTGCGACGATCGCCGCAACTTCGTTCGGCGGTGGGCAGAAGGCCTCGATTCGGCGGCAGGTACTGGCGCGTGGATGGCTTGATTCCGAGGGATTTCTCGCGGGCTTGGAGATCGCGCAGGTGCTTCCCGGGCCCAACCTGCTCAACTTGGCGATCTATTGCGGGCAAAAGGCGCGCGGCGTTCCCGGCGCGGTGGCGGCGTTTGCCGGCGTCAGCATTCCGCCGTTCGCAATCGTGCTTGCGGCCGGTGCGCTTTACTTTAAATTCGCGGCGAATCCGTTCGTTCATGGCGCGCTTCGCGGCTGCGCGGCCGGGGCGTTGGGTCTCACGCTAGGAAACGCCCTGGAGCTCACGTGGGACGAGCGCAAGAGCCGGCTTAGCGTCGCGCTCGTTGCCGCGACCGCCTTAGCGGTCTCGCTGCTGCATCTGCCCTTGCTGCCGGTCTTGGCAATTTTCGGGGGTGCCGGAATCCTCGGCGAATGGCTGCGGGCGCGTAAGGGATCCGAAGGTTAGCATCCTTGGAAACGCTGCTCCATCTGCTTTCGGTCTTTTCGCAGCTCTCGATTCTTGGTTTCGGTGGCGGAAAGGGCATTATCCCGCAGATGCATACCGACGCCGTCACGACCTACCGGTGGGTTAGCTCCGAACAGTTCACGCAGTTTTATACCATCGGCAAGCTCGTGCCCGGCCCGACGACCATCTTCGCGGCGCTCATTGGCTACGCGGCGATGCCGCAACGTCCGTTGCTGGGCGCGGCGGTCGCGACGGCGGCCATGTTCGTACCGTCGAGCCTCATCATGATCGCCTTCGATTCGCTGGAAGCGCGCTTTTCCGCCTCACCCTGGCGCGCGACGATCTCGCGTGGACTTGCGCCGGCGATCGTCGGCCTCGTCTGGTCGAGCGTCTGGACGATTGGTCGCGGGGCGCCGTCGTCGGTTGTGGCGTACTTGACGAGCGCCGCGGTCGTGGCCTTGATGCTTGGAACCAAAGTCAACGCGCCGCTGCTGATCCTGCTCTCCGGAGCGGTAGGGATTGTGGCCCTTCGCTAAGCGTTTTCACAGCGCGACAAAGTACGATCGCGATTGTCGCGGAGGAGTACTTTGCATAAAGCAGGTTTAGGATTTGTCGCCATCTCGGTCGCGGGGCTTTCCGTTTGTGCCTGTGGTCGCCAAGTCACTCCAAATCCTCCAGGGCTAGGAGCCGGAGGCGCACCTCCAGGTTATGTTGCGCTATCCTTTGAGGTTGCGGCGCCGTTTAATTTCTCAAACTATGAATACATGTTCGTCTTCAACACGTCGGGCAGCGGGGTAACGCCGTCGACCGACACGGTGCAAACGAATTGGGCGGGCTATCGAATTGCGCTGATCGCAGTGGGCAACGGCGTTTCATCTTCTGCAGAAGTGGTACAGTTCGTCCCGCCCAAGGCCGGGAAGGGTCCCCCCGGGTGGCTGCCGCTAAAGACGACGCCGCAACAGTTTTCATACAACCCGAATACCAACGGCGCCGGCACGGAGTTTTCCATGCTCGTGCAAAATTCGGTTCTTCGGGGATACTCACCCTCGCCGTCCCCTTCAGCCTCACCGACTCCCACGCCGTCAAGTCTCTGGACCTTCAACGCATTCACCACGGGGACCAGTGCGAGTCAGGGATCGTGGGTTTTTGCCGATTCCCTGGGTCTCGGCGGCCCGATCGATCCGCAGTTCGTTTCGCCGAAGCTTTGCTTCACCGAGCCCTTTGAAAACACGTATCCCGGCCAATATATGCAAGGCGACCCGGCGGCCCAGATCGTCAGCGTCGTAATCGCCAATAATCCGGCATCTCCGTCACCATGCCCGTGATGACGGGACGGGGCCGCTAGCCGACCGAATATTTTCCCGATGATCGCCCCCACGGGGACGGTGACGTTACTCTTCACGGACATCGAAGCCAGCACGCAGCACTGGGAAGAGCAGCGCGAGGCAATGGGCGCAGCCTTGCGTCGCCATGACGAAATCGTCCGAGCGTGCGTCGAGAGCCGCGGTGGCCACGTTTTCAAGACCGTCGGCGATGCGTGCTACGCGGCGTTTTGGCGGGCCCCCGATGCAGTCGCCGCGGCCTTAGACGCACAACGCGCGCTGAGCGCCGAGGATTGGAGTTCGATCGGCGAGCTCAAGGTGCGAATGGCGCTGCATACCGGCGCCACCGAGGAGCGCGACGGCGACTACTTCGGACCCGTCGTCAACCGAGTTGCACGCTTGTTGAACGCGGCGCACGGACGGCAAGTCGTGCTCTCCGGCGCGACGGCGCAGTTGCTGCGCGAAGTGATGCCTGACGGAGCGGAGCTGCTCGACTTGGGGCGGCACCTTCTCAAAGATCTTGCGGATCCCGAGCACGTCTGGCAGTTGCGCGCGCCTGGACTGCAGCACGGTTTCCCACCCTTGCGCGCGCTGGGCTCAATGCCCAACAACCTGCCGCGGCAGATCACGCCGCTCGTCGGGCGTGAGGACGTCGTGGGCGAAATCAAGAGCCTCATCGAGCGCGCACCGCTGGTAACGATCGTTGGCGCGGGCGGCGTCGGCAAGACGCGCGCGGCCTTACAGGCCGGCGCGGATATGCTCGACGGATCGGGCGACGGAGTTTGGTTCGTTGAACTCGCACCGTTGAGCGACCCAAAACTGCTCGCCAGCGCCGTCGCCGTCGCGCTCGGCTTGCGCCAACAGTCCGACGGATCGTCAGTGGAGATGCTGTTGGCGCACCTGATGCCTAAACGACTGCTGCTGATTCTGGACAACTGCGAGCACCTCATCGAGGAGGCGGCAACGATTGCGGCCGAGATTCTTCGCCGTTGCCCCGACGTGCGACTGATCGCGACAAGCCGGGAGGCTCTCGGCATCGCTGGCGAGGCCGTCTTTGCGATCCCGCCGCTGCCCGTGCCGCCGCCGGAGGTCGGCACGGCGGAGCCCGTGCTTGGGTATGGCGCAGCCCTGCTTTTCGTCGAGCGAGCGCGCGCCGCCGATCGGCATTTCGAGCTTACCGATGCAAACGCGGTGACCGTCGCCGAGATTGTTCGGCGTCTCGACGGGTTGCCGCTGGCGATCGAGCTTGCCGCGGCGCGGCTCAAAGCCTTGGCACTCGACGACGTCGCAAAGCGGCTGGGACGCAAACTAGCGATGCTGACGAGCGGCAATCGCGCTGCGCCGGCCCGGCAGCAGACGATGCGCGCGACGATCGAGTGGAGCTACGAGCTGCTCGGAGAGGGCGAGAAGCGCTTTTTTCGTCGCTTTGCGGTCTTCGCCGGCGGCGGTTCGCTCGACGCGATCGCACGCTACGCGGCGGACGACGGGATCGACGAGACCGGCGCGCTCGACCTCATTGCATCGCTGGTCGACAAGTCGCTGGTACAGCCGGAAACCAACGCCGGCCGGCGCTACGGCCTGCTCGAATCGACGCGCGAGTTCGCCGCAGAAGAACTCGGCGCGCACGGCGAGCGGAGTGCGGCTGCGCGCGCTCACGCTTT
>Ga0209167_10000550_pt1 | contig 26062 bp, 21 predicted proteins | sample Coa_R1_9_FD_187154 | JGI IMG/M metagenome (GOLD analysis project Ga0209167, IMG submission 187154) | Surface soil microbial communities from Centralia Pennsylvania, which are recovering from an underground coalmine fire - Coalmine... | ecosystem: Environmental > Terrestrial > Soil >...
CTTTGCGTGGCGACCTAAGGGAAACCGGTTCGCAAAAGCCGATGGGATTTACCGGGGAGGGAGGGGTCTATCCAACAGTGACGGAAAATGACCTCGAGATCTTCCCCAGAGAGCCGATCAAGGTCTTTGGTTCACTGAACGGATCAGCGGGTTTCTAAAAAAAGCCCCGATAACCCCAAGGCCCACGATCACCGACTCCGATCGCTGTTCTTGGGAGGCGCCCTTTCCTTTACAAGCTTTTTTAAATCTGTTAACGTAACCGCTCATGAAGAAAGTACGCGACTACCGCGACATCGTGGTCGAACTTGAAACCCTTTCCAAGGAGATTCCGGGGATCAGCCTGGAACGGCTGGGGACGGTTCGGACGGGCACCTACCGGTACGGCTTCTACCGACTGACCTTCGGGACCGGAATCAAGGAGATCTGTCTCTCCGGCGGCATCCACGGGGATGAACCGGCCGGAGTCCAGGCCGTGATGGAATTCCTGCGCCGCCTTCGGACCGATCGAAACCCCCTCGATGATTTCCGATTTACCCTGTTTCCCTGCAACAATCCGTTCGGCTACGAACACAACACCCGGCACAACGGCGGAGGTCTTGACCTGAATCGCCAGTATGCCAAGCTGCGGCCTCCCGCCGAGGTCCGGATGATCAAACACGCGCTGGCCGGAAAGCAATTTGATCTTTCGATGGAATTCCACGAGGATGTCGATACCGATGGTTATTACCTCTATGAAGTCTGCGAACCTCAACGGCTGATCGGAGAAGAGATCATCCAAAGGATCGCCCTTCGCTGGCCGATCAATCTTCGCGCCGAGATCGAAGGAGCCCCCAGCCGAGGGGGGATCATCAATCCGGGGGTGGCAAGTGAGTTTTTTCGAAAACGGGTCTCCAAAAAACGGCAGTGGCCGCAGGCGATCTGGCTCTATGAAAGCGGGACACGGCACTGTATTACCTCGGAGACCCCGGTTCACCATCCCTTGGCCGAGCGTGTTGAGATCCACCTGAGCGTGCTGCAGCTCGCCCTGGAACGGCTCAGGGGGGCGAATGGCGGCTCACGCAGCCCCGCGCCGAACCGATCCGTGCCCGGTGCGTAAGCCCGCCCGAAAAGGCCATGGGAAGGGGTGACGATTCAGTGACGCGCGGGGAGGAAGGGGCGGGTTCAGTGATTCTCGGCGGGAGGGTCTCTTGAGAGAATTGCCCGACCCTGATCCGGTGCTGCTTTTCTGCGGACTCCTGTCCTCTGCGCCGCGGCGCTTAGAAGACGCCGCCCGGGCGCTGATCGGTTCCTTCGGGCCGCTCTGTGAGCGGAGCGCGCTTCTCCCGTGGGATTTTAGTCGTTATTATGCGGCGGAACTCGGAGAACCTCTCTTTCGACAATTCCTCTTTTTTGACCAAAAGATCTCTCCAGCGGAGCTGGCGTCTGCCAAGCTGAAGACCCGGGCGATCGAGCTGGAAACGGCCCGAACCTGCGGAGGCCATCCCTGCCGGACGGTGAATCTCGATCCAGGTTATCTGGCCCCGGCCAAAGTCGTCCTGGCCACCACCAAAGATTACGCCCATCGGGTTTATCTCTCGCGGGGCATCTTTGCAGAGGTCGCCCTTTTCTATCGGCAGCATTCATTTCAGTCCCTTCCCCACACTTATCCGGATTTCCGGACGGACGCCTATCTGCAGATCTTCAATGCGGCCCGGAGGCGTATCCTCCCGATCCATTCCCCGCCAGAGAAGGCCCCCCTCCATCACCCCCGCCTTCCCTGAGAAGGACCTCGACCCCTTGCCGATACGTCGGGAATTTCAAAGCGAGGCCGAGCTCCCTTTTTATCTTTTGGTTTCGGCAGCGCCGGCTCCCGGAGAGTTCCTTCCGGGAGGTCCCTCCGAAGGCCACCGCGCCGACCCCGATCCGCTCGGCCAAAAAACGATAATATTCCGCGCGGATCACTGGAAGATCGTCGGAAAAAAGGTAGGCTTCGCCGGCCCGGCCCCGCTCTGCGAGGGCCATCAAGCCCGAAACCAGGTCGTCGCGATGGATCAGATTGAGGAAGCCCTGAGGATCTCCCGGTATCGGCTCCCCATTCAGAACCCGATCTCTCCCGATAATCCGGTTCGGGCCATAGATGCCGGAGACCCGGGCGAGCACCCCGGGAACCCCGCTCTGCTCTGACGCGGAGAGCACCAGATCCTCCGCAGCCATCAAATGGGAAGCGGCCAAATGGCGGGCTTGTCTCGCCGAACCTTCGTCGACCCAGGCGCCGGAGTGTTCCCCATAGACCACCGTGCTGCTGGTGTAGATCAGCTTCCGAGGAGGACGATCGCGCAGCAGCGAAAGGAGGTTTTGTAGACCGCCGGGAAGGAGTTCCCCGTGATTCCCCGAAACCAACACGTACACCCAATCCGCCGGGGGAAGCGATTTCGGGGGATCCGATAGATCGAGCCTCATCGGGGTCAGCCCCTCGGCCTCCAGGGCCTTGGTCCCCTGGGGGGTGCGGCGGGTCCCGATCACCGTCTCTCCCCGGGCGACCCAGGCCTTGGCGAGAGCCGTTCCGACATATCCGCAACCCACGATGAGGATTGACACGCTCGACTTCTCCCTTTAGGCTAGCGCTTAGCGTAACTCGACCCGCTCCGGCGGTCAAGGTCTCCTGCGCGCGATCGCGCGCGACACTGTCTAAAGTCGGAACGCGGGGGCGTCGGCGCGCCGTCGCGCGCCTCGGAGGACCCCGAAGGAATTCAAGGAAAGGCCAAACGAGACTCCAACCAGGAGGAGAGCGTGTCCGAATTTGTCCGAGTCGCCCACCTTCACGAAATTCCTCGTGAACGGGGAAAAGCCATCACCGTCCAGGGTCGGGATATCGCCCTCTTTAATGTCTCCGGAAAGATCTATGCGATCGACGGGACCTGTCCTCACGAAGGAGGACCGCTTGCCGGCGGCCCGATCCAAAATGGAATCGTCACCTGCCCATGGCACCTTTGGCGGTTCGACGTCCAAACGGGCGCGTTTACGGAAGATCCTTCGATTCGGGTCGGCTGCTTCGAGGTCAGGATCGAGGGCCAGGATGTCCTAATCGACATCTCCTCGCTGACCGGACCCCTACGCAGAGACCGGGAAATCTTTGAGCGGTTCGCCTCGGGCCAAGACCGTGAAAGCCTCAGCCGGGCATACGGGATCACGCCCCAGGAGGTCGATCGGGTCGTGCGCCGCATTCGCATCGGCGATCGCCTCGTCTGGCTGGGGGAGCTCTTCGAACGCCAGGGCGCCCTTCATGGCCAGGACCTGTTGAGGCTCCCATACCGGGAACTCAAGGGCATTTCCTATGGAGTGGCTCTAAAATTCGACGAACTCATCGAATTGCTTTAATTCTAAAGACCTCACCTTATGACTCCCCGGCCCCGGTCCAATCCGATCGACCTCCCCTGAAAAACTCCGCGGATTCTTCTTTATTTTCATCCGCTGTTGTACTATGCTAGGTCCACTTTTCGGAGCGCTGCGCTCAGGGCGCGGGTCGGAAAAAGGGGAAATATCGCCGCGTCAAAAATCCGGACGGGGGAGACGATGGAAACGAAGATTGCTCAAGATGAGGTCCAGAAATGGTTTGAGGTGCGCCCGTCTCCAATCCAGGGGTTAGGGGTCTTTGCCCTCCGGCCGATTCCCAAGGGGACACGGATCGTTGAATACATCGGCGAGCGCATCACCCATCAGGAGGCGAACGCCCGATACGATGATGCCGCGATGGAACGGCATCATACCTTTCTTTTCACCGTGGACGAACAGACCGTGATCGACGCGACCCGATGGGGAAATGACTCCCGGTATTTCAACCATTCCTGCGACCCCAACTGCGAGCCCATCGTCGACGAGGGCCGGATTTTCATCGAAGCCATTTGCGATATCGGCGCCGGGGCCGAACTGCTCTTTGACTATTCGTACGAACGGGAGAACGAAAGCCCGGAGGCCGAGAAACTCTACGGGTGCCATTGTGGAGCGAAGCATTGCCGCAAAACGATCTTGGCCCCGGTGGATGCCGATCCTCAGCCCGCCAACCCTTAACGAAAAGGGGCTCCGTCCTCCGGAGGATCCCGGACGGACACCCACCCCTGTTGCTCCCTGCGAATTCGATAAGATCATCACTCTCATCCCTCGGAAAGGCTCGCTGGCCCTCCCTCCGTCCTCGTCCCTTCCGCCGACCGGGCCGGCGGAGCCTTCGTGAGCAGGCGATCGACAGGAAGAGAGACCGGTCTCTGTTCCAAGATGGATCTATGATATAATGCTTCACTTATCCGTTCTGCCTTTAAGGCCATATGATCACTGAACAGAACGACGTCATTGAAAGGATAAGGGCCTTTCCGGCGGGGGAGATCTACTCGATCGGCCCCAAGGAGTTCATCCTTCGTGGATTCGATTATTACACCAGGGAGCGGGTCGAATCCTATTCATGGAGCGCAGATGGATCCCTCCTGAGCGCCCATGTCCGGGGATCGCGTCTTTATTGCGTCCAATTTACCTCCCATCAGGGAGACCTCGTCTTTTCGTGCGATTGTCCGATCTGGTCCGAGCTCTCGCAATGCAAGCATGTGGTCTGCGCCCTGATTACCACGATCAATCTCCTCTTTCCTTCCCACTTTAAACTCGCCGGACGGACTCCCGAGCACCGAGACCGGCTCGAATCGGCCCTTTTTCGGAGGCTCGCACCGCCCGAAGCAGGGGCGGTCGATGCGCTCCCGAGTCATCCGGGCCGCAAAAGGCCGTCACCCCGCTATGAGATCTTGCTCGTCGATCGAGAGGCCGCTCTCTCGGTTTATGTCCGCCGGGACGGCTCCAGGGTGGAGACCTCCTGGGCAGTTCCCCCGGCGCTCGGGACGTTGATCGCCCACGGCCTTTATTCCAGTCGATTCCTGTCCGAAATTCTCTTCAGGTACTTCAGCGACCACGGGAATGCTTATCCCATCCTCTGGGTAAGCGACGAGGGGGAAACTCCGCTAGAGTGGGATCCACTCCTCAAATACGAGGCCAAAACGCAACTGGATGTGATCTCGGGTCAGGTTGAGGTTCGCGCAATCTGTCTTTTAAACGATGTCGTGCGCGAGAAGGCCCACCGGTTCTTCAATTTCGTGGCCGATCTTGAGACCCGTCGATTGGGGATCGTCGGGGACCCGCGCGGATGGAGCCTCTTCGAGCTCCTCGAAGCCGTATCCCCAACGGCCGATTCTCTGGCGCAGGACCCGGAGCGCGAGGAGCAAGAGCGGGCAGGATCGGTCTACCTTTCAGGCCAAAACAGCGAGGAGCGGTCGCTGCCGCGATACCGGATGTCAGGACGAAGATCCTTTAAGATGCCGTTGCTCCGGTTTCAATCGATTCAGATCAATATACCGGACCGTCAAGCACAGGACATCCTGAACCGATTGACATTGAAGAGCGCGGGTCGACAGGACCCGATCGTAAACTCCAGCCATTCCTATCGCCTCACGATCGATCCTCTTGGACAGGAAGATCCTCAAAAGCCGGCCGAGCCCTCCTGCACATTGAGAGCGGAATGCCTCCTGGACAACGCGACCGGAACGCCGACCGTGCCCGCCTTTAGCTATTTTACATATCTTGAAAATCATCGCGGCCTTTCCCCGGCGTTGAAGACGCAAAAAAGAAAGGCGGTTCTCTATGAAGCCTTTTTCAGTCTCCTGTCGGTTCGTAAGAAACACGAGGTGGAAAAGCGGATTCGAGAATCGCTTTCCAGGGGCGACTTCAATCGGCATGCCGTTCGTTCGGAGGCGAAAAGCATTTTAAGATATTTTCTCTCTCTTTTTTGGGAATCGGACCTTCGCCTTCGCTTCGACAAGGGCCGATGGCATCTGATTGCCGTCGATAAAGCCAGGGAGGCCCTCCTGTATCAGATCCCATTTGAGATTTTCGGTCCGAAGATATTCAGAAATTCGCGAAGCCATGACGAGATGTTTCTTCCGGTGGATTCGCTTCATGAAGGGCTCTCCTTGTTGAATACCCGGCTGAAGCATGCCGGAATGGAATTGTATTACAAAAACAGACCGGTCGTTGCCTCTCATTGGGATTTCTCGTTCGACGCAAGGCGGCCACCCGGCGTCGACTGGTTCGAGATCCGACCGGAGATCCGATGCGACGGGAAAATCGTCGAAGAGGCGCTTTGGACGGACCTGCTTCGCCGGGGAGGAGTACTGGAAAGAGAGCATTATGTGCAGATCCTCGACTCCAACGCGCACGAGGTGGTCAAAGCGCTCTCTCTGATTTATCAGAGCAAGGGCTCCAAAGAAGCCGGGCGAGATTCAGCAGAGGGTTCGCCATACGTCAAGGAGATCGTTCGAACTCCGAGGCTCCAGATCCTCGATTGGATCAGTCTGCGAAAACGGGGGGTCAGGATCACCCTGCCGCACGAGGACGAAGCGGTCATGACCAGTCTCACCCATTTCGAAACGATTGAGAAGTCTCCCCTGCCGAAGAGGCTCCGAGCGAAATTGAGGCCTTATCAAAAAGAGGGCTATGACTGGTTGTCGTTCCTGTATCGGCATCGATTCGGGGCATGCCTCGCCGACGATATGGGCCTCGGCAAGACCCTTCAGGCGATTACCCTGCTGGCGGGGATCAAAGAGAGAAAGGTCCTTTCGCTCTCTCCCGCGCCCCAAAATCCCCATCTCGTGGTCCTTCCGCCGAGCCTCCTATTTAACTGGGAAAACGAAATCACCCGCTTTTATCCCGACTTTAAAATCCACTTCTATACCGGTCGGGAGCGCGGGACCGACTTCAAAGACGCCGACATCGTTCTCACCACCTACGGGCTGATCCGCCGCGACATCGAAACTTTAAAGGAGATTCCGTTTCACGTCGTCATCTTCGATGAGGCTCAAGCGATCAAAAATATTTATGCGAACACCACCGGCGCCGTCCGGCAACTCAAGGCTTTCTTCAAGATGGTCATGACCGGAACTCCGCTTGAGAACCACGTTGGAGAATACTACTCCCTCATCGACCTCTCTCTTCCGGGGCTCTTGGGCGACTACGACGACTTCAAATCACAGATTCACGCAGGGCAATCTCCGCGGTTGGAGCTGCTGATTCGCAGAACCCGGCCCTTTGTCTTGAGGCGAACAAAGGAAAAGATCCTCAAGGATCTCCCGCCTAAAATAGAAACCGACGTCTATCTGGATCTCACCGCGAAACAGAAGGCGCTCTATCAAGTAACGGTTTCCCAGATACAATCGAAAATCGACGATGCCTACCGGACCAAGAGTCAAGCTCAGGCGAAGATCATCGCACTGACCGCCATTCTCAAGCTACGGCAGCTTTGTGTCTCTCCCCGATTGATTGCGCCGCAGATCGATGAGCCCTCTCCCAAGATCGAATTTTTAATCGGCCAGTTGAAGGAGCTCCTGGAGGCCGGACACAGCGCTCTCGTCTTCTCGCAATTCACGTCCTTTTTAGACCTTTTGGAAGAACCGCTCAAAGAGGCGGTCATCCCCTTTCTGAGACTGGACGGTTCGACGGCCACCGAGAAACGCAAGAGACTGGTGGTCGGATTTCAGGAAGGAGAACAACCCGCCGTCTTCCTCCTCAGCCTGAAGGCCGGAGGTCAGGGTTTAAATTTGACCAAGGCCTCCTATGTCTTCCATCTGGACCCGTGGTGGAATCCGGCCGTCGAAAATCAGGCTTCGGACCGGGCCCACCGAATCGGGCAGAAGAACAAGGTCTCGATCACGCGCATTCTGATGCGCCACACGATCGAGGAAAAGATGATGGAACTGAAGAAGAAGAAGCTGGACCTCTATCGGGCGGTGATGGAAGACGACCTGAAAAATGGAGACCGCATTTCGATTTCCCGGTCCGACTTCGATTTTCTTCTGGAGTTCCCTACCGGAACCCGCTAAAACCTCCTCGCCCGCGAGGACCTCGCTTGCACGGCAAGGGCACGCGCGCAAGGCGTCGAGCCCGGCCGTCTCCGAATCCGCAGAAAGGGGCTCCCCCCCCGCCAACGCCATGACCTGTGAGCTCTCAATTTTGACATTTACGGTTTGAGGGCTAGAATTAATACCCGGAACACCTTGTTTTGTCTTCTCCTGGGTGCTGCGGGTATCAGAATGAACGGTTCTGCTCGACCGGTTTCGAACCTCTCGGAGAATCATCACCCATCGGCTTCCCCATCGTCCCGACCCATTCGGGGACTGCTCCCCGCAGAATTCAGAACCGAACCGCTCCGGTTGCAATCGCGAGGTTGATCCATCATGACCCTACAAAACGAGCCGCTCGGACCCGCGCTCGGGATGCTTTCCCGACGATCCGAAACCCACGGGAACCCGAAGCCTCGATGCCCACCCGAGAGGGCGCATCCCGTTCGGTTGATCCTCCCGGATCGGGCACGACCTGTAAAGGACCAACCGCCGCAAATCCGGTACGCCCGAACAGCGGCGCACGGGCCACGATCGGCTGAATCGATGTACCGATCGGAAGGATCCCGGCCGCCGCGCAGCAGATCAGCTCCAATCGAGGGAAATTAGATGGGGGAACCGCTTCGCGTTTTGATAGTCGAAGATTCCGAGATCGACATGCTCCTGGTGCTCAATGAGATCCGGCGCGGGGGATACGAGCCCGTTCATCAGCGCGTCGATTCCGCGGCCGCCATGCGGGAGGCCCTAAACGGGGCGGAATGGGACATCGTTCTCTCGGATTATGCGATGCCCCAATTCAGCGGCCTGGACGCCCTCCGTCTGCTTCAGGAGAGCGGCCGGGACCTCCCCTTCATCGTCCTCTCCGGAACCATCGGGGACGAGGTAGCGGTCGAAACGATGAAGGCCGGAGCGCATGACTACCTGCTGAAGAACAACCTCGCTCGCCTGGTTCCGGCCATCCGGCGTGAACTCAAAGAGGCCCAAGACAGACGAGAACGGGTCAAGGCCCAGAACATGATTCTTTATTTGGCCTATCACGATCCATTGACCGGCCTGTTTAACCGAATCGGATTTGAGCTGCGTCTGAAGGAGGCGATTCAGGCTCGGTCCCCTCAGAAAAACCCTTTTGCCGTCCTGATGATGGATATCGATCATTTCAAAGCAATTAATGATTCCCTGGGCCATCATCATGGAAATCTCCTGCTCAAGGAGGTCGGCGTGCGATTGCGGCGCGTCCTAAAAGAGTCCGACAAGATCGCGCGAGTGGGAGGGGATGAATTTGCGGTGATGATTCCCTCCTGCGATTCGGGACGGGCCGTCCAAGCGGCGGGAGCCATTCTCACGGCGCTGGAGGAGCCCTTTCTCTTAGAATCTTTGAGCCTGTTCGTCGCGGCAAGTATCGGCATCTCCGTCTTCCCGGGACAGGGGGAGAATCCCACCGTCCTGATGCAACATGCGGATGTGGCGATGTACGCCGCCAAACAGAACGCCGGCGGCTATGCCCTTTATACCCCCGAGCAGGATAAGTACAGTCCCCGTCTCCTCATGTTGATGAGCGATCTGCACCGAGCGATCAGCGAGAATGAACTATTCTTGGTCTACCAGCCCAAGATCAGCCTGAAGACCTCTCAGACGATCGGCGTCGAGGGACTGGTCCGCTGGAGGCATCCGAAATTGGGAATCATTCCGCCCGAACAGTTCGTCTCGATCACCGAGGACACCGGCCTGATCAAGCCCCTGACCCTCTGGGTGGCCAATGAGGCGATTCGTCAAGCGCACGCGTGGTATCAGGCCGGGTGGAAGTTCCCGGTCGCGGTCAACATCTCGACCCGAAACCTTCTCGACCCCCAGCTGCCCGAGCACCTGGCGGGACTTCTATCCACCTGGGGCGTTCCGGCGCAGCTCTTTGAAATGGAGGTCACGGAGAGCGCGATCATGAAGAACCCCCTGTTGGCGATGGAAACCGCCCGCCGGCTCAGTGGAATGGGAATGCGCATCACCATCGACGACTTCGGCACGGGTTACTCCTCCCTGACTTACCTCAAGAAACTTCCCGTGGACTCTATCAAAATCGACAAGACGTTCGTCAAAGACATGGTCACGAATGAAGACGACCGGGAGATCGTCCGCTCGACCATCGAGCTGGCGCATAATTTAAAGCTCTCCGTCACGGCCGAAGGGGTTGAAACGCAGGAGACCTGGGAGCAGTTGGCGGCCCTCAATTGCAATGCCGCACAAGGCTTTTACATGAGCGCTCCCCTCCCCTCCCCTGAACTCGCCCTCTGGCTCCAGGAATCGGCTTGGGGACTGGAAAAGGACTCTTCGCCCGGGCCCGAACCGTCAGCGTCTCCTTCTTCCTCGAAGATCGAAAACACCCGCCCCGAAACCTAGCCCTGGCGAAAGGGTGGCCCGACTCCGGTGTCGTCCCCCGCTCGACCGGATCGATAAACCTAGACACAATACTATTTGGTCTCCCTACGCTAAAATCCGCCGTAGTATTATTGAGATTCGTATAAATAATGGATACCGATACGATCAGAAGCTCCTATCCGTTGCTATGATCCAGTCTTCGCGTTTCCGATCTGCAATGGCCGGAGTTTATGTATCCGTTATTTAGACGAAGCTCAATAACAGGAATAAGCCAGCACTCCTCCCGGCCACCCCCTTAACGTGTTGACGAGCTTATTAGACGTATTATTGAGTTTCGTTTAAATAATAGATACACAGCTACGGCCACGGAAGATCGGAGGCTTTGATGCAGGAGGACAGCAACCGCTGGGAGCCCCTGACCCTGTGAATGGCGCGTTGGAGCAGTGTTCCGAGTTCTCGGAGATCGTCTGGAGCGCTGTTGGACAGAGCATGCTTTGCGTTGGCCCACAGAAACTCTGCCGGGTTGACCTCCGGTGCATACGCCGGGAAACGAAAGACATGAAGCCTCTTTTGCTGAAGAAGGAAGTCTCGTACGATCGTGCGTCGATGGATGGGCGCGCCATCCCAGAGAAGCACCACCTCTCCTTTAAGGTGGCGGAGGAGGTGGCGAAGAAAGCCGATAACCTCCACACCGGTAATATTGATCGTGTGGAAGTTAACGTAGAGGCCCAGGCGTTTTCGATTCGGGGAAAGGGTAATCGCAGAGATAACGGAGATGCGATCCCGTTTATAGCGGTGGCGCAGGATGGGGGTCTTCCCCACCGGTGCCCAGGTCTTGAGGAGGTTGGGAATGAGCAGAAATCCAGACTCATCAAGAAAGGCCAAATGGGCCTTAAGTCTTTGCGTTTTTTTTTATCCGTGACCACTGAGCTTTCTTCCAGAAAGCGATGGCTCCTTCGTCTCGCTCGAGAGCTCTGCGTTCTGGTTTCTGGCAGCTCCATCCCAATCCGTTCATCAACCACCAAACATGGCCTGGATGATAGACCACCCCAAAATGCTTTTCGATTACTTTGGCAATCCGTTTTAAAGTCCACAGATTCGTTGTGTAGCCTTCTGATAGAGGACCCTTTACCAGGATTCGCTGCAGTTTCTGCTTCTGTGACTTCGATAACCTGGGTGGGCGTCCGGGCGCCGCTTTGGAACGAAGTCCAGCTAATCCCTTCTTCCGATAGGCTTGCAACCAACGTACCACCGAGCTCAAAGAGGATTTCAGTCTTGCGGCGATCAACCGATGGCTGTGTCCTGCCTTCCGTAAGGCAATGGCTTGCCGTCTCCTCGTTTCCAGTTGGCTGGACGTCCCATGGGGTCTCATGTCCCAGAGAATAGCACATTTTGGGGATAGTATCCATTATTTATACGAAGCTCAATAATAGATTCTAATTGTACGTCATACTGATCCGACCGGCAAGGTGTGCGCAATTTGATGGACTGAAACCGCGCGAAATGCCTCATTTTTGGCAATAACTGGACCGAAGAACTACGCACTATTTGACGTTCTCCTCAGTAAGAAGAGAGCGATGCAGACCAAACTAACACTCCGTTTAGATAAGGCGCTGATCAGAAAGGCAAAAACCTGGGCGAAGAAGCGCGATATTTCTTTGTCCCAGGCGGTCGCCGAATTTTTCTCTCAAGTTGCGGAGGAGAAAGAACACAAAGAATCCGAGTTGAGTGTTTGGACGCTCCGGCTCTCGAGCGTAGCTTCAGGAAAGGGAAAGCCTCTCACAGATGAGGAAATCCGACGGGAGCGGATCGCCTCACTTGAGGCCAAATACCGATGAGGCGCATCCTTTACGAAGTGAATGTGATCTTTGGATGCCGCAAGGGAGAGTGGAAGGATATATTGCAGGGCATGCCATCACCACCGTCGCTTATCTTTTGCAGCGGCAGCTCGGTTCGTCCAAAAACCTTCTGATTCTCAATGAACTCCTCTCGAGGCTGAAAACCGCTCCCGTAACAGATTCCGCCATCCGGCGAGCTCTTCTCAGCAAAGTTCAAAGATTTCGAGGATGCAGTCACCCATGCCGCAGCCGAAGAAGTTGGTACGTCGCTGATTGTGACCGGAAACGTGCGGGACTTCTCAAAAGGAACCATTCCGGCTGTGCTTCCCGAAGTCTTCCACATTGAGTAGACCCTATTGTACCCAAATAGTTTCAGATCTCAATGGCCCGCTTGGTGGCGAATTCTTAGTCCGTCATAATGGGCTCAACGGATTTCGCTTCTTGATCCCTCGGAAGCCCCAGGCGCCCCTGCTCTTTTCGGCCGAAAGCATTTTGAAACTGCTCGTGAAAGCCGATCAGCTCCTCGGCGGTCAAAGAAACATCCGATTCGGTGAGATCCACCTGCGGAATAACCTGGGGATTCCATTGCATGACGTAAGATCATCTTGAGATCCTCCACCTTTTCCAAATTGGGTGATGGGCCGGAATCCAGCGGAAAATGAAAAAACTGGATGGGCTTTCGGAGCAATGCCGATGCGAGCGAAGCAGAGCACATCGAGCGGTATTAGACAAGCGGCCCTCTGGAGAGGCCACGGATCGCGATCCATACGACCGGCGACCGACATTGTCCCTTTTCCCATGAGATCGCCTACAGCTCATTGGTCGCCCTTCACGGTCGCGAAAGATTCCTAACCCCCTCTCCATTGATCGCTACGGCAGTTCACCTCGAGGAAAATTATGGCCGCGTTGGCGCTTGGTTCCTTCAGGTCAATGGGAAATTCGAGGGCTCCGGCTCCTTCGTTTCGATCGTGGAGCGCCACATTTCGGATCTTGGAAAGGGTCTCCCGGTCGGCGGGCAAATCGGGTTGAAATTCTTTTAGCTCCAGGAGAAGGTGTTTTGAATCCCGCGGCGTGTTGATCCTGAGACATCGGCGACTGAGCGGATCCATCGGAATCACCGGTGAAGACCGACGGCGGCTCCCGGGAACCCGACGCCCGTCGGCTCCGAACCGTCAAGTCGGTCTGTTAGAGAGGGACCCGTCCACGACGCGGGCCACGGGGGTTTCTTTCGATCGGAAGAAAGAGAAGCCGCAGGAAGGTCAGGTCGATCGGCCGAGGAAACTCGGGCAGACCAATCCCTCCTTCCGGCGATGCGCAGCGGTAAGTTCCCAGGATTCGATCCCAGCCGCTAAAGAGGGTCGCATAATTGGAGTCGCTTTCCTCTCTGAGCCCGGAATGATGGATCCGGTGCATGGCGGGGGTCACCAAAATCAATCGGAGGGCCCGGTCGGCGAGTGCCGGAAGTCGAAGGTTGCTGTGCTGAAATTGCGCCCCCAGGAGAAGCAGAACCTCGAAGACGAACAGAGCGGGCCAACTCAACCCGAAGAGGATCACGATTCCGATTTTCCAGAAGGACGAGGCCAGTATTTCCCCCCAGTGGAATCGGAATGCCGTCGTCACGTCAAGGTCCGGATCGGAATGATGAACGCGGTGGAAGCGCCAAAGAAGGGGCGAAGCGTGATTGGCCACGTGCCAAAGATAGGTCGCTCCGTCCAGCAAGACAACCGTGGAAAAAAACCTTCCCGCCGGTTCGACCTCAATGAGGTTCAATACGCCGATGCGGTGAACGGCAACGAACCGGCAAAGCCTCGGGAAAAAATCCCCGTAGAGAACCACGAGAATGGCCCCGTCGAGGAGAATGATCCCCAGGTTCGTCAGGAAGCGGCGCGCTTTGGAGTCGACGGACGGGCGAGCCGGAAAAAACAATTCGAGAATCAGGAACGCCCCCAAACCCGCCGCCGCAGCGAGGCTGCGCAGGAAAGTGCTCCCGAATGGGAAGAAGAAAAAACTCTCCATCGACAGGCTGCCCTAGGAGAGCCGCGCTCCACCCGAAGCCTTTTCCTCCTCCATGAATTGAAGATACGCCGAGAGGTGCGGAAACTCCTTCTGAGAAATCGACTGGGAAAAGGCGACGCTGACAAAGTAGAGTCGGTTTTCCCAGTGATCCTTCCAGGCGACCTTCCCCCTGACCCTCTCCTCGGCCACGTTTCCCTCATGGTCTTCAAATTTCATCGAGACCGTCACTTCCTCGTTCGGATTGACGATCTTGTCGAGGTGAAGCGCAAGGCCTCCCTTGCTCACATCCTGGATGATCGCCTTGATAGGGACCTTAGACCTTTTGCGGAAAACCTCAGCGATTCCATTGATTGGATAACGGCTGGATGTCCGATGTTCTTCCACGTCCCGCTCCTCTGATTAAATTTCTCCTATCATAACATATTTTCCGGTGAAAGGTCGGGCCTCCTTGAGAAATTGGGAATTAAACGATTCGACCCCTGCCCGGCCCTTGCCGATCCCGGGCGGTCAGCCCCCGGAGGCCCTCGGCCCAAAACTTCCGGATGACTCCGACAAGAGAAAGGCCCGAATCTCGGCCGCCACCTCCAACGGCCGGTCGAGATGGGGCAGGTGTCCGCAGTGAGGAACATTGATCCTGCGGCAGCGCAAAAGACGCGACGCGATCCGATCGGGATGGCGGGGGGGGAGCCATCGGTCCTCCACCCCCCAAAGGAGGAGGACCTTCTGGGGAAGTGACGGAAGGGATTCGTCAATCCCCCTGATCTCTGCAGGGTCAATCCCCCTTAGAAATCGAATGAGTTCGAGGCGCCGGGAATAGGACTGAAACGGCTCCATGACGGCGCCGAGGTGAGACGGCGCCAGGTGGGCGGGATTCGCAAGGGAAAAATTAAAAATCCTCTTGACCCACAGCCGGCCGAACGGGCCCCGGAAGAACAAGGGGAACAGGGCACCCGCCAGGGGATTTTTGGCGAGCTGGGCAATCCAAGGTAGAACCGGAACCGCGTAGGGATTCAGGAGAACCAATCGATCGAACCGCTCCGGGGCGGCGCTCGCGAGGGCCAGAACCAGCCCGCCTCCCATCGAACTTCCGACCAGTGTGGGACGTTCCCCTCTCCAACGATCCAGGAAACGAAGGACAAACGCAACCGTTTCCGAGAGGCTCGCACGCCAGGGGGCAGGGAGGCGCGTCTTTCCAAATCCCGGGAGATCTAAAGCCACCAGATGGAACTGGGAAGAGAGCTCCGGGAAAAGCCGGTGCCAGGTCGGGGAGGCATCGAACAAACCGTGAAGAAAGACAATAAGCCCCCCTCGACCCTCCTCGAGAAAATGGACGGCGTCTATGGGATCAGAAAAGCCCCCCGAGTTTTTTGGACTCGAATCCACCGGCACCCTTCAGCGTAACCATAAAGGCGAATTGAGGGTTTAATTTAAGCCCCAGATAGAGCAGCGTAAAGCCCCAACACTGCCCCTCGTAACGTAGGCCATAGTCCTGCTCGATAAAGTCATGGTTTCGAACATCATAGTAGGACTTGGTCGCCACACTGAATCCCTCGGGCAATTTGATCACCAACCGGTAGGTAAGGAAATTCAGGGGAGAGGTGGTGACCACGGCAGGCCCCGCGGTCGGCAGCAGCTCTCCCAGAGCAAACGGATTCCAGACGTCTCCTTTTTGCGGAACGGTACTCTCCTGGGTATACCGATGCCCGATCGTGAGGATGAGAGGCGCAAAGCCCCTCAACGACACGTCGCTGTCGACCGAGGCGTAGCGTCGGGCGTAGAAATCATAGAACGCGTCCTCGTTAAAGGCGAGGTGAGTCGTCGGCGCGTAGCCGAGCTCCTGGCGAAGATCAGAATAACGCCGGGGATCATACGCGGCGTCGTGATAAATATTATAGGTATCGGTGAGCCGAAAATACCCCAGCTGGCGCCAGCCTGTCGCCTCGTTCGAGCGCAGAAGAACATTGTCGATGGTGGCAGTCATCCGGTGGGTTCGATGGATGACGTCCACGTCGTCGAACTGAGGAACGTCCGGGCGGTCCCGTATCGCGATATACTCGTAGGTGAGAGAGGGCGTGACTTCATGCTCCCAGCTCGCCCCCATTTTATAGGCCCTGAGCTCTAGGCGGGCCGCCAGCGGAAAGGCCTCTCGGTGGATCGGGCCGTCGGTGGAGTCCGAGTAGACCGTCTCGCGAAATCCGACCTGCGGGGTCAGGGTCACTCCAGGAGTCAAGACCAGGGGGAGCGAGACCCGGGGATAGAGGTCCCCTCTCAGGAGGGACAGGCCGCTCTGGCGCCAGAAATTGGTCCCGGTCCCGTCTAAACGGAGGTAAAGCGGCCACGTTCCAAGGCGGTAATCGAGGAGGCTATAGCCGATCTCGGGAAGCCGCTGGATGGTCGTATCGGTGGGAAGGGTCAAATCCCGGGTGTACCGGGCCAAGACATAGGCGCTGCTGATCTCGTCGTGATAGGCGAGAATCAGATTCGATTCGACGTTACGCGCCCCCACCTCCGCCGTCTGAGTCGAGAGGGTCTGAAAGTACGACTGGGCACTGATGTAATTGCCATCCACCCGCAGCGTCCAATGATCGGAGAACTTCTGCTGGTGAAGATAGCGGACCTGGAGAAGGTCCTGGTGCGTCTGGTTGTCCGCAAAGTAGTTGGCATCGAGGGTTCCCTTGGAATTACGGTCGAGGACATACCGGTACTGTAATCCTCCTCCGATGCCGATCTGGCTCCGGTAATCGAGAGAAAAGGTCGCATCCTGGCTCTTCGAGATGGCCCAGAAGAAAGCGGGATCCACCTTGATCCCCTGATGGGTGCTGAGGGTGAGCTGGGTGACCAGAAATCCGGTCTGCCGGTGCGCCACGGCCGGAAAAATAAAAAACGGCAGATACAGGACCGGAATGGTCTTGATCTCAAACAGAAAATCGCGCGCAGAAATCGTGTGCTCAAGTTGAAGGCGCATCTTTCTGCCCCGAAAGCGCCAGACCGGATTTTCCGGGCAAGAACAGGTCGTAAAATACCCCCCGTCGATCAGATAGACGTCGTCCGAAATCCGTTCGATTCGGTCGCCTTCGACGTAATAGCCTTCCCTCTTTCGAAAAATCTGTGCACGGTACAGGATACCCAATTCGGTATCCATATTGGCTTCAAGGTGGTCGGCGCGGATCTCGCTGTCCGCATCCCTCATGACCACGTGCCCCTTTGCCTCAAGATCTCCTGTCGTATAGTCGAGGCGGGCCCCGTCGGCGTTCAGGTGGAGCGAGCCCTGGTCGATTACCACGGATCCTTCGGCGACATATATTTCCTCGTCGCTGTAGTATTCCAAACGGTCCGCAGAGATATGAATCGGTCCCTTTTCTTTTTGTCTCCTCGCGGCCGAAACCGGTGGGGGGGGGAGCAGGACCAGCAGGGCCCCGAATGCGAGGAGGAAGATTGGCCAAAAACGGGGGGGCATCACCCACGGAGGGGGGAGACGGCCGCTCCGGAAAAATAAGCCTTGGCCTCCCCCACGGTGTACAAAGACCCGCACACGCAGAGAATGTCGGGTGCATAGAGGCGCGAAAGTGCGCCCTCGAGGGCTTCCGGAATCCTCTCCTGAAGAAACATCGGACCGGGAAATCGGCTGACGCCCTCAGAGAGCTCCGAAAGCGAGGCGGCGCGAGCCAGATCGGGCCGCGTGAGGGTGAGCTCATCGGCGATCGGTAAAAGCGCCTGGAAGATCGCCGGGATCTTTTTGTCGCGCATAATTCCCATCACCAGGCTCAGCCTGCCTCCCCGTCTTCTCTTGATGTCCCCCAGAACGACCGCGAGAGCTCGGGCTCCCGCCGGGTTGTGGGCCCCATCCAACAGGACCAGGGGCTCCTCGCGAACCACCTCCAGCCTGCCCGGCCAACGGACGTTCTGAAGCCCTCGGGCGATCGCCGCCGAAGGGAGAGCGAGGCCCGTTCCCTGCAGAGAAAAAAGGGCGGCCGCCGCCAAGGCCGCATTATCAACCTGATGGCGTCCGAGGAGCGGGCAGGAGAGCGGAAGGAGTTCCGAGCCCTGATAGAGGAATCCGGCAGGATTCTCACCGATCGCCTCAAAGTCCGATCCGAGGACAGCCGGCGTGGATCCCTTTTGAGCGGCCTCTTCCTCGATGACCCTGAGCGCGTCGGGCCGTTGGCGTCCCACCACGACGGGCACCTTCGTTTTAATGATCCCCGCTTTTTCCCATGAGATCGACTCGATCGTGTCCCCCAGATATCCCTCATGGTCAAAGTCGATCGGGGTAATCACCGAAACACGGGGTCTCAGCACATTCGTGGCGTCGAAGCGGCCCCCCAGGCCCACCTCAGCCACGACCAGGTCGACTTGCCGGCGCGCGAAAAAAAGAAATGCGACGGCAGTGGTAAACTCAAAAAATGTCACTCGGAACGACGGGCCTAAAGGGGCAATCGCCTCGCGAATCTCATCGGTTAAATCGACCAGTTCCCGCTCCGTGATCGGGGTATCTCCGATCCGTATACGTTCCCGAAAATCGATCAAATGGGGGGAGGTATAGAGCCCGACTCGAAATCCCCCCTCGACCAGGCCTTGGGCCACCATCGCCGAGGTCGATCCCTTCCCGTTGGTCCCCGCGACCAATACCGACGAGAATGCGTCTTGAGGAGACTCCAGTCGCATTGTCATCGTATTCATGCGCTCCAGGCCCGGCCGTATACCGTGCGATTGCAGATTGAAAAGGAATTCCAGGGCCTCGGGGTAGGACATCGGTCTCTCATACCGGAATGGGAATCGGTCTCGGTTGTAACACAATCGCCGAACCATTTCAAGGAGTCCCCTCTTTCTCCGAGTCATCGCCCCGGACGAAGGCGATCAGCGGCGCGGCGAAGCTCCAAAGAAAGCGGCCCCTCTGGGGGTTCGTTTCACTCGATCGGTGCAGCTGAAGGGATCGATTTTCAAACGCCTATGAAAGCGTGAGGTTGATGATAGGACAAACGCTACGCCCTTTCAAGGCAAATGATGCCTTCCCATCGGCGTCCCCCCTTGGGGAGGCCGCCTCATCAGGGCGGCGGACGCCTTCCGGTCCAAAAAGACGAACTGGGACTCTTCCGTTTCAACTTGGGCGTCGAACGATATGCCGCGACGGTGTGGCCGCCGGGTGGCGCCCGGCATGGCGGATCTCGGATGTCTCCCCCTGAGCGGTTTCCGGCATTCCGCTCGGCAAAGGCTGACCGGGAGCTCCCTCGTACCTAAAGGGATGCCCGATCCGGATGCCCCCATTGCATTGGAGGGCGGAAAATGGAATAATGGCCGGCAGATCTCCGACAGGTCTTCCTGGGAGGACGGGAAAGATGGATTATGTGAAGCTGGGGCGCACCGGCCTGAAGGTCAGCCGCCTCTGTCTCGGGACCATGAACTTCGGTCCGATGACCAGTGAAAAGGACAGCCACGCCATCATGGAAGAGGCCCTCGGCCTCGGGATTAGCTTCTTCGATACGGCCAATGTCTACGGGTGGCGCAGGGGAGAAGGGTGGACGGAGCAAATTATCGGTCGGTGGCTCGCTCAAGGAGGGGGACGCCGCCAGAAGATCGTACTCGCTACCAAGGTCTATGGACGGATGGGTGACGGTCCGAACGAACGCGGTCTGTCCGCCCTTCATATCCGACAGGCCTGCGAGCAAAGCCTCCAGCGGCTACGGACGGACCACATCGATCTTTATCAGATGCATCACGTCGATCGTGACACATCCTGGGAAGAGATCTGGCAGGCCATGGAGGTCCTGGTTCGCGAGGGGAAGGTGATCTACGTCGGGAGCAGCAATTTTGGAGGATGGCATATCGCCACGGCAAGCCAGCTGGCCTCAAAGCGCAACTTTCTTGGCCTCGTCAGTGAGCAGAGCATCTACAACCTCCAGAATAGGGCCGTCGAAACGGAGGTGATTCCCGCCTGCCGAGCCTACGGTCTTGGGTTGATTCCTTACAGCCCCTTGGCGGGGGGCATCCTGGGCGGGGCCCTTGAAAAGGCCCAGCAGGGGCGCCGCGCCTCCGAGGACATGCAGACCCAGATCATGAAACACCGGGTGCAAATCGAACAGTATGAAAACCTTTGCAAAGAGTTGGGCGCGAAACCCTCTGACCTGGCCATCGCTTGGCTCCTGAGCAATCCCGCGGTCACGGCACCGATCATCGGGCCGCGAACGCAGGCCCAACTCAAACAGATCATTCATGCGCTGGAGATCAGAATCGACGATGAGATCCTCCGGAGACTCGACTCGATCTGGCCCGGCCCGGGCGGCGAGGCGCCGGAGGCTTATGCCTGGTAGTCACAGGAGGAGAGGACGGATTATGTCCGACAACGATGTGAAATCCAACGAGGAATGGAAAAAGCGGCTGACGGCGGAGCAGTACAGAGTCACCCGTGAAAAAGGAACGGAGAGGGCTTTTACTGGATCCTATCACGATTGCAAGGAGAGCGGTACCTATCAATGTATCTGCTGCGGAAATCCCCTCTTCAGCTCCGACACCAAGTTCGACTCGGGAACAGGATGGCCCAGCTTCTGGCAGCCGCTCACCCCTGAGGGGATCCGGACCGAAATAGACGAAAGCGCTTTCATGAGAAGAACCGAGGTCCTCTGTGATCGATGCGGAGCCCATCTCGGCCATGTCTTTGACGACGGGCCTCCGCCCTCCGGTCTACGGTATTGCATCAACTCGGCGGCCTTGAAGCTCGACAAAAAACCGAAATAACAGAAACCGCGCGATGACCTCAATTCCGATCCGGGATGTCAGAGAATATGACTGGAACCGGCCCCTGTCTTTTCTGGCGGATCAGATCGACCGCCTTCCGAGGGGTCGCGCCCTCGACCTGGCCATGGGAGAAGGACGGAACGCGGTCTATCTCGCTCAACAAGGCTATCAAGTGGACGGCGTCGACCTGTCGGAACCGTCGGTGCTTAAAGCGATGGAGCTCGCCCGCTCTCGCAGCGTTCAGCTGCGAGGTATCGTGGCCGACCTGGCAACCTTTCAGGTCCAGCCCGGCTTTTACGATCTGATTTGTTGCTTTTTCTTTTTGGAGAGATCGCTCTTCCCGTCCATGATCCGCGGACTGCGGCCCGGTGGGGTCATTCTCTACCAGAGCGTCACGATCGAGGAGCTCGAAATCAATCCGTCGTTTCCGATTAAGTGGTGCCTCAAGCCCAACGAACTGTTGCAGGCCTTCAGGCCCCTTCGTATCCTCTACTACCGGGAAACCGGACCGGTCGAAAAAAGCAGCCACTCCGCGCTGGCCTCCCTCGTCGCCGAGCGCCCGGCGGATTAAACTCCAGAGGCTTCCCCTCCCCCCGATGCCCATCGGCAGGGCCGATTTCTGCTTCTGAAAAAGCGATCGAGAATCTGGAAAAAGACGTAAACCGGATGAACCTCCCTCCCACTCCCCCTTGAACGTCTTACTTTTCAGGTCCGCCAGCCGGTTTCGGCTCGATCTTATCGAGTTCCAGCAGGATGTCCTTCTTCAATTTCGCAATTTCCTTCTTTACGGAATCGTCGGTGAGAATCGCCGGAGGAATTGCATCAAATCGGGAGCCGATGGCCTGTTTTACAGATTCTTTGTCTGGACCCTCTTGAAGGTCCCCCGATTTTTGAATGTCAAGCAGCGCTTGAGTGTTTGCGGAAATGCCACGATTGATTGAATCGAGAAGCAGCCGTATTTCCTCGAGCTTGTCGGCCGATTTTTCGGCTGAGATCGCGGCCAATGCGCCGGAACTCACTGCAGGCCCGTCACAGCGTCCCAGGTCATTGTTCCAGTTTTCCAGACAGATCAAATCTCCGTAAGTACTCGGGAGAATCATCATCCCATCGAAGCTTTGGATTTGGCCGCTCTGTGCCCCAGCGGGAGGCGCGTTCAGGCCCAACACCGAAAAGACGAGTATCGCCCGGGAAAAGAATGTCTTCATTTCATTCTCCTTTTACATAAAGCCGAAGCCGCGCCGACAAAAAGCGGAGGTTCCACCCAGGAAAAGTACAACACGGATCAGACCGAAGAGTCAAACAGGGATGTGAAAAGGACTTCGCGCGGGCGGTCGGTTCTGAAGGATAGATCCGTGGAGGAGTCCCTTCACGCTCCTCGGAAAGAATTGCATCCGAAGAAGTGCGCGAAGAGCGCTTCATCGTTGACAGATCTTCCGCCTATGTTACACTGGGGTTATCGAGATACCTCACCCGCCTACGGGCATGAAAGCGAATATCAGACTGCAGCGAGCCGGGGCCCTGCCGATTTTTATTCCTGATACCCTCGATGAAAAAAACGGAATGAACCTCAAGACCGCTCACCATGAGTAGCCTTCGCTATAGCATAAAGGAAACTCTTAGAAACGGCGCGGGAACAAGGACCCTGCTGGCGACCGATCGAACTTCGGGAGAGCCCTGCGTGATCAAGGAGCGTTCCTTTTGCGCCGGGATGAAGGAGCAATGGGAAGCCGAGGCGCGGTCGCTCGCAAAGGCGCAATCTTCACACCTGGCCCCGATATTAGGGATCGAGATTCATGAGAACCACCTCTGGATCATCCGCTCGTTTATTCCGGGCGTGTCCCTCTCCACGCGTCTTCAGGCCGGCCCGGTTCCCCTTTCGGAAGCCATCGCAATCGGGCGGGGAGTTCTTGCCGCGCTTTGCGTCATCCACGAACACGAACGCCTTCACCTGAACCTCAAACCCGGCAATGTCATTCTTAGCAAAAGTATCGAGACCGGGCCGATCGTTCTGACCGATCTGGGGCTGACGTATACCCTAGAAAAGACAGAGGAAGAGGCTCCTTTAGAAATAGTCCGTTACCTCTCCCCCGAGCAAGCGGGACTGCTGGCACGTGAAACGTCGCCAGGAACGGACCTCTATGCATTCGGGGTTCTATTTTATCATTGCCTTTCGGGACAGCTCCCCTTTCAAGGAAAGAGCCTGGGCGAGATCCTGCGCAAGCACCTCTCCGATCCTCCTCCCCGCCTTCGGGCTTTCTTGCCGAGCGCTCCCCGCGCCCTTGATGAATGGCTGCAGCGCCTATTGCGCAAAGATCCCCAGGACCGGTATCAGCGGGCTGAAGCGGCTGAAGCGGACCTGGCGGAGATTGAAAACGCGTTGGAGCAGGGAGAGCCCAGTCCGCTGGTGGCAATTGGATCGAGGGATCGGCGCCGGACGTTGACCGACCCCTCATTTCTGGGGCGCGACCGAGAGTTTGAAGCGCTCGATTCGGCGTGGGCTCAAACGGTTAAGGGACGCGGCGGCCTGATCCTCCTGGAGGGAAAATCGGGCGAAGGGAAAACCGCGCTCCTCAATAAGTTTGCGCAGCGCTGCGCCCGGGAAGGGATCAAGGTCTTTCGTGGAACCGGGGTCGACCAGATGGCAGCGCGGCCTTTCATGCTCTTGGAAGAACTGAGCGCCGACCTGATGGCGGCGGCAAAATCGGATCCGACATTTTGCGTCGACTTTCAAAAACGCATGGGGGATCTGAGGGATATCCTCCTCTCCCTCTTTCCTCCTCTCAAGGAGGTTTTTGGGCCCGAATCCTCCGACATTCTCGGCCCGGAGCAGCATGTCGAAACCCGGAATCTCACGGCCCTGGCTGCGTTTTTAGGTGCCCTGGGCTCTCCCGATCGACCCGTGGCGTTCTTGCTCGACGATTGTCAATGGGGAGACGAGCTGACGCTCAGGGCGCTTCGGTATTGGCAACATGAAAACAGTTATAGATCGCAGGACCGACACATCTTGATCGTCGTCTCCTTTCGCGCAGAAGAAGCGCCCGCTCACCACGTTCTGCGGACCATTCGACCCACGATGCATATTGTTCTCAAACCCTTCGGACCCCAGGAAATCCGAGCATTGGCCGGATCGATGGCCGGCCCGCTCCCGGAAGAAGCAACGGAGGTGGTGATCCGGCTGGCTCAAGGAAGCCCGTTTCTAGCCATCGCCGTTCTGCGAGGCATGGTCGAAGCGGGGGCGCTGGAGGCGGGCACGACCGGCTGGCAGATGAATCAGGAGGGCTTCCAGGAGATCCAGTCGTCCAGTCAGGCGGCGGACTTCCTGACGCGCCGTGCCAACCGCTTGCCCGCGGAGGCCCGCCGGTTTCTGTCTGCAGGCGCGATCCTGGGAAAAAGATTCGATACCGCGCTGGCCCTGGCGCTGGTCGACCCGCCGTCGCGGGACCCCTCCCTGGCGATCAGGCAGGCCGAGCAACGGCAGGTCATCTGGACCGAAGACGACGGAAAGGAGTGCGCCTTTTTCCATGACAGGGTTCGGGAGGCGCTGTTGGACCAGCTCTCCGAAGAGGAGCGGCGCCGGCTCCATTCTGAAGCGGCCGTCCGGATCGAACGATCATCGCCGGGCCGTTCATTTGAATTGTCCTTCCATTTCGGCTCCGCGGGAGAGTGGGAGCGAGCGTTTCCTTATGCCCTGGCCGCGGCCGAGAAGGCCCGGCGCCAACATGCGCTGGAGGTGGCGGAGCAACACTACCGGATCGCGGAGCGGGGTCTGGAACGTCAAGACCCGGTCGACCGCAAGCGGGTGATCGAAGGACTGGCCGAAGTGCTCATGCTTCGGGGTCACTATGATGAATCGATACGTTATTTCGGCATTGTCCGATCTTGGGACGAGACCGCGGCCGAGCGCGCGAGGATCGATGGCAAACTCGGGGAACTCTTCTTTAAAAAGGGAACGACGGCTGAGGCCAGCGAGGTCCTCCAGAGGGCGCTCGGTTTGCTCGGATATAAGATTCCGAACCGCTTTTCCACTCTCATGAGTCTCTCGGTTTGGGAGACGGCTATTCAGACGCTCCACACCCTCTTACCCCGGCTTTTCCTCGCGAGGCGGCCTCTGGAGGGAACGGAGCAGAGGAGACTGGCGGTTCATCTCTTCAGCCGGCTGGCCTATGCCTGGTGGTTTGAACGCGGGGCCATTCCGACGCTCTGGGCCCACCTTCGGGAAATCAACCTGGCCGAACGTTATCCCCCGACCGCGGAGCTGGCCCAGGCTTACTCGAACCATGCCCCTGTGGCCACCATCATCGGATATTTCAGTCGAGGCGAGCGCTATGCGGAGAAAAGCCTGGCCCTGCGTCGGCGGCTGGGCGATCTCTGGGGAGAGGGACAAACCCTCAGCTTCTACGGCGTGGTGTTGTACGCCGGTTCCAAGTTTCCGCAAACGTTGGAAAGATGCCGAGAGGCATTCCGCCTGCTGGACCGCACGGGAGACCGATGGGAGGCCCATATCTCTCTGTTCCATGTTGCGGCAAGCCTCTATCGGATGGGCGACCTTCGCGGGGCGGTGGAAACCTGCCGCCGGGTCTATCAGCTCGGCCAGGAAACGGGAGAAACCCATGCGTCGGTGTTGAGTCTCGCGATCTGGGCGATGGCCTCGGGCGGGGCCGTTCCCCAAGCGGTCATCGACGACGGCACGCAACGAGCCGAGGGAGATCCCCACACCCTGCAGGGGCTGAAGCTGGCGGAAGGCATCTGCTTCCTTTATCGAGGAGAAATAGATCGAGCCGTCTCATCTTTCCAGGAAGCGCGCCGGATCATCAGAGAGTCCAATATTCGCAATGAGTATGTCGTCCCCGTCTCGGCCTGGCTAACAACGGCGCTTCGCCTTCAGTGGGAGCACATGCCGGCCTGTGATTATCGGCGTCGCCGCGACCTGCTCCGCTGCGCCCGGCAGGCGCTCCGGCAAAGCCGGGCGAGTGCCCGGAAATTTCAAAACAGTCTTCCCCACGTCCTTCGGGAAGAGGCCCTTCTCGCCGCCATCCGCGGCAGGAAGCGAATCGCGAAGAAACGCTTCGATGAGAGTCTGGCGGCCGCGGATCGGCAAGGGGCGCACTATGACTATGCCCAGACCTTGCTGGCACGGGGCGAAGTGGGCCGGGCACTAGGCTGGACCACCGCCGACGCCGATCTGGCCGAAGCGAAGAAGTC
>Ga0209167_10000552_pt1 | contig 26043 bp, 23 predicted proteins | sample Coa_R1_9_FD_187154 | JGI IMG/M metagenome (GOLD analysis project Ga0209167, IMG submission 187154) | Surface soil microbial communities from Centralia Pennsylvania, which are recovering from an underground coalmine fire - Coalmine... | ecosystem: Environmental > Terrestrial > Soil >...
CGCAGAGGGAATCGCGACCCAGCCCTGTTCCGTTTCTTCGCGCAGGAAGACGGAATGCGTGAGCCAATCTCCCGCCGCCGACTTCAATTCGTAGAGGCTGGCGGCCAGACCTTCACTGAGTGACTCGGCAGGATCGATCGAGAGAATCCAGCCTCGGCGGTTCTGATCCAGGTAATCCCGGGAAAGATACTGGGCCGCCGGATACTGGGGTGGGAGACTTCCTGTTCTAGCTGCCACGACCCGCGCTCCGTAGGAGCGAGCCAATTCGGCCGTGTGGTCGAGCGATCCATGATCCACGACCAGAACCCGGTCACAGGGATAAAGCGTCTCCAGACACCGCCCGATGCGCAGCGCGTCATTCCGGGCGTGCAGTAGAGCGGTGATGGGAGCCATGGCAAGCTTGAGCTGCGGGAAGCAGTTTACGCGAAAGCGGACGAGTCGGCATCAGCCAGCCGCTGCTCGATAGATCCTGCGAGGCCACTTTCGAGCCCGCTTAGTTGGAATCGCTCAATTTCTGCCGATTCGAATCCGGGGTTGTGGCCTGGGTAACGGTAAGTGGTGCCTGCAGGGTGAAGTTGAGTACTGTTTCTGAAGGCAGCTTGATCTGCGGGCTCTTGCTGGCAGCCTGCACTCCGCCACCGACGCCAGCCCCGGCGGCCGCGCCGATGGCTGCTCCCTTGCCCCCACCCGCCAGTGCGCCGATAATCCCGCCCAGAATTGCCCCTCCGCCCACCTTCTCGGCCGTATTCTTGCCGCGAGAGCTGCCGTCCTTACGGTAGGTATCGGTTTGCAGGTTATAGGTTTTGCCGCCATAAGAAATGCTGTCCAGTTGCAGAACGACCGAAGACTGGCCGGCAAACTTGCTGGCGCTTTTCACGTCTACCAGATGCCCGGTTACCTCCACTCCGGAGGGAACAGCTTCTTCGCCATCGGAGGTAAGAGGCGCGTTGAGGGTGGAGTGAAACGTGTCCCCAGCCTGATTCTTCTCGCTGTCTATGGGATCGATCAGACGCACGCTGATCTGTGTTCCCTGGTCAATGATGTATCTCTTTGGCACAGGAGGAGGTGGATTGTTGTTTGCCGCATCGGGCGGATTCGAGGGTGGAGGCGTAGCGTCCGCAGGCGTCTGCTCCACTTTGCCGGCGTCAGAAGCGGGCGCAGTGGCCGGCGCCGCTGGCGCCGTAACCCGAGCTACTGACCGGGCCTTGGACTTGCCGGCGGCCGGCTTGCTCTTGTCGGAACTTGGAGCGGCCGCAGGTTCGGTCGGTGGGTTGGCCATGGGGTTCGCCGACGAGGTTGCGGCCGAAAGGTTTCCGACAACCAGATTATTGACGACTTCTTTCACTCCCGGCACGGATGCAGCCTGCTTGCTGGCAGCATCGCGCTGCGCGTCGTTGTCCACGTTCCCGCTGAGGGTCACCACTCCGTTGGACGACTGCACACGCAGTTGCTTGCTCGACAGGCCAGAATCCTGGCTGTACTTGCTTTGAATATCGCTGGAGATCTTGTTGTCGTCAGGCTTCCGACTGCAGCTGACGCTTGCGCTCAGAACCGCGAGCAGCAAAAACGCTAACCAAAGGGGAGTTTTGCGCATACCTGACTCCTGACCGGACGTCTGGCGCTGGTCCAACGGCTAAGTATAGTTGAGATGCGCCCGCTGATTCAGCATGATGCAAACCAGGAACGCAGAAACGCAGAGGTTCTTGCACCGAAAAAAGGGTGAGCGCAACGAAGACCGTGGCGGAAGACTAGTGGATGAATTTGTAGTCCACGATGGAGGCCGCGAGGCCGACGCAGCCCTCGGGCGGTTCGCTGGACTCTTTTTCCTGCGCCTCGCCGGCACGCATGACCCGGCCCTGGCAGACGACGTTCGAGTTCTTGCGTCCAGAGATTTCTTCGGGCATCTCGAAGACCAGTTCGACTAGCGCATTGACCGGGAGTTGTTGCGGGCCGTGAAAGAGCACACCACTCTGGCTGATGTTTTCGATCGTACCTTCGTACCAAACGCTGGTGCGGTTGACCCGGTAGCGCAGCTGGATTGCCAGCTTGAGGCGGCGCGCCCGCGGAACCCAGGAAGGCCTTTTCTCCCGCGAATGCGCCCGGCGAGGGCCGGTTTCCGGCTTGCGCTCCACGCGCTCGGTGCGGCGCATGGTGGACCAGTCGTATTTGTATTCCGCGGCACACAGCAGGCAGACCTGATAGTACTCGCCGTCATCCGCGCGGCGGGGCCAGGAGAACTCGTGGGAGCAGCGCCCTAGCATAATCACATCCATGATCTTTTTCTGGGGCATGATGGGTTACTTCCGGGTCAGTTACGGCTCGGACGCAAAGTCATCATCGCGCGAAGGTCAGAGTTTGGATAGGTTACGTTCGTGTAATGGCGATGCGGCTCAATGCGGCAAATGGCATGAATGCAGCGAGTTAGGCTGTGGGAATCTGCTGGCCAGAGGGCTCACCCGAGCCTTCGGTGTATCATCGGTGCCATGAAGGACGTGTCGCAGCGTTCTGCCGACAACGATGTGGCGATATTCATTCTGGCCGGCGGAAAGAGCACACGCATGGGCGAAGATAAAGCGTTTGTCATGCTTTCCGGGCAAACTCTGCTGGCCCGGGCAATGGAGACGGCGCATGCCGTTTCAGGGGATGTTCGCATCGTCGGTGAAGCCCGTAAGTTTCGCGAATACAGCGCTGTAGTGGAAGATGTTTTCCGCAATTGCGGCCCGCTCGCCGGAATTCATGCCGCGCTGCGCTCGTCTTCTGCGGAACTGAATCTCATCCTCGCCGTGGATCTGCCGTTCGTCACGCCTGACTTGCTGCGGTTTCTTTTACGGCGCGCGAGAGAATCTTCGGCGATGGTGACCCTGCCACGTTCTGAAACTGGCTGGCAGCCCCTATGTGCGGTGTATCGCCGCGCGTTTGCCGATGTAGCGGAGCAGGCCTTGCAACAAAGGCGCTATAAAATTGACGCGCTGTTTGATCGAGACCGGGTACTGGTGGTCGACGGGCAAGAGTTGAGCGCTGAGGGATTTCATCAGAATCTCTTCAGGAACATGAACACGCCCGAGGAACTGGCCGAAGCCGGCCCGCTAGCGCAGAAACAGCGAAGCGGCCTCCCTGTTCTCTAGCAGTATGTCTGACGTCTATGCCTGACGAATCAAAACCCGCGCCGTACATAGAGTTCCGCAATGTCAGCAAGGCTTTCGGTGACAAGCCCGTGCTCGACCACGTCAGTTTCGAAGTGCTGCCCGCCGAAACCGTGTGCATTCTCGGGCGCAGCGGCGTGGGCAAGTCGGTATCGCTGCACCACATCATGGGATTTCTTAAGCCGGACGAAGGCCGTGTCATCGTGGCGGGGCAGGACATCACCGATTACAGCGAGGAGCAACTGGAGGCAATCCGCAAAAAAGTCACCATGGTTTTTCAGAATGGCGCGCTCTTTGACTCGCTTTCGGTCGGCGAGAACGTGGCCTTTCCGCTGCGCGAAACCCGGGAACTCAGCGAGGAACAGATTTTCCAGATCGTCGACGGCCTGCTGAAAATGGTCGGGGTTCAGGAAATGCGCGACCTGCTGCCTTCGGATCTTTCCACCGGAATGAAGCGGTCCGTGGCCATCGCCCGGGCGCTGGCGGCTCGGCCGGAATGCGTTTTATACGATGAACCCACGACACAGGTGGATCCGCTGATGGCGCAATTGCTGGGCGATCTGATCAAGCGGCTGAAGATTCAGCTCAATCTGACCAGCATTGTGGTCACGCACGACATGCGTCTGGCACAGAAACTGGCAGACCGCATCGTTTTTCTGCACGAGGGCCGGGCAATTTTCTTCGGCACTTACGCCCAAATGGAGAAGGATTCCCACCCGATCATTCAGGAATTTCTGGAACTGGATGAGTTGAAGCTGGAAGCATGACCAGTGCTCGGAATCGGTCTCGCCTCTAGAATCCCTGTTCCACCAATTGTTCGATCGTCAACGAGTTTGGCGACGACTCTCCTCTCATCATTTTCTCGACATACTTCGCGATCAGGTCGGCCTCGAGGTTGACCGGATCACCCGGCTTCAGCGAGTGCAGGTTCGTCATTTCGACGGTGTGGGGAATGATGGCGATCGTGCAACGCTCGCCCTCAAGCCGGGCGACGGTAAGGCTGATGCCTTCAATCGAAATGGACCCTTTGAAAACAGTGTATTTTTCAACGTCCTCGGGCAGTTCGATGTGCAGCCACCAGTTTTGCGATTCGGCGATGCGTTCGAAAGCGATCAGCTTACCTATGCCATCCACGTGGCCCTGCACAATGTGCCCGCCGAAGCGGCCGTCGGACTTCATCGGCAACTCCAGATTGACCAGGGTGCCATCGTGAATCCTGGAAAACGATGTCCGCGACCAGGTTTCGGGTGCCAGGTCGGCGCAGAAAGAGCCGGGCTTGATTTCGACGGCGGTCAAGCACACGCCACTCACGGCAACGCTGTCCCCGGCTTTGAGCTGTGCGGGCGTCCGATCGGCGGCGATCGTAATTCGCCGATTTTCGCCTTGGTGCTCGATACGGGCAATGTGCCCGACTTCTTCGATGATTCCGGTGAACATCATGACCTCCCACATTAGTGCACGGCCACGAAGCGATGCTCCGGCCTTACATCTTAATCCGCGTAAGGATCGCGCAGGTAGCCTTCCACGGCAAAGTCGTCACCGAAGCGGTGCAGGCGCAGATGCTGAATCCGAAACGGTGGATGCAATCCGGAACCGGCGGCGAAAGGAACTGCGGCGGCATTGGCGAAAATCTGCGGTGCGTAATAAAGAAAAACCTTGTCTACCAGGTTGGCGGCCAGCGCGGCTCCATTCACGGTTGCGCCGCCCTCGATCAACAATGACGTGATCTCCAGCTCTCCCAGCCGGTGAAGAATCGCGCTCCAGTCCGGCCGGTCGTCCGGCCCCACCGTCGGTATGACTTCCACCCGAATCCCGAGCTGAGCCAGTTGCGCCCGTTTCTGATCGCTGACCGCGGCACAAAAAACGAGCACGTCGTTGGCGTGATCCCGCACTGCACTCTCGACGATCTGGGACTCCAGCGGCAGACGCAGGTGAGAATCGAGGATCACGCGCAACAGCGGACGGCGGCGGGGGCGTCCGCTGCGGTCGGTGAGCAGCGGATTGTCAGCGAGGATCGTACCGACGCCAACCAGAAGCGCATCGTGCTGATGGCGCAGGTCGTGCACGTGAGCCCGCGCGGCTTCGCCGGTAATCCAGCTTCCGCGATAGGTCGAGGAGCCTGCGCCCGCGTCCGGGGTTGCGGAGCGCGTCTTGGCAGTTTGCGGAGCGATTTTGCCGTCGAGCGTCATCGCGGATTTTAGAGTGACCAGGGGGATGCCGTGACGGATGTAGCGTGCGAAGGCTTCGTTCAGGCGCCGCGCTTGATCTTCAAGTCGGCCAACCACGACGTGCACCCCTGCTGCGCGGAGTTGCTCGAATCCGCGCCCACTCACTCTGGGGTTGGGATCAGGCATGGACGCGATGACTCGGTCAATGCCGGCGCGCAGCAGAGCTTCCGTGCAGGGAGGCGTGCGGCCCTGATGACCGTGAGGCTCCAGATTGATGTAGAGCGTGCCGCCCCGAGCTTTCAGTCCGGCGCCTTCGAGCGCAAGAATTTCAGCGTGCTTTACGCCGGCGTAGGTATAGGTTCCAGTTCCGACGACATTGCCGTGGGCATCCGCGATGATCGCTCCCACGTAGGGATTGGGCGAAGCCAGACCGATGCCGGCGCGAGCCAACTCAAGCGCGCGCTGGAGGAGCTGTTCGTCGGTGGAATGACCGGGCATGAAATGAGGATTAAGCCGCGAGGGTCTCTGCAATCGGCCAGGAGTGCATAGATGCTTCGCTGCGCTCAGGGTGACAAAGCGCCCATCTGCAGGGGCCGCTCTTCACTACTCAAACAACGAATCTACAAATTCTTTTGGATCGAAAGGCAAGAGATCACCGGCTTTCTCGCCAACTCCAACGAAGCGGACCGGCAAGCCGAGTTCGCGGCAGATGGCAACTACTACGCCGCCTTTGGCCGTGCCATCGAGTTTCGTCAGCACGATTCCGGTGACGCCCGCGGATTCGGTGAAAAGCCGCGCCTGCTGCAAACCGTTCTGGCCGGTGGTGGCATCCATGACGAGCAGAGTCTCGTGCGGCGAACCGGGGATGATGCGCTGCGCGGTCCTCCGCATCTTTTCCAGTTCCGCCATCAGGCTGCTCTTGGTGTGCAGACGGCCGGCTGTGTCCACGATAACGTAGTCGGTTTTGCGGGCTACCGCGGCCTGTAGTGCGTCAAAAAGGACGGCGGAGGGGTCACCCCCCGGTTTGGTCCGGATCACTTCCGTGCCTGTGCGCTGGCCCCAGATTTCCAGTTGTTCGATCGCAGCCGCGCGAAAAGTGTCGGCGGCGCAAAGCAGGACATTCTTGCCTTGCGAGCGAAATACCTGCGACAGCTTTCCGATGGTCGTGGTTTTGCCCGTCCCGTTGACCCCGACCACGAGGATGACTTCCGGCGAGCCATCTACCTTTTGCACCGGCTGCTTATTGGCGGAGTTCAGGATGGCCAGCAGTTCTTCCTTCAACAGCCGCTTCAGTTCCTGAACATCCTTGATCTGCTTGCGGTCGGCTTTGTCGCGCAGTTTGCCGAGAACCTGCTGCGTGGTGGCCGTGCCGAGGTCGGCGCTGATCAATGTTGCTTCCAGGTCATCGAGCGTGTTGCGGTCAATCTCTTTGCCGATAGAGACGACGGCTTCGATGCGGTCCGCGAGGTTTTCGCGCGTGCGGGTGACCGCCTGCTTCATGCGGTCAAAAAAGCCGGTTTTCGTTTCTTCTTCGAGGCTGCCGAACAGAGTTTGAATCATAAGATCGCAGCTTCAATTATACGGGCGTATTCGACTCCGGCGGGGATTGCAGATAGCGGAACGAGCAGATTTATTGCAGGTGTTTGCCGAGCTTATTTGCTGGACTCCCAGTCCACAGAGTAAACATCCTGCGTCCCGGTATCGCGCAGCAGCAGAGGTGAATCGTCGGGAGCCAGAGAGAGGGATGCGCCATACCTTCCGGTGGCCTGGAAGTCTTTTAGGTCGGCGACCGGTTCGGTCCTGCCGCTTGCAACGAGGATTCTCTCGACCGCAGCCTTTCCGCGGAGGTCCAGAAAATAGAGATACTGGCCGTCGTGCGACCAGGTGAGCCAACTGAGCGAACCAGAAGCGAGTTCAGACCACTTCTGCGTCTGCAAATCGAAGAGCATGAGCTTGCCTGAGTCCGCCGAAAAGGCTGCGATGTGCTTGTTGTCCGGCGACCAGCGCGGCGAATACAGACCCTGCGAACCAGGCAGGACGGCGAGTTGATGGCTCACCACATCGAGAATGCGGATGGTCGCGGAAGGGTCGTTGGATTCTCCGCCGAAAATGATTTTGCCGCCGTCCGGGGACCAGTTCGGGTCGAGTTGCTGACTGTGATCTTCAGGGAGAATCAGGCGCGGGCTTCCGCCGTCAACCGAAACTTCGTACATGCGGGCGGGCTTGTCGGAGGCGGTGGCGAATTCGAAAAATACGATCTTCTTTCCGTCCGGCGACCAGCGCGGCAGCAGAGGATACATGGGCGGATCGGTCAATTGGACCTTGTCAGTGCCATCTACCCGGCTGCGCCACAGCACTCCGGCAGGGTAGGAAACGTAGGCAATCCATTGTCCGTCGGATGAAAACGATGCGAATTCGCCCGAGACCGAGCCGAGAAACGGCAGGAAACTGGCAGTCTTTGCGTCGTAGCGCGAAAGCTCCCCGCGGTAAGTTTGTCCGACGACAAAGAGCTTGCTGCCATCCTTGCTGGGCAGAGGCGAATTCAATGACATGGGGCTTGAAGTCAGCTGAACGGGAAGGGCATGCGAATGAAAAATTCCCCGGCTGGCCGCCAAGGCCCAGATCTGATTTTTCGAACGGAATACAAAATATTTGCCGTCGGCGGTCCATCTTCCGCAGCACTCGTCCGGCGGATCGTGCCAGCCGGGCAAAAGCCGGTGCAGGTCCGACCCCTTGAGCGAAGTCTCCCAGATGACTTGCTGGCCCACCGTACCGGCGGTGACGGAAGAATCAAATCGGATGTGGGTCCCGTCGGGAGACCACGTGATATTGAGAATGTCGCCGGGGACGCTGAGAAGCTTGTGAGAATCGCTGCCGTCAACGCCCGCGAGAGACAAATCGCCAAGAACGGAGTACGCCAGCGCCTTTCTGTCGGGCGACCAGGCAGCCGTCTCGGCCACGAGATCGCCGATGCGGCGCGGCGACCCGCCAATCAGGGGAACGCTCCAGAGCGGTCCTTTCGGCGGCGCGCCCTGCCCGTCCACAACGAGTAGTTCGGTGCCGTCGGGCGAAAGATCCACCGGAGACATGTTGGGCGAAGGCAGGATATTCAGTTTGCGCGGTTCGCTGCCCGTGGCTGACATTTCGGCGAGCCCGCGGGACACGAAACTACCCTCGCGCGCTTCCCCGAGACTGAGGTAAAGCCGCGACCCGTCGCTTCCGATCAGTGACTTCTGCTGGCCGTCGTGCGTGAGTTGGACATAATTCGCAACCTTTGGGATGGGTTCGGGCCGCGTCCACAGGTAAGTCAACGCGGCGGCGCACGCAACCAGGATGACCGCTCCGGCAACCTGAGCCGGAGAAATGCGTCGGGACGGCGCCTGCAACGCCGAATAGGCCCCGGACGGCGCCGAGACCGACGGATCCGACAACGCCTGCAGCGCAAACGCGAGATCGGAAGCGGACTGGAAACGCTGATCGGGATTTTTCTCGAGGCAGCGCCGGACTACGCGCTCCAGAGCGATCGGAACTGTGGTCGAGAGGTCGGAAATGTGGGGCGCCTCTTCGTTGAGAATGGCGCTCATGGTGTCGGCGGACGTGGGCCGTTCAAACGTGCGCTTGCCCATGACCATCTCGAAAAGGATGGCGCCGAGCGCGAAGATGTCGGCGCGATGGTCCACCACCAGTCCGCGGACCTGCTCGGGAGCCATGTAGCCGACGGTTCCCATGGCTACTCCCGGCAGCGTCATCGTGGAGGCGGGCGCCGGCCATTTTTCCGGATCAACGAATTTGGCCAGGCCGAAGTCGAGAATCTTCACCCGGTTCTCTTTGGTGACGAACAGATTGTCGGGTTTCAGATCGCGATGGACGATCCCTTTCTCGTGCGCGGCGGCGAGCCCCTGCGCGATCTGGAAACCGTAGTCAATGGTCCGGCGAATGGACAGCGGGCCGCGGCGGATGGTTTCGGTAAGCGTTTTACCTTCCAAAAGCTCCGTCACCAGGTACGGGACGCCGGCGTACGTGCCCATTTGATAGACGGTGACGATGTTGGGATGGTTCAGCGCGGCTGCGGCGCGGGCTTCCTGCTCGAATCGAATCTGCCGGCTGCGGTCGGAAGTTCGCAATTCGGGCAGAACTTTGATGGCGACGTCGCGGTTGAGTTCCTTGTCGTGCGCGCGATATACCTCACCCATGCTTCCCGCGCCGAGCGGCTCGATAATTTCGTACTGGCCAACATTTGTGCCGGGAGTCAGGGGCATGATCGCGGCCAATTATAGTCTGCGGGGAATCAGCTGGAACACGCTTTTCAGGCTATTTGCGGGGAAGTTAGAACGGGTTTAAACCCGGCTTCGTTCGATGGCTGCGGTTTCGGCCGCAACCACGGCTGGGGTCGGAGCTGCGGAGTCGCTGTCGGTAGCCGGCGCGGTGACGACTGGAGCCACCGGGCGCTTGATGGTGAAACGTTGGATGCGGATTTCGCCGCGCGCATAAACCGCCAGCAGGGCCGTCACGGCGTCAGGATCGAGCCGCTTACCGGCCAGGTTGCGGATAATCTGCAGCGCCTGGTCGGGCGTATGCGCCGTCTGATAAGGACGGTTCGTGGTGAGAGCGTCGAAAGTATCGGCGACGGCGATCACACGGGCCAGTAGGGGAATCTGATCGCCATGCAGGCCGTAGGGGTAGCCGCGGCCGTCCAGGGCTTCATGGTGCAACTCGATGCCGGGAAGCATTTCCGCGAGCTGCGTGACCGGGCGCAGAATATTTGCGCCTTTGGTGGTGTGGGTCTTCATGACCTCAAATTCTTCTTCCGTCAGAGCGCCCGGCTTCTTGAGGATGTGATCTTCAATGCCGATCTTGCCGACGTCGTGGAGCTGGGCCGAGATCTGCAGAACCTCGAGAAATGACGCCGGAAGCTTCATTTCCCTGGCGATCATCATCGAGTAACGCGTCACGCGGTCGGAGTGGCCGCGCGTGTACGGATCCTTTTCGTCGACCGCTCCGGCGAGCATCTGGATCGATCCCATGAACAGGGCGCGGTTTTCTTCCGCGGCGCGTTTGAGGTCTTCCACGAAACGCTCAAGTTCTTCGGACATCGTGTTGAAGGTCTGGGCGAGTTCGCCGATCTCGGTGCGGCTCCAGAGATGAACCCGCTGCGAGAAGTCTCCCTTAGCCAACGCCCGGCTGGATTGGGTCAGTACCGACAACGGGTTCGTGATGCGGCGGGCGGCGAAGATGCTGACCCCGATGCTCAACAGCACCGCCATAAGGGCCAGCAGGCGCGCCGTCCGCTGCATCTCGTAGACCCCACGATAGGCTTCTCGCCGGGGCTTCTGCACCACGACGGCCCAATCGAGATTGGTGACCGGGCTGTAGGTGCCCAGCATTTCGACCTGCTCCTGGCCGTTGTTGCTGGTGAATTCCTTGGTCGCCGCCAGTTGCGCCTTGTTCCCGCTCTCCACGAAGTTACGGACGATCTCGAGATTCTTCATGTCCTGGCCAGTGGCGAATTCCGGAGTGGCCGCGGCGACGAGCCGGCCCTGCGCGTCTATCACGTAAGGCGTGAGGCCACCGCCGCTGACTTCCTGCAGGCGGCGGATCAGGAACTGCAAATCTACGACGGCGGCAATCGCGCCCACAAAGCGGGGCCCGGTCTTGAGCGGCTGGCTGACCAGAAAGACGGTGTGGGACGATTTGCCATCGCCGATGACCAGCGCCTGCCCGTTGTAGACGCGACCGTCGCGCGCAGCCGAATAGGCGCGTTCGAATTCGCGCTGCAGAAACGCGTCGGGAGCGATGCGTCCCGCCCGGACGCCCTTGGCATCGGCGTTCAGCAGAATGGCGTAGCAGATGTCGTCCGAGGAGGAAACGAAGTTCTCCAGCAGGGCGCGAAGCTCGGGCGCGTCAATGTTCCGCCCGCCGATATCCCCTCCGCTGGAAACTTGAATTGCGGAAGAGAGATTCGCCAGCATCATGCGCAACGAGTGCTCGTGCTGCGACAGATCGTCGGCCAGCGACCGCGTGACCGTATTCTGCAGCAGCATCTCGTTGGTCTTCAGCCGGTCACGGTTGATGGACTCCACCTGCGCCGAGTAGAAATACATCGGCACGATGCTGATGACCAGAAGCACACCGAGAATTACATACAGAATCGGAATGCGCGCGTGGCTGGAAACGCTTGAGGACAAAGCTTTCCCCGTGTTTAATTCACCAGACGCCGAAGACTCAAGTGGCGGCGTTTTCAAGGGTCTTCAGAATTCTAATGTAGAGGGCACGGCTCTTCGGAGTTACCGAAGTACTCGCGAAAAGTGCCTGAGGGTGCAGCTTGAGCAGCGCGGCTCGTGGTCGGCGTAGGAACTCAAGATCCGGCGAAGCTCTCGCTCTTCGCCCTGCGGGTCATGAGTTCATGGATGGCCTCGCGGGGAGTCTTGCCCTGGTTCAGGATGGCATGCATTTGGTCGGTGATGGGCATTTCAACCTGCCGCGACCGGGCCAGTCCGACCGCTGCCGTAGTGGTGAAGATGCCCTCGGCGACCATGCCGTGCATGCCGGCAACGATGTCGGGAAGCTTGCGGCCGCGCCCGAGTTCGACGCCCACGGTGCGATTGCGGGAGAGTCCGCCGGTGCAGGTCAGCACCAGATCGCCGAGTCCGGCCAGTCCGGACATGGTCTCGGCGCTTCCGCCGCAGGCGACGGCCAGCCGCGTCATCTCCGCGAGACCGCGGGTGATGAGGGCGGCGATCGAGTTGTGTCCCAACCCCAGCCCGTGGCACACGCCGGCGGCGATGGCGATGATGTTCTTCAGCGCCCCGCCGAGTTCCACGCCGGTGACGTCGCGGTTCGTGTATACACGAAAGCTCGGATCGCTGAATTCCTTTTGCACGCTGCGCAACAGGCTGACATCGGATGAAGCCACGGCAACCGCGGTTGGATCTCCACGCGCGGCTTCCGCGGCGAAGGATGGTCCGCTCAGAGCCGCGACTGCGGAGCCGTCCGCCCGCTGCAGCACCTGGCAAACCACTTCGGTCATGCGCAGCAAAGATCCTTCTTCGATTCCCTTCGTCGCGCTTACGATCGGCGTGCTGGGGGAGAGAAGGGGCCGCATGCGCTCGAAGAGAACACGGCAGTGCTGCGACGGCATGACGCTAACCACCATTTCCGCGCCGTCCAGCGCGGCAGCCAGCTCGCCGGTTGCGATCACCGCATCGGGAATCGAACAGCCCGGAAGGAAGCGGTGGTTAACTCTTTTTGTGTTAATGGATTCATGAACGTCCGCTTCGTGAGCCCAGAGACGCACCTTGTGCGTCCCTTTTCGCCCGAGCACGATCGCCAGGCCCGTGCCCCAGGCGCCAGCGCCGATGATGGCAATCTCGCTCATCCGTCTATTTTGATCCTTCGTTTATTTCGCCGCCTTCGGCCCGCCGTGCTCCAAAGCGATTCTCAGTGCCGGCCAGTAATCGGCGGATGTTCTGATGATGCCGGACAATCACAAGCAGCGCCGCGACCGCTAACGGAACGACGGCCATCACAGGGTTTTCAGTGCGGCTCCGGAACCAGAACCAGGCGAAGATGGGGAAACTGGCCGAAGCCAGGATCGAGCCCAGCGATACATACCGGAAGAGAAGCAGCGCGACTACAAACACTGCGATTGCTCCCAGGATGGCATGGGGTGCGATGGGTGCAAACGCGCCCAGTGACGTCGCCACTCCTTTGCCGCCGCGAAACCGCAACCACACCGGAAACATGTGTCCGACGATCGCGAACACAGCCGCACAGGACATCATGAAATACGTCAACGGATCAAAGTTGACGCCCACTCTAGACCTGCACACGAAGTAGGCGAGTCCAACTGCAGCCGCACCTTTCAGCGCGTCCAGAATGAGCGTGGCAACGCCCAGCGCCGGCGATTTTCTGGAGACGTTCGTCGCGCCGATATTTCCGCTGCCGCTGAGGCGCACGTCCTCTCCACGGAAGGTTCGCACCAATAGATAGCCGAACGGGATAGACCCGAGCAGATAAGCTCCAACGGCGATGAGGGCAATTTTGAACATTTCAGCACCGCGGTGTCAGGCCCGGCTCATTCTCCGGTTCCGGCGAAGCGAGCCAGCTTGGTATATCTCGATCCCTTCGGCGATAGCTGGCTCTGATAAAGAAAAAATTCGCGGGCCGTCATCGTACCAAAATCGGGCGAAGGCCACGCCAGCAATTTTTCCTGCAAATGCGCGAACGTGGGACTGGGGCCATCGCCTTTGCCCCTGCCGGGTGCGCCGGATGCGCCCGAAGCCCGCGCCAGAGTCAGGTGCGGACTGAACGCGCGTTGCTCCTTTGGGATTCCGAGAACTGAGAGAGCTTCATCCACCGCTGCGGCCAGGGAAGCGAGCGGCGGTCCAGCCTCGAGACCGATCCAGAATACGCGCGCCGACTTGGGAGTCGGGAAGAATCCGTAGCCGCGAAAATGGATTTCGCTGGGGACGGGGCGAATGCCGCTCAGCGCGTTCTTCAACGCCTCCAGCTTTGATTCGGGTTGTTCGCCGATGAACGTCAGGGTTACATGCAGCGATTCCGGCCGCGCCCAGCGCGCATCGTCCGCGAATCCGCGGACGCCCTCGACGAAGCGCCCGATACGCTCACGGATGTCGTCCGGAATATCAAGGGCAACGAAGAGGCGCATAGTTTGCTATGCCGGCTGGGTTTCGATTTGATTCGCTCCGGCGACGACTGATTTTCGCTTCCGTCACATGAGCGTTTTTCTTACCATGTCGAGGGCCATGGTGCTGGCAAAACGACGAATATGGCGCCGGTCGCCGGGAAACTGCCGCTGTACCACCTCAGTTCCCGTGCTGGTGGCGACGGCGTGAAACACCAGTCCCACCGGCTTTTCAGCGCTGCCTCCGGAGGGTCCGGCGACGCCAGTAATCCCCACTCCGAGCGTTGATTCGCACCGGTAGCGGATACCCTCGGCCAGCGCCGCTACCACTTCACGGCTGACCGCGCCGTGCCGTTCGATCATCTCTGCAGGTACGCCAGCAAAATCTGTTTTCAGTGGATTGGAGTAAACCACGGCTCCGCCGAGAAAATAACGCGAGCTTCCGCTGACGGAAGTGATTCTTTCGGCGAGCAGACCGCCAGTGCAGGATTCCGCGACCGCCAGCGTGGAATTCCGCATCTGCAGCCAGTAGCCGACGATCTGCTCAAGCGACTGGCCGTCGCGGGAATAGACCGCCTCGTCGAGTTCCTCTTCGACCAGATCGGCGAGTTCGTCCACTCGCTGCTGGGCGGCTTCCTGGCTGGCGGCGCGGGTGCGGAAGTGAAGTTCGATTTCGCCGGCGCCGGCCAGGATCGTGGTCTCGACATCCGTGAAGCGCTTGTAGATCGGGGCGACGCGGGCATCCACATGAGATTCGCCGAGCATCGCGATTTTCAGAGTCCGTGAAGCCAGAAAAGCGGGAGGAACTTTCTGCGCCAGGCGTCCGCGCACCTCGCTCTCGAACAGAGACTTCAGTTCGTGAGGCGGTCCGGGCAAAAGAACCACGATATGTTCCCGCCCGTCAAACGCGCCGGCGATCCATTGACCAGGAGCCGTGCCGTTCGGATTGGGCAGCACCGCAGCGCCTTCGAGTACATCGGCTTGCTTCACATTATTCGGGGCCATCTTCCAGCCCCGAGCGGCGAAACGTTTCTCGAGCGCCTCTACAATGGAATCGTCCCGCACCAGTTTCACGCCCAGAGCTTCGGCAACGGCCTCGCGTGTCAGGTCGTCCTCGGTTGGACCCAGGCCGCCGCTGAAGACCAGAATGTCGGATCGGAAGATCGCGTGCTGCACGGCCGCAACCAGTTGCCGGAAATCGTCGCCGACGATGCTTTTGAAGATGACGGGCACGCCGAGCTGGTTGAGCTGATCGGTCAGGTAGAGCGAATTCGTGTCCGAGCGATAAGGAGTGAGCAGCTCGGAACCAACGGCGATGATCTCGGCCTTCACGAGTTCAAAGTGTAAATGAATTCAAGGATGATCAGCCTCCCGGTGCCTTGTTCCGCTACTCCGGCAGCAGAGGCAGTCCCTGAATGTTCCAGGAGAGATGGTGCACCGCATTGTTGGTCGCCAGAATCGCCGAGCGTCCGGGGGCAAATGCGAGGCCCACGAGATTGTTGCCCGAAACCTCCAGACTGGCTTTGCCGTCCGGCGAAATCTTCACGATGCCACGCTTTCCTGCCAGCGATGCCGCCACATACAGATTGCCGTCCACGTCGAAAGCGAGTCCCTGCGGCCGTCCCAGGCCGCGATAAAAAGTTGTGACCGTGCCCCTGGGATCGATCTTGTGCACGCAGTCAAAGCTCGAAGTCGTGGGCCCGGTGACAAACAGATCGCCCTTCGGACCGAAAGCCAGGTGATACGCCGAAACGCTGGGTTCGAGTGTGGCAAAAACGAAAACCTGCTGGTCGCGGGCAATCTTGAAAATCGTGCCGTTGCGGTCGCCGACGTAGAGACTCTGTTCGCGGTCGAACGCGATACCGGTAGCGACTCCCATGCCTTCGGCATAGGTCGTCATGGTCCCGCTCGGGGTGACGCGATAAACCGCGCCGTCGTAGCGGGAGGAAGCGTACATCTGTCCTTCGCGATCGAATGCGATCGAGGTCGGGTTCATCATCTCCACGACGAAAGGCTTGACGTTGTAGTTGGTGTCAATCTGAAAAATCGCGACCGGGACTTTCTGACCGCGCGATCCGGAAAATGTCGAATAAATGTTGCCGTCAGGGTCGAGAGCGGGATTGGAGACGGGATGAAGATTGTCGGCGATTGGAATCGCCACCTTCACCGCGTGCGGATTGCTGACCTTGCCATCGGCGGCCACCAGAACAGTCCCTGAGGTCGCACCCTCCGGGACCCGCGCCACCAGAAACGCATCGGAACTGACGACGACGGCCCCCTCCACTTCGCCGAAACGCACCTTGGGGCGCTGCAGTTCATGAGGACGCAGGCCGGTGCCGGCGATGCGAATCTCGCCGCCGGCCAGCGCCGCACCCGGCGTTACGGATTCAATATGCGGCACTCCGTTGACGTTCTTTCGGCCGAGGATTCGATCGGAGAGGGTCATTTTCCAAAAACGGTTGACACTAGTTTAGCAGTCCGCCCGGTCCTTTGGTGTGCAGCAGGATCTGCAGGATAGCGAAGGCGTACAGACCGGCGGCGACATCGTCGAGCACAATGCCGGTTCCCACGGGAAGCCGCTCCAGTTGCCGAACGGGCGGCGGTTTCAGAATGTCAAACACCCGGAAAAGGAAGAATCCGCAAAGGAAAGCTTTCCACGATAACGGGGCCGCGATAAGGGCAATCAACTGCCCCGCAACTTCATCAATCACCACAAATTGCGGATCCTTGCGTCCGCTGGCCCGCGATACTTGAGATGCCGCCGGAATTCCGATCGCAATCACGATAATCGCCAGAACGATCGCTAACGGAGCCCGCAGGTCCGCTCTTATCAGATAGGCCAGTGCCGCCCAGAGCAGAACTGTGACTGCCGAGCCCCACGTCCCCGGACCGGGATGCAATCGGCCCACCCCGAAAAATGTGGCCACCAGAGTCGCCCAGGCCGGCGCCTGCAATTGGCTTTCGGATTCCGTCAACGATCCTCCCAGGGATCCTTGGAGCCGGAATCTTCCGGCGCGCGATCCTGGATGAGTTCCTCCACATCCTGCACCGGAGAGGAAATCACGTACCCTCCGCTCGCCCATTTACCGAGATCAATCGTGCGGCAGCGTGGACTGCAGAAGGGGAATTCCGGATCGGTGCTCTTCACCGCCTTCTGGCAAATCGGGCAGCGGAGTTTCAGGGAACGCTTTCGCGGCATACGGAGCACCATATGTAGAAGGATTCGACCCGGCTGCTCACCCCAAAATGCCGAGCAAAAATGCGACGGGCTAAACGATGCTGGCGACCAGATCGTAATCGTGGGCTTCGGTGATCCGGCAGCGGTAAAAGCTTCCCGGCGCCGGAGGATTTCCATCAGGAAACTCGTTGACGAACACTTTGCCGTCAATTTCGGGTGCGTGCATAGCCGTGCGCCCTTCGAGTAGAAGTTCGCTTTCTTCCGACTCGCCTTCCAGCAGCAGGTCGAAGTCGCGGCCGACCAGTTTCTTTTTCTTCTTCTTGCTGATCTGCCGCTGAATGCCCATGAGATGTTTGCGGCGACGCTCGATCTCGCTCGGCGAAAGCTTCTTTTCCTGGGAATAGGAAGCCGCCCCATCCTGGTCGGAGTAAGAGAATGCGCCCATCCAGTCGAACTGGGCCTCCCGCACGAAGGCGCAAAGCTCGTCAAATTCCTTCTCGGTTTCGCCCGGGAATCCCACGATGAATGAAGTCCGCAGCGTTAGGTCGGGAATGATACGGCGCATCTTCGCGATGGAGCGCAGAAACACCTCGGCGCCGCCGCCGCGCTTCATGCGTTTGAGCACGGTCGCCGAAGCATGTTGCAACGGAACGTCCATGTAAGAGCAGATCTTTTCGTACTGCGCAATCGTTTCCAGCAAGCGCCCCGTGATCTTGTTGGGGTAAGCATAAAGAAAACGGATCCAGCGCAGGTCCGGGATGGCGGCCAGCTTTTCAAGCAGCAGCGCGAGGCCATCCTTCAAGCCAAAGTCTTCCCCATAGCAGGTTGTGTCCTGCCCGATCAGCGTGATCTCACGGACCCCGCACTGCGCCAGGCGCTCGGCCTCCGCGACCACGGACTCGAAGCGGCGGGAGCGAAATTGTCCACGCAACTGCGGAATAATGCAGAAGGTGCAGGGATGATCGCAGCCCTCGGCGATCTTGATGTAAGCCATGTGCCGTGGCGTGGCCAGAATACGCGGAGTTGATTCGTCGTAAAGATAGTTTGGCAGGTCGCCGATCGCGCCGTCCCACGACTCGCGGGAAAACCGCCCCTTGGCGGCGCGCGCATCCCCCTCCGGACGGGAAGTCAAAATGCGGAACGGAGAATCATTCTGCGGGGCCGGTGTTTGAAAGCCTGTCGCCGCCAGAATGCCCTCCAGCTCGCCCGTGCCGACTACCGAGTCCACTTCGGGAATGTCTTTGCGAATCTGGTCGCGGAAACGCTCGACCAGGCACCCGGCCACGATTAATTTTCTGGCCTTGCCCGTTTTCTTTAGCTCCGCCATTTCGAGAATCGTGTTCACGGATTCCTGCTGCGCGCTTTCGATGAACGAACAGGTGTTGACGACGATGATGTCGGCGTCCTCGGCGCGCGGAGTGAGTTCGCCCCCGGCGTGAGCGACCAGGCCCATCATGACCTCGCTATCCACCAGGTTTTTCGGACACCCGAGGCTTACGAAACCGATTTTGGGAGGTCCGCCGGGCGACGGATTCGACGAAGAATTCGCGTCGGGCGCGCTGACGGTGAGGTTTTTGGGCGGCATTGAATCGTACTATTTTAGCATCCGCGTCATTCTGTCAGTTGCGCAGCGGTACCGGATCGCGGGCGGGCGCCGGGCATCACAAAAGTCACAAGCGAAAGTACTTGTCACAGCGAAAAGTGTGGCGAACGTGCTAGGCTAAACCTTATTCCCCGGAGGCATTTGGAAGCACCTCCCAGGAGGTAAGTATGTGTGGCAGAGGACTGTGGACCGCGGTTGTGTCGGTGATCGTGCTGGTCACTGTGGTAGCCGCTCAGAATGACGGAAAGATGGAAGTTGGCGGGTCCATCGGTCGCATCTTCATCAGTGACCAGGGTATCAAGGCGGCGATCCCTGACCCGACGATTCATTCCGGCAAAGGGCTGAGCTTTGAGGGCTATTACGCCTACCGCTTCTGGATCACGCCGGTTTATTCGATTTCTGCGGAAGTTCCGCTGCTCTACAATTACGACGAAAAGCTGAACGGCGGCGCCTACGGTTTCGCCGTCGTCCCGAGCAGCTACAAGCAACTGTTTGTAACCCCGTCAGCCCGCCTGAATCTGTTTCCCACCACCGCGGTTTCCCCGTGGGTGAGTTTTGGCGGCGGGTTCGGACACTTCAGCGAGAGCAGCACCCTGGTCTATGGCGGAACCAATCCCGGGAAATCCACCACGAACGGTGTGATTCAGGGCGGGCTTGGTCTTGACGTAGCGGTCTGGAAAAACCTGAACATTCGCGGCGAGGTTCGGGACTACTGGTCGGGCGAGCCGGACTTCCCGCTGGCGCCGACTGGAAAATCCCGCCAACACAATTATTTTGTCGGCGGCGGAGCTTTCTGGCGGTTCTAGCGCTCGCGAAAGGGGGTTCCCACTTAATTCTCCAGACCGCGCGCCGCCAACTCTACCTCTTCCAGTAAGTCTGGCAGCCGGCGAATGTCCTCCGCGACGTGCCCGAAGCGCGCCGATTCATATGCTCCCGTGAAACGTGCGACGGGTTCCTGTAGCCGGACATCCTCAATCCTTCTAACAAACTCCTGCGGAGTCTGCGCCGGCAGCTTCCGGGGCCCGTGCCGCGCGACTAAGCGCGCCATCTTGTCATACCACATTGCCGCCGTCTGATCGGGAAAGCGCTCGGGATGCGTGCGCAGCCACAATTCACTGGCCAAGCGAACCACACGTCCCAGATTCGCCAGTAGGACTACGCCGAGAATTCCTGCCAGTGCTATTACCGCCCAGCCGCCCGGAGAATGATCCATGCGCTTCTGGGTTCGGCCGGCCCACCTCACCATGGATTCATAGTGCTCCCGCGCCCAGAGCCGTGTGCTCTCCCATAGGGTGCGCGTACCCCCGATCGCGTTTTGCCCAAGCGCGAACTGGTGGGAGCTGTCGTAGCTGACGATCCACTCGCGCCAGAAAGAGGCCATCGCGTCCATATAAAGCGCGATCCGGCTCCATCCCTGAGGGATGGTGGCTGCGCCCCCGGGCGTGGGATCAAACGTATGCCAGCCGTATCCGGGGAAGTAGGCTTCAACCCAGGCGTGCGCGTCTTTGGCGCGAATCACATAGTTGCCGGTGACGTCGTTGAACTCGTCGCTGCGGAATCCGTTGACCACCCGGGATGGAATCCCGAGGCTTCTCAGCATCACCGCCATGGATGAGGCGAAGTATTCGCAATGTCCTTGTTGCCTCTCAAACAGAAAGTTTGCAATCGGGTCGGCCACGGGTGTGCGGGGAAGTTCGAGCGTGTAACGGAAGCGTGTGCGCAGGTAGTTCTCAATCGTGGAGGCACGGTCAAAATCGTTTCGGGCTGATGCCGTGACCTGGGTCGCCAGTTGCGCTACACGAGGATCCACGGCGGGAAGTTCCAGGTAGGTAGATTCGATTTCCGGAGGGTATTGCCGGCCGGCCGCCCGCAACTCTGCCGGGGAAGCCTGCTCGATGTCGGATTCGCCTTCGTAGCTGCTGATGGCATGCTGAACGTCGAGATCGTAGACTGCGCCGCCGCTGTCCGCCGCCAGCATCCGATAATTGCCCCCGATTTTCCGCGCGAAAGGGGCCAGGAAAAACACGTTGGTCCCGATGGGCTCAACCAGCACACGGTAGTGAATTATCCGCTCGCGGGTCAGGTTGGCCCGTATGTAAGAGGGAAGGGGAGCGTTCTCGAAGCGTGGCACGCTGAATTCATCGGACGACCAGCGTTGCAGCACAAACTGTTCCCGCGGCTTGGACCAGGTGTGCCCGTCGAAATCGGCAAGAGCTACGCCGCGCCAATGCAGGTCGTACTGCCCAACCGTGTCACCATCAATTTGAATGTGCATGACGACAGAGTTGGATTGCTGGATCTGCCCGATCTGTCCTAATCGCACATGGTCACTGAAGCCGGTCGAAAGATCGGTGCCGAGGGAGTATGCGCCAAGGTAGCCTGCCGACATGCGAGGCAGCACCACAAAGATCGCGCCCGCCGCAGCCAGAATCATCAGCATCAGGGCAGGAGCGATTCTCGCCAGCCAGAATCCGAGAGCCCGGTCCTGCTGGTGGTCGCTCGGCTGGCGGGGATGAATGGTCGCTGCCTGGCCTGAGCGCCGCATCTCCATGAGAATGAACGTGGCTACGGCCATCAGCATGAACCCGGCGAAAGAGAACAGGAAGACGCTGTCCACCGTCAATACGGCCGAAGCCAGCACCATCAGAAACGCCAGAATCGCAAGCATGACGTAATCCCGCTCCCGCCGCAGGGAGAACATCCGGATCACTGCGCCGAAAAGAGCAAGATGAACCGTCGCCGGCAGGAAGCTGTGCGAGACCGCCAGATAGTCGGCGGCGAAAAAGACGAAATAGGCGATGGTGAGAGGCGTTGTCCAGCGCTCGGAGATAACTACGTCGCGTCGCCGGGCAAGAAGCAATCCACGAACCACCAATGCTGCCCCTGCCAGAAGGATAGAGGGCAGGTCCAGGCCGCCGGTGCTGGCCAGCGTTCCAAATCCCGTGAGCACAAGAAAATACAGCGCAACCTCGAAATAATAGTCGAGGGCTTTTTGGAGCGGCGGCGCGGATTGAGAATCCAGTGACTTCATCCTTGGAGAGGAACTTCGCACAATCGCTGGTCAGGACTGAATCTATTGTTCGACACGGAGCCCAATAAGGGAAGGCTGGCGGCCAAAAATCTTGCACCGAAAGTCACATTGGCCTCCCCTGCGGTGCGTTCGAGAATCACGCAATGAGCAGATGCTAGAATAGCCAGTCAGGCATCGGTCTCGCGCGACGTACTCCCGCCAACCCCGCCAGGTCCGGAAGGAAGCAACGGTAACGGGCTCTTGCGTGTGCAGCGGGCCCCCGGTGCCTGGCTTAGTTCTTGCGCCAAACCGCCTCATAAAACTGCATCTTTTCAGCGTGAACCAGGGGAGTGAGCCCTTGGCGGGTTAGACATTCTGCGCTCAATCCTTCAAAATATTTAGTTTCATTCCTACAGCCGTTCAGGAGAACTCATTGAGCCGACCGATCCGCGCCAAAATCAGCGCCTTGGGCACTTACGTGCCACCCCGCCTGCTTACCAATGCTGATCTGGAAAAGATGGTGGATACGACCGACGAGTGGATCATGGCTCGGGTGGGCATCCGCGAACGGCATGTCGTTGACAAGGGGGTGGCGACCAGCGACCTGGCGGTCGAGGCGGCGAAAAAGGCTCTGGCGCAGCGCGGTCTGGCTCCAACCGACATCGAGGCGATCATTGTGGGCACGGTCACGCCCGACATGTTCTTCCCGTCCACCGCCTGTCTGGTACAAAACAAGCTCGGAGCCAAGGGCGCCTGGGGCTTTGACGTTTCCGCAGCCTGTTCGGCCTTTCTTTACTCGCTTCAGACGGGAGCTCAGTTTATTGCTTCGGGCGCTCACAAGCGGGTGCTGGTGATCGGCTCGGATGTTATGTCTTCGATTATTGACTACACCGACCGTGCCACCTGCGTGATCTTTGGCGATGGCGCAGGCGCTGCCCTGCTGGAGCCGGCCGAAGATGAATCGGTTGGACTGATTGACTTCATCCACGAAGTGGATGGTTCGGGTGGCGAGTTCCTGTACATGCCGGGAGGCGGCAGCCTGCATCCTTCGTCGCCAGACACGCTCGCCAAGAAAATGCATTACGTTCATCAGGATGGCCAGCAGGTCTTCAAGTTCGCCGTGCGCAAGCAGACCGAAGCCTGTGAGAAACTGCTGGCGCGAAACGGCCTGAAGGGCTCCGACATTGACGCCTTTATTCCGCACCAGGCCAATCTGAGGATCATTAACGCCACGGCGGACCGTCTGGGGCTGCGTCCGGAAGCGGTCATCGTCAACATCGAGCGCTATGGCAACACTACAGCCGGCACGATTCCCCTGGCGATGAATACCGCTATCGAGCAGGGTCGGTTGAAGAAGGGGAGCCTGGTCATGCTGGCCTCGGTGGGGGCTGGATTCACCGTGGGCGCGACTTTGCTGCGGTGGGCGTATTAGGTCATGTTGTTGCTGTAAGGCGCTGATCTGAAACGTTTTCCCTGACCCGGCGACGCTCCGTGTCGCGTGACGTTCGTAATCGTTCTTAGCCTAATTGCGTAGCTCTCCACAGAGATGAATTGCTATGTTTTCCAGCAGCGTCCGCCCTCACGTGGGGATGTCGGCGGACCGGTACGGCATGGCACGGAAAGCCTTCTTCGGGTTGCTCTTTGTCCTGACTGCGATCCCGATCCTTGCTCAGGCTGATCCTCGGGAAGCAAAGATCCTCGTCCTCGAACGCATGTGGAATGAGGCGCAGGTGAACCGCGACTCGGCCGCTCTCGATGCGCTGGTTGCCGACCATTTCGTCAACACCGAGTACGACGGCGAAGTCAGCGACAAGACGAAGTTTCTGGCGGACATTCGAGATCCTCTCTTCAAACCTTCGGTGGTAGCGATTCAGGACGCCAAGGTCGCCCTGTATGGCGAGACCGCCATCGTAATCGGCAACTACCACACCAAGGGCACATACCAAGGGCGTCCCTATGAGCACTTCGGACGGTTTACCGATACCTGGGTGTTAGACAGTGGCAAATGGCAGTGCGTCGCCAGCCACACCAGCCTGGTCAAGAAGTAAATCGAGGCGTCCATTCCATCCAGCCTCCGGTTTTTCGATTTTTCTCATCGCAATTCTCGATCTTCGGTCGCGGGTCGCTTGCCCGGTTGCGTAATCTAATCTTCGGAGCCTTCGTTCGCGCCGCGAGTTGAGGTCGCGGCTGAGGGTGAGGCAGATGATTATGGACGCGACTACTCGACCGCCAACCTGGAAGGTTTTGCTGGCCTTCGCCACGATCTATTTTGTGTGGGGATCGACATTCTTGGCGATCCGGGTCGGGGTCCGCGAAGTACCGCCGTTTCTGCTGGCGGGCTTGCGCTTCCTGATCGCAGGGCTGGTTTTGTATGGCTGGTTGCGCTTGCGGGGAACGCCTTCGCCGACCGGGCGCGAATGGGCGGGAGCTTCGTTTCTGGCAGTTCTCATCTTCGTTCTGGATTACGGCCTGCTTTTCTGGGCGGAACGCACCGTGCCGTCAGGCATCGCGGCAGTCATGCTGGCAACGATTCCGGTCTTCATGGCGATGGGAGAAATCATCGTTCTGCGGACGCAGAAGATGACCTGGCGCCTCGCGCTGGCGCTCTTGATGGGACTGGGAGGCGTTGCTGTTCTGGTCGGCCGAGGCGCTGGCATGGGCGCCGCGGTTGTGAGTCCGGTGGGAGCGGGCGCCCTGATCATTGCGGCGTTGAGCTGGTCCGTCGCCGCGTCCCTGAGTCGCAAGATGCCTCTGCCCGCGGAGAAAGCCATGAGTTCGGGCGCTCAGATGCTGGCTGGCGGCGTACTGCTGCTATTCGCGGCGGCGTTGCTGGGAGAATTCCGCGGCTTCCACTGGCAGGGAGTTTCGACGGGGGCATGGCTCGCGCTCGCCTACCTGACCGTGGCGGGCTCGATCCTCGGGTTCACGGCTTACGTCTGGCTCATTCATCATGAATCGCCGACGAAGGTAGGCACCTACGCGTACGTGAATCCGGTAGTCGCCGTATTTGTTGGATATTTCTTCGGCGGAGAAGCGCTGGGCGCGCGCACCATCGCGGGCACGCTGCTGGTGCTGGTCAGCGTGGTGGTGATTACTGCGATGCCGAAGAAGAAACCCAAGAACAGCCTATTTATGAACTCGCCGCAGCCTTCAGTAAATCCGGAGTAAGACCGCAATATAGGCTCGGACTTTGCTCAGTAACGCTGGGTCGGCCTTGGAATGAAAAGCTACATTGCGAGCCGTCCAGTCAATGCTCTTTAGGTGATCGACCAAAATCGCACCCTCAATTTTGTCGACGACGACTGGAACTGAAAAGGGGTATGGTTTCCTTTTGCTAGTCAGAGGGCAAACCACGGCAAGGCCGCTGGCGCGATTGTAAGCTTGATCGGTAAGCACAAGAGCTGGACGGCGCCGTCCTTGCTCGCGTCCCGCTTGCGGATCGAAATCGATCCAGGCGATGTCGCCGGTTTCGGGAACATATTGCTTTACCATTCAATCTTTTCCCGGCCAACATCGGGGCCCCAATCCGTCTCGGGATGCCGGTTCTCTGGTGTGATTTGAGCGACCAACTCTTCCAAGGACGGAATCCGATTGGCGCGACGCACTTCGATGCGTCCCTTAGCGGCTTTGAGCTCGACAGCATCGCCCTCTTTCATGCGCGCCTGCGCTGCGATGCCCTTCGGGATGCGGACCGCGAGGCTGTTACCCCATTTGACGACTTGTGCCTTCCGCATAACCTTCTCCTAGTTATCAGTGGCGTAGATACATAGTGTATACTAAGTGGCGTAGATACATGGTATATACTAACCAGCGCCTGCAAACTTCGACTCAATGAGGATCACATGCCTGAGTACGGAGGTTGGGAACGATTAGAGCCGCCGCTTGGCTCCGGAGGCCAAGGTATCGTCTATAGAGCGCGATGCCCTCTGAGGGCTGCAGAGTGTGCGAAAGACGCAAACGAATTTCGTGATTTAGTAAATCGTGCCCGGTTCCTTGAATTTGCAGACTCGGCCTGGTCGTATGCGCGCCCCGACCTTCCTTCCGAGCAGGGAGCCCTTAAGATATTTAACATCCCAACAGACCGGCCGGACTCTTACCTGCAACGTTTGCACTCACTAGGAGTGTTTTGCTCCAAGTTCCCCGAACAGGCCAGCGAAAGGGGTTGGACGCCATAGCGCAGTGACTCCTAGGGCCTCGTCATCTTCTCGGGCTTAACCCATTGATCAAATTCCTCGCCGGTGAGATATCCCAGCTTCAACGCCGCTTCGCGCAAGCTCGAATGCTCGACGTGTGCCGT
>Ga0209167_10000554_pt1 | contig 26023 bp, 28 predicted proteins | sample Coa_R1_9_FD_187154 | JGI IMG/M metagenome (GOLD analysis project Ga0209167, IMG submission 187154) | Surface soil microbial communities from Centralia Pennsylvania, which are recovering from an underground coalmine fire - Coalmine... | ecosystem: Environmental > Terrestrial > Soil >...
CGGCTAACATTCGCTGGACCGCCCTCTTTTTGAACTCCTCCGTACGACGTTCTCGCTTGCTTTTGCCCTTCAAGGGACACCTCCCTTCGCTGCAAAGTGTCCCTATTTTCCGTGTCTCAATCTTGGGGTGCACTCCAGTTGGGCGTTTCATAAAAACCTTCAGAGGGATTGCGATCGCCAACGAGGACGGTATTGATCTCCCAATTCCTGTTTTCTGGCGTGTCAGGATCATCCGATCGAAATGGGGGTCCGCCCTGTGCCAAGGCCAGAGGCGAGAAGCGACTGAGGGCGACTGTAATCAGGCAGAGAAATGGAGCGATCCGTTTCATGACACTACACTTCTCCGGCATTCGGCTGTCATCAGCGTCCTAAAAGGGGGGAGGCTTTCCTCTTGACCTTGCCGGTGTATGCTCTGGGTAAAGCTTTGGCCGGGCCTTACGCAGTCCAGTTCCGCCAGGAGTCAGAAGAGCCGGATGCGCTCCTCGGTCAGGTTTCTCCAGGAAGCGATGGCCGGCTCGCCGTTCTCATAGCTTGTTGAGCTGGACGATTCTCCGCTCGACCACCTTGGCGAAACCTTCCACTTCCTCGGGCGGATAGCCGGCCGCCCGGAACGCATCGCGGACCTGCTCCGGTGAAAGTTGCGCCAGCAGTTGCCCCATCCACCGGACGTCATCGCGAGGAATACGCTTGCCGATCCAACGCAGCCCCAGCCGGCTGGTGAACTCACCCGGACTGAAGATATAGATCAACGCGGGCCGGGTCGGGACTTTGAAATCGACGTATTGGGCCGTCACCTTGCTGATAAAGCGGGAATGCCTGAAGGCCTTCAGGTTGCCTTTGGAACCCGCATGCGTCCAACTGCGCCCCGTGGTTCCGAAGCTGGCGCCCAGATCGCTTATCATGTAGACCTGTTCCGGGCTGTCGGAACCCTCCGGATGCTTCTCCTCATAGACGGAGTTGTTCTGGTCCTTCAAGTCCCAGTTATTGATGAGGGCCATCATCACCCTCAGGCCGTTCAGCTCTCGTGTGCTGGTGAAAGCGTTGGAGCGCCACTGCCAGTCGCCGACCTTCTTCTCGCCCTTCAGATACCGCTTCAGCCGGACGTTGCGGAGAGTCCCTTCGGGTCCCACCAGGTTCTGCCCCCGGTGGAGATGCGCCGGCATCTTTTCCACGCGCAACAGCGGCAGGAAGTAATCTTCGTTGGTTGAATAGCCCACGGCCCAGACCAGGCGCGAAGCCACGGTCTCCGGACGCGCCTCTGCTCCCAGCTTGACCTTCCACTTGGTGCCGTTTTCATCCTCAACATCGAACTTCGGGTTGGTTCCGTCCAGGTCTTCCTTGATGAAGGTGAAGACGGTGTGGGGCGCGTCCTCTTTGCCGCCCGGCCCGAAGAACAGGTTGCGTGACTGGATGTCGCTAGGGCTGCGCCAAAGTACAGGAGTCTCCGGCTTGGTAATTGCTTTCTCAGATTTCCGGGCCTTGGTTCCTTTTTTCGCGGTCGCGGTGACCGAATAAGTCAGCGTCGTGATCGCGAGAAGGATAATAACTAGTCGCAGTTTCTTATTATTCATGCGCACGCCCTCTGCTCTCGCTGCTGAACAGGACTTCCACTTTGAAGTTCCGGTCTCGGCTGGGCGTACACGCCCAAGAGAGTCAAATCCTTGAACAGCGTAACCGCTTGAGACTCGGGTGTCTGTTCAAAAAAGACCACCCCGTCAAAACCCTGTTCCGGGCACTTTTCGGCTTACGTGTGTCGCAAGGGTTCAATGAGTTCCAGGAATCAGCAGGTTGCCAGAGATAGAGCCGTGTGGAACTTCGGATTGCCGCCTCTCAATTCCGGCGATGGCAACGCCGAGCCAATTAGCGAAGTCTGGAAATGACCTCAAACCCTTGTCCCTTCTGAAAATCGACGAAAGTCAGCGCGGAGTCACATTTGTGGCGAGAGAGATTTCTTACCGGAAACATGGACCCTGGATGACGATTTGCTATTACTTCTCCGGCGAGTGCGTGCTTTCATCGCTGGTGAAGACAGGCCGAGGGTCGTTGGTGGTCTCAGGAGGGTGACCGAAACTGAACCAAGACTCAGCCGGACGACGGTGCTGGTCTGGCTATGCCCTATTCATATCGCAAGGCTTCGATGGGATCTAAATAGGCGGCCTTTCTCGCCGGGTAATAACCAAAGCTGATTCCAACCAGAGCGGAGAAAAAAACCGCCAGCAACACCGCGCCCGGGCCGACGGCCGTCGCCCAGCCCGCAATACGCGAGATGAGGGCCGAGGCGCCGAGCCCCAGCACGATTCCGACGAACCCGCCCGCGATCGACAGCGTCACAGCCTCAACCAGAAACTGGGTGAGAATATCGCGCGTCTTGGCGCCGATGGCCTGGCGCAGTCCAATTTCCCTCGTCCGCTCCCGGACCGAGATCAGCATGATGTTCATAATGCCGATCCCACCTACGACCAGCGAGACCGAAGCCACAGCCGCGAGCATCATTGCCATGATGCTCGAAGATGCCTCCTGGGCGGCGAACAGCTCTTGCAGGTTGCGAATCGTGAAGTCGTCGGCTTCAGCCGCCTGCAGATGATGCCGTTGCCGCAGCAGTGCGTCGGCTTCCTCCTGCGCCGCCGGAATCTGGGCGCCGGATTTCGCCTGCAGCATGATGGTGTTCACGGCATCCGCATTCGCTGAATTGATCCCGATGACTTTGCGCTTGGCGGTTGAAATCGGGAGCAGAATGACATCGTCCTGATCCTGTCCCTGCGAAGACTGGCCTTTAGGAGTCAGCACGCCCACGACGGTGAACGGCACATTCTTGATGCGGATCACTTGGCCGACGGGCTCGGCGCCGCCGAACAGATTGTCCACCACGGTCTTGCCGAGAAGAGCGACTTTGTTCGCTCCCTCGACATCCTGCGGGGTAAACTCAGCCCCGTCAGCCACGGAGAAATCGCGGATGGTCAGGTAGTCGGGAGTAACCCCATAAATGCCCGTCGCCCAGTTGTTGTTTCCGTAGACCACCTGGGCTCCTCCGCGTACCAAGGGCGCCGCCAGCGCGATGTCCGGGCACTGCGCCACAAGCTCCTTGGCATCCCCTTCCGACAACGTCGCCGCGTTACCGGTGCCCAAGCGCAGCCCGGAGCTGGTCGTGCTCCCCGGGATGACGATGATGATGTTGCTGCCGATGCTGGCGATTTGGTCCTGAATTCGCTGCGTGGCGCCTGAGCCAATCGCTACCGTTGCAATCACACTCGCCACGCCGATCACAATGCCCAGCATGGTCAGCGCCGAGCGGAGCTTGTTCATGGTCAGCGCTCGGAAGGCGATGCGCATCGATGACGTTAGTTTTTTCATTGCGGCACCTCGACGGGGGCGCGGAGAAGAGCAATCAGGTCCTCCGTGGCTTTCTTGGGGTCGATTACCGGAGCGTCGCTGACGATGAGCCCGTCTCGAAAGCCGATGATTCGATCCGCGTACGCGGCGACCTCGTCCGAGTGTGTCACCAGCAGGATGGTGATGCCTTGGGTGCGGTTCAGCCCCTGAAAGATGCTCATGATTTCGGCGCTGGTGCGTGAGTCGAGCGCACCCGTGGGCTCGTCGGCAAGAAGGATTTCCGGCCGGTTGATCAGCGAGCGCGCAATCGCCACCCGCTGTTGCTGGCCGCCCGAAAGCTGCGTGGGGAGGTTTTTCTCCCGGCCTGCCAGACCGACTGAGGCCAGCACCCGCCAAGCCTGCGCGTCCGCATCGGGCGTATCCTCGTCCTTATAAAGCAGTGGCAGCTCCACATTCTCCAGTGCCGTCATGCGAGGCAGCAGGTTGAAGTTCTGAAAGATGAAGCCGATCTTCTGGTTGCGGATCTCGGCGAGTTGGTCGCGATCGAGGCTTTCAACGGGAATGCCGTCGAGCAGATAGCGGCCTGAGGTCGGCCGGTCAAGACAGCCAAGCAGATTCATGAAGGTTGATTTGCCCGAACCGGATGGCCCCATAACAGCCACGAACGAGCCCCGCTCGATCGTGGCGGTCACCCCTTGCAGGGCATTCACACTCACCTCCCCGAGCCTGTAGGTCTTCGTGAGCCCCCGGACGTCAATGAGTGGTGGCACTGGCGACCTCCCTAGAATCCAGGCCCGCGGCGCGTGCCGCTCGAGCCAGGAGCCGCCGTCGCAGTCGGCGAACTTGCACCCGTCGTAAACCGCACCACGACCTGGTCTCCCTCGTGCAAGCCGCCTGCGGTTACGGCCGTGGACTTGCCATCGGAGAGCCCAAAAGTAACCGGCACGGCTTTCGGCTTTCCCTGCGACAGCACATAGACTTGCTGCTTACCGGCCGGCGTGGGCGGGAGGCCGAGCCGCGTTTCCACCGCCGCGGATGGATGGGCCCGCAAGACAGCGTTCAGCACCTTAAGCGCATTATCCAGCTTGGCGGTCAGGATGCGGGCATTGGCTGTCATCCCGGGGAGCAGTTTGAGATCGGGATTCGCAACGGCGATTACCACATCGTACGTGACCACGTTCTGGGCGTTAATCGGCGCCTGGCGGACAGCCGCAACTTGCCCCCGGAATGTCGTGCCCGGGTAAGCATCGACGGTGAATGTAGCGCCCTGTCCGGCGCTGATGTTGCCGATGTCGGACTCATCCACGTTGGTATCGACTTGCATTTTTGTCAGGTCTTGGGCGATCTCGAAGATGGTGGGTGCCTGAAACGATGCGGCTACGGTTTGGCCGACATCCATGCGGCGGGCGATCACGGTACCGTCGACGGGAGCGGTGATCCGGGTGTGGGCGAGGTTGACCGTGGCCTGCTCGAGCGCCGCTTCTGCCTGACGTTCCTGGGCTTGCGCCGAACCCAACTGGGCCTCGGCCACACGGACTTGGGCCTGGGCCGACAGGATGCTCTGTTTGGACGCGTCAATCTGGGACTGGTCGGCGGCTACCTGGGCTTCAGCGGCATCCCTGTTGGCCTTGGCCGTGTCTTCGTCCTGCTGGGAAATAATTCCTTGCTTGAACAGGCTGTCCTGCCTTTGGTACTGGTTCCCCGTGTTGAGTGCGTTGGCCCGGTCCTTGGCCAGCACGGACTCCACGCCCTTTTCACTCGCCATCGTTCCGGCAAGGTCTGCGTTCGACTTTTGGACCTGCGCCTCTGCGGTGATGACGGCAGAGTGGACCGAGCCCACGGCGGCCTGGGCCTGATCGACCTGCGTCTGGAACACTTGGGGATCAATCAGGGCGACGAGCTGGCCTTTCGTTACCTTGGTGTTGAAGTCGGCGTAAAGCGCTTTGATATTGCCCGATACTTGGCTGCCCACTTGCACATCGACCACCGCGTTGAGGGTGCCGGTGGCTGTGACACTGGCCTGGATCGGCCCCCGTTCGACTGGCACTGTCTCGTAGCCGATCGCGTTCTGCGAATGCGCCCGCCACAGTTCCACGCCTACCCCCAATGCGATGACCACGCCAATCACCAAGGCCCACTTGGTGTAGTGGTGTCGAGGACGCAGACGGATGGGGACTGGGGGAGTGGAAACCGGTGCTGGTGCAACCGGCTCAGCATAGATCTGGTTCGCTGCGGTGGCCATAAGTCATAACTCCTTTTCCGCCCGAGCGGCCGGTGGCCTCTCTCCATTCGAGATCTGGCTCAGGCGCCTCATCAAAGCACTCTCTATTTGTTAAGACGAAGCTTCGGCTGTCTCGGGTACAGAACAAATGAGGAGAAAAGTGATCCGGCCCTGTCTTTTCAACAACATGGCGCCGTCCGAGAGCCGGTCCAAGCTGCTTGCTGACCTTGAACAATTATTGGTCTTCGATTCAACGGGCGTCACCGTCGGCGTCGGTGGTGATTGGCTCGATATGATGGTGTATGCGGCTTCCGCGTACCGCCGCGCTAAGAAGCAGGCCTTGCAGGAGCTCGTCGTGCGACTCGCACTCGGAGCCCTTGATGCAAGGCCTTGCTCAATCATCGTTGCAGCGCTTACTGTTGACGTTCTGCATTTGGTCCTGGAGCCCTTTTCGACTCTGCATTTTTGGTTGCCGGCGCACGACCAGGCGATGGAGCTGCCCGAGGAGCTGGGGCTGCCCGCGCCACTGGTGCCGGGTTCTGGGGCGCTCGCTGGGGACTGCTAGCCACGCTTCTCGCCGGCGGCGCATTCCTGGTGATAGGTGGCGACGACCTCCGTGGCGACGGGCTGCTGGCCACGCTTCTCACCGGCGGCGCGTTCCGGGTCATAGGTGGTGACGACCTCCGTGGCGGCGGGCTGCTGGCCACGCTTCTCACCGGTGGCGCGTTCCGGGTCATAGGTGGCGATGACACCCGTGGCGGCGGACTGCTGGCCACGCTTCTCGCCGGCGGCGCGGTCCTGGTCATAGGTGGCGATGACACCCGTGGCGGCGGACTGCTGGCCACGCTTCTCGTTGGTGGCGTGCCTCTGGTGATCAGGGGCGGGGACGTTCGCGGAGCTCCCGCAGGCCCGTTATTTCTGGTTGGTGGCGCGCTCCTGGTGATCATTGGTGGCGATGTTCGCGGAGCTCCCGCAGGCCCGTTATTTCTGGTTGGTGGCGCGCTCCTGGTGATCAGGGGCGGGGACGTTCGCGGAGCACCCGCAGGCCCGTTATTTCTGGTTGGTGGCGCGCTCCTGGTGATCAACGGTGGCGATGTTCGCGGAGCACCCGCAGGGGCGTTGTTTGCCGTGGGTACGTTATTTCTGGCCGGTGGCGGCGCGGCCACGCTTCTCGTTGGTGGCGTGCTCCTGGTGATCAGGGGCGGGGATGTTCGCGGAGCACCACCGGGCAGGCGCATCCCTGGTGGCGTGTTCTTCGTGATCAGCGGCACCGGCTGTCTTTGTCCCGTTCCTGTCGTTGTCGATCTCGCGATCCTGGCGGGCGCCGGTGCGGGCCTTCCGCCAACCACAGCGCTTGGGGTGCGGGAAGCCACGGGGCGCGCAATGATCTGTCCCTTCGCCACCTGCTGCGCGCTGACTCGGATGGCCTGACGCGCGACCGCCTGTCCGCTATTGAAGACTGCGGTCGGCACGGCGGTAGTTGCCACCTGCCGGTTGGCATAGTTAATGTTGTTGATGTTGTTGATGTTCGTGATGTTGGAGATGTTGGTGACGTTTCTGATGTTGGTCACGTTCACCTGGCGCAGATAACCGTCACTGTGGCGGTACGACGGAAAGTAGGGCTCGTCTCGGCCCAGTGGGAACCAGGCCTGGACACCACCTCCTCCGCCGAAGCCGATACCGATGGAAAAGCCCGAGCCGCCAACGAAGGCCACCAGCGCGGGAGCGTAGTAAGGCTGCTCGATAACAGGCCCAGGCTGCCATCCCCATCGAGATCCGTATTGTGACCAGCGGCCGTAGTGGAAAGGAGCGAAGCCCCAAGGCTCATCCTCCACCCAGGTCCAGCCCCAGGGGTCAACCCATGCCCAATGACCATTTCGATAGGGTACCCAGTCGGACGCAACACTGGACGGATACCACACCGGTCCGTTCTGCGAATCATTCTGCCACTGGCCGGAGTTGTCGAGGTCCTCATAGCCCGGAGTGTCGGGGCTTACATACCGCGCGGAGGCGGACGCCGTGACTCGGTGGTCGCGGCTCGTACTCCACTGGTCGAAGCCATCTTGACGGGGCTGGGACACGGAAGCAATCTGGATAGGATCCGTGCCGGTGAGCCTGACCGCCTGTCCGCTCCCAACGTTCTGAGCGACGTCTCCGCCCGTCACTTGCAGGCTGCCGCTGTTCACCGTCACCAGCGTTGAGGCGTCCGTGGGGTTCGTGTCCACGCGGTAGTCACCTGGTCCTTCCAGGGTGAGCGCTCCGTTGGGCGTGTCGATTTCGACGGTATTGCCGGAAGGCAATTGATAGACGCTGACGCGGATCGTACCTTGCGCGAGACCCAACTGCATGATTTGGTCATTCAGGTTCGCGATGGTCAGGTCGGTGGATTCCGACAGGCGCACGGCGAAAGGCCCAGCCTCGAGCTCAGCCTCGCCGCCCTGATCGGCGAAGATGCGATCACCCGTTGTGACGGTATAGTTCAGCGTTGCCTGGCTCCAGTCGGTTGCGCCCGATGGCTGCAAGGAGACAGTACCTTTCGTGTAACTGAGCCTGGCGACGCGCGCCGGCGGATCGCTTTGGGCGAACAGCGGCGCAGCCAGAAGCCACGGCAGCAGAAAAACGACCAAACTCAAGCTTACTTTCCGAGCTATTTTCATTTCCTTCCTCCTGGAGCGCTCATGCGCTCGACAAAACTCACAGACAATGACTTGCGCGTCTCACCGGAAGCAGGCAGCACCAGCGAATCGTTGGAGTCCGCTCTCGGGGACCCCTGACCGCGTGCGGGCCCGTGTGTTGAAGCCTTCCCCCGAAAGTGCGCTGGACTGACGATCTAAATGGCAATCCGGATTTCGATGCGAACGCCACGATGCCTTCGGTTATACAGATAGTAGACGTTCCCGTAGTAGTCCACATACACGTCGTCGCTGTAGGCCCAGTCGGACGGCCACGGCTGATCGAAGTCGAACCAATAGCCGCCGTACTGGAAGCTCGAATACCCGCCGTACACCACCGGTTGGTTGATCTGGAACACGTGTCCGCTACCAAAACCGGATCGGAAACGAGCGTCAGGAATGCGACCACTGGTTAGCTGTCCCTGCTGTCGGTCTTGACCGCCCCGTGAGATATGCGCCTGTTGGGTATTTTGTCTGCCCTGTGAGCGCTGCGCCTGTTGATTGCGCTGGCCGCCTTGTGAGCGCTGCGCCTGCTGAGTGCGTTGGGCGGGCTGGGAGCGCTGCACCTGCTGGGCGTGTTGGGTGGGCTGTGAGCGCTGCGCCTGTTGGTTGCGCTGGCCGCCTTGTGAGCGCTGTACCTGCTGAGTGCGTTGGGCGGGCTGGGAGCGCTGCGCGTGTTGCGCGGGCTGCGCGCGCTGCGCCTGCTGCGCGTGTTGTGCCGGCTTGGCCTCCTGGGCTTTCTCCTGCTGGGCGTACGCAGGAGCAATGGTTCCGAGAAGCAAGAAGAGAACTGCGGTGCTGATAACTCGAACCGGTTTCATAGGTGTTGCCTCCATTAGCGACTCAATTCCGATTCTGGGTCGGGAACGACAACGCCTTTCGGTGTTGCATGCCGCGACCTGTCTAGCCGACTCAAACCCGCGTAAACGGCGGCTTTCAATTGCATGAATTGTTCAGCTTCTTCCCACTCGCGGAGCTCTTCCCTGGGCTCTGTAAGTCCGGCGCTGGGAGTGTTTTCTCTTAGGGTGTGGTGGCTGCTTTGGACTGCCGCTGCGATGACTTTGCGCGACCCGCCGATGCCTCTCGCGGCTGGAGCCTTCCATGTCCTGTGCGATTCATCGGCGCCCGGGCTCACGACGCGAGGCGTCAAGACGATCATGAAACTCAGAGCCAACGCGCAATAGGTCGTTTTGTGAGTCATCGCTCTTCCTTCCACCTTTAAAGATCCAACATCAGCAACAGAGAGTTATGCACTGGCCAGTCGTTATGGTAAGCGGTTCAACCTAGGCTGTCTGCTCAACACGGCTCTGCGAGGTGGTCACTCTTGCTCAGACTTTTGGAGAGGGTGACGGCGAGTCGAGAATTGGATCAGAGACTCACGGCCGCGAACGGATCTTCAGATGGCTTATCCGGGAATCCGATGGGCGCGGACGACAAATCTCTTGGGTGCGGGGCCCACAAGATAGAACGGGTAACAGGTCACCAAGGTCAGGATGGCCTCACCCGAATCGTCCAGCACCCCAGTGTCCTCGGGCTCGACCACCTGGATAGCGTCCACGCGGTACCGGTAGGATCCGCTGAGCGTGGTCAGCGTAATTTCATCATCCTGGCGGATATGGCGCAGCGCTCTGAAAAAGGTGTCCCGGTGTCCCGCGATCGCGACGTTGCCTTGCTCGCCCGGCAGGGGGGTTCCTCGAACATGCCCGACCGCGCGGCGCAAAGTCTTGCCGTCCGTGCCTTCCATGATCATCACCGCGAGGCCAATTCTGCTGATCTCGAGCCGCCCCAAGGGAGATCCGCGGCCCGGCGGGCCCGGACTCGCAGCTTGGGCGTGGTCCGCCGCCCTCAGGACTGGAGAAAGGGGCGCGGGGGGAGGTTGTTGGCTGGCGGCGATCGACGGTCCCTTCTCCTTCAGCGCTTGCTGAAATCGCCAGGTCTCGTAGGCCTGATACAGCGTGGTGTCGAGCAGCACGAAGCCGACATAACCCAGGGCCAGGATGCCTGTGAGCAGGAAGAAATACCGGCCGGCGCGGAGAAACGGCCGTGCTCTTGCCGGATACGACCTTGGCGATTCAGTTCTGAAGTGCATGGTTGGCTGCTCCGGGTGCCGGCGATACCTGGGGCTTCAAGGGTGCGGTGTAACCCGTGCGGGTGCGGACGACCAGCCGTCCAATTCCCGGAGCCTGCCCCTTCACGTGGATGGCCCGGCGGGTCCCGTCTTGCAGCCGATTCGTCGGGACATAGGCGATGGTGTACTGGTTACGAATATCGCGGGCGATCCGCTCGCAAATCGGCGTGACTTCCTTCAGGGTCTCGGGCAGGAAGGCCTCGCCACCCGTGGCCTTGGCAAGTTGCCTGAGCACGTGGGGATTTTGGTCGGGATCGTCCGGATCAAGGAGACCCAGAGTGTAGATGATGGCGTCCGACTGCCCGGCCATGGCCATGATCTCGGGAAGCTTGTGTTGGCTGGCATTGTCCGCCCCATCGCTGATCACGATCAGCACTTTCTTGTCCCGATTACCCTTGTCCAGGTGCTGGAGCCCAGCCGCCACCGCATCATAGAGCGCGGTCTCGCCGTTGGCGGTAATTCCCGACAGGGCGGCCTGCAATTGAGCCGCCTGGTCTGTGAACGCCATCTTGACGGGCAGGCCAAACGAAACGCGCTCGTTGAAATTGATCACAAACATCTGGTCCTGTGGATTGCTGGAGCGGGCAAACGCCAAGGCGGCGGCAATAACCTCCGGCCGCTTCGGTCTCATGCTTCCACTGTTGTCGACGACCAAGCCGACTGTGACCGGGATATCCTCGTGGCTGAAGTACTTGATTTCCTGAAGAACTCCGTCCTCGTAGACCTGAAAGTCGCCTTCGGCGAGTCCCGAAACCGGAGTGCCTTTGTGGTTGCGGACGGTCGCGTGCAAGACGACCATGTCCACACTCACCCGGATGGTGTAGGGGTCAACCGGGCGGCGCTCGGACGACGCCTTTTCCTGAGGCGGGGCAAGGGCGGGCAGAGCCATCAGCAGAAGAAGCGCGGCCAGGCATCGGCTGGTGCTGACACCTGCCTTCCTGGGGCGTACTCCCTTGTCCGAAGATTCCGCAGCCTGCAACTTGCACCTCAATTATGGTAAGAGGGACGATCACGAAGAGTCGCGAGACTCGGCCGCCATCCAGCTTCCTTCCAGCTGAGTGGCGCGGTGTGTGAGTGTGTGCGACCTTCGTACCAGGATACTGCCTCCTTCGACGAGCAGGAGGATGAGCACACCGCCCGTGAACAACAGCGTCGCCCCGATGGTAACCGCAAGCACGCAAGCGCCGCATTCATAGATAGCAAACATGGATTCGCAGTCCTGGAAACCGATCGCCTTCAAGTCAATGACAGTCCGTTGCAAGAAGGACGAGCTTTCTCAAACGCTCCTGGCTCCGGCCAGCCTCAGAACGATGTCCGTTCTTGCCGGCGGTTGAGGGGAGGTGATACTCGCGTACCACCTCCCTTCAAAGTGGAGCCTGATCGGTTCGCCCGGGTCAAGACATGGGCAGCCGAAGCGGTGTCAGGCCCCGACACGGGTCCGCACCAACCTATACTCTCCCGGCTCAAGCAGAGCGCTTGGAAATAACCGAAAGAGCCAGGCCTGCGCCTAGCGATAGCAACCCGAACAATCCCACCAGCGGTAATGTGCTGGCGGTGTGGGGCAGCGTTTCCGCGGCGGGGGCAGCGGCCTCAGTCTCTGCCGGCGGAGCTTCAACCACCTCAGCGACTGGAACCTCTTCTCCCGTAGGTTTAACCGCTTCGACCTGTACGGCTTTCAAGGTCTCCACGGTCGGTTCGGCGTCCAGGGGCATCGCCAGGACCGGCTGATTGACTACCTTCGCCAGCTCGACCGCTCTTGACTTGGGGTATACAAATTCCTCGCCCCATTGGCGCCCGGGGTAAAACCATGCGCGGATTGCTTCCGGCTGTCCTTCTGCCCTCTCCTTAAACCTCATGACCGTTTCGTCGGTCGCCCTCAAACGGTAATTGGGGATGGCGAGGATGGTGGTGTACACATGGTCTTCGGCTTCGTTGAAGATCTGGACGATGTGGCGGTCCGATGCCGAATCCACGATCTTGAAGACATACGTACCCGCCGGCAAGACCTGAGCACCCACTCCCGGAACCTCGACGGGCGCGCTGAAGGTCACCTTGGTTTTCCTGTTCCACTCGTCGGCCTTCGCGCTGGAGAGAAACGCCAGGGCCATGACGGATACGCAGAAGATCATCGCCCCTATTCTGAATCGATTTATTGTTTTCATTTTGAAGTTTCCTTTTGGGGGGCGTTCTTTTCTGCCCCGTCGCAACAGAATCAGACTGCCTAGTAAGTGAATGTATGAGACACCACACCCAGCCTGGAGCGTTACACTCGCTTGAACGTTTGTCCGCCCTTGGGAGAGTATTTCGTCAGCGTGCTGTCCAAGCCGCGAGCCGATCGAGGGCTGCGCACGGTGCCGTCGATCAGAAGCGCCTTGGCGCTAACCTCGCGTCCGTAGAGTTTCCGGTTGTCGTCCTTATCTTGTTTCACCACGGCTCCGTCGAGCGACAGCCCGGCGAACAAGCCCCGTGTGCGTGAGTAGCTCAGAATCTCAGCGTGCAGTTGAGCGTCCGTCGCGCCTTCCGCGGAACGACCCACCGGTCCGGCCGCAACCGATGCTTCCGCACCCAGCTTGACGCTGTCCTGGACCAGCTTTTTGGCGCCTTCGGGGTTCATCACGAGGAATACGACGTCGGTAGCCTTACCGCCAATCTGAAATCCCACGCTCGCGGCGCCGAGGGTAAACATGGAAGGCGAATCCCAGGCCCCGTTGCCGCCCTTGCGGCACACCAGCACACCGCGTCCATAAGTGCCGCCGAATCCAAAAGCGAACTTCAGTTGAGACGGAACGATGCCCACACATACCGCTTTCTCCAACAACTCATCAGGAATACCCTTGTCGGGCGTCCCCATGATCTCGTTGAGAACGTTGGTCGCCTTCTGCAGTTGGCTCTCTCCTGCGAAAGCCGTCGCACAGAAGGTCAGAAACAGAAACATCAGAGCAAACTTTTTCATTTTCAAACTCCTTTTTTGCCCCGCCAAGGCGGGAGAAGCGCCATCCGCTTCCTCACCCCGCAAGCAGGCTGGCAGCGCGACGCACACTGGTTATAACCGGAGGCGATCGGCGCGTCAGCCCAGTACGGCTCACCGGTTCGGTCAAAATTGCTCAGGCCGGTGGCCCGGTCGTGCGACCGTGGAATGAGCAGTTTTGAGCAGACTCCGGACACGGAATTTGCTGCACTATGGGGCCAGGCAATCCGTGAACCTGAAACGCGCTTACACACTGTTCCAAGAGGCCTGCTCGGCATGGGCGGACGACAACGCCTCGAGCCTGGCCGCAGCACTCGCGTTCTACACCATCTTTTCGCTCGCTCCGGTCCTGATTGTTGCGGTCGCGGTCGCGGGCCTGGCGTTCGGGCAAAAGGCGGCGGAGAGCGATTTCTTAAGGCAGCTCCAAGCTCTGGTGGGTGAGACCGGCGCTAAAGCGATTCAAGCGATGATCCAAAGCGCGAATCGGCCCGCGCTGGGCGTCATTGCGAGCCTCATTGGCATCGGGACGATACTGGCCGGTGCGTCAGGAGCCTTTGTTGAGCTCCAGGACGCGCTCAATAAGATCTGGAAAGTTCCGCGGAGATCGGGAAGTGTTTGGCTGGGTGTGATTCGAGAGCGCTTTTTGTCGTTCGGCCTGGTCTTGGCCACAGGCTTTCTGTTTCTCGTGTCACTCGTGGGCAGTGCCGCGCTGCACGCCGCGGGAAGTTCCATGGGACTTCTGCTTCCCGGGCCCATTTTCCTGGAATCGGTCAATGTTCTCGTTTCGTTCTGTGCGATCACGCTGCTACTCGGAATGATCTTCAGGTATCTGCCCGAAACGGAAGTCGCCTGGAGTGACGTGTGGATCGGTGCGGCAGTTGCGTCGCTGTTCCTGACCACGGGCAAAGCGCTGCTCGCGCTGTATCTCACCCGGCCCACCGTCGTCTCGGCATACGGAGCCGCGGCCTCCCTGGTCATTATTCTCACTGGGGTTTATTACTCGGCGCAGATTCTCCTGTTGGGCGCGGAAATCAGCCACGTCTACGCCATCAGGCACGGGTCGCGGGCCGGGTGTGCGCTTGCCAGCAAGTAACCATAGGCGATCTCCGCCCCTCTTACCGGTCAATGTCCGACATTGAGTTCGAGGTGGATCGCGTCGTGAACGCGATACCCGCTATCGACCAGAACCACATGTCCCCCAATGACAACGTAGCGGTAGCCGCGAGGGGCACGGCCGAGACCGCGCGTCAGCTCAACGGGCGCCGGGCGGCTCATTCTCCGCATATCATCATCGAGCACGTAGCCCGGTTGGAGCCGGCCCTCGTAATCGTTGTTCCATTGGTCGGGTTGTCTGAACACCGGCTGCCTCTGATTTTGGTTGTAATAAGCGCGCGCGGCTTGTTGTTGCTCCTGGTTGAACTGGCGATATTGCTTCTTACGCTGGCCGCGATTCTGTTCCTTTTTGCTTTGGCCGTGGTTGTCGTTGCCGCGACCCTGGTCATTCCCATCTTGTCCGCGGTCTTGCGCCATGGCCCCAATACTGGTCAAAGCAAGCAGCGTAGCCGCACAAGCGGTCAACCACCATCGTGTCTTCATAGGTTTTCCTCCAAGCGTACCGCGATTGCGAATCTCCAATGCTTGGCCGCACTCGGCGTACATGCAGCGGAGAATCGTAATTACACGACTTGTTTATAGATGAGGGTGAATCGCGTATCAGTCCAGTGCGGCTCACGACTTTGGTCAAAATTGCTCATTTCCCAGTCAAAGGAGAGGGAATTACAGTGTGGGGTGGTTGAAATTAGCAAGAGTGCGAGACGGAGGCTAGTCGTGCAGGACCACGCTTAAAAGGCCGCTGTTCACTGTCAACCCGCCGCTGCCCGTGTAATCGACAAAACCAAGATCCCTGAACTTATTCATGAAATGACTGACCCGCGACCGGGTGGTGCCGGCCATTTGGGCCAGGTGTGCTTGATTGATTCCGGGATGCACAGTTTCGGCCGTGCTGCTCTTACCAAAATGCGCCAGCCGTAAGAGAATCCGAGCTAGGCGTTTCTCGCTGCTGTTGAACAGTAGATCCACGAAATCTTCCTCGACTCGAACCGTACGAGAAAGTAGATAGGATATCAGCAGCTTTGCAAAGGCAGGCTTTTGATGGATTAGGCGAGCCAGCGTGCCCTTATCCACACGGTTGATAGTGGATGATTCAATCGCTGTTGCGGTCGACGTCCGCCGGGATCGATTTACCAGACAGCCCTCTCCAAAAACGTCGCCTCGGCCCAAAATGGCGATGACAGCTTGCTGGCCGCGCCGCGATTTCACCGCGAGCTTCACGTTGCCCCTCTGGATGTGAAACATCGCATCAGCCGCATCCCCCTGCGAATAGATAGCCTGTTGGTCAGGGTACTCCCGCGTTGTCTTTTGAGTGCCGATCCTCTTGAGGAATTTTCGGGAATTGAAAGTGAGCGTATTTCTGGTCATGCTCGATGCGTCCAAAGACCCGATCAAGCAGGGTCTGAGCTTTCGACTATGAATGGTACACGGGCCTCGCAGTAAACACAGACGGCGGTCCGCTCCACCGTCTTATCCTTGGGCGTACTTGCCACCTGGAAGAAGCGCAGACAGTCCGTGCAGGTCAGGCCGAAATAGGCGCCGCCGCCCGGGCGTGTCCGAACCGGGGTACTGATCACTTGCGGGAGATAAGCGCGATGGGGCGTTTTGCGAGCCAGATCCCGGACAGCTCGTAAGAGTTCAGGGAATAGTGGCGCACTCTTGTCGAACCAGCGGTCAGGCTTAACTTCGACAGGAAGTTCGTGTTGACTTGATCCCGAGAGGACGATGACCGGTATGGAAGGGAAGCGCCGACGCACCACCGATATAAATTCGATCCCTGACATGCGGGGCATATGCAGGTCGGAGATAATGACCTTGGGAAGCTTATCCCGGAGCTTCACCAAACCGTCGATTCCGTCCTCAGCTTGTTGCGCTTGAAAGCCCGCTTCTTCCAATTCCCTTGACAGAATGTTCCGAATGGTAGGACTGTCGTCCACCAGCAAGACGCTATTTGTGAAAACGTCGCGCATAACCTTCTCCTCGACACGAACCCCTGGCCGCTATCCTGGCCCCTAGAAATCTTATAAGCCGAAGGCATTCGCGGGTCAGTACCGGAAAGCACACGCGGCTGGTCAAAATTGCTCACCACGCACCGCAGTTTTATGCCGGGGAGACAACCGTCTGTGGTGGGGAGATTACAGAGGATGTACCATTAAAGCTAGTCGTGCAGGACCACGCTCAAAAGGCCGCTGTTCACCGTCAGCCCGCCGCTGCCCGTGTAATCGACAAAGCCCAGCTCCCTGAACTTGTTCATGAAATGGCTGACCCGCGAACGGGTGGTGCCGACCATTTGGGCCAGGTGTTCCTGATTGATTCTCGGATGCACCGTCTCGGCCCTGCTTTCCTTGCCAAAATGAGCCAGCAGCAAGAGAATCCGGGCCAGGCGCTTCTCGCTGGAGTTGAAAAGCTGGTCGACGAGATCCCCTTCGAATCGAATGTTGCGGGAAAGCAGATGCATGACGAACAATTCCGAGATCTCGTGCCGTTCGTGCAGTATGCGCGCCATCAGCGGCTTCTCAATCCGGGCAAGAGTTGAATCCGTCACCGCCACAGCCGTCGAGATGCGCAACGGCTGACCGGCGAGGCATCCCTCGCCGAAGAACTCCTTGGCGTCCAAAATGGCAACGATCGCTTCCTTGCCCTGTTGGGAGGTCACCGAGAGCTTCACCTTGCCTCGTTGGAGATAAAACACCGAATCCGCCGGATCCCCCTGCCGAAAGATGCTGCGGCCCGCACCGTATTCTATGACGGTTTTGCCGCGGGAAAATCCGCCCAGGAAAGCTTCCCAATCAACAGGTGGAGTTTTCCCCTTTGCCGGGGCGGCCTTCGGCTGGCTTTTCATATTTACCATGACAACCTCTTCTCTTTGGCGTTCACACCAACTTCTCGACCCTGAAATTCATGAGCTCTTCAGCCGCCTTGTTCGTTATCGGCTTCTCACGTAAGTTCCATTAATCTCTGTTAACGTTGGCCCACTTGCGGTGCTCCGTTACGGCACCCGCGAGATGGTTCTTGCAGGGCATTCCTCGTAGATGACGCAGCGCCGAAGATACCGGGCGCTTCTTTGCAGGCGGCTCGTCGTCTCTTTCCGCTTCGTCGTCTGGAATTTCTTCCTCCGCAACTTCTTTGACGATCTCCAGCGGAACCTGCTCGAAGTGCGTTTTCGGTTTTCTCGTTTTTGGCATTTGCCTTTCCTTTCTCGTCGCACGTGAAGCCTAACAAGGCGCAACCCATACGGGTTAAATCTTTTTGAAATCTTTTTCCTGCCTCTTAAGCTGCCGCATCCGCCGGATAACGACGCTTATTCCCCCGGCCGGGTAGCGGTCTGCCCTGTCAGCCGGGGGCATCGGCCTGATACTTTAGCGATTCGATTTTTTACTTGACGTTTAGCGTCACGTTGGGATAGGATAGCGTCACGTATGTTTAACGTTGTGGAGTCGCGGAGGGAGAGATGAATCGCCGGACCGACAACGCTTTAGCCCATTTCCAGACCATGGCGCAAGCCAGCGTCCCGCAAGGACGAAAGGGAAAGCACCGGCAGATCGTATCCGTAATCCTGAGGGATCTCGACCAGTTGAAGGACGGGGCTGCCATCAAAGTGCCCTTGGCAGAATTGGCGGAAAGTAAAGAGAAAGTACGTTCAGCCTTGAATCGTGCCACCCGGAAAGCCGGGCGGACGGTTGCAACCGCCAGCGACGCCAGCTTCCTGTACGTCTGGAACGTAGCCGAAACCCGTCAGGACCCGTAATTCTCAAAATTGATCTGGTTCAGGTTGGGCTTTTGGAGGGAGGGGTCTCGGGCAAGAGAAAACTCCACTCCAGATCTTCAAAGCTGCCGTTTCACCCGCCAGAAACCCGTCGGATGTCTCATCAACTCCATTCAGATTTGTATCTATGGCGTTCGAATGATACGCGGTACTCGCCCCAAACCTAGGCCGCAGAAAGCAAAGCAGGAATGGCGCGCCCCGTCTGGGGTCGAGGGGAATGACAGACGACTCACTATCAAACCTAGTCGTGCAGAACGACGCTCAAGAGGCCACTGTTCACCGTCAACCCGCCGCTGCCCGTGTAATCGACAAAGCCCAGCTCCCTGAACTTGTTCATGAAATGGCTGACCCGGGATCGGGTGGTGCCGACCATTTGTGCCAGGTGTTCCTGATTGATTCTCGGATGCACCGTCTCGGCCCTGCTTTCCTTGCCAAAATGAGCCAGCAGCAAGAGAATCCGAGCCAACCGCTTCTCGCTGGAGTTAAACAGTTGATCGACAAGATCCCCTTCGAATCGAATGTTGCGTGAAAGCAGATGCCGCACGAACAGTTCCGAGATCTCGTGCTCTTCGTGCAGCATGCGCGCCATCACCGGCTTTTCAATCCGGGCGAGGGAGCAATCGGTCATCGCCGTAGCCGAGGCGATGCGCAACGGCTGACCGGCGAGGCATCCCTCGCCGAAGAACTCGCCGGCGTCCAGAATGGCGACGATCGCTTCTTTCCCTTGGTCGGATGTCACCGCGATCTTGACCTTGCCTTCTCGCAGGTAGAACACGGAATCCGCAGGATCTCCTTGCCAGAAGATGTTGCGGCTCGCGCCGTATTCGATAAAGGTTTTCCCGCCGCCGAATCCAGCGAGGAGGGCTTCCCAATCGACCGAAGGGCTTTTCTGCTTTTTCATAACAACCGCAGGTCGGTTTTTCTTGCGTGCCACAACATCCTCCACCGCCTTTGAAGGCGAGCCCGTGGCATCAAAAGTAATCAGCTTTCTGGCAACGTCCTGAAGGGTCTGAAAGGGGAGTCCGTCGTCGGTCAAATCGGCTGGAGGATGGGGTGCGACCATGCAAGGGCGCGAGGAGCGACGCACCACGAGCAAGACACCCCCCCAGAAAGCTACTGTTCCGCGACGCTGGCGTACTCACTCGTGTCACAGCCCAGAATCGGCCGCGCTGACTAAACTTTGCGACACGATTCGGCTTGAGGCGTAGGGAGAGATTGCGCGCCACCGTATCAACTTGGATTTCCAGTCCAGAACCCTGGTCCACCGGGTGAAATGATGCCTTTCGGAAAGGGTTTTTGTCTGTAGGCTATCGAACACTTGACGTGGAGTATGCTCTGAGGCCCGCTTCAGCAGTTTTCCCATCTCCTGCGGCCACCGCAAGAGACGCGAAACCTGGGATTCGGAGAGTAGGTAAACTCTAGTTTCTCACTCGGCGACGTGAAGGGTGCAGGGGTATGGCAAGCTGAGAAATTCCAGGTGAGGGGTGGATGGCGCGGTCTTCGCTGTGGGCAATCGGATCCTGCTGATGGCGGGCTTTCCGGCGGCCTTCATCTGTCCGCCCGGCGGGCGCGCGGCTTGAAAGTCTTCCCTTGACGCAAGGGTCCTTCGCCATATCTGTCCAGTTGGATAGCTCCGTAACACTCGCAGGCGCAGTTTTCGAGCTTGGCGCGGCTCAGAATATGCACGGCGCCACGGGTGTACGCGATCGCCTGCTTTTTCTGCAAAATACCGGCTGCCAGGCTTACGGTGGGTCGGTCCGTCCCTAGCATCGTCGCCAGGAAATCGTGGGTGATGGCAAACGTCGCGGAATCCACTCTGTCCTGAGTGATGAGCAGCCAGCGCGCGAATCGCTGTTCAATATTGTGGAGCCGATTACACGCGGCCGTTTGGGCGATTTGCAACCCCTGAACAACGGCGTAGCGAGTCAGAATCAGTTGAAACTGCGGAGTTGAGCGCGAGACGCTTTGCAATGCGCCGACTCTTATCCTGAACCCATTGCCGGGGATTTGTACGATCTCACGCACTTGGCTCCTTTTCATGCCCACCGCCGCCGGAATCCCCGCAAACCCTTCCTTCCCCACCTCACCTATTTCGACCGTCCTTCCATCTTCCATCGCAATGACAAGCGATACCATACCTCCATTCGGAAAATAGACATACTCAAGCCGGTCGTTCGGTTCGTAAAGGCTACGATGGTGAGGCATACTGAGAAATTCCAGGTGAGGACGGATTACGAGGTATTCGCTGTCGGGAATCGACAGAAGGACCTTGTTGCTTACCGGCTTCCCGGCCGGATTGGTCCGTTCGCCCGACCGCGCGATTTGAAAGTCTCTCCTTGCCACAGAGGTCCTTGGCTATCCCCGGTACTCAAACCTAGGCCGCAGAGCGCGGCGGCGGGTAACGCCGCGGCAACATCGAACTCAGTCGCCGGCTGAGAATGCGACGGGCTCGGTGCAGACGCGATTTAATGGCGGGCACACTGAGGCCCAGCAGCGCCGCGATTTCCCGCAGGGAATAGCCTTCCAGAAAGCAAAGCAGGAATGGCGCACTCAAGGAGGGGCTCAAGACGGCGAGGGCCCCGCTCAGGATGCTCCGGAGCTCTACGCCGTCATAGTACCTCTCCGGCTGTTCGTCCGGGCTCGAGGTCCGGTGGATCTTAACCTGTTGCTTCCCAGTCAGTAACGGCTCCAGAGACTCCGTTTCCCGGTTGGAACTGCGCTTCCGTAGCTTCATGAGAGCTTCGTTGATGACGATTCGCGTCACCCAGGTGTAGAAGCGGGAGCCGCCCTGAAACCGGTCGAGCCGGCAATAGGCTTTCATTTCGGCGTCCTGGACGACGTCCTCGGCATCCTGCTCGTTGCGCATTATCTTGAGCGCGCGGCGATAAAGGCGGTGGTGGTAAGGACCGATGAGAACCTCGAACGCCGCGCTGTCGCCCGCGCGGGCTTGGTCCAACACGATTTTCTCGTTTGCCAGATGAGGTGTCATGTGTGATCTCTGTGATTGCAGGGACTGCTCGCCTCCCGTTCCCTCGTCCGAGTTCGTCGGAAGCGAAAAAGAGAAAATTACATAATCCAGATGGCCAGTCTGTTCAAAAGTGCTCAAGCGCCGGTGCGTTTTTGGACAGACCCCAGAATCCTGATCTGTTACGGTTGCAGGCGCTCACCCAACTGGCTCTGAGGCAGGGGAAGCAGGCCAGCGCGGACGAGGCGGGTCTGGTAGCGAGACCGCTACAGCCAAGGAGGGGTTATGCTCGGAACGGTGTTGATTGTGGTGTTGATTTTGATGCTGGTCGGTGCACTGCCCAGATGGGGTCACAGCCGGAATTGGGGCTATTTCCCGAGCGGTGGGCTGGGCCTGGTCCTCGTCATTCTGGTCATCCTGGTGTTATTGGGCCGGCTCTAGAAGGCTGTAAGGGCTATGGACTCATCGGCACTTCAGAATCCCGGCGGCGATCCTGACCGCCAGTGGCTGAAACAGATCGCGACGTTCCTGGGCCTCATCTTTGGGGCGATCGTTCTGACGTTCTGTTTCTTTGCCAGCTCGCTGTGCATCACCATCGTCCTGTCGGCGTTTCTCGCCATCCTCGTTGATCCGCTGGTTGTGCGAGTGGCGAAGATCGGCCTGGGCCGGGTTCTGGCCTCAGGACTGGTTGTCTTGTGTTTCATGCTTCTGGCGGGGAGTCTGACCTATGTTCTTTACAACCGGGCATCGGCTTTTGCCGACGAGCTTCCCAGCTACGCTTACCGGATTCGGAGGGCCACGGCTCCCCTCATCAGCAAGGTCGAGCTTTTTCAGGAGAACGCTCAGTCCATGACCCCACTCGTGGATGGCTCAAAACACCTCACCGAAGTTACGGTCAAAGAGGCACCGACGAACTGGCCGGGTTTTCTGATTCGAGGGGTCGGATCGATATCCGGCGTCTTGATCATGAGCGGGGTGGTCCCCTTCCTGGTGTTTTTCATGCTGGTCACCAGAGATCAGATGTCCATTCGCCTCGTCAACATGTTCGAAGGCAAAATCGACGTCCCCAAGTTTGTCGCTAATCTCGGCAAGATGGTCCGCGCCTTTGTGCTGGGGAACATGCTGGTCGGAGCCATCATGGCTGCAGGCACGTCGGTGGTATTCCTGGTTCTGGGAATGAAAGGCGCCGTGACGCTGGCAATCGTGAGCGCCTTTCTGAACCTGATTCCCTTTCTCGGGCTTCTGTTGGCGGCTGCCGTGCCGCTGGCAGCAGCCCTGCTTCAGTTCAATACTATCGGTCCCTTCATCACCATCGCCATCACAGTCCTTCTGCTTCATTTAATCGCCGCGAACTTCTTGATTCCTAAGCTGGTCGGCTCTCGCCTCCTGGTCGGACCGGTGGCGGTGACGATTGGCATGCTGTTCTGGGGCTGGCTATGGGGAATCATGGGATTACTGTTGGCCGTTCCGCTCACGGCCTTCGTCAAGCTGGTTGCTGATTCGCGTCCTTCGCTCATTCATCTGTCGAACCTGCTGACCGAAGATCCGCGACCCATGCCCCGATGGGCGCGCCTGGGCGAGTACACGATACAAAGGGTGAGGCCTTATTTGAAAGGGAGGCCATCTCTCAAGCCGGATAGCGATCCACTGACATCGAGCGGCAATGCCGGGGAGAAGCTGGCCAGTGGCCGCGGGATTCGCGAGGCCGAAGCGTCAAGTGCAGAGAAATAAAACGATGAGAGGTGATGGGCGCCATCGGAGTTGCAGCGGTGGTTGCGGCCCTCAGCCACCTCCTGATGCGTTAGAAATGAACCCCATCTCACTGATTTCGGTTTAAGGCTACACTTCCATCGTCCGACGATGAAATTCATATACGTCGGCTCCGGCGCCAGCGAAGTAACGACTTCGATCAGCAGTTTGCCATTCGTCTCATCATTCCGTACACCCAGGAATCTGCGCCCGGCAGGGCGTTCGGGCCACGGCAGCTCTGCGGGTCCTGCAGACGTAGTCAGGCACGAGGCGTGCTGGCAGCAATGATCGTGCACCCTCTTCTGTTCCTGCCGACTGCCGACGGACACAGCTGCGCTTTAGTACATTCCACCACCCATGCCGCCACCCGACGGCATGGCAGACGCTTTCTCGTCCTTGTCCGGAAATTCGCTGACCGACGCCTCGGTAGTTAACAGCAGGGAGGCTATGGACGCTGCATTCTGGAGGGCGGTGCGGGTGACCTTAGTGGGGTCAATTACACCGGCTTCGACCAAGTCGCCGAAGCTTTCGGTTTCCGCGTTGAAACCGTAGTTCGCATTCGGATTACTCTTTACTTTCTCTACGACCACGGCGCCTTCGTGTCCGGCGTTGGCGGCAATCAGACGAAGCGGCTCTTCGAGGGCCCGCTTCACGATGCTGATGCCGATATGCTCGTCGCCTTCGGCTTTGAGCTTATCAAGAGCGCTCTGGCAGCGCACCAGCGCCACGCCACCACCCGGCACGATTCCTTCCTCGACGGCGGCTTTCGTAGCGTGCATAGCGTCTTCGACGCGAGCCTTCCTCTCTTTCATCTCGGTCTCCGTCGCCGCACCCACCTTGATCTGCGCGACGCCACCGACCAACTTGGCCAACCTCTCTTGCAGTTTCTCGCGATCGTAATCGGAGGTCGTTTCTTCAACCTGAGCTCGGATCTGTTTGACCCGGCCCTCGATGTCAGAGCTCTTGCCTCCGCCCTCCACGATCGTGGTGTTGTCCTTGTCGATGGTGATCTTCTTGGCCTTGCCGAGGTCATCGAGCTTAACGTTCTCGAGCTTGATGCCCAGGTCTTCCGAAATGGCCTTGCCTGCGGTCAGGATAGCAATGTCTTCCAGCATCGCTTTGCGACGATCGCCAAAGCCCGGTGCCTTGACGGCGGCGCAAGATAACGTCCCGCGCAGCTTGTTCACGACCAGCGTTGCCAGTGCCTCGCCTTCCACTTCCTCGGCGATGATCACCAGAGGCTTGCCCGACTTGGCAACCTGTTCCAGCAAGGGCAGCAGGTCCTTCATGGAGCTGATCTTCTTCTCGTGGATCAGGATTAAGGCGTTCTCCAGCACGCATTCCATCCGCTCCGGATCCGTGACGAAGTAGGGGGAGAGGTAGCCGCGGTCAAAGCGCATACCCTCGACCACTTCGAGCGTGGTCTCCATCGTCTTCGATTCCTCGACCGTAATCACGCCGTCTTTACCGACTTTCTTCATGGCTTCGGCGATGATGTTACCGATCGTGTGGTCGTTATTGGCGGAAACCGCGCCCACTTGCGCGATCATCCCGCTCTCCTTGACATCCTTCGAGAGCTTGTCGAGTTCGCCCTTCACACGTTTCTTGGAGCCGTCCTTCTGCGTCTCGTCGTAGCCACAAATACTTCGCACGGCGATCTCGATCCCGCGCTTCACGGCCATCGGGTTGGCTCCTGCGGCAACCGTCTTGGCGCCTTCGCGAAAGATCGCCTGCGCCAGCACCGTCGCCGTGGTGGTGCCGTCACCGGCCACGTCCGAGGTCTTTGACGCGACCTCGCGCACCATCTGCGCACCCATGTTCTCCAGCGGATCCTTCAATTCAATCTCCTTGGCCACGGTCACGCCGTCCTTGGTGATCGTGGGGGAACCGAATTTCCTATCCAGAACCACGTTGCGGCCCTTGGGACCCAGCGTAATCTTCACCGCGTCCGCCAACTGATTGACGCCGCGAAGAATCGCCTGACGGCTCTGCTCGCCATGTACAATTTGCTTTGCATTTGCCATTTCATTCCTCCAAGATTTTTGACTCCGACCGCGCCCGTTCGGTGGCCAGCCGTATCAGGGTTGAATCAATTTCGGCTTTGAAAAGCATGAATTACCGCCACAAAGTCGAGCCTACTTCTTTCCGGCAGCCGCGGAATGCTTAGCCTGCTCAAGGACCCCCAGCACTTCGTCTTCCCGCACAATGAGGTACTCCTGATTGTCAATCTTGATTTCCGTGCCGGAATACTTTCCGAACAGGATACGGTCGCCCAGCTTGACATCAAGAGCCACCACTTTCCCATCCTCAGTCTTCTTGCCGGTCCCCACCGCCACGACTTCGGCCTCTTGGGGCTTCTCTTTGGCGGTGTCGGGAATGATGATTCCGCCCTTCGCAGTCTCCTTCTCTTCAATTCGTCTGATCAGGATTCGATCATGGAGAGGTCTAAAATTCATTTTGAATCTCCTTTCACGCACAAGTTAACTAGGCAAGGTTGGGTCCGGACGAGCCACCGCGAACTCAAAGCCCTGTCTAATTCCATGTTGAGTCGTCCTCAGGAACCAATCACTTCGATGAACCTGGATCACACGGTGCCGACGAGACCCGTCCAGGCATATGCTTAAAGGCTTGTTTCGGCCGAAGACCCGGTAGCCACCAGTTCGTTGAATCTTAACTCTCATATTTCACCTTGCGCGAAACCCGCAGGCATCTGGCGTCCCAGGAGTACTTACCTGCGCGGCTTGCCTGGGCGGCCAAGAGAGCCCCCGCACAAACCGCGAATTCCAGCCGTAGTGGTATTGGGTAATCCGCGGGGGACGGCCATAACAGCACCAAGAGCAATGCCACAAGGAAAACCCATTTCATGATCTTCGTAAACATTGAAGACCTCGTTTCTTTCTCGCAACGCCGTTCCCCTCTTAGCCCGGACAAAAGAGGGCGGGCTTGGCCGCCCCCTTTGAAAAAGATGGCGCCACAGCTCTAGGCTGCGACGCGAGCGGCGATCTTGTGGAAGGTCGAGTTGGTAACCTCATAGGTTTGAACCTGAGGCGTTCCCTCGACTACTTTCGCCAGCGCCTTCTGAACTTCCGGGTAGCTTCCGCGGTTGTAGGCATC
>Ga0209167_10000555_pt1 | contig 26023 bp, 19 predicted proteins | sample Coa_R1_9_FD_187154 | JGI IMG/M metagenome (GOLD analysis project Ga0209167, IMG submission 187154) | Surface soil microbial communities from Centralia Pennsylvania, which are recovering from an underground coalmine fire - Coalmine... | ecosystem: Environmental > Terrestrial > Soil >...
GCCAGGGCAGGAAGCGGGGCCGCCAGGAGGTCCAAACCAGGGGAGATATCACTGAGATTGCCAGGGATATGGCCGCGGCGACGACGAGATTCATTTTTCGCAAACCGGCGAGACTGGAAGTTCCTGGGGAAAACATTCCCACCAGCCAGCAGGTTACGCCCATCAATATCAAAGCAAGTCCGATCGCGTTCAGGATGTCCACGCGAAACAGATCGGTCCACGGCGCCCAGCCGAACCCAAGGAGAAATTCCTGCAAACGAAAAAGCAGCGCGAGCCCAAGGATTTCGGCACCGCGGCGGATCGTTGTGCGTGCGACTGCGCCGGGTGAGGATCCGCGCTCGCGAAGCTTGTCCGTTACAAACGCAAATGAAATGCCGGCGAGAATTAGAAACAGCGGCGCGGGAAGCGTGCCGCCAAGTTGTGAGAGCTTCGCGAACTGTGATTGGTGCGCTGTGGGGTTCAGCCAAGAATCATAGCAATGCGTCTGAAACATCATCATGCACGCAAAACCTCGCATCCAATCAATGTAGGCCAGGCGTCGCTGGATGATTTCGGGCATCCCTTATCCTGAGTGACATTTCTGTGGTACGCACACGCGGATTCCGCGCTCCGCGAAATTGCGCCCGCAGGAAATTGCGCTAGACTAACGCGTCATGCCCGCTTCGCGCCAGTTGCGATTGCTCCCCGCGCTTGGTTTATGGCTGGCGGTAACGCTGGCTACGGCTTTCTATGCGAATGGGCTGGGCTACGGCGGACGAGAGCTGGCCGCTACATTGGCGGCGTTCGCGTTGCTCTTGGCTGGCGAGTTGCTTCCGTCTGCGGCGGGGGTCACAGAGAGCGTGCAACGATTTCTTGCCGCGCCGATTGCCTGGCTGCTCGCGGTTCCGATTCTGGGTGCGTACGCGATTTATGCCGTGGGGACAGGCAACTCCACTTCCTGGCATTGGATGATCGTCGCGGCGTACGTCCTGGTCCCTTTGGCACTGCTTTCGCTGCGAGAGGGTTCCGCGCCAGCCTGGAATGATTACCTGGCGCTCATCGCAATCCCGATCCCGGTGAAGCGCTTGTGGCTGAGTGGCCTGTGGCCCTATCCGGATGGCCACGCGGCGCATTTGATGACCGTCCTGCTGGGAATGAATGTGGCCGTCGCGGGGTTTCTGTTTATCCGCGGGCTCGATGGCATCGGATATTCCCTGAGTTGGTCAACCAAACAAACTTTTCATGTTGTGGCCGGAATTGTATTCGTGGCCATTGTGGACATTCCAGCAGGGCTTGCACTTCACTTTTTGCACTGGGCTCCCGGACATGCGGGATGGAGATCGTTTCCGGTGACGACCATAGGGATTTTCTTCTTCACCGCCTGGCCGGAGGAGTTCGTATTTCGCGGGTTGCTTCAAAATTTGCTTTCGCGTTCATTGAAAAATGAGAAATGGGCATGGATGGCGGCCTCGGTGATTTTCGGGCTTTCACATATTACCAACGGCGGCTTTCCGAATTGGCGGTACGTGCTTTTGGCTACTTTTGCGGGGATTTGCTACGGATGGACCTGGCGCAGGAGCGGGACGATATTTGCTTCAGCGATTGTGCACACAGTGGTGGATGTCATCTGGCACTTCCTCTTCGCTTGAAAAGGAAGCCCCGCTTTAGAGCCCACCTATTTGACGACGCCGCTCAATGGGCTTGAGGCGGTGGCGTAAAGTTTCTTGGGGATGCGGCCCGCGAGAAACGCCTTGCGCCCCGCATCCACCGCAGAGCGCATGGCTTCAGCCATGAGCACCGCGTCCTGCGCTTCGGCAATGGCCGTATTCATCAGGACGCCGTCGGCGCCCAGCTCCATGGCCACCGTCGAATCAGACGCGGTACCTACACCCGCGTCAATGATCAGTGGCACTTCCGTGACACGCTCGCGCAGGATGCGCAGGTTCGCCGCATTTTGAATTCCCATACCGGATCCGATGGGCGCACCCAGCGGCATCACCGCCGCGGCGCCGGCGTCAACTAATCGCCGCGCGACAATCAAATCGTCGCTGGTGTAGGGCAACACGGTAAACCCTTCCTTGGCCAGGATTTCCGTGGCGCGCAAGAGTTCGGCGGTGTCGGGGAACAATGTCTGCTGGTCGCCGATGACTTCCAGCTTTACCCAGTCGGAAAGTCCAACCTCGCGCGCCAGGCGTGACGTACGGATGGCTTCATCGCCGGAATAGCATCCGGCGGTGTTTGGCAGGAGGAAATATTTTTTGCGGTCCAGATAATCGAGCAGTGATTCCTTGGTCTTGTCCGTCAAGTTCACGCGCCGCACAGCGACGGTGACCATTTCCGCGCCTGAAGCCTCAATCGCCCGCGCCATTTCCGCGAAGCTGCGGTACTTCCCAGTCCCAACAATAAGCCGTGAATGAAACGCGCGGCCTGCAATCACTAATTCATCGGCCATGAAATTCTCCCGGAGGGATTCTACTGCTACGCGGCTGCGCGGCCAAATTCCGTGAATTTGAAGCAGTGCAGCATTTTGAATTTAGGCTGATGGTGGCCGGCCATCTCAAACATTGGTCACACTTAGCACATTGCCGTCCGGATCCATGAACCAAGCAACCTGCACCGCGGTCCCCGGGACGGTGAATATGCCCAGTTCGTCCTGATTGAAGCCCTTGTAAAGATTGAAGGCCACGCCCTTTTCTCGCAGGGCCATTACAGTTGACGACACATCGGGAACTTTGAAGCCAAGGATGGTGTGCTGATGCGGCGTGAAATCGGCGACCGTTGAGACACGCAGGGCAATTCCGCCAATATCAAATACAGCGGCAAATTTGTCTTCGGAGGTCATGCGGAGCCCGAGCGCATCGCGGTAAAAGTCCGCGGCTTGCGCGCGGTCCCGCGTGCAAATGACGATTACAGGCTTTGCGGCCTCAAGTATTCCCATTTGATATCTCCTCTCTGTTGTGAGGCGCGGAAGGCATTCAATCCGCGGAGGAAGGATGAGTTATGGGGCGAGGCTCTTCCACATCGGCGTAGAGTTGCTCGATTTTGTCTGCGTAGAGTTTGTCGATCACGCGGCGCTTGAGCTTTAAAGTGTAGGTGAGTTCGCCGTTCTCGAAGCTGAAATCCTGATCAAGTATGGCGAAACGCTTGATGGTTTCATATCCAGCGAGAGGCTCGTTGACCTTGGCCACTTCCCTGCTGATCAATTGGCGCACCCACGGATCGCGCGCCAATTCGGGGGCTGAAGTAAATTGGCGGCCCTCTTCCGCGGCCTTCGAGGATACCCGGGCAAAGTTCGGGACGATCAATGCGACAACAAATTTCCGCCTGTCCCCGATTATAGCGGCACCCTGAATGTACGGGCTCATCTTCAGTGAGTTCTCGATAGGCTGTGGGGCGACAAATTTTCCACCCGCCGTTTTCAGCAGATCCTTCTTGCGGTCGGTGATGATCAGGAATCCATCGGAGTCCAGCAGCCCGATGTCCCCGGTTGCGAGCCAGCCATCCGGTGAAATGGTTTTCGCGGTTTCGTCGGGGCGCTGGTAATAACCCTGCATCACGTTGGGCCCGCGCGTGAGGATTTCGCCGTCCTTGGCGATGCGGACTTCGACATTGGGGATGGGGCGCCCTACGGTGCCGACTTTATTTGCGTAGCGGTTATTGACGGCAATTACGGGTGAAGTTTCGGTCAGGCCGTAGCCCTGATAAATGTGCAAATCCACAGCCCAGAAGAATTCTGCAAGCTCTTTGGCCAGAGGCGCTCCGCCGGAAATGAATTCGTGCATCCGGCCGCCCACACCGGCGCGGATTTTTGAAAAGACCAGCTTGTCCGCGAGCCTCCACTTCATTCTTAGAGTTGTGGAGGCAGCCTGGCCATAGGCGCGCCAGGGCACCGATTCGTTGGCCACGCTCAACGCCCAATCAAATATCTTGCGCTTCAAACCATGCTCGCGATGGCCCTTCTCAATGATGTTTGCGTAGAGCTTTTCAAACACTCGCGGGACGGCACCGGCGAGGGTGGGCTTCACTTCCAGCAGCGCCTGTGGAAGTTTTTCCATGGCGTCCACGTAGGCGAGCGTGGCTCCGCAAAACATGAATACGTAGGCCGTAGTCCGTTCGTAAATGTGTGCCAGCGGCAAGAACTCAAGCTCGACATCCTCCGAGCGGTAATCATCGGCGCGGATCGAATCCGTCACGTTTGAGGAGATATTCGAGTGCGAGAGCATGACGCCCTTAGGCTCGCCCGTGGTGCCTGAGGTGTAGATAATTGTCGCCAATGAATCAGCGGAAATATCGCCCACGCGCATGCGATAGGTGGCGATGTCCGAATCGTTGGCCGAGCCAATGAGCGTTTCATATCGCAAAGCATCCGACCCGTAATCGGTTTCCGCATCAGCCACGATAATGTGCCGGACCGATTTCAACTGGTCGCGGCAGGCCATCAGTTTTTCGGCCTGCTCACCCCCGGCCACGAAAACGGCAAGAGCACCGGAGTGGTTCAGGATATAAATCATCCGTTCCGTGGACTCACGAAAGTAAATAGGGACATCTACGGCGCCCAGGCCAAGGATGGCGAAATCGGCGATGTGCCATTCAGGGCGATTGGCCGCGAAAAGACCGACACGATCGCCGGGTTTCACGCCCAGCTCGGCCAACGAGCGAGAAAGACCGCCCACTCGGCGGAGCATTTCATGAGCGCTGATCGCCTCCCAGCCGTTGGGGCCGCGGAAAAGCTGCGCGCGTGGCTGGTTGTAGCGTTCAACGGTATCGAGGAGGCGGCGCGGGAGAGATGCGTAGGGCATGGAAGGTTCAAGGTTAGCTTGACGGAAGCGGAAACTCAACCACTGCAATGGGAGGTCAAAGGGGCTGGCGGGAAGGCGGCGCTACAAAAGCAAAATCGCGATAAGATGTCACGTGAGGCAGTGGCCATGACATTGACAAAGACTCAAAGCGATATTGGATATCAGCCCGTGCGTGCCCCGCGCGGGACCCAGATTACCTGCAAGGGCTGGCAGCAAGAAGCAGCGCTGCGGATGCTGATGAACAATCTGGACCCGCAAGTGGCCGAGCGGCCGGATGATTTGGTGGTATATGGCGGCACTGGAAAGGCGGCACGCAACTGGGATTGTTTTCGCGCGATCGTCGAATCGCTGCGCGCGCTCGAGAATGACGAAACATTGATCGTTCAGTCGGGAAAACCTGTCGGCGTTTTTCGGACGCATCCCTACGCGCCACGCGTTTTGATTGCCAATGCCAATCTGGTGGGCCACTGGGATGACTGGAAACATTTCGAGGAGCTGGACCGCGCCGGCCTGATGATGTATGGGCAAATGACCGCGGGAAGCTGGATTTACATCGGCACGCAGGGAATTTTGCAGGGGACTTACGAAACATTCGCCGCCGCGGCGCGCAAACATTTTGGCGGTGACCTTGCCGGCAAGCTTGTTGTCACCGGCGGCATGGGCGGCATGGGGGGAGCGCAGCCCCTCGCGGCCACACTGAACGGCGGCGCATTTCTTGGAGTTGAGGTAGATCCCGAACGCATCAAACGGCGCCTGCGCAGCGGGTATTGCGATGCGATGGTGAATGACCTCGATGAGGCGCTGCGCATCCTGAAGAATGCGGTGCGCAAGCGCGAACCAGCCTCTGTGGGGCTGGTGGGAAATTGCGCCGACGTGATTCCTGAACTGGCCAGGCGCGGCGTTGTGCCCGACCTGCTCACCGACCAGACCTCCGCGCACGATCCGCTGAATGGATATATCCCTCAAGGGCTGACTACGGAGCAAGCTACCGAACTCCGCAAGCGCAATCCGGAGGAATATCGCGACCGCTCGCTCGATTCCATCGCGGCCCATGTTCGCGGGATGCTTGATTTGCAAAAGCTTGGCTCAGTGACGTTCGACTACGGCAACAACATCCGCACCTTCGCTTTTGAGCGCGGCGTCGCCGACGCCTACGATTTTCCTGGTTTTGTCCCCGAATATATCCGTCCGCTTTTCTGTGAGGGGCGCGGCCCATTTCGTTGGGCTGCCCTTTCCGGAGAGCCATCGGATATTCATAGGACCGACCAACTGGTCCTGGATATGTTTCCGCACGACGAAATCCTGAGTCGCTGGATTCCTCTGGCCCAGAAACGAGTGAAGTTTCAGGGGCTGCCCGCGCGCATCTGTTGGCTGGGCTATGGTGAACGCGACAAATTTGGTTTGGCGCTCAACGACCTAGTCGCGAAAGGCGAGTTGAAGGCTCCTATCGTAATGGGCCGCGACCATCTGGATTGTGGCTCGGTAGCCTCGCCCTATCGTGAAACAGAGAAAATGCGCGATGGCTCAGACGCTGTGGCAGATTGGGCGCTGCTCAATGCCCTGCTGAACACCGCCAGCGGCGCGTCATGGGTTTCCATCCACAATGGCGGCGGCGTAGGCATCGGCTACTCGCAGCACGCCGGGCAAGTCACCGTCGCAGATGGCACAAAAGTAATGGCCGCTCGCATCGAGCGAGTGCTGACCAACGACCCGGGCATCGGCGTCGCGCGCCATGCGGACGCGGGCTATCCCGAGGCGATCAGCTTCGCGAAACGAAAGAACGTCAGGATTCCGATGCCCAACAAGGAGCGAGAATGATCGCTGTTACAGGGGCTACGGGTCACACGGGAAAAGTTGTAGCGGAGACTCTGCTGGCTGGCGGTGAAAAAGTCCGCGTCATCGGCCGCAATGCCGACAAATTGCAGCCGTTCGTCGCCAAAGGTGCTGAGGCATTTGTAGGCAACGTATTGGACACAGACGCTATGACCCGCGCATTCCAGGGTGTGGACGCGGCCTACGTCATGATCCCACCGGACCTGAAGCAACCGAAGATGCGCGCCTACATGTCAGACGTATCAGAGTCGCTCGCCAATGCGCTGGAAAAGGCTTTGGTGAAATATGCGGTCTCTCTGAGCAGCGTGGGAGCGAATCTTGCCGAGGGCGCAGGCCCTGTGAGCGGCCTCCACAACTTCGAGCAGCGTCTGAATCGCGCGATCGGTCTGAACGTATTGCACCTGCGCCCAGGGTCCTTCATGGAAAACTCTTTGCTTTGCGTGCAGGTTTACAAGACGATGGGGTTTTTCGCCGCATTGGTGAGGGGCGATCTTCCTGCCCCACAGATCGCTTCGCGTGACATCGGTGCACGTGCGGCGGCGGAGTTGCGCGCCCGCGAATTCGGCGGTCAGCAAATCAAGGAGCTTCTCGGCCAGCGTGATCTTTCAATGAATGAGGCCGCGAGAATCTTCGGAGAGGCAATAGGCAAGCCAGGGCTTGGATATACACAGGCCCCTGCGATGATGGCGAAACCCGCGTTAATGCAGGGCGGCCTTTCGGCGGACACAGCAGACCAGATGATTGAGATGTCCAAAGCAATTAATGAAGGGCGAATGGTACCGCTCGAAAAGCGCAATGAGAGCAACACGACCGCTACTACGTTTGAGAGTTTTACAGCGGAAGTATTGGTGCCTGCCTATAAGGGACAGTCCGCTTCAGCTTAATCAAACATAAGTATTCGACCGCAGAGGCGCTCGGATCGGTGCGGAATTCCGCGGGAGAAAACAGTTTCAACGCAAGCCTCATTCTCTCCAGTGACAGATTATCGTCTGATCCCGCTAATGAGTGATAATGGACCCGCCTTGGGAAATGAAATTTTCATCACCGGATGCGCTCAATTGCTGACTTTGCGCGGAAGTGTGCCGCGCCGCGGGCGCGCGATGAATCGCATAGAAATAATTCGCGATGGCGCCCTTCTGGTTGCGGATGGACGTATCCTCGCGGTGGGCCCGCGGCGTGACGTTGCCAGGCACAAAGTTGCCCGGGGGGCGCGCAAAGTCGAGTTGGGCGGCAAAGTTGTCCTTCCCGGGTTTGTGGATTCGCACACGCATCTGGTGTTCCCCAGCAGCCGTGCCGATGAACATGTTCGCCGCTGCGCGGGTGAGACCTATGAGGAAATCGCTCGAGCGGGCGGAGGAATCCTTTCTTCCGTGCGCGGATTGCGAGCCACAAAACCCGCGCAACTGGAATCGCGCGCCCTGCAATCGTTGCGGCGATTCGCCGAGCACGGAACGACCACTGTGGAGGCCAAGAGCGGATATGGATTGGATACCGCGTCGGAATTGAAGACACTCCGCCTTCACCGCAAATTGGCCAAGGAGCAGCCTCTCGACATCGTTTCAACATTCATGGGCGCGCACGTGGTTCCTCCTGAATACCGGAAGCGGCGCGCAGGCGCCGATGCCTACGTCAAGTTCCTGGCGGAACATTTGATTCCACAGGTGGCCGGCGAAGGGCTGGCGGAATTCTGCGACGTCTTCTGCGATCGCGGGGCATTCACCGTTAAGCAGGCACGGGCGGTGCTTACCGCAGGCCGGGTATGCGGCCTGGTGCCACGAATTCACGCCGAGCAGTTGGCGCACACCGGCGCGGCGCGGCTCGCCGTCGAACTGCGCGCCGCGAGCGCGGATCACCTGGAGTATGTGAACGCCTCTGAAATCCGCGCCCTGGCAAGCTCCGACGTGGTTGCCACTCTGCTGCCGGGCTGCGGAGCGCATCTTGGCCATACCCATCACGCCCCAGCGCGGCGACTGATTGAGGCGGGTGCAATCGTCGCGCTGGCCACGGACTACAATCCCGGCACCAGCCCGACACTGAGCATGTCCATGGTGCTCTCGTTGGCGACGAGCCAGCTCCGGATGACGCCGGCGGAGGCGATTACTGCCTCGACCATAAACGCCGCCTATTCCCTCGGGCGGCAGGATGGCATCGGGAGCCTGGAAGTTGGCAAGTTAGCTGATTTGTCAGTGTTCGATGTGGCTGATTACCGCGAAATCCCGTACTATTTTGGGGTGAATCTGTGTGTGCTGACGATAAAGCGCGGCAAGGTGATCTATTCGCGCGCTGGCGTCAACAAAATCTGAAGCTCAACTTGGGTGACTATTTTAAATGCGAAAAATAGTCGAGTGCGTGCCGAACTTTTCTGAGGGGCGTGACGTCTCTAAAATAGAGGCCATCATTGCCGCCATGCGCGAAATCCGCGGCGTTGTCATCCTCGACCGCGAGTCGGACTCCGATCACAACCGGTGCGTAGTGACTCTCGCGGGCGAGCCGGAAATAGTTGCCGAAGCCGTACTTCGCGGCGTCGGAAAAGCATGTGAAGTGATTGATCTGACAAAACATTCCGGCGCGCACCCCCGGATCGGCGCGACGGACGTGGTGCCCTTCGTCCCCATCGAGGGAGTTGAAATCGAAGATTGTGTGGCTCTGGCTCGGCGCGTGGGCGGCGAGATTTGGGATCGCTTTGGAATTCCAGTCTATTTTTACGAGGCCGCGGCTCAGCGGCCCGACCGCACCAACCTTGAGAATATCCGCAAGGGGCAATTTGAAGGCCTGCGCGACGAAATCCACACCGACCCCAACCGTGTTCCCGATATCGGCGAACTCAAAGTGCATCCGACGGCAGGCGCGACCGCGGTCGGGGCGCGAAATTTCCTCATCGCCTACAACATCAACCTGAACACAGCAGACGTGAAAGTGGCCAACCGGATTGCCAAGGCCATTCGGCATTCCAGTGGGGGCCTGCGCAATGTGAAAGCCATGGGCGTGGACTTGCACTCGCGGGGAATGGCGCAGGTCTCGATCAACCTGACGGACTTCGAACAAACGCCCATGCACCGGGTGTTCGAATTGGTGAAGCGCGAAGCGGAACGGTATGGCTGCCGGATCATCGAAAGTGAAATCGTTGGTCTAGTGCCAAAGAAGGCGCTGGAGATCACCGCCGACTTCTACCTGCAACTCGAGGGTTTCAAATCGGAAATGATATTTGAGAATCGCCTGGCGGCTGCCCTGGGAGGCGTTCCGCTGGGAGTATCTGACCGGGGCAGAATAGCTTCCTTGGCCACCCCCCTCCTGGATGCGGTTGCGGCCGCAACACCAACGCCCGGAGGAGGCTCCGTGGCCGCTTTGGCGGGCGCGCTGGCCGCTGCGTTGGGGGAAATGGTCGCTGGGCTTGCGCGGAAGAAAAAATCGCATGAGAAGTACGCGGAAGGGCTGACGGCGGCAGTCCAGGAATTGGATAAGGCTGTGCGCGCATTGGCAGGGGACATGGACCGGGACGCGGCAGCCTACGACGCTGTATTGACCGCGTTCCACATGCCCAAGAGTACGCCGAAAGAAGAAGACCAACGGACAATAGCCATTGAACGAGCCCTTCGTGGCGCGGCAGAAGTCCCCATGGATGTGGCCGAGACTTCGTTGTTCCTTTACACTTTGCTGGGGCAACTGGAAGCCATCACTCCCGCGTCTATGAAATCAGATCTGCAAGTCGGGCGGATGATGGCTGCGGCTGCGGCCCACGGAGCTCTGGCAAACGTGGAGATAAATCTGGATTCGATTGGGGATCAAGATTATGTCGGCTCGATGAGGGCGCGATTGAAGGCTGTGCAGACGAGCCTGATTCCGAAGCAGGAGACGCTCGAGGATGTGGACGCTTTTAGTGAGGGGTGAGTTATGAAGGCGGCAACTTTCCGTAAAATGGGATTATTTTTGGCGCTCGCAGTGACCGCAACACTTTTGGCCCCCGGCCTTCGCGCAGGGTCGCTCAGTACGGACGTCATCAACATGTTCCCAAGCAATGTGGGCGAATTTGCTTATGCGGACTTGCGCCAAGCGCGTCAGTTCCCCTGGTTTGCCCAACTCAAAGAGCAAATGCTTCCACCAAAATTCCGCCAATTTGAACAGTTCTTGAGCGCGGCGGGAATGGATCCCAACACGCAAGTGGAAGAGCTCACCTGGGCGCTGGTGCCTACGACGATGAGCGCTGGCGGCACGACCACTGCGGTGCCCACGGCCGACCAGATCGTAGGTGTCGCGCTGGGACAGTTCCAGCCGGCGGCTGTCGCGGCATATTTCAAGAATCAGAAATCGGGCAAAGTGGATTATCGCGGTTCCACTCTTTACGCTTTTGGCGGCGGGACGGGTTCCGGCGATTTGTACTTCCTGATGATTGACGCAAACACGGCTGCGTTTGGGGAGCGAAGTCTGTTGGAGGGTTTATTGGAAGTGCGCTTTGGCGCAAAGGAAAGCGTCCTGCACAACAACACCATGTACCCGCTGATTAACCAAGCTAACGGCAAGGGGATCGTGTGGGCAGTGCTAAATCCAGCTTATACCCGGCTGGCCATGCAACAACTCGTACCTCAGGCAGCCGAGTTCCAGCAGGCCGCGCCGCTTCTGGCGAAGATCCAGTCGCTCACCATCAGCGTACAATCCACCAGCGGAATTGAAGCGGATTTCAACGCAAATTGTTCAACCGCGGATGACGCCAACAACATGGCGGCGCTGCTTCAGGCGGGCATCATGCTTGGAAAGTACCAGGCCACCAGCCAAAATAACTCAGCGCTGGCGCAGATGTTTGACGGGGCACGCGTGTCGCCCAACGGAAATGCGCTTTCCGTGAGCATGACCCTCACCAATGCGCAGGTGGTCTCTCTGATACAAAGCAAAACGTTTTCAATGTAATTGGGGGATTTGCTGCGCGCCGGGAGTTACCGCTTCCTTCGGGGCGCGGCGGCATTTTTTACAAGAATCAACCGGATAGTCCCGCTCTCCGACTCGCGTGAAACGCGGTCCAGCCTGTCACGCAACGCGTGCTGAATTTTCTCCGCTCGTTCCGCCTTGGCGGCAGCCCCGCGAAAGATAAGTACGGCTTCAACACTCCCGGCGGCGGATTCGAGTGACATCGCTATGGAAGCGTTGGCATGCGGTAGCTGAAGAAACGCCTCGTTGCAGGCGTCTTCGATGGCTGCCACAAAACTGGCACGGGTGGAGTCATCCATGCCCGCCGTATCGGCGAAATGATTCACCGCTCCAGCTACGCCCGCCAGCAAACGGGGGTCGCGAGAGAGGGTAAGCTCCATTTTGCCAGTTTCAATCTTTTGCACCGCTCACCACGCTGATTTCGCAGGCCTCGCGGCAATCCGGGCAGTAGAATTGCCCGTCCATGCACAGCCGGATGGCATGTTGCCCTTTGCAGATGCAACAATAGCGGTCACACTTACATTCATGCTCAATCTGATCGCAGACCACACAAACCACTCGCACTGCGGTGCCGCCTCCTAATTCACTTTATACGACCCGTCCGTTGGCGACAAGCCGCAAGTTGATCGCGCCCCGCTGGACTTTAAACCAGTGGCGCTTTGCGTAATTGCTTGGAACTAAAAGTATCCGGCTGCCTTGACCCGCCGGGACAAGGCTGCTATAAACTTCCCTTTGCTTATCTATACGAATCTCGCCTGCAGGATCTCCTGAGGGTATTCGAAAGTGGAGGAAGAATGTCGGTAAACGGATGGGTCTGGTTCATCATGGCCGTCAGCGTCGCCTCGCTGGGCATGGCCTGGATTTTTACCCGCGAGGTGCTGGGCGCGGACACCGGCACGAAGGCGATGCAGGATATCGCATTAGCCATCAAGGAGGGCGCCGAAGCCTTCCTGAAACGGCAGTACACCACGATCTACGCGCTGAGCATCTTGCTGGCGGTTCTGATCTTCGGATTTTATTTTGCAACCAAGGGAAGCACCCTGGCCTGGAAAATGGTGATTTCATTCTTTGCCGGCGCGGTCTGTTCCGGAATCGCCGGCTTTTCGGGGATGTTCGTGTCCATTCGCGCCAACCTGCGCGCGGCGAGCGCCGCTCGCACCAGCTTGAACCGCGCCATGCAATTGGCGCTGCGCGGCGGCGCGGTTACCGGATTAAGCGTGGTTGCGCTTTCGTTGCTGGGCGTCGGACTGATCTTCCTGGCCTTCGGCGGCATGAGTAATCCGAAGGAGGTTCCCTACCAGATCGTTGGATTTGGATTCGGGGCCAGCTTCGTGGCCCTGTTTGCGCAGCTTGGCGGCGGAATATATACCAAGGCCGCTGACGTGGGCGCCGACCTGGTCGGCAAGGTCGAAGCGGGCATTCCCGAAGACGATCCCCGCAACCCCGCAGTGATTGCTGATCTGGTCGGCGACAACGTCGGCGACTGCGCGGGGCGCGGCGCAGACCTGTTTGAATCCACAGCGGCTGAAAACATTGGCGCGATGATTCTGGGTGTGGCGCTATTCGGCCATTTCGGCTTGTACGGAATCTTCTTCCCACTGGTGGCTCGGGCGTTCGGTCTGCTGGCCTCGATTGTGGGCATCTGGACCGTTCGGCTGAAAAACGAAGAGGAAGACCCCATGGCCGCGCTCAATCGCGGATACATGATTACTTCGTTGTTGGCCATCGCCGGATTTTATGCTGCCGTTTATTTTCTGCTGAACAATAACCTGTGGTTCTTCGCCGCAGGCGTCATTGGAGTGATCAACAGCTTCGTGTTTGTTTGGATTACGCAGTACTACACGGAATATCGTTACCGTCCCGTCCAGAGCATCGCGAATGCCAGCGTCACCGGCTCGGCGACAAACATCATCACCGGTCTGGCGGTCGGCATGGAATGTACGGCCATGCCGGTTATCGCTATTTCCATCGCGATCCTGGCTTCCTACTATTGCGGCATTCATGCGCTTCCAGGCGTGCGCGGCGCGGGATTGTTCGGCACCGCCATCGCCACCATGGGCATGCTTTCCACGGCCGCCTACATTCTGGCCATGGATACATTCGGCCCCATCACCGATAACGCCGGCGGAATCATTGAAATGTCCGGTGCGCCCGAAGAAGTGCGCAAGCGCACCGACCGGTTGGACTCGGTGGGCAACACCACCAAGGCTTTGACCAAGGGTTATGCCATCGGGTCGGCGGCTCTGGCCGCGTTCCTGCTTTTCTCAGCTTACCTCGACCAGATTACTGAGCTTATGCAGAAAAAAACCGGGAACATGAATTATGTATTTGAACATGTGGACCTGAGCAAACCGCTGGTCTTCATCGCCGCTCTCATTGGCGCAGCGCTCGTATTCCTTTTCAGCGCGCTGGCCATCAAAGCGGTCGGCAAGGCTGCCTACTCGGTGATCGAAGAAGTTCGCCGCCAATTCCGTGAGAACCCCGGGATCATGGCGGGGACCTCCAAACCGGATTACGGGCAGTGCGTGGACATCGTCACCAAGGGTGCGCTGAAGGCGATGGTCGCCCCCGGATTACTTGCCGTAGTCGTGCCTGTCGCGGTGGGATTCATCTTTAAATTTTTCGCCACCGCCGAAGACCCCACTATCGGCGCGGAGTCCGTCGCCGCGGTGTTGATGGTTGGGACCATCGCCGGAATTTTGATGGCCACCTTTATGAACAACGGCGGGGGCGCGTGGGATAACGCCAAAAAATTTATTGAAACGGGACAACTGGGCGGGAAGAAATCTGATGCGCACAAAGCAGCCGTGGTGGGCGATACCGTCGGGGATCCCTTCAAGGATACGGCCGGGCCGTCACTTCACGTGCTCATCAAACTGCTTTGTACGGTAACATTCGTTATGGCCCCGCTGTTCCTGTAGGTTTGGCCGAGCACCGCTCGGGCGGCCTGTGGAGTGATCCGATCCGGGCGCCAGAGGTATTTTCGTTGAACCCGAATGCCGCCAAAAAACCCGAGCCCCCGGCCAAGAAGCCGGAGTTTGAGCGCTCGCTCGCGCGCCTCGAGGAAATTGTCCGCAAGCTGGAGAACACTAACCTTTCCCTCGATGAGGCCATGAAGTTTTTTGAAGAGGGCGTGACTCTTTCCCGCGATTGCCAGAAGCAGCTCGAGCAGGCGGAAGGCCGCGTGGAGATCCTGATGAAGAAGGCCGGCGGAGAATTGGCGCCCGAGCCTTTTGAGCCCGGCACCGACGAGGAGATTTGAGTGGCTTCCGGCGCATCCGGCGCGCAGACCACTTCCCGCTTCACCATGACGGCTCCCGATTTTTTCGAAGACAACCATCGTAAGATTGAAGCTGCGCTTGAGCGGCTTCTCCCCCCTTCCGAAGCGCAGCCGCCCACCATTCATCAGGCCATGCGTTACAGCGTGTTTGCCGGTGGCAAGCGCCTCCGCCCCATGTTGTGCCTGGAAGCCTCGCGCATTTTTTCCGCGGACGTGAGCGCTGCGCTTGACGCGGGCTGCGCGCTCGAATTCATTCACACCTATTCGTTGATTCACGATGATCTGCCGGCGCTCGATAACGACGATTTGCGCCGGGGCAAGCCCACTTGCCACAAAAAGTTCAACGAAGCGACCGCCATTCTTGCGGGAGACGCATTGCTCACGCTGGCCTTCGAGACGCTTTCCAAACTCAATCTCGATCCTGCGCGCTGCGTCCATGTGATTCGGGAAGTTGCCGGCGCCGCAGGCACCCGCGACGGCATGGTCGGCGGGCAGGTCGCGGACATCGAAGCTGAACGCAAGCCCGTCACCGCTGAAATGCTTTCCTACATCCATCGCTCGAAGACTGCTGCGCTTATCCGCGGTTCGGTTGTGGCCGGAGCAATCTGCGGCGGCGCCAACCAGGAAGACGTCGAGCGGCTGCGCCGATTCGGCGACAACATCGGCTGGGCCTTCCAGGTGGTGGACGATATTCTAGATGTCGAGGAATCTTCCGCCGCTCTTGGCAAGACCGCAGGCAAGGATCAAGCGCAGCAGAAGGCCACCTATCCGGCGTTATTCGGTCTGCCGAAATCGCATGAATTCGCCAAGGAATTGGCTAATCGTGCGCTCGGCGAACTCCATCCCTACGGTGACCGCGCCGCGCGCCTTTGTGAATTGGCCGAATTCCTGGTCCTTCGCCGCGCCTGAGCCTTCGCTCGCGCATCCAGCTTCCGCCGTTTGCCCAATGACACCCAAACCTCAAAAATCCAAGGTTATCAAACAGCGACTCGACCTCATTCTGGTCGAGCGTGGCCTGGCTGAATCCCGCCAAAAAGCCCAGGCTATGCTCTTGGCGGGGGAAGTCCGCGTAAACGGTCAGCGCAACGAAAAACCAGGTGAGCGATTCCCCACCGATGCATCCATTGAAATCGCGGGCGGGCAACAGCGTTACGTCGGCCGTGGTGGATTCAAACTCGAAGGCGCACTCCATGATTTTGGTGTGGACCCCGCGGGGAAAATCTGTCTCGACGTTGGTTCATCTACCGGCGGTTTCACCGATTGCCTTCTTCAGCGCGGAGCCGCACACGTTTTTGCCGTGGACGTCACCCCGGATCAAATGGCCTGGCGCCTTCAACAGGACCCTCGCGTAAGGCGCATCCAGCGCAACGCGCGCGAGCTTGCGCCCGCGGACCTTATCTTATCCATGCCCGCAAAACTGCCCGCACCACAACTCATCACCATCGACCTCGCCTTCATATCCGTGACAAAAGTCTTGCCCGCGGTCGTAACCGCCGCCGCTCCCGCCGCGGAATTTCTAATTCTCATCAAGCCGCAATTCGAACTCGATCGCCATGACATCGGCAAAGGCGGGATCGTCCGCGACCCGCAGCTCCACGCACGCGCCATTGAGCGGATCCGCGAAGCGGCCCTCGCCGCTGGCCTGATAGTCCTTGGAGTTCAGCCCAGCCATCTGCCCGGCGCAGAAGGCAACCAAGAATTCTTCCTTCACGCCCGCCGCGCATGATCGCTCCGCACCGGCTTTAATTATTTCTGCTAGAGTACAATTCGCATGGCTATGTACCGAACTGTCGGCATTATCTCGCGCCCGCGCCAGGAGGACGTCGCCGCCGTCGTCCCAAACCTTATCGCTTGGCTCGAGTCTCGCGGCCTGTCCGTCCTCTGCGATAAGGAAACAGGAATATGTCTCCCGGCCGCCGGAAGAGAACGCTCTCGAGAAGAGCTCGCGGCAACTGCCGACCTTCTGATAGTGCTGGGTGGTGATGGCACCTTGCTCGCGGTAGCGCGTTCTCTGGGGGAACACGATGTCCCCATTCTTCCGGTCAACCTGGGTGGTCTGGGATTCCTCACCAGTGTGAAGCTCGATGAGCTTTACCCCATCCTAGAAGAGGCTCTGCAGGGCCGGAGCCGGCTAAGCGAGCGCACGCTGCTCGAGGCAGAAGTCATTCGCGACGGCGCCACGGCCGCAACTCATCGCGCCCTCAATGACGCGGTGCTGAATAAGGGCGCCCTTTCCCGCATCATTGATCTGGACCTGTTCGTGAATGGCGATTTCGTCTCCACTTTTAAGGCGGACGGCCTCATTATCTCCACACCCACGGGTTCAACCGCATACTCGCTGGCTGCGGGCGGCCCCATCGTTTATCCCAAAGTGGACGCCTTCATCGTTACGCCTATCTGCCCGCACACTCTGACGAATCGCCCCCTGGTCATCCCGGATTCTTCCCGCATTGAGATCACCTTCCGCTCCGCCGACGAGCCTGTCTATCTCACGATTGATGGTCAGATTGGCGTCAAGCTCCAGCGCGCCGACCATATTTCCGTCTCCAAGGCCCCGCATTCTTTGCATCTGGTGCGTCCCGCGCGCCACACCTATTTCGAGGTGCTCCGGAACAAGCTCAAGTGGGGCGAGCGCTAGCCCCTCTCTTTCCCCAATTTCCGCGCAACCTCTATGCCCCGAGCCTGCCCTGAGCGGAGCCGAATGGGTGCCTCCGCGGTAAGGACTTTGCGTTTTTCTTTGCCTTTGCCCATGCCTTCGCCTTTCGATTCTTCTCTTCCCCCAATAATTCCCATTTTTCTTGCTAACCTTTTGTGGTATGTAGGCGTCCTACTTACATCTAAGGAGCTAATCTACATACCACCCATGACGCCCTCACGAGAGCCATACCGAAATCGCATAGAAATCCTTCAGGGCACCCTGGATATGCTCATCCTCCAGATTCTCCAATGGGGCCCCAGCCATGGCTACGCCTTGAGCAAGGCCATCCGTACCAATTCGGGCGAAAGATTCAAGGCGGATACCGGCTCACTTTACCCTGCCCTGCACCGCCTGGAGCGCAAAGGCTGGATTGCCGCCGAATGGAAGGACTCCGAACTCGGCCCGCGCCTGCGCGTTTATCGCCTTACTAAATCCGGTCGCAAGCAGCTGGTCTCCGAGCGCTCGCGCTGGGCGCAATTCACCACCGCCATCGCTGGAATCATGAATCCTGCAAAGCGAGGGAACGAATCATGAGATTCCGGTTCTGGGGACGAACGAGGCGGGACAATGAACTCCAGGAGGAGATCCAGGGCCACCTCACGCTCGCCGAGCGCGAACAAATGCAATCAGGGCAATCGCGCAAGCAGGCCCATCTCGCCGCACGGCGCGAACTTGGCAACGTATCTATGGTCCGTGAAGTCACTCGCGATATGTGGGGCTGGCGCTGGATTGAAAACTTCCTCCAGGACGTCCGCTACGGCCTGCGAATGCTCCGCAAGAATCTCGGATTTACCGCTGTCGCCGTGCTCACACTGGCCCTCGGCATCGGCGCCAACACGGCCATCTTCAGTTTGGTCGATACCGTGATGCTGAAAATGCTGCCGGTGCAAAAGCCTGAAGAGCTGATGGTGCTCGCCATCACCGATCCCAAAGCGACCGGCGAACCTAATGCGGAGTTAACCAATCCCATCTGGGAACAAATTCGTGATCAGCAGGACGTTTTCTCCGGGGTCTTCGCGTGGTCGCAGGCCCGATTTGATCTGGCGCAAGGCGGGGAATCGCATCTCGTGAAAGGATTAGAAGTCAGCGGAGATTATTTCAACACGCTCGGCGTACATCCTGCCGCGGGGCGTCTGTTCGTCAGCAGTGACGACAAGCGAGGGTGCTCCGGATCTGCGGTTCTTGGCTTTGGTTTCTGGCAGGAGCATTACGGCGGCGCGCAAAACGCCGTCGGCAGCGTGCTCAGTTTGTCCGGCCATCCATTTGAAGTGATTGGCGTTGCCGCTCCGGGATTCTACGGCGTCGACGTCGGAACAAGATTCGATGTGGCCATTCCGATTTGCGCGGAAGCGATCATCCGCGGCAGCAGTTCAGCTCTGTATGTTCGGGCAGCGTGGTGGATTAGCGTGATGGGCCGTCTTAAACCTGGAGTCAGTCCGGAACAGGTTTCCGCGCGCCTTCAGGTGATCTCGCCGCAGATTTTTGCCGCCACAGTTCCCCAAAATTGGAGGATCGAATCACAAAAGAACTTTTTAAACGGCATCCTCGTGGCGTCTTCAGCAGGCAAGGGTCTATCCGATGTTCGCCGGGCCTACGATCAGCCGCTCCGAATGTTGATGGCCGTTGTCGGACTCGTGCTTCTGATTGCTTGCGCGAATATCGCCAGCTTGATGCTCGCGCGCGCCGCTACGCGCCAAAAGGAAATCTCAGTTCGCCTGGCCATCGGAGCCTCGCGCGCCCGTTTAGTTCGCCAGTTGCTCACCGAATGTGTACTTCTTTCATCGGCCGGAGCAGCGCTGGGCATTCTCTTCGCGCGTTGGGGATCAACAATTCTAGTCCGATTTATTTCCTCAACGCGAAATCCGGTCTTCCTGCAATTCTCGGTGGATGGCCGCATCCTCGGATTCACTGCAGCAATCGCAGTCCTGACCGGCATTTTATTTGGAATATTGCCCGCGCTTCGGTCCACTAAAGTTTCCCTTTCATCCGCGATGAAAGGTGGTCAGCAGGATGAAGCGCCCGGACGGGCTCATTTTCGTCCGGGCCGCTGGATTGTGGCCGGGCAGGTGGCGTTGTCGCTCGTCTTGGTGATTGTTGCCGGACTTTTCCTGCGTAGCTTTAACAATTTGTTGACGCTCGACACGGGGTTCGACCGCAGCAACGTGATGATGATTGCCGCGGACGCGCACAATACTGTTCTTTCTCCGGAAGCGCGCGAAACGCTGTGGAATCAGGCCATTCAGCGTTTACAAAATCTTCCCGGGGCAACTTCGGCGAGTGAATCGGTTATCACTCCGATTAGCGGCTTCGGCTGGAACAGTTATTTCCATCGGCAAACCGGGGTCAGTCCTTCCGGCAGAAATGCTCTGGCAAATATCAATGCGGTTTCGTCCGGGTACTTCGCGACCTTACGTTCGCCGGTTCTTGCAGGACGAACTTTCAACGTTGGCGATGCCCCCGGCGCGCCGCTTGTCGGCGTCATAAATGAAACTATGGCTCATCGTTTCTTTGGCAAGGCGGATCCAATCGGACAGTATGTTTATATTGAGGAGATATCCGGCAAAGCCGGACCACTGATTCAAATTATCGGAATCGTGAAGGACGCAAAATATCGGACTCTCCGCGAAACGACGCCGGCCACGATCTTCCTCCCTGTTGCGCAGTTGGCCGCCCAAGGTGCTCAGAGCATGTCGGAGCAGCCTTCGTTCGAGATACGCACGGCCGCACCGCCTGCAACGATTGTAAAATCCGCCACGGAAGTTTTCGCGTCGCTGAACGGATCGATCTCGCTCGGCTTTCGGACATTGGAAGAACAGGTGAATGATTCCCTTCGGCAGGACCAACTGCTGGCCTCTCTTTCCAGCTTCTTTGGCGGACTCGCGCTCATGCTGGCAGTGATCGGTTTATATGGCGTGCTGGCGTATATGGTCACGCAGCGCCGCAAAGAAATTGGCATCCGCATTGCGCTCGGGGCGGAAAAGGGATCGATCCTGCGCCTCATCATGAGCGAAGTCTCTATTCTGTTGGCTGCGGGCGTGGCAGCCGGAGTCGGAATCGCCCTGTGGGCTACTCACTACTTGCAGAAAATGCTGTTTAACCTCGACGCACGCGATGCGAAGACCATTCTCATGGCCGTCGCCGTACTAACTTCTGTCGCCCTGTTGGCAGGCTATCTGCCGGCTCGCCGCGCCGCGCGCATGGACCCCAACGCAATTCTTCGGGATGAATAGGGGAGGCGAACATGCGATTGATGTTCTGGAAGCACAAGCACCGCGACCAGCAGCTTGACGAGGAAATTCAATCTCATCTCACTCTTGTCGCCCGAGAGGAAATGGAATCCGGCCGGTCTCCCAGGGAGGCCCAATTGGCCGCGCGTCGAGAATTCGGCAACGAAACCATCGTCCGCGAAGTCACTCGAGATATGTGGGGCTGGCGGTGGATTGAGAACTTCCTCCAGGACGTCCGCTACGGTCTGCGCATGCTCCGCAAGAATCCCGGATTTACCGCTGTCGCCGTCCTCACACTGGCCCTGGGCATCAGCGCCAACACGGCCATCTTCAGTTTGGTCGATACCGTCATGCTGAAAGTGTTGCCGGTCCAAAATCCCGAAGAGTTGGTCCAACTCGCCACCATTCAACCGCAATCGGACGGCGAGCCCAATCCCTACTACACCAATCCTCTTTGGGAGCAAATCCGCGATAGCCAGGACATATTCTCCAGCGATTTTGCCTGGTCAGATTGGACACTGAACCTGGCGCAAGGTGGCGCGGCCCAAAACGTCAATGCGAGCTATGTAAGCGGAAACTACTTCAACTCTTTGGGCGTGAATCCGGCAGCCGGGCGATTGCTCACGGCCAGTGACGACTACAGGGGCTGCCCCGGCACGGCGGTTTTGAGCTACGGCTTCTGGCAAGAACACTACGGCGGAGGGCCAAACGCCGTTGGCAGCATGCTTTCCTTAAATGCTCATCCCTTCCAGGTGGTTGGCGTAACCTCACCAGGGTTTTTTGGAGTGGATGTCGGCCATAAGTTCGACGTGGCGATACCCATTTGCTCGGAAGCCATCATCCATGGAAAGAACACGATGTTGGCCATGCGTTCTTCCTGGTGGATTGAGATTATGGGCCGGCCCAAAGCAGGAATCAGCCGGGAACAATTGAACGCCCGGCTCCGGGTACTCTCGCCCGGAATCTTCGCCGCGACCGTTCCGCCTAATTGGAAACCGGACATGCAGCAGAAATACCTGAAGAGAATTCTCAATGCCTCTCCCTCCGCGACCGGAATTTCGAACCTGCGCCGCACTTACACTCAGCCGCTCCGGATGCTGATGGTTGTCGTCGGCCTCGTCCTTTTGATCGCCTGTGCCAACATCGCCAGCCTGATGCTGGCCCGTTCGGCGGCGCGGCGCAAGGAAATCGCAGTCCGCCTTGCCATGGGCGCCTCGCGATTCCGCCTAATTCGCCAGCTTCTTACGGAATGTATTCTTCTCTCCTGCGCGGGCGCAGTGCTCGGCGTGCTATTTGCCCGCTGGGGGTGCGCGGTTCTAGTACGCCTGATTTCGACAACCCGCAATCCCATTTTCCTGCAATTGACACTGGACAGCCGGGTCCTCGCCTTCACCGCAGGAGTCGCCATTCTAACTGGATTACTTTTCGGCATCCTCCCTGCTTTCCGATCCACTCATGTATCCCTGGCCTCGGCCATGAAAGGCAGTCAGGCGGAAGAATCGGAGTCGCATTCCCACTCGCGCCCGGGCCGTTGGATCGTGGCCTCGCAAGTTGCGCTCTCCTTGGTGCTCATGATCGTTGCAGGGCTGTTCCTGCGCAGCTTCACGAACCTTCTCACTCTGGATGCCGGGTTTGACCGCAGCAATGTCCTCCTCGTGAATTCAAATTTTCACAACGCAAATATTCCGCCGGTCCAGTTCGATGCAATGGAGCGGCAAATCCTGGACCGGCTCAAGGCTCTCCCGGGCGTCATTTCCGTCAGCCAATCTGTGCTTACGCCCTTGAGCAGGAATCAATGGGATAACTATCTCTTCGTTGATGGCGGTGGTGGCCCCACAGGCGATGATGCGGATGCCTATTTGAACTACGTTTCTCCCGGCTATTTCACCACCCTCCGTTCACCCATCCTGGCCGGCCGCGATTTCAACGCCGGCGATACGGCCGGTGCGCCATTCGTCGGCATCGTGAATGAAACCTTGGCACGAAAGTTTTTTCCTCATACGGATCCCATCGGGAGATACGTTCATCTGGAACCTGAGCAGGGGAAACCACCCGACCCCATACGGATTGTCGGCATCCTGAAAGACGCCAAATACAATTCGCTTCGAGACGAAACCCCTCCCACTGCTTACTTTCCGTTTGCCCAGCTGAATGCTTTAACTTATGGGGTTATTGACAACCCTGTATTCGAAGTCCGCACCACGTCGCCGCCGGCCACGCTCGCCCACGCAGCCGAGCAAGCCATCACTGGCCTGAACAAGGCAATCGATCTGAATTTCGGCACCCTCCAGCAGCAAGTGGATGACTCGCTTCGCCAGGAGCAATTGCTGGCCACCCTTTCCGGGTTTTTCGGCGGCCTGGCGCTGTTTCTGGCCATGATTGGTTTGTACGGCGTGCTGGCTTACATGGTCACCCAGCGGCGGAAGGAAATTGGGATTCGAATGGCGCTCGGCGCGGGCTCCAGCGCCATCCTGCGCCTTATCCTGCGCGACGTCGCAATCCTGCTGGCGGCGGGTATCGCCGCCGGCCTTGGACTTTCGTTGTGGGCTACGCGGCTGGTTCAGACCATGCTGTTCGAACTCAGCGCGCGTGATACAGGCACAATTACACTGGCTATCGCATTGCTTGCGGTCGTCGCGCTGGTTGCCGGATATCTTCCGGCGCGCCGCGCCTCCCGCATGGACCCCAACGCCATCCTCCACGACGAATAGCTTCTTGTACCCCGCCCTGCTTCGTGGGGAGATGGAGATGGCCCTTGGGGCCTTTTCCTACTCCCCACGCATTATGTCCCCTACGCTTTCCCTCTTCCGGATCACGCGTACGCGCTTCCCATCCACCAACACTTCCACCGGCCGGGGACGCGAATTGTAATTCGAGGTCATCGTGCTGCCGTACGCCCCCGCGCCCCACAGGGCCAGGACGTCACCGGGGACAACCTCTCCCAACGGCCACGAGTCCAGAAACACGTCCCCGGTCTCGCAGACCGGCCCAACAATTGCCACGTTTCGCATTTTCTTTCCGTGATGGTCTTCGGCGACAGCCGTGATCGGATGGATGGCTCCGTAGAGCGCAGGCCGTATGAAATCATTCATCGCCGCATCTGTGACCACGAAGATCTTCCCGCCCGTTTTTTTCTTGTAAAGCACACACATTAGCAGGACACCTGCTTGCGCAACGATCGATCGCCCCGGCTCAATTAGCAAATGACAACCCAGTCCGCGCGTCTGGCTCGCGAGTGTCCGTGCATACGCGGCGAAAATCGGCGGCCTCTCTGTTGTGTAGCGCACCCCCAGCCCCCCACCCATGTCCAGATAGCGCAGCCGCACGCCGTGCGCGTCAAGATCACGCACGTACGACGCAAGTTTATCGAGCGCCTGCCGGTAAGGCGTGAGGCTCAGCACCTGCGACCCAACATGCGAGCCAATCCCCTGCCAGTCAATCCATTTCGATTTCCGGTGAGTCAGATATAGTTTCCGCGCTTGCTCCCAGTCCACCCCAAACTTATGGTGCTTGCGCCCGGTTGCGATGTGCGGGTGAGCTCCCGCGGCAACATCCGGATTCACGCGAATGGAGGCAGCGGCGCGCCGCCCGATTCGTGAGGCTTCGCTCAACAATATTTCCAGTTCTGCCGGGGATTCCACGTTGAATAGCAGAATGCCCGCGCGCAATCCCTCTACAATCTCTTCGCGGCTTTTCCCTACGCCTGAGAAAACCACTCGCTTTGGATCCACTCCCACCCGCCGCAATCTTTCCAGCTCGCCGCCAGAAACAATATCGAAGCTGCTGCCCATTCGCGCCAATATGCGCAGAATCGTCAGATTTGAATTCGCCTTCACTGCATAGCAAATCGTGTGTGGAGTTGATCCCAGCGCATTGGTCAGAGCGCGATCCAGCCCGAGATAAGCACCTTCCAACGCTGCACGGCTGTACACATAGGCCGGCGTCCCCACTTTTTCCGCGATTTTCTCAAGCGATACGCCCTCGCAGAACACAATTCCACGCCTGCGTTTGAAAAATGGAGTGAAAGTGACGGGGTCCAGCGCGCGTCTCATGACGCTGTGGATTTTACTTCACTTTGCGGATTCTCTTTGACCTTGAGGACCACAAGTGTGCGGTCGTCGGCGAGCGGTGCATTCGCCGTGAACTCATCCACCTCTGCCAAAAGCCTGTCCGCCAACTGATCTGCGGTAAGCTCATGATTTGCGGCAATCGCGGCGCACAGCCGTTCGCTCCCAAAGAAATTACCGTCATGACTGGCGCTCTCGCTAAATCCGTCGGAGTAGAAGGTCAGAATGTCTCCGGCCACCAGCGTATAGCCCACTTCGTCGTAGGCCACGTCGTCATACATTCCCAGTGGAAATCCAACCAAGTTAAGTCTTTCGCAACGGCCATCTTTCCATAGCAACGGCTGAGTCTGTCCTGCATTGGCCACACGCAGTTTCTGGCGGCCCTTTTGCCACGTCGCGAAGCACATGGTCATGTAGCGGCCTTCGATTTGCCGTTCACAAAGCAAGTGGTTCAATTGTTTGAGCAACTCCGCGGGCTGGAGTTTTAGCGCAGCGATGCTGCGCAATATTCCCGTGGCCACAGCGCCGTAGAGGGCCGCAGCCGACCCCTTGCCACTGACATCGCCCAGGACGATTCCCAGTTGCTGTGGTCCATAACGCAGGAAATCGTAAAGGTCCCCGCACACCTCGCGAGCCGAGCGGATTCGCGCGGCAATATCCAGCCCGAAGTCTTCCACCGGCACGGGACGCAGCAGCGCGCCCTGCATCCGTTGAGCCGCATGAAGCTCGCGTTCCATGCGCGCCTCGTCGCGAGCCACACGCTCGTAAAGCCGGGCATTTTCCAACGATACCGCCAATTGAGAAGCCAGGATCGAGAGCACCTGCACATGCTCTTCGTTGAAATAATCAAGCTCCGGACTCTCCAGATCCAGCACTCCCACCACACGGTTCTTGTGGATCAGCGGCAGCGCCAGTTCCGATCGAGTCTCCGGATTGATCATCAAATAGCGCGGGTCCGCCGTCGTATCGGGCACGCGCACCGGCTGACGAAGTGCCGCCGCGGCACCCACAATTCCCTCGGTCGCCGTTACGCGCATTTTTCCCACCACCGTTTGCCCATACTTCACGTCCAGCCGGTGACGGAACATCTTCGTCTGTTCGTCATAAATCAAGATGCTCAAGATCTGATAATCAATCACGCGCTTGATCAGCTCCGCGGCCCGCGTCAGCAACTTTTCCAAATCGAGGATTGAGCTCGTCTCCCGGGCAATTTCATTCAG
>Ga0209167_10000556_pt1 | contig 26014 bp, 26 predicted proteins | sample Coa_R1_9_FD_187154 | JGI IMG/M metagenome (GOLD analysis project Ga0209167, IMG submission 187154) | Surface soil microbial communities from Centralia Pennsylvania, which are recovering from an underground coalmine fire - Coalmine... | ecosystem: Environmental > Terrestrial > Soil >...
GATCCCAGACTCTGACTGGTTGATCATGAAGGTAGACATCTCATTGAAGAACTTCCGAAGGACTTCTTCCGCTTTGCTTGGCAGCGAAGCTTCCCCCAACGCATTTTCCATCAGCCGCATCCAGCGGTCGCGCACAGTCTGATTGATAGCAAACGGCGAGTGCCGCGCCCGGAGGCGGGGATGGCCTCTTTGTTCGATGTAAGTCTGGGGACCCCCGAACCTACCGATTAGGAAATCTCGGAGGCGTTGCTCGGCCCCTGGAAGATCACTCGCCGGGTACATGGGCCCCAGAAGATCGTCTTGCGGGACTTGTCGATAAAAGGCGGCGACTAACCTTGCGAAACCCTCCGCGCCAATCATGGAATAAATTTCGAGTTCCGGCATTCCCATTAGCTCTCCTCATCGAAAACTTCGGCGATCAGTTCTTGGCGAAAAACTGTTCGCCGTACGTGACCACGCAAACGGTGTTTATGACGTCTTCGAGGGCAGCAGCCTCAGTAGCAGATTCCCGATGGCCGCAGGTTGATGCTCTCCTGCAGCTCCTACCAGCGTGTACGATCGTTCAAAACCGTTGGGACCTTCGACCTTCATCTCCCAATCTTCCTTCGCACGAGATCCAACAATCGACACACGCCACTCGCCAGGCCGGTCGCTGAGAACGTGTTCAACGATCACCTGCACTTCCCTCCTGATCGTGGCATTTCCGGTGTTATGCAGCTCAACCAACACAGACATTTCCTTTCCATTCTACAAAGACATTTCTGTGGACGCGGCGCAACTCGTCTTTTCTAGGGTTGCCGTTCATCGCGCATTGCAACTCCTGAGCGAAGAAACGCCGGCAAGATGTTCATGAAAGGTCTGGGGGGTTCGCAGTATAATGGCGGTAATCGTGAGCCGCTCTTCGTCCCGGAGGTTCTGCCATGCGGATTCTCGTTCCCTGGAAGCCAGTCGTTCTCGTGTGGGGATTGCTGAGCGGGATGATATTTGTTGGTTTCGTTGCATCTTCGGTGCTCCAAGGAAAGGACCCCTTCGCGCCAGGTGCGACCATCACGCAGCCCGCGGCCGTGAAAACGGGTACCGCGCAATCGGGGAAACAACCTAAGCACTCCAACAAAGCGGCTCGGACTCCCAGTCAGTGAGACCTCGTAATTGTTCCTGCTGATTTGTGTCCTTCGTCTTTTCGATCACGTCGCCGCGCGGTTTACCTTGCCCAACATCTTCTCCAGCTTCTGCTTCAGAATGACTTCTGCGGGAGAACGTCCTTGACGTCCGAGCCATGAGAGGAAGTCCTTCATTTTTACTTCGTGCTTTACTGGCGGCTGCTGGACAACGACACTCACGGTTGTGAACCCCTGGCCGATCTCTCCTACCCAGTTGTCCTGCTGCAAGGCTGCAAGAGCGGTAGCGATCGCTTCATAGAGCGTCTCCGCGGTGACCTCTATCGAGTGCTCAACGTCTCGCAGATCCTTTACAGCGACTGTGCACGTTCTGAGAACCACACATGCAGCGTAGCATATTCGCCTTTTGTTCGCTACGACGAAGGGAATTCGCTGGATTGGGATGCGGCGCTCGCGCCCGCTTCAAGGGAGCAGCGCCTGATAGCGGCTCAGATCGGAAATCCGGACCGAAATCGTGCAACCTTTGTCGTGGACGAGCTCCTTGACTTGGCCGCACGTCGTCGAGGATGCCCAGGGCGATACGATTATTTCGGTTATCAGCGTCCCCAAGTCCACCCTTCGCCTGTGTCCCCTCAGGACGCTCGGCGGTGGAGGTGTAAGGGGAAACGGATGGATTCGATTGTCAGCATCGATGTGACGATTGCCGCCTGCGTGAGGGTCCATGATCCACAAGAAAGCGCGCACCTCCTGCTCCGCCGCGTACTGGATTCTCTTGGTTGTGATGAGCCGAAAAATGTTATAGCGTTGGCCTATCAAGTGTTTAGCCCCGTATCGGACCAGTCCGAGATACGCGCGGTCGCTCATGGTGCTGAGGGCTGACTTCAGCAGCCCATACCGCGAACAGATCGCCACTCCGTCATCGCCGTAGGCTTTCCACATCTTGCACGTTTCCTCCCGAAAGAGATGCCAGCAATTGATGTAGAAGCCTTCGCGGAACTGTGCGTCCGACCCAATCGTATTGAGCAATTGCCGCCTCTCATTGATGTCGAAGGGGTTCAGGCCCAGAGTCGCAAGATATTCTTCGGGCGGGAGTCCTTCGCGCTCATCATTGGCGAATAAATCCGCTCGGCAGAAATAAAGTTCCGCCGTCGTTATCAGATCGCTGAACTTCTGCATGTTCATGAAGCGCCAGATCGCCACATTGTGGTCTTGTGGCTCAAGCTGGTCGGGATAGGTTTCGAGACCCATGGAATATGCCTAAGGCTTCGGCGGGTCCGGTGGTGACGCCGTCGCCGCTTTTATTTTTGCCTGCTGTTCCGCCCAGTAGCTCGCAGGCTTGTGCAGGCTGATGACTCCAGCTAACACGTCCTGCTTAGACTTTCCGCCCTTGAACATCTCGTGCATGTAATTCAGATACGTGCAGTACTTCCCGACATGTTCAATGTACTTGTCAGGAGACGGCAACGCCTCCGGGTGATGGGCAAGGCCAATGCACGTCATAATGGCGGAGAAGGAACCGTGTGCGCCCGCGTGAAGTGCGTCGACAGGCTTGAAGCTGCCCACGGTCAATCCGGGCTGGACAGCATCAAGCAGACCCCGGCCTTCAAACACAAGTGTGTTCACGGGCTTGTAGTAGCCCATCATCCCATTCGGGGTGTCTCCGGAGACGATGTGAGGCAGCTCTTCCTTCGTGGCGATGAAAAGAGTGTAGAGCGTGCGAACGTAAATCTCCTCCGGCTGGCGAAGCCGCGAAAGCCAAGCGAAAATCTTCTTCTCTTGTAAGTCTCTGCAAATCGACTGGCCGAGTTCTGCCATCGCTGTTCGCGTCCATAGCGTCAGCTTTTCAGGTGAGCCGAACTCCGCCAACATCCCCTGAATCAATGGGTCTGTGTCGTGTGCCTTGTCTGTTCTGCAACCCAGCACTGGACAATGCGGATTCGGTTTCTTCATCGTAACCCTCATTGAATCGCGAAGCCGCGACTCGGGAGTGCTAAACTTCCGTTTCTGCAAGAGTAAACGAAATGGTGGTGCGCCGCGAAGCTCACGGGGTTGTCTCGTGGCACGCCCAGGTAGTTCGGGTTCAACGGGAGGCCGCGATGTCGAAAGCACGTGTTGGCGTACTGAATCGACATTTCGTAATGGACCGGTGGCTCGACATCCTGAAAAACGAACCTCCGCGAATGGTGGAAGCCCCGGTGCTCCACCACTACACCGATTCGTTCGGAGTCCAAGGGATAATTTCTTCGAATTCTCTGTGGGCGACAGCAACGCAATTCTCGAACGACCTCTCTGAAATCGAGTATGCAGTTTCAGTCGCCGCTGAAATCATCGGTGAGATGTGGAGAGATAAGAAGAACCTGAGTCCTTGGGAAGAGATCCTTGTTGCCCACTTGTTGCAGCTATTGGATACTCCGCTACACAGTTTCGGTCAGCCATTCATCGTTTCATTTTGTGAAGAGGGAGACTTGTTAAGCCAGTGGCGGGCCTATGGAGCCGCGAGTGGGTTCTCCTTGGCTTTCCGTCCTCTATATCAGCGCGACGCAGTCAGGCTAGTCTGTAAGGGCGGCTTTCGAACGATGGTTAAGAAGGTCGTCTACGACCCGAGCAAACAGCGGGCGCGGCTACGTTTTCTTTTTGAGCATCTGACCAAGTTGGTGAACGGGTTTTCATTTGCGCCAACCTCACCGCGAGGCGCGTCGGCCCATGTCGAGCTATCGTTAGTCCTCATTCTGGAGATGACTGACTGGGCTTGCGCCGTGAAGCACAGTGCGTTTTCAGAAGAAAAGGAATGGAGGGTTATTACCTATCCTAAGGCCGCAACCCTGGTTGGGTCCCAGACGGAGAACTACGAAGGAGTATCCGTTCGACCCACATCGAAGCTTCTGCTTCCATACATGATTCTGGAACCATCGTCGCGGAAACGCCTGCCACTGACCGAAGTCCGATGCGGCCCAAGCCAATTTCAAGCACAATCGGCTAGGGCAATGAAAATCCTGTTGCGTAAACACGGATATGAGGATCTTCCGGTTACGCTTTCAGGAGTTCCTCTGCGAATCTGAAGATCGGCCGAACATGATCTTAGCGTGACTCCGTGCGTTGCATAGCATCTTGGAGAATTTATCAACCCACAACCCGCCCGCAGTGCGTTACAGGGCTTTCGCAACCTCGACCGCGGTTTCGAGCTGCGAATCTCTCCCTTCTTTCAAACCATCTCGCGAGAGTTCAATTGCAAACTTCGGCACGATGCCATTGTTCTCCAGCATCCGCCCTTGCCAGGTCAGGTAGCCGGCAACTGGTAGCCCAAGAATGTATCCGTGACCAACCTTGTATGCGCTGCCGCTCAGGAGACGTCCGGGAGTCTTCGTTCCCACAATGCTGGCCAGATTGTTTTCCTCCGCGAATGCTGACACCATCTCTCCGGCGCTCGCGGTGTGCTCGTTCACCAGCAGCACAACTCGACCGTGGAATCTTCGCTGACCGAGTCCTTCGGTGACCACGAGGATAGACTTTTCAACGAAAGCATATCGGGCCGCCAACCATATGAGAGTTGCTTTGTGGGACGGAATCCGTCCGAACCGGGTCAGTTCCTCACGACGATAACCGCGCTCGCGCCGTTTCCGCGTGAGACTGTAGCCAACCTCAAGTTTTCCAGGTGTCAAATAGCTCATCAGGCGTAGCCCGCCGATTCCTCCGCCAGTATTGCCGCGCAGATCGACGATGAGCCGACTGCATCCGTCGAGTGCGGCTATGCCGCAGTCGATGTCCTTCGCAACATCGATTCCGATGGCGCCCGGAAACATTGCGACTCTCAGCAGTCCAAGTTCATCGCTGAGCCTTTCGGTGGTGACGGCCTGCGGCGCGGTAACCGGATGCTTCTGGGACTTGGGTATCGGCAATTGAACATTGATCTTCTGCACTTCGCCATGGAGTTTTTCAATGAGAAGATTCGCTGATTCACCAACGGAGAATGTCAGGTCGGTTGGCGGAATGACTTCCCGTCCGCCGCATTCAAGCAAGAGATCGCCAGGCCGTATGCCGGCCGCAAAGGCTGGGCCGCCTCGATGCACGTCTTGAAACATCCATCGCTCACTTCCGTATACGCCGATGCGCTGCAGAGTCGCGTTGATCGCGTTGCGGGCGGGAATATTCCGCATCCCGGCATGGCGAAAGCCGGTGTGACTGGTCTTGAGCTCCGCGACCAACTTGTGGACCTCTTTCTCGAAGGCCTCCGGGTCGGTGCATGCTAGGATCTGGTCCCGGCGATCCCGAACTAAAGCCTTCCAATCCACGCCGTTCATACCGGGGTCGAAGTGTTTGGTCTCTACAAGGCGGCAGACTTTATCGAAAATCCTTGCGCGTTCGTCGAGAGTCAAATTCATTGTTGTTTGATTCCAATCGAGGTCGAAGTCTCTCCGACAGTGATGAACGCGGCCCAATAGAACGGGCTCAACTGATCTCCATATTTCGCCAGCAAATCGAGCTTGGCGTTCCTCAGAGCCGAACTAGTGTTTTCCCCCTTGGCCAATCGCTGATAGAAGTGCTCCATCAGTGCGCTCGCGGACGTGTCATCAGCACTCCAAAGGCTGGCAACGACTGATTTTGAACCGGCTACGAGGAATGCTTCTACCAAATTGCTGACGCCTTCCTGCCCCTGCAATTTTCCCACTCCGGTATCGCATGCCGACAGTGTCGTTAGTTCAGCATTTAGGCGTAGGCGAATGATCTCCCGCACCTGGAGCAACCCGTCGTCGCCAGATTTCGGATCAGTCCCCAGAACAAGTGCTGATCGTTCCGGATACTGCGTGTCGGCGAAGCCGTGAACCGCCAAATGCAATACACGAAACTGATCAAGCGGTTCTTTCTTGAAGGCCGTCTCGGTCGCATCCTTACCGAGGAGCATGACCGCATTCGGTCCTACAATTTTACCGATTTGCTCAACCTCTTCACGCGTTTGCGGAAGATCACTGAGGGCAACGCCTGACAAGTCTGCAATGCCGCGTTCGATCCGTCCGCGCACAGAGGTTGGAGTCGGCAAACTTCTGCCTGCGCCGCCCTGGTTCTCATAGGCGACATCTCCCACGGCCAAGAGCGGTTTCGGCGCGGCTTCGTGCCTTTGGCCGCGGCGAAGCGTATCCAAAATCGTGCCGGAGGGCACGTAGCTAATAGTGTGCGTTTTCAGAAGGTATTGGCCACGGCTATCTTGAAGAGCCTCAAATGGCAACAAGTGCAATATGCCGTCTGGTGCGACCAGAATCCGGTCAGCGTTGGAAATCTCGGGAATCGGTTTTAACAGCCGTTCGTAGAGTTGTTTCGATACCTCTACTCCCGATGCCTTCCCACGGATTTCATCGACATACTGCTGCGCCAATTTCTCGATCTCCTTGCGCCCGGTCGGAAGCAGTCTCACGAAAGCGCCTTGGCGTGATATCGAAACGCAATAAGAGTCGGGGTCATCAAGAACGTACTCCAAGAGCACTTCATCCTGCTTCAGGTCATCCTGCACGATTTTCAGATGTGCAGGCTGTGTCGGCAATCGCGTATTCGCTTCATCTCCCTTTGTCCACGCTAGGCCGAGACGCCGCTCGTACTCGACCAGTTTGTCCAAGAGTTGCTCGCGTTCGATGGCGCTGCCGCTCTTCATCAATCGAGTTTGGAGTCCAGCCACATCGGCTTCCAAGGACGAGGTCTGTTCCGATTCCGAGGTTGGGAATCCCTTTCGATCTTCGAGGGCCCAAGCGAGGGTTCGTCCTCGGACGCGCTCCAAAACGCGGAACGCTTCGGGCACATCTCCACTGCGAGCTACGAGGCCGAAGTGCTGCAAGTAGGTCTGGCTCTGGGCCGCGACAACCGAACTATTCCAATAAGGTTCATCCACGGTGATCAACATACCTTCGATCACATCTTCTGCTTGATCGTAGAGGGCGTTTGCCTCGGCAACGCGACCGCGGCGCGCTTTCAAATCTGCAAGGACGGTCAAATTGCGAGGCAGGTAATAGCGATCCCCGACACGCTGACTGGCGGCCAAACCCTGCGTTGCGCGCCCTTCGGCCGTCGCCAGATCCCCGTTGTCGCGATACAACTTCGCCAGTTCGAACATGGCGTCGGCTTCCATTCGATAGAACTGAACCTTGGTCGAGAACTGTCCAGCATCTTCGAGATAGGCGATCGCTTGTTGTCTGTTTCCGGTTTGTGCCGCTAAGGTTCCGAGAAGGATTAACAGGTCGGCCTCGTGGCCCCGTTTCTGCTGAGAGCGGGCCTTCGCGAGGGCATCTTCAAGAATTTTCTTGGCGTCATTGGTCTTGCCAATCGCAACGAGCGCTTGCGCTTTACCCTCGTATGCCATGAATGGCTGCCCACAATCCTTCTCGGCGTCTGCCAACTTAATTGCTCGATCAAAGAAGCGAATCGCCTCGGCGTGGCGATTCACCTCTTCGAAGCCTCGGCCCAACAGCTCCAAGAACCTGACCTGTCCACCAATATCGCCCGATGCCATCGTCGAAAGCAAAGCTCCGCCGAGAAGCCTCGCCGCTCTTCCTGGATTTCCCTCAAGGAAAGCAACAAGCCCTAATTCACCCGCTGCCCTAGTGGCCCACTGCTTCTCACCCAATTCGTTCGCGAGTTCTTGTGCCTCTAGCCAGTCGCGTTTTGTCGCTCGAAAATCGATCTCGATATCGGTGTAGCCCTTGGCAATCAGGCACCAAAGCCGTAGTTTCTTGTCAGCCTGCACGATTGGATTTTGAAGCTGTTCGTTCAAGAAATGCGAGAGGTCAACAAATGACATGGTTTCGGCTTCCGATCTGAGGCGACCGACCTTGGCGTGAAGCTCGTTCTTGGCATCGTGCCGCTCTGAAAACAGCTGTTCAGCCTTTGTATACAGCGGCCGTGCGACCGGCCCATTATTTAACCAATAAAAGTGATCGGCGACGGCGAGCAACGCCTGCGGATCGGTTGAACGCTCTAGATCCAAGGAATCCATGGAGGAAGCTGTGAGATCGACGCTAGTGGTTCGGTGATGCCGAGTGTAGGCGCAGTAGGAGCAGATGATCAGGAAGGCCACAGCTGGAGCGACTGTAAAGTCCGCCCACCTTGGGACACGTCTGCCCACAGAGAGAACCACTCAAATAGGAATCTACGAAGTTTGTAGCGACGATGCGGCGCTGACGATGGCTATGCTGGTTGGAACCCCGAACCTTTCCAATAGTTTCCCAGTTCCTGGCAAGAAATGAAAGGTCATTGTTCAGGCACCGCGCGGTCTGGCGCGATAACTTCCGGCCTCTCTGCTTCAATCTTCGAGCGTCGGCAAGGTCTTCGGCACTTCACTGGCCTTGGGCCGACTCAGGACCGGGTCGTCCTTGCGAATCTTTCCATCCCGGAAAACCAACACGCGCTTAGCGAATTGTGCGATGTCGTGCTCGTGCGTGACCAGCACGATGGTTAGCCCCTTGTCGTTTAGGTTCTGGAAGATCTCCATAATCTCGACCGAAGTACGGCTGTCGAGATTGCCAGTGGGCTCGTCCGCCAGCAAGATGGAAGGACGGTTTACGAGCGCCCGTGCTATGGCCACCCGCTGTTGCTGTCCACCCGACTGCGCCTATGTCCAAAGTGATCGAAGTGCGCATCACATAGGCCGACTTTCGATGTCGTTTCCAATTCAACAAAAAATGGCGGAGTGCGAAGTCGCACTCCGCCACAAATCTAGAAGTGATGGGTTTATGCCGCCGTCTTGCGGCCATTCGGCTTTGGTTTAGCCTTCGCCTTTCTATCTCGTTTCGTAGCAAGTTCCTCTGCCACGGCCTTTTGTACTTTCTCGGTATCCACTCGGTAGCGTTTGGCGGCATCCATGAGAACGTCATCGCGGCTGGCGGTGGACCGCTGATACGCAGAATCCAGCAGGCTGATTTCGAGAAGCAGCTTGCAAAGCTCGGCGTCGTCGTAGGTGCCTACTTGCTTGGCCAGACGTTCCTGTGCGGACGCAGAGTCTTTCTTCGCCTCTACCCTATGCCGCTTCGCCAGAGTCGGAACTTGGCTGTAGGAGAGATGGCCGATCAGATAGTGGGCAACCGCCAACAAGTCGGCCTTCTTTAGCGGAGCCGAACCATATGCTCCACCCATGCGAAGTTGGCGTTGCCGGCTGGCGGGACCCCGTATTTCCAACGGACATCGTCTTTCAGGTTTTCGCCGCCCCAGTCGCTCATGTTGAACGGTGGATTGGCTAGAACAAAATCCGCCCTCAAATCCTTGTGCAAATCATTGCGGAAGGTGTCGGCGTGGTGTGGTCCCAAGTTGGCCTCAATCCCTCGCAGGGCCAGATTCATCTTGGCGAGCTTCCAGGTCGTCGGGTTTGATTCTTGCCCGTAAATGGAAAGGTCGCCGATGCGTCCGCCGTGCTTCTCGATGAATTCCTCGCTCTGCACGAACATGCCGGACGAACCGCAGCATGGATCGTAGACGCGGCCCTTGTACGGCTCAATCATCTCCACTAGCAGCCGGACGACGCAGCGGGGCGTATAAAACTCGCCGCCTTTCTTTCCTTCGGCGCTGGCAAACTGGCCGAGAAAATATTCATAGACGCGGCCTAGAATGTCTTTGGAGCGATTCTCTTTGTCGCCGAGGCCGATGGTTCCAACGAGGTCAATTAACTCGCCGAGACGCTGCTTGTCCAGTGCGGGACGGGCGTAGTCCTTGGAAAGCACTCCCTTGAGCTGTGGGTTGTCTTTCTCAATAGCCAGCATCGCCTCGTCAATGATCTTGCCGATTTCAGCCTGTTTGGCATTGGCCTGAAGATGCGGCCAGCGGGCCTTCTTGGGCACCCAGAAGACGTTAGCTCCGGCATACTCGTCACGGTCTTCGGGATTGGCGTGTTTTTCCTTTTGCAACTCAGCGTGGCGTTCTTCAAAAGCATCAGAAATATACTTGAGAAAGATCAGCCCAAGAACGACGTGCTTGTATTCGGAAGCGTCCATGTGGCCACGCAACTTGTCTGCGGCGGCCCATAGCTTTTGTTCGAATCCGAGATTCGCTCCGTTTGAGGACTTCGTGGAAGTCGTACGCTGTTTGGCCATAAGTTGATGATGGGAAGTAGTTTACTACTGGTCCGCGCGTGCAGACAGTGTATCGCTGGACGCTGGCAGTTTTGTTCCCGGCACCTGGAAAAAACACCAAGGGCGCGATCGAGGCACGCGCGAGGAGAATTGTTGCCTGTCCCGGCGATCAGTTAGTCATTCAGTGACCGCAACTGGCTTTGGCGCATTGAACTCCTTGTTAAAGCGCGCAAAGCTAAGAATTGCTGAGGAGTCGACGCTTCACCTTTGTTCAGAATCTGGAAGACTTATGTGAGGGTGCGATCAAGGTGTCTTGGCAGAGGTGAGGGCTTCGCTGTACCGGAACAACTCTCGCAAATCCCTCCCGTGAACACAGCCGCAGACTGGCTCGGAGAGTGCTCTAGGGCATTCCAGCGCAACTGGCTCTTGAAAGCTTCCTGGATCACCTGAAAAAGCTCCGTTTTGGGGCGTTGATACATACCGCCCCGAGGCCCAACGAAGCCACAATTCCAGGCAGCTGCGGCTTGGCCCGCATTTATCGCCTGGGAGACAGTTGTAAGACTAGACTCTGCAAACCCCTCTAGACCTCGGTTTGCCAGCAAGTGAATTATTACGGCTGAAAGCCAATCGCCCGATCCGGCAGCATCCAGAAGAGTTGGTACCGGCCATGCGGCCGCTCGGTGCCAGCCCCGCTTCTGGAATCGGAAGCGCAGTCCGCCTCGTCCAAGTGTTTGAATTTCGAGAATGTTGGTGGGCACTTCGCAAATTTCATTGAGATCGAGAATTCGATCCTGCGCATATTTGACGACATGCGAGAGACTGACGAGTTTCCGAAATTGTCGTTCATCGCGAACCGAAGTGGGCTCAAAATAGACCAGCGCGCCTTTTTCGCGAGCAAATTCAGCAATTCTGATCGCGGCAGGTGACACTCTATCGATGAACAAAACATCTGTGCCAGACAGAGAGGCCGTAACCGTCTCTAGCGACCGCAGCGTCACGGGTTGGTACGAGGGTAATCGACCACCACATTCAGAGCAGTTGAACCCGTATGAATGAAACGGAATACCATTCGCGTCAACGGTCAGACGTTCAATAATCACGGGGCTACGCGCAGTGGGATGGAGTTGAAGAAAGTCGGTTCGAACGCCCCAGCGCTGCAGATCGGACGCAACGACTTTTCCCGCTGAATCGCTGGCAATCCGGCCAATCGGGTATGAGTTCCAGCCCAGATACGCAAGGATGGTGAGCACATTTCCACAAGTGCCCCCAGCATAGTGCAAAGTGGAATCGCCGTGTTCGATAAGATCAAGAGCGATGAGACCGATACCGCACGCCGACGGAACTCGTGATTTACGTTTGCGCGTTGTCATACGGCTCTCCTCGCAACCAGAGATGAACCAGGGGACCTGTTGAGGTTCTCCGTTTTTTCAACCGGTCCAGATCTAATCTGTATTCTACGGCTTCAACGTAGACAACAGGAAAATTATGTTCGATAGCCGCCAACATCGCCCCGAGCGAAAGCAGTTTGCTACCGAGCGGAGAGAGAATTATTTCTGAGCCTCGGTTTTCACGGAACACACGGTCCCGTGCAAAATGCAAACGTAATATCGAACGGTACAGGTCGATGGGATCGCTCTCGTGTGCGTAGACGATACTGCGTGCGTCGACCTCCCATCTGAGTTGCAGTTCAGTAGAGTAATCTTCCAAGAGTTTGTCCGGAAGCTTGGGATCGGCACACGGAAAAGGGAGAATTGGGCAGACATCGTAGGGCTTTATCATGTCATAAATGAGTTCAAATGCTCGGTGCTGCTTCAGGACCAATTGGGGCAACCAAAGGAGTGCGACTTCCGGCCCGACTCCGGTCCTGGCTGCGCCGCGAAACCCAACAATGTAACTCGCACGTTGCTGCCGCTCGCGCTGACGAGCATCACAGACGCGCTCCTCACAGCTGCTTCAGTGGCAGCAAGCGGCGTTAGCGGTCTCGCCATGCGACCAGTAAAAACTTGATGCAGTTGTGCAGCTAAAACAGCGGTGCTATACGCCCCTCCCGAACCGACGGCATACAATGGAAAGCTGCCCGTCGCCGCGACGGCAGAAACGAGCGGTTCTACGTTCGCCTGGCGTGCCCAATCTAGAGTTGTTGGGAATGATGCAATATCTTGTTCGTACGGTTTACCCAATGCGTTACCCCTTGGTTTTACGGGACTTGTACAATCTTGCATCTCAGGCGGGCAGAGGACAACCTCGGGAAAGATGCCCCCTCATTGTAGGCGAACAAAAAGAGAACATCAAATCTGTCCCAGAATTCCCCGCAGGCTCCTATCGTGCAGTACATCTCAAAAACTAGGCCGATCAGCGCAGACCGGTTCAGCGAAGTTCTTTTCCACGATGCCAGATCGTTGGTCTTCTCGCTGTCGGCGACGGTCCCAATATGGGCCTTAAAATCATCATGAAGAAAAGGTTCAGGAGGTATGTTGTATTATCTCCTGAAATTTTTTCTGCGTGCGTACTTGCTGTGCGCTCCTTCACTTTTAGATTCTATTAGCATAATCGACTTGTATCCATACGACACACAAGCGACTCGTATCGGGACGAGCGATAATTTAGAGCCCTATCCCAATTCCCTGCACAGCCGATGGAGCCGGGTCAATTTCCAAGGCGGATGTCTTCGAGACATCGGCTCCGAGCTGGGGCCCGAGTTTTGCCATGTCGTCGGTGAAGAGCGTGGCCTCGTGGCTGGCGCGGGAGATGGAGACGTAGCCGAAGCGCGAGTTGAGCAAGTCCGGGTGGACACTGGTATCGGCGTGAACGAGGACGCGCTCGGCGGTAAGGCCCTGCGAACTGTGACTGGTAACCGCGTAGCCGTGGTCAAGATGACGATGCTCGTTGGGGTTGAATTCGATCTGGCGGTTGTTGTCGAGGCGGACGGACAGGCGATTATTGGGGTGGATTGCCTCGATCACAGCCATGTCACGATTTGCGAGACCCAGTGATTTGTCGGGGGCAGTAAACTGGATGCGGTCGCCTACGGAAAACTCGCGTTGGATCTCGTGGTAGACGCTGACGCCAACGAGTCGGCGGGGATCGTAGGTGGCAAGTTCCTGGCTTGCTTTCTCGACTGTGAGCAGGTTTGCGGCTGGATCAATCGCGACGACCGATGCGTAGGCGGCGGCTTCGATTCCGACGGCTCTGCTGCCACGTGCGTAGCGAACTACGTCGTTGATCTCGTAGTGGTTCGCCCAGGATCGCTCGGCTCCGGTCATGTCCTGACGCTGAACTAGGACACGGAAAGTATGATCTTCCGGCGCAAGGCTTCCATTGGCCTTTAACTCGTGGCGAACAGCGACGTTCAGTGCGCTGCGGGAAGCATTGTCCGGTGAGACGATGAGAGTGTTCTGGGGCGATTCGACGTAGCTCTTGGCGATAGCGCGGACGCGTTCTTCTCTATTGGAAATTTCGTTCACATGGCCCTGCTGTTGGAGTACATCGAGCGCTGCAGAAACCTGGCCCGTAGCCAAGAGTTCGACGGCAGATTTCAGAGCCGGGTCCTGCTGACGCACGATCTCATCGAGTCGGGCGGTGCGCATTCCAGCCTCTTGCAATTGCTCGAAGGGGCGGCCCGCTTCGACGCCCTGATGCTGGCGGGTATCACCGACCAGAAGCACGCGGTCGTTAGGACCAACCCGCGAAAGAAACTCGCGCATCTGGTTCGTGCTGGCAAGGCTCGATTCATCGATAACGTAGAAGTGCTTTTGCTCTCGTGGGTCGGGATTTGCAGTGCGGGCGAGGAAGCCTTGCAAGGTTCCGGCTTCGATGAAGCCTGCATTCCGAGATGCACTGAGATCTCGCAGGTGCCTGATTCCCGCGGACGCGTTCTACGAGTGGAAGAGAATCGGGAAATCGAAGCAGCCTTATTGTTTCGAAGTCAACGGAGGGGAATTGTTCGCTTTCGCAGGGATTTGGGATCGCTGGAAGAACGCCAGTGGCAACGCAGTGGAAACTTGCTCGATTCTGACAACGACGCCAAACGCCGTGACCGCTGTTGTCCATGACCGAATGCCGGTCATCCTTGATGTCGATTCTTACGATCTGTGGCTCGATCCGGGGATGAAGGATGCGGGTTCCCTTTCCGAACTGTTGAGACCCTGCAATGCTGGGATCATGCGTTCTTATCCCGTGAGCAGTCGCGTCAACCGGGTGATCAACGACGACGAAGAATGTTCCGCACCAGTGGAACACGTCCAGACTCAGAACCAACTGCTTTTCTAGACTCGAATGTTGACCGAGTTGATCCTGCAAATCTTCATTCGTCAGCAAGTCAGGTCGTGATTGCAGCGCTGTTGTCAGCCGGTCTCAACTTGCCTGCTGAGCAATACCCAACTGTCTGGACGTGCTGTGCGACATTGCTCCAGGACACGCTGGGATATGTCCAAAATATCCGTTACCTCGAATACGGCGCTTGCACTTTGGGCAAGGTCTAACTACGAGCGCCTGTTTCTGCGAAGACGCCACCTGGCAGGTTGGCTGCGTTGTCACTGGTTCGAGACCATACTCATCAATGATCCACTTGGCGACGGCTGGATCCATAAGGCCGAAATTCAATTCCGAGCTGTGCTGAAGACAGAATGTCTCGAACGCTCGGTCGGTCACCGAAGTATCCATTACCTTGAGCTCCCCATTGGCGACCCATTTTCCCACTTCGACAGTACTGACACGCAAGAGCTTCGCAACTCGCCCCCACGACTGTCCTTTGGTCTTGTTACAAACGTCCGCCGCGGTCTCTTCTTCCATCCCCGGTAGCGCAGCTGTTCCGTGTCTGCTAACGAATTCAGCCAGGGACACTGCCGAGACCCGCGGGTCGCGGACTCTTAGAAGACCACTCCCAATCAACCGTAGCAGCCGGCGATGGCTTACATGCAAAGTTTGCTGGATTCTTCGCAATGACCAGCCGTCAGTAACTCTCGCGCTTATAGCCCGACCTTTAAGGCGGAAGCGAACTGATTGTTCTGAGCGTTTGAGCTTTTCGGCAATCGTTTTGACCGGCTCATAGCCAGCGCGCACAAACAGTTCTCGCTCATCTTCCCTTGTCCAAGGCCGTCGATCTCCCTTGTGTTTGTCTGCCTGCCCTCCGTCCAGCCAACCTTGACTTCGGGCAAATCTTGACACCACGTATCCCGCGAGTCCCGGGTAAAGCGCTCTCACCATTTTGATTGCTTCAGTCTTTTTACGTCCTCCGCTTTGATAACCCTCGCGAAGAATGTCAATTGCAGCCTCGCTCCAGTCGTCTGGTGTCGCACTCTTTCCACGCTCCCTCTCACGCAGATGTCGCATTCGGTGCCAGACTTGGGCAGGCAGTAGCTCCGGGGTGAGTTGCCGCACTCTCTTGACCGCCTCCTGAGTGCCTTTCGGACCATATTTCATCCCGACGACGAGGATCTGGTCTATCTCCTGCAACCAACGGAAGGGTTGACTCTGCTTTTTTCTGTCGGGATTGAGTCCATCTTCCATAAGCAAATCATCTCTGTAATCTGGCTCCTGCTCCTGAGAATCGCAGTAGCCCCATACTGATAAAAGGAACCAAAACAGTACCGAACCTATCGGAAATATTTTCGCTACTTTCTCCTCTGTCTCGGGTTGTTCTTGACATCCCTTTCTGTCGGATGGCACGCTTGCGTTAGCCCTCTGGCCGGGTACCACGCAATAGCTGATGTGAGGCACTTGGTATGCCAGCCCCCGAATCCGGTCCGGAGTGGGTCCTTTCAAGCGTCAGCCCTCGTTCAGACTCGGCCGCCGAAAGCGAACTGTTGAAAGCAGCTAGATCAGCGTGGCCGAAGGCATTGGCTCACGTCCGCCAAGTTCAATCACAAAACCCATTCAATGACGACGGAATCTTGGTAGCTGAAGTGTGGGAGAGCGTTCTGCAATCTGTTTCCAGGACGCTCGATCGGATGAATGGAAGGCGGGGTGAGATTGGGGATCTGGAGGCTTATCTTCTCGGAAGCTTTTACCATCGGCTTAGCCGTGCTCTAAAGAAGGAACAACGCCGGGAGGAAACGATTCGCCTTGTATCTTCCATCGAGGAGTTGGAAGTTCTTGGAACGGTGAGTCACACGGAGCAGCACGACATTGAAGGCACGCTTCATGCTCAGGAGATTCTTGATCGAATGGACGCGTGGAGCCGCAAAGTCTGGGTTGCGCGCGAGTACGGCTATACCTGGAAGCATATTGGCCGCGTTCTGGGAATTCCTGGTGATAGCGTCATGCTTCGCTTCCGACGCCGCATGAAAATTCTACGAGCACGTTTGTCTGGAGGTAGATGAAATGCCAATGTGTGGTGGGGCTCTCCTTCAGTTACACTTGGGCTGATTTTCAGATTGAACTGTTAGCGAGTGGACTCTCTCTGAGCAGCGAAAGCCAATCCAACGCGGCGGACAAGCGCTTGCTTGATATTCTCCGGCAAGGCCTAGCGACAGAGTTCCCTAATCCCGAGAGGATCGGCTGTCCTGGGAATGCCTTACTCAAGGGCATAGCGCAAGGAAAGGTGTCTCTCATTGAAGCAGAGCCTTGGCTTGACCACCTCGGCTCATGCAGTCCGTGTTTCCAAGAATTCAAGGAGTTTCGCCGGCAGTCGGCGATCCAGCGCCGACGTGCGCTGATCTTGGTGGCCACTGCTGCTGTTCTGCTCTTCGCGGTGGGTGGATTGTTGTGGGTGCGCGCCCGACGCTCGGTGGAACCGACTGATACAGCCGTTTTGGATCTCCGTGACCGCTCGGTTGCCCGCGGGCAGAGCCCAGCTGCGACTGGTCAGGCACCTTTGGAAATTCCTCGAACAGCTAAGCACCTGGTTCTCGACCTTCCGATTGGAAGCAAAGAAGGGCCCTACGATGTCGGGCTGCTCACTGACACTGGCGACCAGCTCTTGCGCGCGACGGGAATCGCGGATCTGCGAGATCACATTACTGGTTTGCGGGTCGATGTTGACCTCAGTAGCATTCCGCCGGGAACATATTCTCTGGGAGTTCGACAGCCTAGTCTTGAATGGACTCGATATCCGATCCGGGTTTTTTGATCACTATCGACTGGCTATCACCAGACTGAATGTCGCTTCTTGGAGTCTGAACTCCTGGGTGTTTCGAGGATCGATTCGGAGTGTCCCGAATGTCCTCCAGATCACTGGGTCACGCCATAAACAGGAATTTACACTGAGAACAATCCGGGTGGTGACTCTCTGGTCAGCCTGATCCGAACGACATTGCTGTAGCAGCGGTCGCGACCTATGCGCTCCGGCGTAATTGGTTGCTCGCTTCTAGCGGATAAGGAACGGGCTGCGCTTTTCGGAGCCAGGTCGCCAATTCATGCGGATCGAACCGGATTGCGCCAGCCAATCGGAACGATGGCAGTCTCCCGGCTGCTGCCATTTTATAGACATGCTGGGGTGTGACTTGGAACAATTTCGCCACGTCCCGTGCGCGTAGAACGCGAGTTTCTTTTTCCAACTGCGCTATCAGGCTCATATTTGTGCACCTCACCAGAAGACAGTCCCGCCCGTTAATGCCACGGCATCTCCACTATTTAGGACAGTCCGAGATTTTCGTCAAACGCCTACGAGGTTCCGAATTTCCGGGTGCCACGATACCGTGAGAAATCGCAGTTCACATTAGTCTGCATTGCGACCTGATCTTGTCACGCAACGTACCGGGCCAACGCTCCAGCATTGACCTTCGCCAACGCGTCTTTGGATTGCACACCTTTGAGGTAGACCATGGTGGATTTGATGTCGCGATGGCCCATCCAGTTTTGCAGTGTTCGAATGTCGACGCCGTGCCGCAAATGCTCTGTTGCGAAGGTGTGCCGGAACTTGTGCAGAAAGAAATGCCGGCAATACGGCCCTTGGGCGCATTTGTTTCCGTGTTTGGTCACACACTGTCCGCAGTTCAATTCGGCGCGCTCGGCCACGCGCTTGACGATCATGTCATTTTCACTGTCGGGGTTCCCTTTTGAATTGGGAAACAGCAGTTGTGAAGGCAGCCCATTGCTGCGTTCTCGGAGTTTTTGCAACTGCTCCACAAGTGCAGTAGGAAGCGGCACGGCGCGTTCCTCCCAGTTTTTCGGCCCGAAACCCCAAAGCGGTTTGGCAGTCACGCGCACCACACTGTTGCGAAAATCCATGTCACGCCAAGTAACATGACGAACCTCCCGATCTCGGAAACCAGAGGCGAGCAGAAACTTCAGAAATACGCCTTCATCTTGGTCCGCGTGTTCGAGCATGGAGCCGATCTCGTCAGCTTCGTAAATGGGACGGATCGTGTCAACGTAATCAGGCCAATCGTTTGACTCAATCAGTTTGGTCTTTCCGTGACGTTTGAAGAGTTGGAGAACGACGACGAGCTTGTCATATACTGTGCGGCTGCCCAGTCCCTTTTTGTAGCAGTCCGTCATGAAATTCAAGATGTCTTGGCGCTCTACCTGGTCTACGTACTCTTTGGCATAGGATTGGCGCAGCAGAGTATCTAAGGTGTAGCGATACGTTCGATAGGTCCGAAGACTGCGATGATGCTTTACGAGATCAAGATATGAATCGATCGCCGTGGCGATGCTGATGCGGATCTCGTCGTCACACGATTGTTCCGCCTGCGGACGAATGAGGCCCGCTTTGATGGCACCCAGTTCTATGGCTTTGCGGCGAGCCCCATCGATGACGTTTTCAAACCCGCCAACCGAATGTCTGCGCCGCTTCCCACCTTGGTACCATTCTAGGAAGTACCTGCCTTCCGGGTGATGCTCCTTCCGACGGGCAATCCAGACTTGATCGCGGATGACTCTGCCCCTCTTTTCAACGACCGCAGCAAATCGCCACTTCTTTTCGACTCGGATGTATTTAACGATATTGACGCGCTCTCCGTACTGCTTAGCTTCAACCATCTCCATTCTCCAGGAACGGCGATGGATTTTTGCTCAGTGCGCGGATTCGGTCAAACGGGCACGGCCGCCGAGATGGCGGCCGGGAACTGGACAGTAAGATGGACAGTAAGCGCTCTAGGTGTATGAAAAGAAAGGCATCCGGTTAGAAGGCAGCGTTCTAACCAACTGAACTACGTCCCCACTCGCTGCAGCAAACACAAGCGGAACTTTGAGTTTAACACAGCGGCTCCGAAATCGGTCCGGTCAAGGTGATAGTGGGCTACTTTGGATTCACCTCGGGCAAAGTGGCACACCACCGCGAAGGTCGATTCAATTGCTTTCGTGGAGGCCTGATCAGGCCCGCGCCAGAGAACGCACGCCGGACCTTTCTGAAGAGCAGCGCAAATCCCGGCCCGCAGCGGCCCTGCCTTACTCTGGCTCATGGCTCACGGCGTCACACGGCGATAGATTTCCATTCCTTGATCAGATGATCAGCGGTGCGCCATGCCAGAGCCTGCACGGTAAGAGTCGGATTTCTAGCGCCGCTGGTTCCCATGACAGACGCTCCGAGAATCCCAAGATTTGGGGCTTCGTGAGAAAAGCCCCAACGATCCACAACATTGGTTTCCGGATTGTTGCCCATGCGCGTTCCTCCATAGGCATGCGTGCTCAATCCGATCGGCACGAGTGGAAGCTTGTCGGTCGCGATCGCCCCGGCCTCGCGCAGCCACTGCTCGGCTTTGTCCTGCATGAATAACATGGCGCGCCTCTCGCTCTCCTTCAGACCGATGGTGAGGCGGCATACGGGGTAGCCAAGCGGATCTTTGACCTCTGGATCCAGGTCAAGAAAATGATCTTCAAAAGGCAGCGTGGAAATCTGCGCCCAGACCGGAGTCCAGCGTCCGGCGTTCTCTTTCACAAAAGACTTCCACCCCGAGCCCCAGCGTGGAGCTTTGCCGAACGTGGACATGCTGGCCGCTTCAATTGGTTTCGCTTCCATCGGAACCTGCAAGTTTCCGCCGCCGACGAATCCGAGACCCGAGTGATCGAAATTGTCGTCCGACCAATCGTCGATTGAAACGCCCTGCGCCGGCGTTCCATACCAGCGATTGAGGTCGAAAGGAAAAAGCCCCATCACACCGTTGCGTGTGTGCGACATGTAGTGCAAACCAACCTGGCCGTGATTATTGGCGAGACCACGGGGATAAGCCTTCGACTTCGAGAGCAAGAGAAGCCGAGTATTCTCGTAGGTGTAGCCGGCCAGCAGAACGACGGACGCGGGCTGGAAATACTCCTGCTTTTCCTTGATGTAGCGCACGCCAGCCACTCGGCCGTGATCGTCTGATTCGAGCGCAATCACATGGGCGTAGGGGACGATCTTCAGGTTGCCGGTTGCCTCGGCCTGTGGAATCGTAGTGATCGCGGTTGAGTTCTTCGCGTCCACAGGGCAGCCGCCGCTGCCGCAGAATCCGTGATAAAAGCAAGCGGCGCGCTTGTCGAACGGAACGGAATTGATTGCGGCCGGAGGACGATAACAATGCCACCCCAGGCGCTTAGCAGCCGACGCCATATGATCGGCGAAACCGGCGTGCCGCAGCGGCGGCATGGGGTATTCCCTCTGCCGGGGACTTTCGAAAATGTTGCCTTCCGGGTCCGGACGACCCTGAATGTTGCCGGCTTTGCCGGAAACTCCGATCGTGTATTCGACCAGATCGTAGTAGGGCTCGAGTTCTTCATACGTGAGAGGCCAGTCCTCAACCGTAGAACCTTGCGGGATTGCCGACGTGCCATAGCGGCGAATGGTTTCGCTGCGGAGTTTGAAATCCCAATGAGTGAGCCGCCAGCTTTGTCCCCAGTAGTGGAGCGATGTGCCTCCAACCCCGTTCATCATGGGGTGGTAGAGCGGGCGGGGCAGAGCGGGGCCGTCGCGGCCGACGCGAGCAGTGGGGATTTCCTGGTTTGCCTTCTGAACCGCGTGCGGCCAATGGCGAATGTTGTTGCGAATTTCGTCCGGCAAGTGATCTTCGGGCCGAAACCACCCGCCAGCTTCAAGGCCCACGATTTTCAGTCCCGCGCGAGCCAGCGGAAGCACGGCGAGGCCACCGGCCGCACCCAGGCCGATGATCGCGACATCCGTCTTGGGCAGGTTAACGGGAGCCATGCATTAGTTGTTCGGCCGAGAGGCGGGAGTGAGGAATTTTCGCATCCATTTTCTGCATATCGGGGCTCGCATACATTCGCGCGCCGGGATAGCCGATCAGATCCCAACCCGCGAAATTGGCGTTGCCGCCGTAGAAAGGATCGCCAAACATCCCTTCGAGCGTGTGGCGACGTATCATCTCGAAGAAAGAAGCCGCGTCAGCGTAGTCGCCCACTTTCTTGCCGTGCTCAAACTCCGCCACAATCTCGTCCTGGTCAGGTGCGGTGAGAAACGTAAAAGACTTCCCTGCCCTGGAGATCGCAGCGGCGTTGAGAGCTGCCAACCCTGCCGTGTACGCGGGCTTTTGCGACTGGTACGCACCAGCAAGAGACGTTTCGATATAGACTGCGCACCCGGCTTCGAGCGCTCCCGGTCCGCTTTCATCAGCCGGAATGATTCGGGAAACCACCGCCTGCAAGGTCTGCCGTTCGGAGTCAGTAAGTACCTGCGCGGAGGGTGAGGAAGTTTTTGCCGTTCCATCGAAAGCAAGTGCCGACAACGGAACGAATGCGCAGGCGAGGGTTGCCGCGCTGCCGACCAGAACTTCACGACGGGTAATGGAACCGACTCCGCCGGAAACCTCGGCAGCGTCTTTGGGCTTGTCTTCACTATTCGCCATGTCGTCTAAGCAGGAGACCTGGTAACAAATGTGCGTGTGATATCGCGCAATGAGGGCGTTCCGGCCTGACGCATGATTTTCTCAAACTCACGCCGAATGATGGTCAGCACGGCCTCAACTCCAGACTGTCCAAAAGCCGCCAGCCCCCAGGCTTGCGGCCGTCCAAAACCTACCGCGGTCGCGCCGTAAGCCATAGCTTTGAAAACATCGGTGCCGCGTCGAATACCGCCATCCACGAGCACCGGTATCTTGCCTTTCACAGCAGCAACTACTTCCGGCAGACACTCAATGGTAGGCCGCAAAGTATCTTCAGCGCGGCCACCGTGATTGGACACAACAATGCCATCCACTCCGTGTGTCATCGCGATCTCGGCATCTTCCCGGGTCACGATGCCTTTCAGGACGAGTTTCATCCGGGTAGCATCCTTCAATCGCTTGACGAAGTCCCAGGTGTTGCTTGGATCGTAAAGCTCGGTCACTTTGGAAACGTCCAGTCCCCGGAACGCGGGCTTGTGCGTGAGGTAGCCCATGAATCCGCCGGAATGGCACATCGAGCAGTCGCGATCATCGAAGCGGCGCGCCCGCCCGATCGACTCGTTGTTGGCGTTCTCCTGATGGTCCACGGTGTAGACCAGCACTGGACTCCCTGCGGCCTCCGCCCGTTTGATGATGGAGCGCGTGACCGTCCAATCATTGGTCGGATAGAGTTGCTGCCAAACCGGCGCTCCCCGGGCTGCAGTCACTTCTTCGATGGAACAACTGGCCACGGTCGAGAGCATTTGCAGGTGACGCTTTTTTGCCGCGGCACGCGCAACAGCGACTTCGCCTTCCGGATCGAAAACCTTCATGGAGCTGACCGGACAAAGAAAGATTGGAGTCTCCCACTTCGTGCCGAAGAGTTCGACCGAAGTGTCCAGCTTTTCGACGTTGATCAACCGCCGGGAGCGTATCTCGATATGTTGATACGCTTCGTGATTCAGGCGAACGGTCGCATCGTCGTCCACGCCGCTGGCGAGGTAGGCAAAATGCGCGGGAGGAAGGGCCTTGCGGGCCAGTTCTTCGAACTCCATGATGTTGAGAGCCTGATCGGCGCTCTTGATGGAATCAATGCCTTCAGCGGATCCCTGCAGCGCGTCGCCGCGCTCGGAGGCGAATACTCTTGGCCACGAACCTCGCGCCAGGATCGGGCTGGCCAGCGCCGGGCTGAGAGCAAGATAACGAAGAAACTTTCGACGGCTCTCGTTTTTGTCGAAAAGAGTCATATACGATGGGCCTTAAATGATTGACCTTAGTTACTCCTCTCGCCACCCGGCAGGTCTATCCTGCGCCTGGCAGACCTGCCTCTCCCTCGATCACGTACGGGCAGAGTCGAAATGCGTCGCAGTTCTCCCCGCTAAGTGCGGCGAGTCGCTCCGCCGCAAGTTGAATCGGGATGATATCGCTCAGAAATTGCCATCCCCCTGGAATAGTCGGAATGTTCAGCTGCAGGTCAGCCGAGTCCGCGGGAAGGCGCTGGCCGATCAGCAGCACTTTTGCGCCGTGAGTTCGCAGATCACCAGCCAAGGCAAGATCTTCGTCCCGCATCTTCTCGGGGTCTATCCAGATTCCAATGCGCAAGCCGGGCCGGACAATCTCCTGCGGACCGTGGCGGAATGACCCCGTGCTCATGGCGCTCGCTGGAGACTTGGCCGCTTCCTCCCAGAGCAGCGCCGCTTCGTAGCTACTCGCAAGGCTCAAGCCTCGGGCCAGAAAGCAGGTGGGAGCTGCGGGCTGGAGCCAGTCGCTCTCCTCAATCTGTTGGAGCCAGGTCGGAATCGCGGAGGCGGCCTGACCGAGTGAGGAGTTCACTCCAGCTACGGTCTCGGGGACAAGCGTTCCTTCGCTTTCGTGCACCAGAAGGTTGGCTGTTGCGGCGAGCGCTGAATACATCGAGACGGAAACCGAATGATCAAACTCCAGATTCAACGGGAGCACGATGTCCGACTGGCGAGCCAGTGGGCTTTCCGGAGCGTTGGTGATGGCTACGATTTTGGCCTGGCGGGCGCGACACTTCGCGATCAGACGTACGATCTCAACACTCTTGCCACTGCGGGACAGAAGAATCACACACGAGTCAGGCGGAACCTCGCTGAAATGCAGCAGTTCCGACGCATCGAACAGGTGCGCCGGACGTCCCAGTGCATTCCAAGCGACGTGAATCGCCAGGGCTGCGTTCCAACTGGCTCCGATTCCAACTACCAATGTGTGCGGGGCGTCTCGCACAGCGTCAGCGGCCGCGCGCAGAGCCGTTCTTCCGGAGTCGAGAGTGAAATTCAGCGCGCGGGAGATTTGCGCCGGCTCTCTGCGTATGTCATCAAGTAAACGGGTCATGCCATAAATTCTAAGAGACTATTCTTCAGCCAGATATTTTCAGCCGAAAATCCTCAACCTGAGATTTTTCGCCAGAGATCGATCGGTTTCTTTGCTGCCGAACGGAACGGCAGATTAATTTTCCGTCCTTCTCCAGCTGACGCGTAGCCGGCGTAGAGCGCCTCGAGAACCACGAGCCCGTCTTCCCCAGTGGCCTGTGGCCGCTCTTTTCCGCGAACGCAGCGAGCGAAGTGCGTCATTTCTTGCGGAATGCCGTAGTTCCAGGCTTCGTCAAACACGGGATAGCTCCAGCCCTGGGTGGTGGGCGCCTTTTCGACAGCGTAGCCATAGCCGTTCTCGCTGTAGGTCGGCAGCGCGTTGCCCATGTGCAGGTTGGCATAGGTCACGCCGGCATCGCCGTAAACCTCAATCCTGTCATCCATGCCGCCCCGCTTAGCCCAGCTGTTCTCGACCAGACCCACCGCGCCGGAGGCAAAATTCAGAATGCAGAGCACTTCGTCTTCCCCCTGAGTTTTGTCGGAATGGACGAAGGTTCCCATTTGGCAATACACCGACTGGATCGCCGGGCGTCCCAGAAACCAGTAGCAGAAGGCGATGCCGTGACAGCCGAGATCCATGAAGGCGCCGCCGCCGGCGCGGTTCATATCCCAAAACCAGGGACTGTGCGGGCCAAAGTGTTTTTCGCTCTGCTTGATCAGATGCACCTTGCCGAACGCCCCCGCGTCAGCCATTTCTTTCGCCTTTACGTACTTTGGCGTGAAGAAAAGTTCCTCGGCATACATGAGCAGCACACCGTGTCGGCGGGCCGCCGCAATCATCTGTTCGCCTTCTTCCACGGTCATCGCCAGCGGTTTTTCGCAGACGATGTGCTTGCCCTTCGCTGCGCAAGCAATCGTCATCTGGGCGTGGAGGTGGTTCGGGGCGGCGATCGTGACCATCTCGAGGTCGGGCTCCTCCAGCATTTTTCGATAATCGGTGAAGACCCGAGGGATACCGTATTTCTTCGCGAGCGCAGCCGCGTTGCCGGGAGTCGGCGACGCGACCGCCACAACCTCGGCTTCTTCAGGAGCGATCTTGAAGGCCGCGGCGTGAATGTCAGCTTCGAACTGCGAGCCGATGATGCCGACCTTTACTTTTCCGGTGTTGGCCATCTGGTTCCCAGACGTACGGTTACTGGACTGGAGCCCTTGCAATCTAGCAAATAGGGGATGCGATTGCTCGCATCCCCTGAAAAACATCAACCCAGGTGGAAAACTCTCCGAGGCATCGGGCTAAAAGATGAACTTCGCGCTGACCTGGCCGATGCGACCGGGAGCTGCCGAAGTGGCCTGACCGAAGGTGCCGGACGTAAAGTTCCCCGATACGCCGCTCGACAGGAAATTGGCGTGATTGAACACGTTGAACAACTCGAAGCGGAAATTGAGGGCCATTGATTCGGTGAGCTTCGTGTCTTTCTCAATGCCCGCATCCGTATTGATTGTTCCCGGACCGCTGAAGATATATTGCTTCGCGCTGCCGGTAACGCCGCAAACTTCGTAGCCGCAGCTCAGGTTGTTGGCAAACGAGGAGGTACTGAAGTAGCCATAGTTGTTGGTGCGGGGATTCATTTTGTGGATGGGCGCGATTTGGTTGGGATAGTCGAGTCCGATATTGGTCAGAGCGTAATCTCCACCGCCGGTCATATTCACCGGCACACCGCTGTTGAAGCGTGTGATGCCCGTGATGTGCCATCCTGAAGTGATACGGCGCGCGCTAAACAAGCGAG
>Ga0209167_10000559_pt1 | contig 25955 bp, 20 predicted proteins | sample Coa_R1_9_FD_187154 | JGI IMG/M metagenome (GOLD analysis project Ga0209167, IMG submission 187154) | Surface soil microbial communities from Centralia Pennsylvania, which are recovering from an underground coalmine fire - Coalmine... | ecosystem: Environmental > Terrestrial > Soil >...
TCATCTTACATTTACAGAGTTGATTAATGTAGCCAATATCTTTAATTTTTTAGAGGTTCCGGAAAATAAGATGCAACCTGTTTTAGATAAACTTTTAGTAAACTTTAATGACATACCTGACCAGGAGTTAAAACAACTGAACTTCGATATACAAAAATTGTTGATGCAAAAATTGTTGATGATAGATTCAACGGTGAATTATTTAAAAGATTGTATTATCAAAAAGTATGCACAAAAGAGAAAACAAGTTCTTCTGGGGCATTCAAGCGGTGTTCGCGCGGTAGCGTTTAGTCCTGATGGGAAATACATTGTGTCAGGAGGTTGGGGTAATCAGCATAATCTTATTGTATGGGATGTGAGTAATCCAAATAACATAACTCATCAAGTTCTTGAGGGGCATCCAAACGATGTTGCTGCGGTAGCATTTAGTCCTAATGGGAAATACATTGTGTCAGGTTGTGGGGGTAATCATAATAATCTTATTCTATGGAATGTGAGTAATCCAAATAACATAACTCATCAAATTCTTATGGGGCATCCAAACGGTATTTACGCAATAGCGTTTAGTTCTGATGGGAAACGCATTGCGTCATGTTCTTATGGTAACCAAAATAATCTTATTGTATGGGATGTGAGTGATCCAAATAAGATAACTTATCAAGTTCTTGCGGGACATCCAGATGTTGTCACTGCGGTAGCATTTAGTCCTGATGGTAAACGCATTGTATCAGGAGGTTGGGGTAATCAGCATAATCTTATTGTATGGGATGTGAGTAATCCAAATAACATAACTCATCAAGTTCTTAAGGGGCATCCATTCGATGTTTACGCGGTAGCATTTAGTCCTGATGGGAAATACATTGTGTCAGGAGGTTGGGGTAACCAAAATAATCTTATTGTATGGGATGTGAGTAATCTAAATAACATAACTCATCAAGATCTTGTGGGGCATCCAAACAATGTTTACGCGGTAGCATTTAGTCCTGATGGGAAATACATTGTATCAGGAGGTTATGGTAATCAGAATAATCTTATTGTATGGGATATGAGTAATCCAAATAATATAACTTATCAAATTCTTGAGGGGCATCAAAGCGGTGTTCGCGCGATAGTATTTAGTCCTGATGGTAAACAGATTGTGTCAGGAAGTAATAGTGATCAGAATAGTCTTATATTATGGACTTTGTTGACTGAGCAAGAAGACGCATTATTAAAACAGCTAAAAAATTATAGTGCTGATCAAATTAGACTGATTTATCGATCATGTGGTAAAGCATTAAGGGGTGAAACAATAAAATTGAGTAGCGAAGAATTACAGATATTGCCACAAGACATGCAAAAATTGCTGATAAATTTGCTTGTGCAAAAAGGTTGGTTTTCTGGTTTCTGGGGGAAATAAATAATCATACAAGGGACTCAGATAAATTTTATGAGAATAAAAAAGGGAGTATCATGAAAAATTTAAAAAATTATATAAAAAATAATCAGTTATTCCAATTGATACTGTTGTGTGCAGTTCTTCTCTCAATAGATGCGCTTGCCATGAGAAGGCAAGCAGGAGCAGGACAAAGTGCATTTAAAGGCTTGCAACGCAGAGTGGAATATGAGAATGCACATAAAGATCAATATTTTTTATACGCAACAGATGATCCAAATAACGGGATTTGGGTTGATAAAAATTTTCTTAAAGAAAACTGTGGAGCGCTGAAAAATATGATAGCTGATTTTGGTGAAACGCAAGAAGTCAAAATTCCCATTGTATCGTTTCCGCTTGAGGTAACAAAATTGGGGTTTGATGTTTTGGCTGATATATCGAAAGTACCCAATCTTTCATTTGCACAACTGATTAATGTAGCAAATATTTTTAATTTTTTAGAGGTTCCGGCAAATAAGATGCAACCTGTTTTAGACAGAATTTTAGCAAACTTCAATGACATACCTGATGAAGAGTTAAAAAAACTGAACTCCGATGTACAAAAATTGTTGATGCAAAAATTGTTGATGATAGATTCAACGGTGAATTATTTAAAAAATTGTATTATTAAAAAGTATGCGCAAGAGAGAAAACAAGTTCTTGAGGGGCATCCACACAGTGTTGATGCGGTAGCGTTTAGTCCTGATGGTAAACAGATTGTGTCAGGAAGTTATGGATGGCATAATCTTATTTTATGGGATGTGAGTAATCCAAATAAGATAACTCATCAAGTTCTTGAGGGGCATCCACACAGTGTTTACGCGGTAGCGTTTAGTCCTGATGGTAAGCGCATTGTATCAGGAGGTAATGGTCAGAATAATCTTATTATGTGGGATATGAGTAATCCAAATAAGATAACTCATCAAGTTCTTGAGGGGCATCCAAACGATGTTATTAGGGTAGCATTTAGTCCTGATGGGAAACATATTGTGTCATGCTGTCAGGGTAATCAGAATAATCTTATTGTATGGGATGTGAGTGATCCAAATCATGTAACTCATCAAGTTCTTGTGGGGCATCCAGACGGTGTTAATACAGTAGCATTTAGTCCTGATGGGAAACGGATTGTGTCAGGAAGTTATGGTGATCAGAATAATCTTATTGTATGGGATGTGAGTGATCCAAATAACATAACTCATCAAGTTCTTGTGGGGCATTCATCCGGTGTTAAAACGGTAGCATTTAGTCCTGATGGGAAACACATTGTATCAGGCTGTTATGGTAATCAGAATAATCTTATTGTATGGGATGTGAGTAATCCAAATAACATAACTCATCAAGTTCTTAAGGGGCATCCATTCGATGTTTACGCGGTAGCATTTAGCCCTGATGGTAAACAGATTGTGTCAGGAAGTTATGGTGATCAGAATAATCTTATTTTATGGGATGTGAGTAATCCAAATAATATAACTCATCAAGTTCTTGTGGGGCATTCAGACACTGTTCGTGCGGTAGCATTCAGTCCTGATGGGAAACAGATTGTGTCAGGAAGTTATGGTGATCAGAATAATCTTATTGTGTGGGATGTGAGTAATCCAAATCATATAACTCATCAAGTTCTTGTGGAACCTCAAGACAATGTTACTGCGGTAGCATTTAGTACTGATGGGAAACGCATTGTGTCAGCAAATTCTAGTGATCAGCATAATCTTAGATTATGGACTTTGTTGACTGATCAAGAAGATGCTTTATTAAAGCAGCTAGAAAATTATAGTGCTGATCAAATAAGACTAATTTATCGATTACGGGGTAAAGCATTAAGGGGCGAAATAATAAAATTGAATAGTGAAGAGTTGAAGATATTGCCACAAGACATGCAAAAATTGCTGACAGACCTGCTTGTGCAAAAAGGTTGGTTTTCTGGTTTATGGGGCAAATAAATAATGGAACTTAGACAAATTTTATGATAATAAAAAGGGGGTATCATGAAAAATTTAAAAAATTACATAAAAAATAATCAGTTATTCCAATTGATACTGTTGTGTGCAGTTCTTTTTTCAACAGATGCGCTTGCTATGAGAAGGCCAGCAGGAGCAGGACAAAGTGCATTTAAAGGCTTGCAACGCAGAGTAGCCTATGAAGAACAACATAAAGATCAATATTTTTTATACGCAACAGGTGATCAAAATAACGGGATTTGGGTTGATAAAGAGTTTCTTAAAGAGAATTGTGAAGCGCTGAAAGATATGATAGCTGATTTTGGTGAAACGCAAGAAGTTACAATTCCCATTGGTTTGTTTTCAACTGAAGTAATAAAGTTGGGGTTTGATATTTTGGTTGATATATCAAGAATACCTTATCTTTCATTTACAGAGTTGATCAATGTAGCCAATATTTTTAACTTTTTAGGTGCACCGGCACATAAAATGCAACCTGTTTTAGATAGAATTTTAGCAAACTTTAATGACATACCTGAGCAAGAGTTAAAAAAACTGAATCCCGATGTACAAAAATCATTGATGACAGATTCAACGGTTAATTATTTAAAAGATTGTATTATCAAAAAGTATGCGAATGAAAGAAAGCAGAATGTTAAAGGTCATCTTGTCGTTTTTGCGATAGCAATGAGTGCTGATGGCAAAAAAATGGTGTCTGGTGGTGTTGGTATAAGGAATAATCTTATTGCATGGAATATGACTGATCCAAACAATATAACTCATCAGGTTCTTCCGGGATATCCAGGCACCATTAATGCGTCAGCGATAAGCCCTGATAGCACGAAATTGGTGATAGGGGGCAATGCTGACCAAAATTATCTTATGTTGTGGGATATAACTGATCAAAATAATATAGTTCGTCAAAGACTTGAGGGGCATCCTTCTTTTGTTAATGCAGTAACATTTAGTCCTGATGGTAATACGGTTGTATCAGGTAGTAATGGTAACCAAAATAGTCTGCTTGTATGGGATGTAACTGATATAAATAATATAACTCATCAAGCGCTTGTAGGTGATGTCAATAATGTTTACTCGTTAGCATTCAGTCACGATGGCAAAAAAATGGTTTCAGGAAGTGGCGTTTCTTTGACTCTATGGGATACGAGTAATCTTAAGAATATAACTCAGCAAGCGAGTATGGTTCTTGCAGGTGATGTTTACGCAGTAGCATTTAGTCCCGACGATACATACATTGTGGCAGGTTGCGGTGGTACCAAGAATAATCTTGTTTTGTGCGATATAACTGATCCACAGAATATCACTCAACAATTTCTTGTGGGGCATCCAGGGAGTGTTTCTGTGGCAGTGTTTAGTCATGATGGCAAACGCATTGCATCCGGTTGTGGTGGTCATGAAAATAATCTTATTCTATGGGATATGAGCAATCCATATCATATAACTCATCAAATGGTCGGGTATGGTTTAGATTCTGTCCGCGCATTATTATTTACCCTTGATGACAAAAAGCTGATATCAGGAAGCTTTGGTTCCCAGAATAATCTTATTATATGGACTTTGTTAACTGACCAAGAAGAATCATTATTAAAGCAGCTCAACAATTGTACTGTTGATCAAATGAGATGTGTGTATCGATTATGCCGAAAATCATTAACAGGTACAGCAATAGTGCTCACCAGCGAAGAGCAGTCTGTATTTGTGACGCTGCCACAAGATATCCAGAAATTTCTGGCAGATTTGATTTTTAGATAAGCTCAGTTACCACTTTAATGCGCAAGGATTTATCTTGGATTGAGCAGTGCGACGATCATTTTTAGTTTGTAAGAATGCATCTTGGAAGTATTTTGCTCCCAAATAAAGATACCATTCAAGATGGTTATTAAAAAATGGCTCTTCTTGTAATCCAACAATTGATGGGAAATGTTCGGTATCAATGATGCTGATATGGTAATCATTGCTTTCTTTTTGATATTTAATAACAAAATTATCAGCATGAGGATCAACAAAAAGATGCAGATCAGTACAAAGTTCCATAATGAGTTCACTTTTTTGTTGCGATGATAAGAGTGGTGCATCTTCTTTTGTATCAAGAGCATCAGCGACAATGGCATAGATACTTGGCATGAGTGTAGAGATCTCTTTTTTTTGTCCTATGTTGTAGCCATTAATTTTGAGCCACCGATGTCTTTTGGGTAGCCAGTACCATTTGCGAGGAGTTGTTATTTTGCCGTTCCAGCGTGGATGGTTATCTATTTGATTTCTGACTACTTCAAGATTTCTGACGCGTGTTAATCCTGCTATGTGTCGATTCATGCCACCGGACATGTAAAAAAAGAACTGATTTTCAAATCCTTTGCAGTAGGGGTCGATAAATGATTGTGGCGTTTCCATGAAAAGTTTAAGAACAAGTGGATACTTTTTGAATTTTAAAATAAGTAAGCCACATCGTTCTTTACGATTAAAATTCGAATCTTTGAGGATATCAAAATGCGTATATGTTTTTTTTTGTTTTTTGACTTCCCTTAACAGTTCTTCAATGAGATTGTTAACGATTTTGCAATTAATCAATTCTGCTGGATTATTAACATAGGTGATGAAACTTTTTGGCAGGATATTTTTGTAGAAATAGTCGCGAGCAACTTCATTGAAAACATTAAAAATTGGATATTCGGTAAACACCCAATCGTAGCGAGAAATTGAATTTTTTGAGTTTTCAAACCCGATCGTTATCTTAGGCACATCTTTGTCCTTTTTGCGGAAAGGGCTGCGCGCTATGAGGGGCGATAAAAGGGTTAAAAAAGCAAAAACGAGAATTGTTACTTTTTTCATATTTTATGTTCTTATTATCTATTTAATTTCAGATGATGCTTTTTTATTATATCATACCTAAAGATAAAACGCTTCAAGATTTTTGGGCATTCTCTGTTTTTATATTCACATTGCGTAATTATTTGCCTGTGATACGTTATTTTGTTGTTAATTGACTTTTTTCTTGGGCATTTGGTAAATATTGCTTTGCAAAAAGGGGAGATGTTAAAATAAGTCAGTGGGCTTTGAGAGTAGTTGCAGTTACGGATAAGGTGGGGTATGTTGGGGAAAGAGAGTAGTAGGAAGATGGTGAGAAGGAGTAGTTATGAAGCCAGAGTTGTTGATGTATCGAAACGCTCAAATTGCTGATAGTTTGCGACGATTGCCCAGAAAAATGTTGCAGCTCCACGGTCTTGAGAATGTTACGGACTTTGTTCTCCATGAGCTTTGTAGTAAGGACTGCTTTAATATACCCAAAGCGGCCTATTTTGTTGATAATCCCGCCTTTAATTGTCTGAAGGGTGTTGTAGGAGTATCTGGAGTAGAATTGCAGAGCGTTGAAAACATTTGGACTAGTCCTGATAAATTTATCCAAGCAATTGCTCAATCACCATTTAATCAGAAAGTACGTTCATTTAATTATGAAAGTCGTAAAAAACGTGATCATTCGCCCGATGAAATGGCGCAAACAATTGCGCAGGAGCTTGGGCTCGGTGATTTTGGATTTTACTCTTGGGATATGAAGCATGATAATCATGGATTTTTGGTATGTGAAAAAAACAGTGCCAAAGATTGTGAGCATCCACAGGATGATGTAATGGTTGATGGGCTTTGTTTATTGAGTTTTTGTCCCGTCTACTAAATATCTATTTTTCTTCAAAAGCAGCCAATCCGGGTAACAAGGTACCACTAAGATATGCCAATGCGGCACCTCCACCAGTCGAAAGATGATCAATTAATTGGTAATTTTTTGTGTTCAAGGCAACATCAACAGAATCGCCACCGGCAATGACGGTTTTTGCTGATGATTGGGCCATTGCATTGATGAGATCTTTGGTGCTTTGGCGTGTTTCGGGTCTGTCTGCAAAACCCATGGCACAGTTCAGCAGTACCGTTTTTGCGCGATTAATTTCGGCGGTGAATTGTGTAACAGTTTTTGGACCAATGGATATTCCAATGGCATTATCGGGAAAGTTGGTTGCTGAAACAATGGAAAGGGGTCCATTGATTGCGTCATAGGAAACTTGATAATCAACGGGAAATAGGTACGATACATGAGAATTTTCAGCTTCAATGATTATTTTTTTGCAGAGCGTCATCATTGAATCATTAACAAGAGATTGTCCGACTGGTTGTGCCAATGATTTGAGGAATGAAAAACAGAGAGCAGGACATAATAAAAGAACATCAACTTTTTTGATTAAGTTATGAATCAGAGGAATTTTATCTTCCACTTTTCCGCCGCCAAGAATTGCAATAAATGGGTGTGATGGATTGTCTTTGAGTGTGTTAAGCGCGTGCAGCTCTTTTTCCATTAAAAAACCGATGCTGCGTCTATTTTCAGGGAATTCATACGGTAATAAGGTAACTGAACAATCATTGCGATGAACTACGCCAAATGCATCATTAACATAAAAATGTGCAGTGTTGCCCAGTTGTTTTGCAAAAAAAGGATCTCCGTTTTTTTCTCCCGGGAAGAAGCGGAGATTTTCCATTAAAATGATTTGTCCAGGAGATACTTTTAACTGTGCAATAGCGGTAAGATTTTCCATAAATAGTATTGAATATCCACGTTGTACAAACCACGGAATAATTATCTTGGTAGATAGTTTTGAGTCACTGTTTTTTGGTTCACCGATATGGGTTGCAAGCACAATGCTACCGTTATGTTTAAGAATAAAATCAATTGTTGGTAAGATGCTTGTCAGTCGAAAATCATTGATTATTTTTCCGTTAACTAATGGAACATTTAAATCAGCACGTACAAAAACACGTTTATCTTTTAATTGCCATTGCGAGAGAGTTGAGTAATACATCTTTTTTTATCCTTCAAAACGTAAAACATGAGAGATGTTGATAGCGCGAATGCGTTGTATTGGCAGCCATGTTGCAAAGAGGCTAAAAATAATAACAACGCAAAAAACAGCGCACACAATTTCTCCGTTCATAGCAACGGGTAGTTGTGTGACATAATAACTGTCAGGCAGTGTAATAAATGGATAGCGTTGTAATAGCAGGCTTGCAATAATTGCAGTGATGAGACCAAAAAATGATGCAACACAACTGATTGTCATCCCTATAATGAAAAAAATTGTACTAATTGCGTTGTGAGACATTCCCATTGCTTTTAATACAGCAATATCCGGTCGTTTTTGGGTAATTTGCATAAATAGGAGTGAAATAATATTCATGCTTGCAACAAGGAGTATGAGGGCAAGAATAAAAAATGAAACATACTTTTCAAGCTTTAAGGTTGCAACAAGAGACGGGTAGAGATCTTTCCATGAGTAGACGTCAAGCATAAGACGCTTGCGTAGTTTTTTTATGATAGCTTGTTCGTTAGCGTTGGGAGAGAGAGTAACATTGATCTGTTCGATTGCAATGTTAGGAAATAGTTTTTCTAAAAATGAAAGTGAGCAATACACAACACCATTATCAAATTCATCAATTCCTGTGTCAAAAATACCACTGACAACGGCTGGTTGCGAATCAACAATAATTTTTTTGCCGTGTACGTGTCCATCGCGCATAAAAAGAAGCTCTATTTGATCACCTATAGCGATTGTATTGTTGCGCGCGAGTTGTTTGCCAATAATAATCTGATTGTTATTGAACAGTTGATCAAATTGTATTGAAGATGATGGATTGATTATTTTTTGTGATAAAGAGCTTGTATTAATTTCTGTTTTTGGATCAATTCCTTTAATCATTGCAACAGTTGGGATGTCATCAGACTCACTTTTTGTGCGTAACAGTATATGATGGGTAGCCATGGGAGAAAATGCGGTAATTTCAGGAAATTCTTTGTGAAGCACTTTGGTGAGAACATTTATATTAATATCGTTTTTGTATGATTGTATGATAAGATTTGAATGGATGCCTTGCATTTTTTCATGGATAACAACTTCAAAGCCATTCATAATAGCAGTAACAAGTGCGAGTGAAAATGAGCCGATAAAAATACCGATAAAGCAGATGATTGTCATAGTCGAAATGCTTTTTTGGTATATGTGTGTGAAGAGTATGCGTTGAGCTAAAAAAAATGCAGTCATGTTCATGCGTGTTCACCTTTGCTCTTGTAAAGAATCATTGTTTTAATTAGGATACTATTAACATTAAAGGTTACAAATGAAAAGGAGAATATGAAAGTATTAATGAAAAATTATATACACTATACCATCATGATAATGGTGCTGTTGCTGCCAAGTTGCGGAAGAATGATTGATTGGGGGAAAAAGACATTTGTTCAGACGCCAACATTGCAGGCGAGTATCACTGCCGCACAAAAATATATTCGTTCAGTAACATCGTATGATCAGCTTACAACGCGTGCACGTTTTGATGCATTATGGTTATCAGATGATGTACGTATTAATTATGCCAACCTATTTGCGGTAAAATTTGGAAAAACTGAAGAGCAGAGAAAAACTTTCTTACGGCGACAACTTGAAGAAAATAATCATTTTATATCATTCTATGTATTAAGTTTATATGATCAGCCACTTGGTGATGCAAATAGTGAATGGACACTATTTTTAAATATTGATGATAAGCATTATGCACCGATTGAAATTAAATCAGTAGAGCTTTCGCCTGAGTACATGTACATTTTTGGCAAAAAGTATAACAGATTCAAAGTTCCTTACAGCGTAAAGTTTGATGCAAAAGATATCAATGATCAGTTTTTGATTACACCTCAAACAAAGAACATAACACTTTATTGCAGATCATTGAGCGCAGAAGTTACGTTTGTCTGGAACATTGTTCAGTAAAAAGGGGCGTTGATGAAAATTGCTATCGGAGCTGATCATCGAGGTTTTTTACACAAAGAGTTTATCAAAGAACATGCATCCTCAATTGAGTGGATAGATGTTGGCACGCATAATCAGGACCGTACTGATTATCCCATTTTTTCTGATAAGGTCGTGCAGCTTATGGTGACTCATGCGGTAGATGCTGGTGTGTTAATTTGCGCCTCTGGTGGAGGTATGGCGATTGCCGCGAATAGGCATAAAAATATTTACGCGGTTGTTGCGTGGAATAGTGAAGTTGCACGGCAGTGTAAGCAAGAAGATAATGCTAACATTTTAGTTCTTCCATCTGATTTTATTTCTTGTAATGATGCTGTTGAGATGATTAATCAGTGGCTTGCGCAGGAATTTAAGGGGGGGCGGTATGCGCAGCGGATTGCTATGATTGATGTGATTTAAAAGTAAAGAAAAGAGACACTTGTAATATCCCGTTCGTCCTGATGCTTCGGTAGACTCAGCTCCCGTTCGTCCTGAGCTTGTCGAAGGATACGAACATTTTTCTTTTAATAATCGTCTATTCATTGGACAATTTTTTAATAGTTTCCCAATCATCAGCAATAAGTGCTTTTTTCTTTTTTCTTGACCAACCTTTATTTTAATAAGTTCGTTTCCTTCGACAGGCTCAGGACGAACGGGATTAGAATAATCACGTAATGAGAATTCTTTTCTCCGTTCGTGGTGACACTTCGGCAAGCTCAGTGGTAAACGCCCGCCTGCCCGTCGAAGCTTCAGCGAAGTCGGGTCGAACCATACGAACATTTTTCTTTTAACACTGCTGAGTTTATCGAAGCATCAGGACGAACGGGATTGGAACAATCATGTATAGAACTGGGCGTAGCGGATTGCTATGATTGATGCGATTTAAAAGTAAAAAAGAGAGGCACTTGTAACAGTGCCTCTCTTTTTTACTTTTATTATTTGATTATGCTTCTTGTGCTGTTGTTTCTTCGATTGTATTTTCTAATGTTTCTTCTGGTGTAGCTTCAACTATTATTTCTTCCGGTGTTACTATTTCTTCTGGTGCAGCTTCAATTTCTTCTGCTATTGGCTGTGGTATATTTTCTTCTACCGCTTGTTCTGTAGCATCATTCGTATCAACTTCAGATACAATTCCTTCAGTTTTATTGATCACTGCTTGTACTTCTTTATCACTCATGATGCGTTTGGTAATGAGTTCATCAACGATGGCAATCAATGCTTCTTTATGTTCTGTAAGAAGTTGCATAGCATCTTCATGGCATTTTTGGAGCATATTGTGTGTTTTAAGTTTTAACCCTTCACGTACAGATTTTGGGAGTGACTTTGGATTAATGCCACCAAAAGCAAGATTTTTAATGAGTTGGTATGCACGATCACGATTTTGGCTGTGACAAGTAAAGCCGCATGATCCGAGTAAAAGTTCCTCAGCAGCAAAGCCGGCAATAAGTGTTGTAGCTTCATTGATGATGATAGCTTCATTTTTGACGTTGATTGAGTCGTGTGGTTGTTTGGTCAAGAGAGCGCCATACTCAATTTTTACCTGATGTTCTTGTTCGTCCTTTTTGGAGATAGTCTCCCACGCTGATTCATCTTTTACGTTAGTTTTGCGTGCATGTATAGTTATTTTATCAAGTTGTTCATGTGTTTCAAGAAGCATTGTTGCAAGAGCTCTGCCTGCAAAATGTGTTGCGATAATACGCGCTTCATTTTCAGGAAGGTCTTTGCGGTCGAATGGCATAATATTGTGTACTTCAGTATCAATGCTTTCTTCTAACAGTTTTTGGGTTAATGATTTTTTGTAAAGCCAAGCACGTGTCATTGCGTTACGGATAACTGATTTTAAGCGTTCAAAAGACACATCGTTTGTTTTATCGGCAAGTGTCTCAGGGTCAAATTGCCTAATATCAAGCGCCATATTAGTCAATTCGCGAATGATATATTGTATGCGGTGTTTTCGTGAAGGATACTCAAAGCGAATTTCTTTACCAAATCGGCCATTTTGACGAAGAGCTTTATCAATATTTTCAGGATGGTTGGTCGCTGCTATAATGATAACTATTTTAGATGGATCTGCATTCATAGAACTTTGCATTGAAATAAGGAATTCACTCAACAATTGATTATTGCCAACCCGGGTAAGTCCAAGCAAATCGATTTCATCAATAAAGATGACGGCAGGTGCACTTTCTTTGATTTCATCCAAAATTGCTTTAATACCATATTGATTAATCAAAGCAGCACTGATGTTGAAGAATTTCATGGTATTGCCAAGACCTCGTTTTTGCATGACAATTTCTATTTCACCGCATAAGCATTCAACGCTAAATGATTTACCGGTACGAGTAGGTCCAGTGAGTAACCAACCTTTTTCTGGCGTTGCTTCAATACGCATGAGTTGCTCAGGGTTATCGATGTACTGAATGATTGACGTAAAAGCTTCTTTTACTTCATCAAGGCCAACCATATCTTTAAAGCTGACGGTTGGTTTGAACTGCGTTACTTTTGGTTGTAGGGTATTGCGATATTCTCCACCACGCAGGAAGTTCCACATGTTATCTCGGTGTTCAATTATTTTATATACGTTATCTTGCCATATTTTATACAATGAACTCAGCATAAACATTGCAGCTAATGATCCAAGAGGTTGATTGTTCATCATAAAGTCTTTGATTGTGTAGTCAGTTGCGGCAAAAACGCTTGCTTTGTCAGGTATTCTTCCAAGTTCACCGGTGGCCGCGGATGATCGAGAAGTGTTTGCATCTACGAGGAATGGAAATCCAGCTCTGTCTTTTATTACAGGACCATTGTTGTTGCCTAGAAGAGTTTCTTTGATAAAGTTTCTGAATCTCAGCGGCAGATTTTCATTATTCATAAGGAGATAACCATAACTCCAGAGAGAGTATAGCCCCAATGCTCCAATACCAGCACCATAGCAAAAAATTGTCGGTAGATGATATTTGTTTGCTGGGATTACAATGTTGGTGTCAATTGTACGAGCTATCTTGTTATACCAGGTGAGCCCTATGTTTTGTACATTTTCATTAAGAATTTTAAGCTCGGATCTTGTTTTTTTGAGGCCCTTGAATAGGGATTGCTGGCTGAGATGCTGTAAATTTGTTCTTGTTTTACCCTTATTGACGCTCATAAAAAAGCGTTTAATATCGAATGGCTGAGCGTTTTTAAAACCATTTTTTATCTGATCGTTTAAATAAGGAATGAATGCGTTACAAAATTCAGTGAACAAGTAAGAGTATTCTAAATTTGCTCCTGGATCACTGAGGGCGAGGATCGTTGACTCATGCTGCAATAAACCATTGATGATTATTTTATTAGCTGTGAGGACTTCCATTATTTGATGAAGATTGCCTGATCGGTTGTTTAACGAACCTTTTTTGACCAAGAGAGCTATCTCAGTGAGTTTGTTTTCAATTTTTTGTAATGAGCTGAAAGTTTTAATTAAAGCTTTTTCAGCAAACTCTATGAGTTTTTCAATTTTTGCCTGTTCTGATGGGGTTAAAGCTATGTTTTGTGGCTGATCTATTTCCGCTTGCATTATTGCGCTGAATGATAGTGCGCAAAGGATGAGCGATTTCATACTTTTTGTTTGTTTCATCTATTGCTCCCAAATTTACATGATAATTTAATTTCAAAACAGTTACTAATACTACAAAGTTACCATTATTTTTAAGTTTTGGGAAATTTTTCCGCGTATTAATGGTGATTTTGGGCTGTTTTTATGATAAAAAATAGTACCGCTGACATATTTTTTGCAAACTTTAATTAAAAACATTGCAATCTGTAAATTTTAAATGGTATGCTGGGTGTAGTAAAAAAAGGTTAAAACATGGTTTTATATGGTGTGGGGTCTAAAATGGCTAAAATGATGGTGCTGAGAGGCATAAAAATAAACTTTATTGTTTTTTTATGTTTTTTTTACGTACCAGTCCTTTGGGGAGCTTTGGTTGAAAACACCCATGGCTATATTGTTCCGGACAAGACAAAAACGGCTAACGGTATAACTGTTGAGCATATTGTGTTATATCCGCAGGAAACTCATGATTCCTTAAAACGTATTGCTCGCAATGGGGTTTTAGCGCGATCTGATGGAGCAAAAGCTACTATTTTGATATCTCATGGATTTATGTGTGATAAGTATGATGTAGGGATGTTGAGGAAAATATTTAAAAAACATCAGTTTAATGTCATGACATTTGATTTTCGTGCGCATGGAGAGGATAGTGGAGGGCAGTATTGTACTTTTGGGCGTGATGAAGCGCTTGACGTGATCGCAGCAGCACAATTTTTACGTAAACACCCTGAGCTTGCGGATAAACCGCTGTTTGGTTATGGTTTTTCAATGGGAGCGGTTTCCAATATAGAGGCGCAAGCGTTAGTGCCAGAATTATTTGATGCCATGATACTCGATTGTCCCTTTGATTCAAGTGAAAGAGTTATTAAGACCGGTCTTGAGGGCCTGAAATGTTCAGTTTTTGGCTATGAATTTGATTTTCCGGGAAAAGAGTTGCTCATAAAATATGCATTTCATCCTTATGTTCAATCGTTAGTCAAGGCAGTATTAAAAACAGTTGCACAGATGGATGCTACCTGTATTAATACAAATTTTTGTCCTTTGCATCCCGCTGAATCGGTTAAAAAGATCACCATTCCATTATTCTTTATTCATTGTAAAAATGACCAAAAGGTTACTGTTGACCAAGTTAAGCAGGTATATGCGGGTGCTGCTGGGTATAAACGGTTGTGGCTTACTAATGGGCGTCGTCACTACGATTCATTTTTTTATAATCCAGAAAAATATACCGAACAAGTTCGGCAGTTTTATAATCAAGTTATGAATGGTGATATATCAGCAATGCCACAAGAGGGAGTTGTTGAAGATGATGAGGATGACGCGCATCTGTTTGGATAAGAGTGGATTATTTAAAAATGGGAGGTCGGCATGAAAAGATATAATAAAAAATTGGTAGTGTTGGCGATTGTATCGGTGCTATTGTCTGCTGGCATGTCGTATGCAAAGGTAAGAGCGGTTAAAGCGCGCAGAGATTTTGAGCAAAGTGTTGCAAAAGAAAGTATGGTTGTAGCGCTTTTTTATGATGATCAAAAGAAAGATGCTGTATTGCGCAATAAGAATAAAGGTCTTATGCGCATGTATGATGATGTGAGTAGTTATCAGAATTATGATGATGCGGACGTTATTTTTCTCAAGGTGAATTCTGCGCGTAAAGAGCTTTATGAACTTGCTGCATTATATGGAGTTACCACGGTGCCGGCTTTTATATTTTTTCACAAAGGTAAACGCCTTGTTGATAAACAGGGATCACCGATAATGCTTACGGGGTTTGTTTCTCGCGATACATTGCAGTCATTCATAGATACCCACTATGGCGTAGAAGTTGAGCAATATATTGCCACAAAAGAGGCAAGGAATAAGCAACGGCTGGAGCGAGAGGGTGAAAGTTGGAAGCCTTATTTTTATCCACGTGATATGTTTGTACCAAGCTATGGTCCAGAAGAACGCACGCTTGAATAGTTTTATATTTTTTCGTGATTGTTTCGAACTTTTTTGATACTCTGGTAAGCATAATTAACCATTCCATGAAGGAAATTTCATATGCTTACCATTTCTCTTTCAACTGAAAATCTGTTATCTCAGAATGTTGATTGTTACGCGTATATTGTTGAGAAAGGTTTTGATGTAACTCAACTTACTCATGCAACAAAAGATGTGTGTCCTGATCTTGCGGCTGTTATAAAACATCGTGAATTTAGTGGTAATTTACAAGAAATAGTTTCAGTACCTTGTATTGTTGAAGGACGTATTGCTTTTTGTATTGTTGTTGGTATGGGTGGTCAAGATTCAAAAGGAATAGGGGCTACAGAGCGTTATCGCCGTGCTCTTGGGCAACTTGTTAAAGAAGTGCGTGCATGCAAAGGAAAATCTCTCGCATTTGATTGTGCTGTACCATTGTTGGATAATGCTGTGCATGAATATTGTGCCGAACAAGCAGTGATAACAATAAAAACAGCTTATTACCATTTTGATGATTATATTACTGAAAAAGCGCGTAAAGAGAACATTTTAACACAGGTAATTCTTGTTACTGATCTGCACCATAAAGAAGAAGTTCAACGTGGCATAAATCATGGAATTATTATTGGTGATGCAGTTAATCAGGCACGCCATTGGATTGATATGCCGCCATCAGATTTAACACCGCAGCATATAGTGGCAAAAGCGCATGATGTCGCCAAGCGTAATAATTTGAAATACACGACATTTAATGAAAAAGAAATTATAAAGATGGGCATGGGTGGTCTTGCGGCTGTTTCTCGTGGATCAGATGTTGATTGTGCGCTTATTATTCTTGAGCATAAAGCATCATCACGTAATGCACCAACGCTCTGTTTTGTTGGTAAAGGTATTACTTTTGATTCCGGAGGATTAAGTTTAAAACCAGCCGAGTCCATGGAAACAATGAAAGAAGACATGTCAGGAGCGGCTGCGGTTATTTCTGCAATTGATGCTCTTGCGCAGTTGAACGTTGATGTTAACATTGTTGCTATTGCTCCAACTTCGGAAAATTTACCAAGTGGTCATGCAACAAAGCCAGGAGATATTGTAACGTTTTACAATGGAAAAACAGCAGAAATAAAAAATACTGATGCAGAAGGACGTTTAATTTTAGCTGATGCACTTTCATATGCGGTGAAGCATTATAAGCCTGATGCAATGGTTGATCTTGCAACTTTGACCGGAGCATGTGCTTATGCGCTTGGGCCAGTGTATAGTGGTTTGTTTAGTGAACATGCTGAGTTGGTTAAAAAACTATATACAGCGGCAGATCTTTCTGGAGATCGGCTATGGCAATTGCCAATGGGTGATGATTATAAAAAAGCAATCACTTCAACGGTTGCTGATATGTGTAACATTGGCAGTAAACAGATTAGGGCTGGCGCTACAACTGCAGCACATTTTTTACAAAATTTTGTTGATGATACGGTGTGGGCGCACATTGATATTGCCGGTACGGCGTTTGATGTGCCAAATATTTCATATTATCGTCCTGGTGGAACAGGAGTTGGTGTGAGATTACTGGTTGCATTAGCAAGAAATTGGAAAAAATAAAAAAGAAAAAATATTTTTATTGACTATTATAAAATCATCCTGGTAGGCTAAAAAAAGGATAAAGAACTGTTTTTAGTTTACCAGGAGCTTTTTTTATGAAACAGTCTAAAAAGATATTATGTGGTGTAGTTTTACTTTTTTGTGCTCATAATTTTTTGTTTGGTATGTTTTTATCTCCGCAAGTAAAGCAATGGCGTACGCGTTCTGTTCCTTTAGGGTTTTTTGCGAAAAAATATCCTTATATTCAACAAAATGTTCAGGAAAGTTTAATGTCTGCCGAACCAGAGTACACATATTTGGTGCCAACAAATTCAGATACATTAAAAATGTTCGATTTATGTCCTTTGTTTGTCCAACAAGAAGTATCCATAGCACCGGATTTATTAACAGAATTGGATGCTGAAACAATTAAACAGTTGTACGAATCTCAAAGCGCCTCAATGAGTCCTAAGTATCACATATTAAGGAGTGGTAATAGTTATTTTGAAACTGAAAATGTGGATGTGAATGTCCCCTGTGTTGTTCCGTTAGGTCTTTTTGGTCATTGGGATAGGACACTTTTGCAGCTGAAAAGTCTTGATCAGTTTGAGCTTGCTAAAATAACAAGTTTATCGCCTGCATTATGTGCAGGTCATGCTTTAAATAATAGTCGATTGATTCGTAATTATGCGCTTACGGGTGAGCTAAAATATTTAAAAGATTTACATGATATAAATGGTGCAACAAGTTTTTTATTGGATCTTCAGATTGATGATTGGCTTAATGTTGAAACAGTTAAAATGAATGTTGCAAAAGTAGGTAGAGCTTTAGGAGTTGATGGTATAGATATTTCTTCCGTCAGCACTGTTGCGTTATTTGATTCTGATTTGGATAAGACATCAACGTTTGGTGTATTTAATCCGGAAGAATTTGTATATGTGCAAAATGTTAAGAAAAAAATTCAAAAAGGGCTTACGCAAAATAATTATGTACATGTCATGGTCATTGGTAATGAAGAAGCTGCTGAATCGCATGGACATTATTTTTGTTTTGCCATTATTAAGACAGGTAATGAGATACAGTATGTTGTGCTTGATACTTTGCCGGGTGTGTATCATTTGCAAGAAGGATCGCATGAGAAAAATCGGTTAATGTTTGTTATTCAAAATATTGAACAAGGTCATGCAACAATAAAAATGGCAAATTTACGTGTAATGCCGCAATTCATAGAAAGTGTTGGTGAACCTAATGAAGAAAGTCGACTTGAAGCCGCACTAGCCAATGAACGAATGGAAGAAAGTGGTGGATTTGAAAATCAGATTAAATTGATTAATGATTTTTCTAAGAAATTAAATAGATTTGGTGTAAAAAAACAGCTAGGAAAAGAATCAAAAGATAATCTTGTTAACTGCCTTAATGCAATAAACGTAATAACTGTTCAAGGTAAAGAGTCTCTTTATCCAACACTTAAAGAATTAATTGAAAAAAGACTTTCCGAAATATAACGAGTCTGTTTTTGTAAAAAAATCATTGTAAATGGCATCCTGTTCTATTTATGTTAGTACAGGTATTTTCTATACGAAAGGATGTCTGTTTATATGAATTTTTTTAAAAATATATCAGTGATTGCAATGTTATGTTTCATGAGTTGTGTGATGCCCAAGGCAATTGCACCAAGAGGTGGAGAAACTGCATCAGCACAACCGAGGGTGACGACACCAAAAGTAGAAGCGGTAAAAGAAGGAGTTTCAGTAAAACAATCACTTGTGGCGCGATCATATGAACAAATATTAAAACTTATACAAACAATCAAGCCAACTGATCAAGATTATGATCTGTTGGTAGCTATTAAAACTGAAATTAACCGTCAGATGACCTTGTTGCAACCAAAATCATATGACCACATATTGGAACGTATAAAAACAATTAAATCAACTGCTCAAGATTATGATGTGTTGGTAGATATTAAAATGGAAATTGACCGTCAGATGACTTTGTTGCAACCAAAAACACGTCAATTTGAACCAATTAGTAAGCCTGTTCTGCCACCTCGCATCATTGAACAACCAAGACCACAAATTACACCTGTACAACCGACGATATACCCTTATGTGCCACCTCGCGTTTCTGAACAACCGAAATCGCAACCTGTATTTGTGCAATCAACCGTTCAAAAAATAGGAAACGAAACATACTTGGTGCCAACAGATGACAATGACCTCAAAAAATTTGGTTTATGTCCATTATTTGAGAAGAAAATAGCTGCGCTGAGTATGGATCAGGAAAAATTCGCTCAAGAGTTGCGACAAGAAGGTTACAGTGAGAAAGACATTGTAGAGTTTATCTCTTCGGGTGTAGCTCCTCATTATTCTTTTTTTCGTGAAAGAAGAGGACAACTACCGCCTTCCTTTGGCAACGAAAATGTTGATGTGAATGTTCCTTGCATGGTTGCATTGGGTAAACATGGTAACTGGAATAGAACACTTATGCAGCTTAAAACTCTTGATCAATTTAAACTTGGACGTGAAGAACATTTATCAGCAGCAATGTGCGGGGGGCTTTCATTGAATAATGGTCGATTAATTCGCGCGTATGGGCTTACGGGTAATGGAGATAATTTAAGCAAATTACATAACATTACAGATGCAGCTAAGTTTTTACGCACAATTGTTATTGGCGATTGGATTGATGTTAAAACAGCCAGAGATGCTATTACAAAACATCCTGTAGAATTGGGCGTTGACGGGATAGATATGTCGGCAGTGAGTACTGTTTTATTGTTTGATTCTAGTTTGCGTGATAGACCAGGTGAATTATCTTTTCATGATCGAGCAGAATTTGAATATGTACAAAATGTTAAAAAAAGCATTCAAGAAGGTCTCAAGCGCGATAATTATGTTCATGCTATAGTTATCGGTAACATAGAAGCTGTCGCAGAATATGGTCATTATTTTTGCTTTGCAATTATTAAAAAGGGTAGTGACATTCAATATATTGTTTTAGATACAATACCAACCGCATATCATTTGCAACAAGGATCACATGAAAGAGATCGATTAATGTTTGTTATTGAAAACATTGAGCGTGGTAGTTCGTTAATTAAGGTGTCAAGTTTATATACGAACCCTGAATTTATGGAACCTGCTAAGCTTTCTTCAGAAAATCTGCTTGAAAGAGCTCTGGGTCGTGAGCGCATGGATGAAGTAAGTGGTGGTGACTTTGAAGTTCAAATTAAGCAGCTTAATGCTTTTTCTAAAAAGTTAGTTGGAGACGGTATACATCGAGGTTTAAACGAAGCATCGAAAAATAGCCTTATTGAATATCGTACGGCGATAGATAGTATAAGTAAAACTTATGGAAACGTATATTCTGAACTGAGAAAATTGATTGTAACAAGACTCACTGAGTTACGATAAATCATTATAAATTAAAAAAAATCTCTGACATTCACTTGTGGAGTGGAACGTCAGAGATTTTTTTATTATTCAGCAGTTGCAGTGAAATTTTGCGTAAACAGATCAGTTTCAATTTCTAATTCGGCAGCATGAATCTGTTTCCATTCGCCAAGTGATATGGAAAAATGAGGCAGTGCAAGTTTAAGCATTGTTTGCGCATACATTCTGATCTCATACTGTGCGCCTGCATGGAGGCGAAGTTTGAGAAAATGCATAAGTGAGTGTAAGTTGCAGGTAAAAATAAATTCTGTATAGGTGCAGAGTGGTAATACGCTGCGTGCAATTTCTCTGCCAACACCATTTTCCAATAAATATTCATATGCTTGTACGCTTTGTGTGATTGATTCTTTAAATTTTTGCGTAAATTCCGCATTATCAAATGAGCCAATTGAGGCTTGTTTGTTGTTGGTATCTTGAGATCGCCATTTTGGTGGCACATAAAATTCAAGAGATGCTTTGACGTAGCGATAACTAATTTCATTGTATGAGTTCATGCGGTGACGCATCCATTGACGTGCAACAAAAATAGGAGCTTTTATCCGAAAAGAAAGTTGGTTGTGTTCAAAGGGGCTTGTGTGGTTATGTTTCATGAGAAATGCAATGAGCTTTTTATCGCGGTCACTTACCTCAGTTGAAGTTTTACCGTAGGAGACGCGTGCAGCATTGACTACATCAAGATCTGAGCCGGACACGCGAACAAGTTCAACGGAGCTTATACCATCATTAAGGGGGTCAATACCGTTTTTTGCTTGTGAATATGCTACTACATCATGTGTATTTAATCTGTTTTGTATATTTTCCATGATTGCCTTATCGTAGAGAAATTTTACTTGTATGGACCATGTTGATAATAACACCGATCATAAAAAGATAACAGACCAAAGATGTATTGCCGTAACTGACAAAAGGCATACCAACACCTTTTGTTGGAGCTAATCCTGTTGCAACAGCCATGTTCATAATGGTTTGCAGATGTATGATAATCATAAATCCGAGCATAACTAACGTGCTAAAAGTATCAGTAAGTTGATGTGCAATACGGATGCCAAAGTAAAGCAAAAGAATGAATAATGTTATTAAAAAGAGACATCCAATAAGTCCTGTTTCTTCGGCGATAATGGAGAAAATAAAATCAGTGTGTTGCATGGGTAAATAGAAAAATTTTTGGCGTGAATGTGCAATTCCTGTTCCCAGCAAGCTGCCAGAGCCGATTGCAATGAGTGATTGAATTATCTGAAAACCAGCACCTTTTGGATCTTGCCATGGATCTAAAAATGTTAATACTCGTTGTAAGCGATAAGGACGGAAGATAATTAAAAATATGGCACTTACCGCAAGTCCAACTAAGGTTGTGATGATATGTTTTATGTGTGCATGCGCGCAAAAAAATAAAATAATGGTAGTAAGCAGTAGCGTAACGGTCATGCCAAAATCCGGTTGTTTGAGCAGTATGATACACATAAGACTGATGAGTGCACAAAAAGGAATAAATTGCTTCAGGGCAATGGAACCTTTCAGCGGTTTTTTTTCAAGAAAATAGGCTACATAAAAAAGTAGTGTAACTTTAAGTAATTCACTTGGTTGAAATGAAAAACCTGCGAAAGAAAGCCATCTACTTGAGCCGTGAATGGTACGGGAAAATGTTGGTAAGAATGTGAGAATGACTAAAAAAAGTGAACTGAGAAATAAAAAAGGAGCTGTTTTTTTAATAAAATTGAGCGATAACGCTCGACCAGCACATAATGCAATGAGGCCAACAACAAGTCCGGCAAGTTGACGTTTAACAAAAAAAAGTGACGTTCCAAATGTTTCTAGTGCGTAGACTGAGCTTGATGAGTAGACAAAGAGGAACCCGATGAGAATAAGTGTTGCAACAATGGTGAGGAAAACATTTAAGTCTGCGTATAAGTTCAATTTTTTTGAAATCATAATGTATTTAACCGTTCGTATGCTTTATTCGTTTGTATGCGCCATATATTGCATCACTAATTCCTTAAAATGTTTTCCTCGTTGTTCATAATTTTCATAAAGATCATAACTGCTTCCCGCTGGAGATAGCAAGACACAATCACCAGGCTTTATTGCATCTGTGCATGCAGCGACAGTTTCATCGAGTGTGGCAAAACAACTTGCGGGAATGTGATTGCTCATACACATTGCATATAAGTTTGTGGCTTCTTTACCAAAACAGTAAACATGACGTACCTGATTTTTTAATTGAGCAATAAATGGTGCTCGATCAACTCCCTTGCTTAGTCCGCCTAAAAAAAGATGAAGAGGGCGATTGTGTAATTTTTCAACTGCTGCAAGAGTGGATGCAGTGGTAGTTGCTTTTGAATCATTATAAAAATCAACATTGTTGATGGTACCAACTTTTTCAACACGATGTTCCGGTAGTTGCACGGTATGCGCAACCGTTTGTAATGCTGTAGTATTCAATTGCATAAGATCACATGTTGCTGCAACAATGAGTATGTTTTCAATAAAAGAGAGACTACGTAGTTCTGGTGTGAGTGTTATAATTGGTGTGTGTAAATTATCTGTATAACGTATTACCATATTGTCTTGTATATAATAGATTTGTTCATTATTGTTTAATCTGTTTAAAGCATTATCGTCAGGAACTGTTGCGATAAAATAAGAACGCTTATGACCATCAATGGGAGAGAGCATTGTGTTGCGTAGTGCAAAATGAACGAGAGACAGCTGATTTTTTGTTTGTTGAGTAACTATTTTTTCTTTTGCTAAAAAATACTCTTTTTCAGTGTTGTGATGATCAAGATGATTAGGATGAAAATTTGTCCAGATAGCCAATGTTGGAGCAAAACTTTTGCAATAATTCAGTTGAAAGCTGGAAACCTCTAACAGTGCATAATCAACACTGTTTTGTTGGTTAATGAGATCAAAGGTTGGTATTCCAATGTTTCCACCAACGGCAACCGACATTGATAACTCTTTAAAAAGTTGGGCAAGAATATGAGTTGTTGATGTTTTACCAATGCTACCGGTGATGGCGATGATTGGTTTATGAAACAGAGCATAAAAAAGATCAAGTTCATGTATCCATTTGTTCAAATGCGTCGCGTAACACAGTGGGCTTATGTAAATGCCAGGAGAAGAAATAATGAAATCATAAGAAGAAAAAAATGTTTTTTGCTCACTTTCATCGTGCCACGTAATGTTTTTTGTTTTTAAATAATTCCATTCTTTTTCCGTTGGCACACGCTTATCCATAACACCGAGTTGGTAATCTTGTTCATGCAAATAATTAACAGCTGCTTTGCCAACAATGCCAAATCCCCAAATTCCAATGCGTGCATTTTTGGGTAACAGTTTCATAATCTTTCAATCCATTCTAAAAGATTTGGATCTTTTGCCGTTGCGTTAAGTTCATATAAGGGTTTTACAGGGTTGCTCATATCCGTTAAAAAAAAATTTTCTTGAGGCACTATGATTGTCATAAGAAGACTATTGTATTGTGGATGATCCCGTTTTATATGTTTTGTAAACCAGCTTTCATAATAGAAACTTTTGGGACATATCCCACATTGATAAGGTTTTTCATTCATATGTTCTCGTTTGTGCACGGTGAGAAGGTAATTACTTGTAGTTTGATAACTACACGTACTGCATATGTAAATTAGTTGTACCATATGTTTTGTTTTTTTGTGTGCGGTAAGGGTGCTTTCTTGACTAAAGATTTTGGGGCATTCATCACATTTATAAGTTTTTTCTGCATGTGTTCTTTGATGCCTTACAAGGATTGAATGAGCAATGAATGTTTTGAAGCATGTATCACATTCATGAAGACCTATTCCCGTATGTATTTTTTTGTGTGCGGCAAGGGCGTATTTTCGATTAAAGCTACTGCGGCATTCATCACATTTATAAGGTTTTTCTTTTGTATGTGTTATTTGATGGTTTATGAGGAGTGAATTGGCAGTGAATGTTTTGAAGCATGTATCACATTCATAAAGACCTATTCCCGTATGTATTTTTTCATGTGTTGTAAGGCTATAGCTATGAGAAAAACTTTTATCGCAAAAATCGCATGAATAAAGGTGTAGAAGCGATTGCTTTTTTTTTGTGGTTACAGTTTTTGTTTTAGGCATTGCCGCAACTGGTTGTAGTAAGAAAAGAAAAAGTAATAAAAAAAATGTTTGCATTAAAGTTTGTTTTTTCATAATATTTCAATCCATTCTAAAAGATTTGGATCTTTTGCCGCTCCGTTAGGTTCATACAATGGTTTTACAGGTTCATTAATATTCGTTAAAAGAGATTTTTTTTCGGGCATCATGATTGAATAATTTTTTGTTAAGGTATGATGGAACGTTGTAGGTTGAATTATTGAAGTTGATGGAGTTACAAAGTTATTGTTTTGTGAATGATATCTCTTTACATGTCTTGTGAGGGAACCTTTTTGATAAAAATTTTCATAGCATAATGTGCATTCGTAAAGTTTTTCGTTCGTATGACGTGAGTGGTGCATTCTAAGAATAAACTTAGTCATGAATTTATTGTCGCATAAGTTACATTTGTAGCATTCCTCTCCTTTATGTTTTACTTGTTGGTGTGTTGTACGAGTGCCTTTATGAGAGAAGCTTCTGGTGCATAAATGACAAGGAAAAAGTTTCTTTTTTTCATGTGTTTTTTTGTGTGCTGTAAGGAGATAGTTATGAGAAAAACTTTTAGTGCAAGAATCACATAGATAAGGACGTAGGAGCGATTGTTTTTTTATTGTGGTTATAGTTTTTGTTTTGGGCATCGTTGCAACTGGTTGTGATAAAAAAAGCAAAAGTAATAAAAAAAATGTTTGCATTAAAGTCTGTTTTTTCATGAGTATCTATTGTTTTTTATGATAGTGATTGTATACTTTTACGCCGTTTTTAGCTAGTATACCAAAGTACTAAAAAAAGGGGATAATATGAACGTTGGACAAGAAAATTTTAATATGGATGAATATATTCATCCGTTTATAGCGGCACAAGATATTTCTCTCAATTCTCGAACTACTTATCTTAACGCAATGGTACAATTTGTGCGTTGGTGTACAGAAAAAAAAATAACTGAACCAAAGCGTGAAACAATTTTATCATATAAGTTTTGGCTTGATACAAAAGGCTTAAGTTCCTATACCAAAGCGATGTACATAGTTGTTATACGTCGCTTTTTTTTGTGGACTGAAGATTC
>Ga0209167_10000560_pt1 | contig 25949 bp, 25 predicted proteins | sample Coa_R1_9_FD_187154 | JGI IMG/M metagenome (GOLD analysis project Ga0209167, IMG submission 187154) | Surface soil microbial communities from Centralia Pennsylvania, which are recovering from an underground coalmine fire - Coalmine... | ecosystem: Environmental > Terrestrial > Soil >...
TCGGCGATCCCGATTTCGTCTACGAGCAGCAGATGGCCCGCGTTTTCGGCCTGCAGATGTTGCGCATGGCCGACGCCGACGTCCTGCCTTACGATTACGAGCAATACGGCAAGGAGGTTGCGGTGTATCTTGATGCGGCCAGCCAGCGCGCGCAGGATAAATTCGGCGCAGCGGCACTCGACTTCTCCGCCGCCGACAAGGCCGCTCATCGTTTCGAGGTTGCCGGCTCCAAAGCTCACGCGCGCCAGGTGAATCCGCCGTCCGACGTCGCTCGACTGAATCAGGCGCTGCGCTCGACCGAACGCAGTCTTCTGAATCCCGACGGCCTGCCCCATCGCCCCTGGTACCACCACGCCATCTTCGCGCCCGGCGAGTACACCGGATACGCCGCCGTGGTGATCCCCGGCGTCAACGAAGCGATTGACAAGGGAGACAGCCAGCGCGCCCGCGAACAACTCGCGGCGCTGACCGCCGCGCTCGATCGCGCGGCCAAGACTCTGGAAGGGTACAAATAGTTTTGAATTCGGCCCACGCTCTCGGTGAGTTCCTGCGCACGCTGCCGTCTTCGGCGGCGACCACTTTCCTCGCCCTGTTCCCGATCGTGGATCCCTTCGGCGGCGTTCCCATCTTCTTTTCGATGACGTCCGGCTGGACTTCGCGGGATCGCATCCAGACGGCGGTCAAGACCGGAATCTGGGTTTTTGTCATTCTGGTGACTTTCTTGTTCTTCGGGCGCTTCGTTCTGCTCTTTTTCGGTATTACCCTGCCCGTGCTTAAGATCGCCGGAGGACTTATCGTCGCCAACACGGCCTGGGCCATGGTGACTTCGACCGCCCGCATCACCCCGGCCGAGAGCCATGAAGCCGAGAGCAAAGAAGACATTTCGCTCACTCCGTTGGCCATGCCGCTGATGTCCGGCCCCGGCGCGATTGGCGTGGTCATGGCGCTGGCGGCCCACGTGGACAGCAAGGCCGCCTACATCGGCATGGTGCTCGGCATCGCCGCCGTGTCGCTCAGCGTCACGCTCTTCTTCTGGATGGGAGGGCCGCTGGTCCGCCGCCTCGGTCCGGGCGCGGTGGGCGCGATCAACAAAATCTTCGGCTTCCTCATTCTCGCCATCGCTGTGCAGTTGGTGTGGAACGGCATGGCCGACTTCCACCACTAAAGCCGACCGGAAAGGCACGAGTTCCAGTCGGGCCAGTAGCGGGTCAGTTCGCCTCTGCTTCTTCTGGCGTCATCCCGAGCAGAGCCGTGGTTCAGGCGAAAGCGAGTTCAGGCGGAGCGAGGGATCTCGCGCGGAGTGCCCAGGAAGTGCGCTCCAGATCCCTCTGCCCGCTGGTGCGAACGCGGGCCTTCGGGATGACGCTGTTAAGGACTGGAATTCAGAGTGACCCGCGACCTCAGCCCCTGAGGTAGCATGACTTGCCGAAAAACTTGCTTTTGGGTGGCGCAGCGCTTCCAGCGCTGCGATAAGAGTCCTTCTTTTCTGATGAGGGGCTTTAGCCCCTGAGGTTCCTGCCATGCTGTCCGCGAAGCCTCAGGGATGCTTTTCCATGAAGCGGCCAACCAGCGCCGCGCAGGATTCCACGAATGCCTGCTCCTCGGCGGTGAAGGTGTCCACGAAGTAGCTCTCGATGCAGATCTCGGCGACCACTCGATTCTTTACCACGATCGGCGAGACCACGTTCGACTTCACCATGTCCGATCCGAGATAGCGCGGATCGGCGCCGACGTTGTTCACCACCACCGACTTGGCCGTGGTGGCGGCCGCGCCGCACAGGCCTTGGTCCAGCGTGATCCGCGGCGTGGGCTGAAAGCTGCCCGCGTACGGGCCAACCACCAGCGCATCGAACGCGGGCGCTTCCATCAGATAAAAGCCCACCCAGTTGTAGCGTCCCATCTCCTCGTGCAGCCGGTCGGAAATGTGCTGCATCAGCGCCTTGGCATTGGCCGCCGAGCGCGCCTGAATCTCGAAGTCGTGCAGCAGAGTCTCGTGTCTGGACATGAGAAGCGAGGCCAACGTGCGGCCGCGAACTCATTCTATCCTTTGCGGGCAGTCGGGAAGACATGCGTTCCACTCATGACCGGGGCCTTTTGGAAGATGGGAGTTCCGCCGCTTCGGGTGCGTTCTGCAGCGGCCGCAGATGCTTGACTAGTCATCTGACTAGTTAGATAATAAAAGCATGAATCCCTGGCAATTGCAGGACGCGAAGGCGCGCTTCAGCGAATTCCTCGAGGCTGCCCTGAAGAAGGGCCCGCAAGTCGTGACCCGGCGGGGGGTCGAAGCCGCCGTGCTGGTGCCCATTGAAGAATGGCGGCGTCTGCAGCGCGAGAGCCGCCCCAACATCAAGGAGTGGTTGCTGGGCGAAGGGCCGCGCTTTGAGGATGTTGTGCCGAAGCGCGGCGGCTGGAAGAGCCGGCCGGCGATCGATTTCGGTGGGCCGGAGTTTAAATAATAACCGATTCCAGTGATTCGATACCTGCTCGATACCAACGTTGTTTCCGAGCTGCGCAAACGCAAGCCGCACGGCGCAGTCCTTGCATGGATGAATACTCTCCGACCCGAACAGATATTCCTGTCGGCAGTGACCATCGGGGAATTGCAGGCAGGCGCCGAACTCACCCGCAAGAATGATCCAGCCAAAGCTGCGGAGATTGAGAACTGGCTGATGGCTACGGAGGGGGCGTTTTCAGTGATTCCGATGGATTCGGCCTGCTTTCGGGAATGGGCCCGGCTCAAGTCGGGCAAGTCTTCGCAGTTGATCGAAGACGCCATGATCGCCGCCACGGCCCGGGTTCACGGCCTGCACGTCGCCACCCGGAACGAACGAGACTTCCGCCAGTTTCAGGTGGAGGCGTTTAATCCCTTCCGGTTTGAGGCGTAGCGCAGGCTGTGTGACCCAGGCCGTGTAAAATCAGGCCGTGTAAAATATTGGGAGGAGCTTCCGCCATGGCAGCCGACAAGGCGCACGCCCACGAACTGATCGACAAGCTGGCCCCGAGCCAGGTTCCGGCGGCCATCGGGATGCTTGAGAGCCTGCTTGATCCCGTATCCCGCGCAATCGCCAACGCCCCCGTGGATGACGAACCCGAAAGCGAAGAAGAGCGCAAAGCGGTGGCTGCATCGAAGGCGTGGTTCAAGCAGCGCGACGGACAGGGAATCTCGCACGAGAATGTTCTCGCGGATTTCGGCCTCACCCCGGACGATCTCAAGAACAAATAGCAGGCGCCCAAGATGCGCAAAATCGCTTGGTCCCCGGAGGCGCGCGCCGACATCCGGCGCATCGACCGAAAGACTGCGATGCGGATATTTACTGCGATCCATCGTTTTGCTGAAAGCGGCGCGGGCGATATCAAAGAGCTAAAAGGGAGTCCCGGCGAACTGCGGCTGCGTGTCGGGGACTATCGCGTCCGCTTCACCAGTGATGCCGATGACACGATTCGCATTCACACGGTGCGGCATAGAAGGGAAGCCACATCGGTGAGGTGATTACTGAATCCCACCCTATCGCAAAGAGCGCGACAGGATGGAGCACCCTAACCGATCTCTGACTGGGGCGGCCTGCGAGCACCGTGCCTGAGGTGAATAATCTCAACCAAATGCTTGTGCTGGTTGATGCGGTAGTAGATCAGGGCCGGACTGTGGACTAGCCTGCGGACGTTGCGACGTTTTCGGATCACGGTGCCCATTCGCGGGAAACGGGCCAGCAAGTCAATGTGATTGAGAAGGGAGCCGCCGAAGCGGGAGGCGGCTTCGTCGTCATCTTCGGCGATGCGGCCGATAATCTCGTCGAGATCGTTCAGCGCTTTTTTCGTGTAGCGGAGTGTGTAGTCCACTTGGCGAGCACTTGGCGGGCCTTCTCGGGTGGCGCGACGCGGCCAGCGTTAGCGTCTCGGATGCCTTCGTCGATGGCGGCAAGTGTTTCCTCGTCTTCGTCGTCGAGGATGGGAGCGGGATTTTCGAGATCGAATTTGTGCGCCTTCGCCATCTGGCTATCGTAGGCCGGATTTCCGACCGATGCAACGAAAAGTGTTGTCCGCGGCATCGCTCCACCCTTTCGCAAACGACGCGAAAGGGATGGGCCACCCGCCTCCGCCCTTTCGGAAAGAGCGCGAAAGGACGCACTCGGCACTAAATTGGGCAGGCACCCAAGTTCCATCTTGGGAACTGCTTCTCCTTTTCTTTCTTAGCCGCTAGAATTCCGACGATCCTTCCCATGATGGACTTATTAGACGAGGGCTGTGAACATGGAGATCCTGGTATTTATAGCTTGGATAGCCCTGTGCGTTGTCGCGGCCTACATTGCCGGCAACAAAGGGCGAAGCGGGCCGGGGATTTTCTTTCTCTCCCTTTTCTTGAGCCCGTTGATTGGAATTATCGTCGCTTTGGTCTTGAGCCCTGATCCTACTGCTCAGGGCAAGAAGAAGTGTCCCGAATGTGCAGAGTTCGTACAGCCTGACGCAAGGACATGCCGTTTTTGCCAGCATAGCTTTGTCGAGGAAGAGGCTGCGGAACGGGTCCGCCTTGAGGACGCACGTGCGGAGCTCGAGGCAACCCGGACCCGCCAGCAGGCCGAGTATGAGGCCATGCAGGCAGTGGAGGCGTCGAAGCCATGGTTAGCTCGCTACCGGACGATCCTCGTATTCTTCGCGCTGATTCTCGGAGTGCTGGGAGTGACGGAATGGTATGGATACAAGCATTCCCCGGAGCCGCATTCGCCCGGCGGGACGAGTGTAGAGAGTAAGTCGTTGCCGCCTGAGTGGGCGACTGACGAACGTACTCGAATGCCCAAGTCCGTATGGGATAAGAAAATACAATGGGCGATTCAACACCACTGTTACTTTACAGCTATGAGTAAAGAGGAGATTGTGCAGGCGCTTGGCAAGCCCGATGAGGAGGCAGCTTACAGTCTGACGTATAAGAGGACGCTAGACGATTGTCTCCGATACAGCGGGATAATTGTATTGAGCACAAAACAGAAGAGCAGATTATTTTTCTAAAGGACGGATACGAAGACGAGGAGTTGAACGGTACCGATGGCTGCCGCACAGTTTCCGGTGAGCACAAGTATTTTGGACTCGAAATACCGATGTTCAAGCCTCCTATCGCGAGCGGCGGTCGCGGCAGCGTAAAAGCCGCATCGCCACCGGTAGACCAGAGTTCGTGGCGAACAAAAGAATCTTGCGAGTCAGATGGAATGTTCTGGATCGAGACGGAAACCAGCACGCAAGCAAGAGGATGCTGGCCTCAACCGCTTCCTGCTGACCCCCGCTAGGGGCCACCTACTTCAGCGTCACCAACCTCTCCACCAACTCCGAATAATCCTTCTTCTCGATGCCGTGGACCTGCTTGTTGTACTCGTCCACTTTCGACGAATAGTTCATCGAGCAGAATTTCGGACCGCACATCGAGCAGAAAGCAGCTTCTTTGTAATAGTCGTCGGGAAGAGTTTCGTCGTGCATGGAGCGCGCAGTTTCCGGATCGAGCGACAGAGCAAACTGTTTTTCCCAATCGAACTTATATCGCGCGTAGCTCAAAGCGTCGTCGCGGTCGCGGGCGCCGGGGCGTCCGCGGGCAATGTCAGCCGCGTGCGCGGAAATCTTGTAGGCGATGATGCCGTCTTTCACGTCTTTTTCGTTCGGCAAGCCCAGATGCTCTTTCGGCGTGACATAGCAAAGCATGGCCGCGCCGTACCACCCGATCATGGCCGCGCCGATCGCCGAAGTAATGTGGTCGTAGCCGGGAGCGATGTCGGTGACCAGCGGCCCCAGCGTGTAAAACGGCGCTTCGTAGCAGAGTTCCACTTCTTTCTCGACCTGCTCTTTGATCTTGTCCATCGAGACGTGACCGGGCCCCTCGATCATGACCTGTACGTCTTCTTCCCAGGCTTTCTTGGTCAGTTCGCCAAGCGTTTTCAATTCCGCGAACTGCGCTTCATCGCTGGCATCGGCCACGCAGCCCGGCCGCAGGCCGTCGCCTAAAGAAAAACTTACGTCATACTTCTTGAAAATCTTCACGATGTCGTCAAACCGTTCATACAGAAAATTCTGCTTGTGGTTGTAGGCCATCCACTGCGCCAGAATCGCGCCGCCCCGGCTGACGATACCGGTGATGCGCTTCGAAATCAGCGGCAGATATTGAATCAGCACGCCGGCGTGAATGGTCATGTAGTCCACGCCCTGCGCGGCTTGCTCCTCGATCACTTCCAGCATGACTTCCGCGTTCAGATCTTCCACGCGCTTCACACGCGCAATCGCTTCATAAATCGGGACTGTGCCGATAGGTACGGGGGAATGCCGCAGAATGGCTTCGCGAATCTCGTGAATGTCGCCGCCGGTCGAAAGATCCATGACCGTGTCCGCGCCGTAATGGACGGCGGTGTGCAGCTTCTTCAGTTCTTCGTTGATCTCCGACGTCACCGCCGAGTTCCCGATATTCGCGTTGATCTTGCACAGCGATGCCACGCCGATCGCCATCGGCTCCAGTTCCGGATGATTGATGTTCGCCGGGATGATCATGCGTCCGCGGGCCACTTCATCGCGCACCAACTCGGGCGCGATCTTCTCTTTATGCGCAATGAAAGCCATTTCCTCGGTGATCACACCCTGACGGGCATAGTGCATCTGAGAAAAATTGCCGTCGGTATTGGCGCGCTTGCGATTCGCGATCCATTCGGCCCGGGGCTTGGGAACCGCGTAGCCGCTACCGTTGGCGGCGCCATTGCCATTTTTGCTGCCATTGCTGGAAGTCATGAAGGTCGGCCTCTGCAGGGTTTAGATGAGCTTCGATTATATTTCAGGAACCCTCTTTGAGCTTTGTTATGTTTTGGCGATTTGATCGCAAGCGACCCGCGAGCTTAGAATCTCGACCGCTGACCCAGGAGGGTTTCATGCCTTCGCTCCGCTCGTTCTTCATTTTCTGTTTGCTCGGCTCGCTCACATTGCCGGCCGCATTCTCGCAGTCCTCCGCCACCAAGCCCAGCAGCCGCTTCAGCATTGACAACATTGATAAGAGCGTGGACCCCTGCGTGGACTTCTACCAGTACGCCTGCGGCAATTGGATCAAGAATTCCGAGATTCCCGCCGACCGTCCGGCATGGCAGAGCTTCTCCGAACTGGATGAGAGCAATCTCGAAATCGAGAAGGGAATTCTCGAGAAGGCCGCCGCGGGCGGCGCGAGCCGCAACGCCATTGATCAGAAAATCGGCGACCTTTACGGCTCCTGCATGGACGAAAAGGCCGTGGACGCCCAGGGCATCAAGCCGGTGCAGCCCGAACTCGATCGCATCGCGGCCGCCAAAGACCGCGCCGCTCTGGTGGCCGAACTGGCTCACCTGCGCATGGTGGGCGGAACGTCTCTGTTCGCGTTCTATTCGAATTCTGATCTGCACAACGCCGACCAGGTCATCGCCAACATTGACCAGGGCGGGCTCTCGCTGCCCGATCGCGACTATTACCTGAAAGACGATCCCGACAAGGTCGAGATGCGCAGGCATCTCAAGGAGTATGCGACCGAACTCTTCACCCTCGCCGGGCAGAGTCCTCAGCAGGCCGCCAGTTCGGCCGAGACCGTGCTCATGGTGGAAACCCTGCTGGCCGCCGATGCCATGGATCGCACCAAGCGCCGCGATCCCAAGAATCGCGATCACAAGATGACGCGCGAGGAAGCCGTCGCCATGGCGCCGGAGTTTCATCTCAACGAATATTTTGCCGGCGTGGGCGCGCCGAATTTCACTTCGCTGAACGTGGGCAATCCGGACTATTTCCGCCAGGTGAATGGCATCATCGCTTCGTTGCCCATCGATTCGCTCAAGACTTATGTGACCTGGCACGTGCTGCGGGCCAATTCGCTCTGGCTCTCGCAGCCCTTCGTGGAAGCCAATTTCAAAATGCGGCAGGCGCTCACCGGACAGAAACAAATTCAGGATCGCTGGAAGCGCTGCGTCAACCTGGTGGATGGCTCGCTCGGTGAAGCCCTCGGCCAGCGCTACGTGGAAGCCACGTTCGGCCCCGACGGCAAGCAGCGCATGCTCAAAATGGTGGACGCGCTCGAGAAATCACTCGACCTGGATATCCAGGGGCTTTCCTGGATGAGCGACGAAACCAAGAAACAGGCCAAGGTGAAGCTGGCCGCGATTCGCAACAAGATCGGCTATCCCGACGAGTGGCGCGACTATAGCTCGGTCGTGATCAGACGCGATGACCTGCTCGGCAACATCGAACGCGCCAACGAATTTGAATCCAAGCGCGACGTGGCCAAGATTGACAAGCCGCTCGACCGCAAGGAGTGGGGCATGACCCCGCCGGAAGTGAACGCGTATTACAGCGGTTCCTACAACGAGATCGTTTTCCCGGCGGGAATTCTGCAGCCGCCCTTCTTTGACAAGAACATGGACGACGCGGTGAACTTCGGCGGCATCGGCCTGGTCATCGGCCACGAACTCACCCACGGCTTCGACGATCAGGGGCGCAAGTACGATCCGCAGGGCAACCTGCGCGACTGGTGGACGGAGCAGGACGGCAAAGAGTTCGAGAAGCGCGTCAGCTGCGTCGCTGACGAATATTCGAACTTCGTCGCCGTGGATAATATGAAGCTCAACGGCCGCCTCACGCTCGGGGAGAACACGGCCGACAACGGCGGAGCGCGCGTCGCGCTCGCGGCGCTCGAACGCATGATCGCCGAAGATAAAACCGGAAAAGAGGGGCAGAGCATTGACGGCTACACGCCCGAGCAGCGTTTCTTCCTCGGCTTCGGCCGTGTCTGGTGCGAGAAGCAGCGTCCGGAATATCTGCGCATGCAGGTGAGCACCAATCCGCACTCGCCCGGCCGCTACCGCGTGGATGGCGTGGTGCAGAACATGCCGGAATTCCAGAAAGCGTGGAACTGCAAGACCGGCCAGCCCATGGTGGCCGAGAACGCCTGCCACGTCTGGTGAAGCGTTTTCATCCTGAGCGCGATTTCCGCGCGAAGGATATATGCAGTCTTTTCCGCTCCGGTGCTGAAGACGGGTTTGGGAAGGGCGCGAGTTCAGTCGTGCCTCCCGAGGCTGAGATGTGATGCGCTTTAGCGCCTGAGGTCCGCTCCAGCAGCTCCGCTACTTCCCGCCTTTGAACCCCTTGCGCCGCTGCTCGCTGTAGCGGTGCAGGGCATCTAGGATAATCGGATACGCCTCGGCGGGCGGGCGGATTTCATCCACTTCCACGGCTTTGCCTTCGAGCTGCTTGTAGTCCTGAAAGAAGCGGCGCAACATGAGCAGGCGGTGCGAGGGCATTTCATCGGCGGCGCGGTAGGAGTTGAATTCCGGATCCTGCGTGGCCACGGCGATGATCTTGTGATCCTGCTTGCCCGCATCCAGCATGGTCATCAGCCCGATCGTCCGGGCATGGATGATGGTCAGTGGCACCACCGCTTCCTGACACAGCACCAGCACGTCGAGCGGATCGTCGTCCTCAGCCAGCGTCTGCGGAATAAAGCCGTAATTCGCCGGATAGTAGACCGCCGAATACAGCACTCGGTCGAGCCGGATCAGGCCGCTCGCTTTATCCAGCTCATACTTCACGCTCGAGCCGAAAGGAATTTCGATCACGCAATCAAATTCCTGCGGCAGCCCGTCGCCCGGAGTCACATCGTGCCAGGGATGAATCATGGAATCGTCTCGATCTCCGTACTCCTTTCATTCTAGCGGGGATTTCGATTCCCAGGGCTTTCCCAGCTGTACGAACCAGCATTACCGCTGGTCGTAATATCCGGTGCGCGTCCGCGCCACCAGGCCCGGCTTATTCACTTTCACCTGCAGCGCATGGTACTCGTCGGGATGGTCCGCCGGAGCCGAATCGAAGCTCAGCGTGTAATACGCCTTGGAATCGTCTACGCACTGCGCGATCAGGCTGGCCAGATCGTTGTTGCGGTTGAGCACCAGGCCGCCGCTCTGCACCGCGATCACCCGCAGTTGCAGGTCGGCCGTCTCCACCTTCTTCGCGAAGGGCACGCCCTCCAGAAAATTCTCATAGTAGACGGTTGCCAGGCCGCCGGAGTCGTCGGTGCCCAGCGGATCAATGCTGTAAAGCGTCGTGCGCCCCAGGCGCAGATCGGTGGATAGGTTGACGATGGTCCGGAAGTTGGTTCCCTGCGCTTCCGGCGAAAGCCGGTCGCGCGGGCCAAAGATCATCGGCCATCCTGGGCTCATCCAGATGAGGAGTTTCCGTCCCGACTGCTTGCCCAGGTAAGCCGTGAGTTTTCCCAGGGCGCGAAGCGAAATCTGAATGCGTTCCACTTCGTCGGCATATTCCGCCCCCTGGATATCGCGCTGCGCGCCCGCGTTTATGGCGTGGACCGAATCGGCCAGCGCGTTGCCATCGCGCGTCGGCATGCCCTGCACCTGCGTGTTCTTCTCCGAGAAGATCACCAGCGACATGGGGACCGGAAGATGGCCGCCATCCTGGCGCAGAAATTTTTCCAGGTGCTGCCGCGCATTGCTCATGGCGCGGAATGAAGTGTTGAGCGTGTCAATCACGAACACCACGCGCAGCGGAGGGTCGTCCGGCTTGCCGCTATTGCCGGCCGCGGTAAAGCTCGCGATCGGGATTGTTCGCTTGTCGTCGAGGACGGTGAAGTCCTGCTGCTGCAGATCGGAAACCGGCTTGCCTGACTTGTCGGTCACCACCACGTCGAGCGCGATGCGGTGATCGAATGTGGTCGCCGCCGCCGGCGCTTGCGCGTGGCCGAATGCCGCGACTCCAAAAGTCAGAGCCGCGCAGACCAAGACTCTGAACTTCATGGCTGCCCTCCTTGAATCCGGTTCGATTAAGTTGCTCTGTGGGGGAAGAGCCAGGGCTTTTGCGGCACCATTGTACGGGATCGTAGGGGGAGTTCTTCCCAGGATATGACTGATGTCGGGGGTCATCCCGAAGGCTCGCGCTTTTACCGGCGAGCCGAGGGATCTCAGCGCCGCCAAATCTCGCCGGGGAGGCCCCACGGCCCGATCGTGCAAACCCGGGCCTACTGGATGACCTCCGAGGAGAGGATCTCACCGGCCAGAAGCCGGACCGTCCGAATCTTGATTCTGCGGCTCCCGGCGCGTAAAGTTCTACCAGTGCAACTTTTCCGGGACAATCTTCATGTCGAGCCAAACGAATACCTATCTGAAGTTCGGCGCCGCCACGCTGGTCATCTTCCTGCTGCTGGGCTATCTCGCCTACACCGGCGTGCAGGACAGCAAGAGCTACTACGTCACCATCAAAGAGCTGCACAAGATGGGTGACGGCGCCTACACCAAGCGTCTGCGGGTTGCCGGAAACGTCCAGCCGGGATCGATCAAGCGCACCGGAACCCACGTGCAGTTTGTGCTGGTGGAAGAAGACCAGAACCTCGCCGTGGACTACACCGGAACCGAAGCTCCGCCCGACACGTTCAAGGACGAGTCGCAGGCGCTGGCCGACGGCAGGTTCGGCCGCGACGGCGTTTTCCACGCCAAGGCCCTGCAGGCGAAATGCGCGTCGAAGTACGCGCCGCAGCCGGGAACTCCGGGCGCTCCCGCCGGTGGCGCGCCCGCTGCCGCCTCGCCCAAGAGTATGACGTAGGCCGCTTGCCTTCGCTCACCGTGAACGAAACCGCACCTCCCGCGATCCTCGTCAGCAACGTCATCAAGCAGTTCGGGCGCTTCGCCGCTCTGCGCGGCGTCTCGGCTGAATTCGACGCGGGACGCTTCCATGCCATTCTCGGCGACAACGGAGCCGGCAAGACCACTCTTCTGCGCGCCCTCGCCGGCCTCGCCCAGCCCACGCAGGGCGAGATTTCCATCTTCGGCAAAACGCCGCAGGAAGCCTGCCGCGATCTCGGCTACATGGCGCATCCGTCGCTGCTGTACGACGAAATGAGCGGCATGGAAAATCTGCGCTACTTTGCCGGACTCTACGGCATTTCGGGCGACCAGCCCTGCCAGGAAGCGATCCGCGCCGTCGCGCTCGATCCCGCGCTCAACCGGCCCGTGGGGCAGTATTCGCAAGGCATGCGGCAGAGAATGTCGCTGGCCCGGGCCATTCTGCACAATCCCAAAATTCTGTTGCTCGATGAGCCGTTCTCAAACGTAGATCTCCACTCCGCCCGCGAAATGGCGGCGCTGCTCCGGTCCATGCGCGATGCCGGCCGTACCATTTTTGTGGTCACGCATCAGGCCGCGCTGCTTGAGGGCCTGGCCGACGAATTCGTCTGGATGCAGGACGGCCAGATCGTGGACCGCACGCCCACGGTGGCAAGGGGGCAGCGATGACCCCGGTCCGTACCGGGTGTCCCATCTCTCACGCCGGGTGCCCCATTTCTCGCGCCGGGTGCCCCATTTCTCGCGCGTTTTTTGCGCGAGAAGTGGGCGGCTTCGCAAGGGGGCAACAATGACCCTCTGGTCGGTCACCCTCGCCACCCTGAAAAAAGACCTGCGTCTCGAGTGGCGCTCCAAAGATGCGCTGAATGCGATGCTATTTTTCTCGCTGCTGGTGGTGGTGATTTTCAGTTTTTCTTTCGATCCGCTGGCCGAGGAATCGCGCCACATCGTCGGCGGACTCATCTGGGTGGCGTTTCTGTTCGCGGCGGTCGTCGCTCTGAACCAGACGTGGGCACGCGAAATTCGCAATCAGGTGCTCGACGCCTACCGCGTCTCCCCCGCGCCGGCGAACGCGCTCTTTCTGGCCAAGGCGCTGGGCAATTTCATCTTCGTCGGCGTGCTCGAAGCCCTGATGACGCCGCTGTTCGTCGTTTTCTACAATCTGCGCGTGCTCGGACCAGCCTGGCAACTGATCCCCATCGCGGGTCTGGGAACCTGGGCCCTGGTGGTGAACGGAACTTTTTTTGCCGCCATGTCGCTGCGCACCCGCAGCCGCGAACTCATGCTGCCGCTGCTGCTGTTTCCGATTTCGATTCCCGCCGTGACCGCTATGGTCGAAAGCACGACCGTCGTGCTCACCGGAGAGTCTTCGGCGCGCTTCTGGATCGTATTGCTTCTCACCTACGACGTAGTGTTTACTACAGCTTGTCTGGGATTATTTGCCACCGTGCTGAAAGCCGAATAAGCGAATTAAATAGAAACCTGGAATGAAAAAAGCCTTCCCCTTTCTGGCGCTGATCACGGCCGTCCTGGTCGGCTACGGTTTTTATCTCGGCCTTTTCGTCGCCCCAACGGAACGCACCATGGGCGAAGTGCAGCGCATTTTTTATTTCCACGCGCCTTCCGGCTGGACCTCGTTCTGGCTGTTTTTCACGAACCTCGTCGCGTCCGTCGTCTATCTCATCCGCCGCAATCCCAAGGCGGACGCGCTGGCCGTGGCCTCCGCCGAAGTCGGAGTGGTTTTCTGCACGGTCGTCCTGGTGACCGGGCCGCTCTGGGCGCGGCCGGTGTGGGGCATCTGGTGGACGTGGGACATGCGCCTGACCAGCACGCTCGTCCTGTGGCTGATTTATGTGAGTTATCTGCTGCTGCGGCGTTTCTCCGAAGGCACACAGACCCCGATTCTCGCCGCCGTGCTGGCCATCTTCGGCGCGCTCGATGTGCCGCTGGTTTATTTCTCGATCTGGTTTTTCCGCACCCAGCATCCGCAACCGGTGATAGGAAACGGCGGCTCGCTCGATCCCAGCATGCGTCCCGCCTTCTGGATGAACGTGCTGGCTTTTTCCTGCTTCGGGGCGCTGTTGTGCTGGGTGCGCTACCGGATTGAAATCATGCAACGCGAAGCCGGCGAAGCGGAGGCCCGGCAATCGCTCCATGCCGCGCCCGCCATCGCAACCCGGCCCGCCTATCGCGGAGGTACGCAATGAGAGGCGCGCAATGAAATCCGTGGATTTCCTCTACGCCGCGCTTGCGGCCTTCGCGCTGATCCATGGCGCGTATATCGTCATCCTCTACACCCGGTACCGGAAATTAAGCCAGGAGTTGAAGGAACTGAAGAAGTAGCTCAGTGGGCCGCTTTCCATTCCTTCTGCAAAGCGGAGAGCAGGTCGGTGCTGCCGTTGGCGCGGAGGAATTCGTAGTTCTCGATCATCGCGGCGGTGCCGATGCGGGCCGATGGCAGCGGCGCTTCCACGCGGATCACGCGCGCGGTGAAGCGCACCCGCACCGCTTCGGTCAGCGTGATGTGCGGCGGAAACGTCAGCGTGATTTCCAGTTGTGTCCCGGCCTCGACCGCGCGATCCAGGTAGAAGAAGACTCCGCGCGCGCTCACGTTCTGGGTTTCGGTCTGAATTTCGTTTCCGGTGTCGCTGATACTTCCCAGTCGCACGACGGCGGGCAGGCGCATATCAAAGCGCCGCATCGTCCGCCGGTCTTGTCCGTCCAGTTGCATGGTTCCCCTTGGCCCCAGCCTGCGAATTTGAACCGCGACTGCTTACTAAGATGCGCCGCGCCCAGGTGCAAGCAGCGCCTTCTCAACAGTTTGCGACAGCGAAACCGCCGGGGGAAGTGACTGGCTGAATTCGTTTCCCGGAAGGGGAACCCAGCTTTCAGCCGCCGGGCCGCGGGAGGGCGCACCAAGGCGCGCGGTCCGAAGCTGTAAAACGAGCAATCGCCCTGCCAACCCGAGCCGAAAGAGAAGTAAGTTTTCCGCGAAGAATCAGCGGCTTGGATGGACCACTCGACCGCCCTGCCCGGCTTCGTGCAAGCCCTTGCAGAAACCATGTACACGGGCGACTGGGATGCAACTTTCGTCTGCCACTTCCGTGCCACCGGGCAAGCATGTGTAGCGCGAACGCATTCGTCCGCCACTTCCGCGCCACCAGGCAAGCATGTGTAGCGGCGAACGCATTCGTCCGCCGGTCAGACCTGTGCTGCACAACGTCCCTTCGGCCATCTTTCTACAGCCTCGGACGCATTCGTCCGCCACTTCCGCGCCACCAGGCAAGCATACGTAGCGGCGGACGCATTCGTCCGCCGTCCAGACCTGCGCTACACAACGTCCCTTCGGCCATCTTTCTACAGCCTCGGCCGCATCTGAGGAACGTGTCGTCGCGGGAGTGTGGTTGCGGAAGTGTGCGAGCCTTCGGCGTGACCTCCCAAAGGGACCGAAATTTTACCTGAGCCGGTCGCGGCAGGGCTGCGTGGCTTGACTTGTGTATCCGTCAGATGTTTAAGTATTTACTTATCTTTTCTGCCAGATTCAGAGACCGTTCTGCCCCGGCAGGCCGAGTCGGACTTAAGGGTCCGCCGGAGCATGGCAGACGCGCGCGCCGTCTCTGATTTCGTCGAGAACCGCGGGAAGCCGAAGAAGGAACCAGCACGAAAACTTGTCCGGCGAAATGCGCGACAAGCTGATGCATTGGAGGAAACGCGTGAAGGGGAATCGCCAAATGGTGGGAGCTTTTGGATTGCGAATTCGCGTCTGGGCCGCGGCCCTGGTGCTACTGGCGGCGGGCGGCGCCGCGCTTCTGGCCGGCTCCCGGCTGGTCTCCCACTCGTCTCCGTCCACGGGCGCTCATCCCCGCGTCCAGCGCCCGGTTGCCGCTCTGGCTCCCGACACAGTTCCCGGCGCTCCCGCTTCTCCACTTCAGTCGGCCGTCTCGTCGTCGAATCGCGGCAACCTCTTCGCCAGCCTCCCGCTCATGTTTGAACCGAACCAGGGCCAGGCCAATCTCGATCCCGCTGATGCCCGAGCCAAGTTCGTTGCCCGCGGCAAAGGCTACAGCCTATTTCTGGGACCCGAAGGCGCAATCCTGAGCCGCCGCGTACCCGGCGACAACCAAACCGTGACCCATGAAGCCCTCATGATGAAGCTTGCCGGAGCGAATCCCAGCCCGGCGCTCATCGGCCAGGACCGCCTGCCCGGCCAGACCAACTACTTCATCGGCAACGATCCCTCCAAGTGGCGCCGCGCCGTGCCCCAGTTTGCCGGCGTCCGGTACGAACAGATTTATCCCGGCATCAACCTGGTCTTCTACGGCAACCAGGGCAGCCTCGAGTACGACTTTCGGGTGGCGCCGGGAGCCGATCCCCGTCAGCCGGAGCTTGAATTTGAAGGTGCGAACCGCCTCGAACTCAAAGATGGCGCGCTCATCGTGCGCAGCGCGAATCGTGACGCCGGCAATGATTTGCGTCTCGAACCGCCGCAGGTATACCAGCAAGTCGCCGGCGGGCGTCAGAGCGTCGCCGGCAGCTTTACCCTGCGTGGCGGCAATCGCGCCGGCTTCGAAATCGGCGCTTATGATCGCAGCCGTGAACTTGTAATCGATCCCGTGCTCACCTTCTCGACCTACTTTGGCGGCAGCGGCGACGAGCACAACACCTTCATCACCGCCCCACTGAGCGGCTTCATTTACGTCACCGGTTCCACCGATTCGGCGAATCTTCCCGTGGCCAACGCCCTTTTCCCGCAGGTTTATCAGGCCACTCAGCCCGCAGCCGGCGCGACCAACGTCTATATCGCCTCCATTTCGCCGCCGTTCGGCACCGCCCCGGCGGTGTTGAATTTCGTCACCTACCTGGGCGGAACCGGCCCGGATATCCCGGTCGGCGTCGGCGTGGACGCCGGTGGCAACATTTACGTAGCGGGAACGACTTCGTCCGCCAACTTTCCGGTCAGCGACACTGCCTACCAGTCGCAGCCGCTCACGCCCGGCCTGCAACATGTGTTCGTCACCGAGTTGAGCAGCCCGAGTTCAAGCCAGCCCATCCAGACGCTCGAATACTCTTCATACCTTTCCGGAAACAACGCCGACGTGGCCAGCGGCATGACCATTGATTCCAGCGGCGACATATTCGTCACCGGCACCACGCTCTCCACCAATCCCGGAAACCAGTCGCTGGGCATTCAGTTTCCCGCCAGCGTATTGCCGCAGGAAATCGCCTATCAGCCGATTCCGGACAACGGCGGCACCATCCAGTTCTTCGTGACCAAGGTCAACACCAACGCTTCCAAGACCGGCAGCATCGCCTACTCAACCTACTTCGGCGGCGGCAGTTTCTTCGGCACGCTGGTCGCGCAGGGCGGTGGTGTTGCCGTGGACCTGAACGGCAACATCTACTTCGACGGCACTACCAACTTTTATTACACCGGAACTTCCCTCACCACCGATTTCCCGATCCTCAACGCCTATCAGCCCTGTCTCGATCAGACGCCGCCCACGGTGATCGTCGGCACGCCCACCTGCACCAACACCGCCTCCACCTCGACCTTCCCCGACGCCTTCGTGGCCAAGCTGAATCCCAATGCCCAGAACGGCACGGCGCAGTTGCAGTGGTCCACCTATCTGGGAGGATCTCAGTCCGACTCCGCTACGGCCATCGGGCTCGATCCGAACAGCGCGGCTGATGTGTATATCACCGGCACCACCAATTCCCAGGATTTCAACCTCTCCACCTTCCCGTCCTATCAGAAGTGCCTCAACAACCTGCCTCAGACTCCGTCGAATGGTCAGATCACCTGCACCACGCAGACCGATCCGGCTCCGACCGACGCATATGTCGCGCGTTTCAACAATCTGGCTTCCGGCACTACTCTGGCCAACGTTTCTTTGACCTACTTTTCGTACCTTGGCGGCGCCGGTAACGAGACGGGCCTGAATATCACGGTGGACAACGCCCAGGGCGCGGTGTTGACCGGAACGACGCAGTCCACGGCGACCACCCCACCCTCGAATGGCAGCTTCCCCGTAGCTCCGAGTCCCAACACCATTCAGAACAATCTCACCGGCCAGACCGACGCCTTCGTGGCTCGTATCAATACCGCCGCCGCGATTAACAACAATTCGACCGCAACCTGGGCCAATTATTTCGGCGGCAGCGTCAGCGCTCCCCCAGCTTCCGCGCCGTCGTTGACCGAAGGCACCAGCGCGGCCATTGATACCAACCAGCTGGTCTACATTGCCGGCGACACCAATGCCATTGATCTGCCCGTGCGCGAACCGCTGTCGGCGAATCTGGGCGGGTCTTACAACGGAGGCTACGACGCCTACGTCACCCAGTTCGGCAGCGCAGCCAGCCTCTCCCTCAGCGGTGTTCTCACCCTGGGTACGAATCAGACCTACATCGCGGCCGGCAACCAGGCTACCTTCACCTACACCCTGACCAATAGCGGTCCCGACCTGGCCAACAACATCACCATTACCGATACCCTGATCAACACAGGAGTGCCGCTCACCTACTACTCGGCTTCAATCACCGCCGGCACGTGCAGCGGCAGCGCCACCTCCACGACCGTCAGCTGCACTCTGAATTCGCTCCAGTCCGGTTCCACCGCGACCGTCACCATCGTCCTGATTCCCACTGCGTCCACCAGCGGAGCGCAGGCGCGCTTCAATGGTGGAACCGTTGTGGCTACCGCCGCTAATGCCATTACTGCTCCAAGTTCTACCGTGTATGCGCAAATGTCGGACTACGTGCTTTCGGTCACACCGACCAGCGTAAGCATCCCGCTCGCCGGCGATCCGGCGAGGTATCAGGTCAGCCTCCAGCCCAATCCGGTCTATACCACCAACGTTTCGCTCTCGGTGAGCGGATTGCCGACGGGAGCGACCTCGAGTTTTTCCACCAGCCCGGTGGTGCTTGAAGGCACCAGCCCGGGAACTTCCACGCTGACCATTTCCACCACTCCCCGGCCCATCGTCCTGCCGCAGGATAAATCGGCCAGCCTCTGGACCAGGCACTTCTACGCACTCTGGCTGCCGGTTCCGGTCATGTTCCTGGCGGGAATGGGAACCGGGCGGCGGCGCAAGCGCGCCTTGGGATGGCTGATGCTGGGCATCGTGGCCAGCATCATCTTCCTGCAGCCGGCGTGCAGCCATCAGACCACGCCTCCGCCGGCCACCGGAACGCCGGCCGGCACCTACACCCTCACCCTGACCGCCGCCGCGGGCAGCGACACCAAGAGCGAGACCATTGTCCTGGTGGTTCCGTAAGACCTGCGGGGAGTAGCGACGATCGGTAGCGGGTGCTTCTTGAGAATGCTTTTGTGAAGTGCTGAGGCCCGGCGAAAGCCGGGCCTCAAGGTTTCTACGCCTCCGCGAAGCCGTTTACTGAACAGCGCGATTGCGGTGAAGATCGCTTGCGGACGGGTGGTGCAGATTTTGGGTGGCGCAGCGCTTTCAGCGCTGCGATCAGCCTGGCTTTCGGGTGAGGGCTTTAGCCCCCGAGGTGGTCGAGCCGGGGAGCGATGGCGGGAAAGCGCGGTTGCTGAACAGCGCGATTTTGGGTGGCGCAGCGCTTTCAGCGCTGCGATCAGCCTGGCTTTTCTGTGAGGGCTTTAGCCCCCGAGGTTTACGCGCCCGCTGAGAGCTTGTGGTGGGTTTTGGCTTCCGCGATCCCGTACTGGCGAATCTTGTAAAGCAGCGCCTTGTAGCTGATCTGGAGAATCGCCGCGGCCTGCTTGCGGTTCCAGTTGGTCTGCTCCAGTGCGCGCGTGATGGCCTCGGCTTCGGCTTCGTCCTTGGCGCTGCGGGCGAGCGATTTCAAACCGCCGGTTTCCGCCCCCCTGACGGAGGCATCGCCGCGGGCGCCGCCCGTGCCGTCATTTTTCGGCAGAAGTTCCGTCACCGCGAGATTTTCGTCTCCCAGAATCAGATAGCGCTTCAAGAAGTTGTTCAGCTCGCGCAGGTTGCCCGGCCAGTTGTGGTCATGGCAAGCCTGCAGCAACAGGGGCGACAGCGGCAGCGGCGCGCGGGCATAGCGTTCGGCCATGCGCGTCATCGAGTGTTTCAGCAGCACCGGAATTTCTTCCTTGCGGTCGCGCAGCGGCGGCAGATGCAGCGTGAACGCGTTCAGCCGGTAGTAAAGATCTTCGCGCAGGCGCTTGCTGGCGAGCGCTTCCGGAATGTTGATGTTGGTGGCTGCCAGAATGCGCACGTCCACCTTGATCACCGAACGGCTGCCCAGCCGCGAGAACTGCTGGTCCTGCAGCACGTGCAACAGCTTGGCCTGCAGCAGCGGCGGCATCTCTCCGATTTCATCAAGCAGGATCGTGCCCTTGTTGCACAGTTCGAACTTTCCCGGCTTGGCGTGGGTCGCGCCGGTGAACGCGCCCGGCTCGTAGCCGAACAGTTCGCTTTCCAGCAGGTCGGCCGGAACCGCGGCGCAGTTCACTTTCAAAAACGTACGGTGCGCGCGCGGCGACAGCTTGTGAATCAGCCGGCCCAGAACTTCTTTTCCGGTTCCACTCTCGCCCAGCAGCAGCACCGGAATATCCACGTTCGCGACCAGCGCGGCCTGCGAGCGAATCTTGCGCATGGCCGGACTGGCGGCGATGAAGAAAACATCGTCAGCCAGTTCCTCGACTTCGCCGCTGTAGGAGCCTTTGCCCTGCCCCAGACTGAGGTCAAGCACCGCGTCGAGTTCGGCTTTCTGGAAGGGCTTGGTGAGATAGTCCTGGGCTCCCAGCTTCATGGCATGCACAACCTTGCGGGTGTCGTTCACGCAAGAGAGCATCACGACCTTGATTCCGGGCTGCATCTGGCGCAGTTGCTCGAGCGTCTGCAACCCGTCAATGCCGGGCATGAGCACATCGAGCAGAACCAGATCCGGCTGCCAGCCTTTTTCGACGCGCTGCAGCGCTTCCTCGCCGGTGGTGGCGGTTTCGACTTTGTAGTCGTCCACCTCCAGCAGCGTCTTGATGTAGCGCAGCATGCCGGGTTCGTCATCCACCAGCAGGATTTTGGCGGTCTGCTTCATCGGGCCTTTCCTTTGCCGGCGTTGACCACGGGTTTAAAGGGAATCAGGAACGAGAACTTGCAGCCCCCGGCCGGATCGCTCTCCAGCCAGATCTTGCCGCCCATGCCCTGCACCAGTCGCCGCGCGATGGCCAGTCCGAGCCCCATGCCTTCTTCGCTCTCGGTGCCGGGGAGGCGGAAGAAGTCGTCGAACACTTCGATATGAAACTCGGGTGGAATGCCCGGACCGGTGTCGGCGACGCTGACTTTCACCGAGTTGGGATGGCTGAGATTCTGACGGCGTCTTTCTGCAGCCGAAGGCTGCGCCGCGGCGCGCCGCTCCCACATGTAAGGCTCGACATGGAGCCACACCGTCCCGCCCTGGGGCGTGAACTTGAAGGAATTTTCCAGCAGATTCGAAACCACGCGCTCCAGCTTCGGCGCGTCCAGCGGAAATACCGGCAGCTTGTCGTTGGCCAGAAAATAAAGGGCCAGGCCCTTGCCCTGAAAACGTCCCGACCAAAGCCGGCAGACTTCCGAGAGGCAATCGTTGATGTTGCCCGGAGTGAACTGCATGCGCAGGCCGCCGGTCTCCAGAGCGCTGAAGGTCAGGAAATCCTGAATGAACTGCTGCAGGCGCTTGCCGCTGGCCTGCATATCGCGCAGCACTTCGCGCTGGCGCTCGTTCAGCGGACCGAGCTTCTCGCTCGACAAAATCTCGACGTACCCGTTCAAAATGGAAAGCGGGGTTTTCAGGTCGTGCGCGGCAGACGCCAGCGCGTTGGTGGTGCGCTGGAAGCGCTCGCGCAGTTCGTTATATTCGTGCAGCAGTTCGGTTGGATCGACGGTTTCCGAATGAGAAGCGGTTGGCGCCGATTCGGGCCGCTGGCCTGACGCGCTTGCGGCAGCCTCCGGTGGCACACACGTATTCTTCTGGGTGCTGGCCATTGAAGAAACCACAGAATAACCGGGGAGGGAGCAGCACCTCCCGCCAGGGATCAGCGCCGCAAAAAAATCGTAGAGCAGGGCCCACGCGATGTCAACGAAAAATGCAACGGAATTACCCAAGTGTAGCAAAACCTTGCACTTTCGGGGAGTATGCTGTCTGAATGCAAGAATTTGCCGCAGCGAATGGATGGCAAAGATGGCTCGGGCAGATGGGGGCTTTGGTGCGGGTTTCGGGGTGACAATGCCCTCGATTGTGGGCTTATGACCAGTTTTTGTGGGAAGCACAGCCCGGCTTTGGCCACTGAGGTGCTTGATTCGTAGGGGCAAAAGGCTCCAATCGAGGATTCATGCGGGTCAGTGTGTCGAAAGCACGGCCGGGCGGGCGACGAAATGGAAGCGAGCGGCGAAAGTGGTCGCGCCTGCCCCTGGCCATCCCGGTTTTTGTGCGCAGTCGGGACGGGCATGGCAATGAGTTTCTCGAGTTCGCCACGGCGCTCAATGTCAGCGCCGGCGGCATGCTGCTGGCCGTACGTCGCAGCCTGCCTTCGAGCCGGCAGCTCAAGCTGGAGATTCCCAGCTCGCCCGTGGCTGAGTTTTCGCTGCTGCCGGAGGTTTCGCGGTGTCTTCGCGCCAAGGCCCTGCGCAGCACCCCTGCTCACGGCTTCTATCTGCTCGGGCTGCAGTTTTCCCGCCCGCTCCTGCAGGCCACCGCTCTCACCAGGACGCGACGGCGGAAGCTGGCTTCCGCGGTGTGAAAATCTTTTCCCCCCACTTGCCCGGCCAAGTTACGTTTGTCGCAAGCGCTCGGTGACTCTGGTTCGGCCTGCTGCCTCTTTCGTAAGTTGATTCGCGTCAACCATATAGATTAGAGTTGTCGCAATTGTCCATGGTCCGTTCCAGCTTTGGCGTTCAGGATGCAAGCTGGTAACCTCCCCCCATTTGGCAAAAATCCATCATGACCACCAGCAGCGTGAACACGCTCGTGCAACCGCTCGGGGAGATGCCGCCGGAGGACATCGTCTTCGGCCAGGCTGAACCGATGCGCGCCGTGCGCGAGCGGCTCACCAAGTTGGCCGGCGCGAACGTTCCGGTGCTGATTCAGGGCGAGAGCGGCACCGGCAAAGACATTATCGCGCGCATGATTCACCTGGCATCGCCCTGGCGCAGCGGGCCGTGGGTCAAGGTGAACTGCCCGGCGATTCCGGGAACGCTGCTTGAAAGCGAATTGTTCGGCTACGAGAAAGGCGCCTTCACCGGCGCTTACGGCGTGAAGCCGGGCCGCGTCGAAATGGCGCACCGGGGTACGCTGTTTCTCGACGAAATCTCCGAACTGGATCTGGGTCTGCAATCGAAGCTGCTGCAACTTCTGCAGGACGGCCAGTTCTGCCGCATCGGCGCCCAGGAAGACAAGAAAGTGGAAGTGCGCGTGGTGTGCGCCACCAACCGCAAACTGGAGCAGGAAATCGAGAACGGGACGTTCCGCTCCGACCTGTTTTATCGCATCAACGTGGTGAACCTGCATCTGCCGCCGCTGCGCGAGCGCGCGCGCGACATTCCCGACCTGGTCAGCTATTTCCTCGAGTATCACAACCGCAAGTACAACTGCCGGGCCAAACCGCTCTCAGCGGAGATGATGAGCGTGCTGCGCAAGTATCACTGGCCGGGCAATATCCGCGAACTCGAAAACCTGGTCAAGCGCTACGTAATTCTGGGCAACGAGGAAGTGCTGCTCGCGGACCTGTCGCCGCGCGAAGCCGATTTCTTCAACGCCGATCTCCCGATTGATGGCCAGATCTCGCTCAAGAAAATCACCCGCCAGGCGGTGCGCGAGCTCGAGCGCAAGATCATCCTGAAAGTTCTGCAGAACCACCACTGGAACCGCAAGCAGGCGGCGCGCTCGCTCGGCATCAGCTACCGCGCCCTGCTCTACAAGATTCGCGACGCCGGCCTGCCCTCCAATCGCGCCGCCAAGAATCGCGACGCCGACAGCCCCAAGCGGGAAGTGGCGGCGGACTAGCATCCAGAACTTGCGACTTAACTCCCCAGAGGCGGGGTTTTCCTGCTCTGGAGCCATCTAACCGGTGAAGCCCGGTTGGCAGGTTAGTGGGGAACGCCTTCCTCAGTCCTAACCGGTAAAACGCGCTTGGCCGGTTAAGGGGGAAACCTCAATCGGCGCGCCGCCTTCTGGCTCGAACCGGACGCGCGGCGCCGCGACGCTCTCGAAAGTCCTGGCGGCCGAAACGCATTTTGTTTTTGCTGCCGCACGATCGCAGCCTTGGCCCGATGCTCATCAGAGCCGCACCGCGACCGCGGGCGCTCAGGTTGGACGCGCGGTAGGGCATTGGTTATCCTTCTTGGTCGGATCGGACCCAACGGATCGAACCCAACAAGGCTGGTCCGACTCGTCTCCCAGCGCAATGCTCAAGAAGCTGTTAACTCGCGTTGTTGACACTTTGCCACAGTCGGCGCAATTCCAGATTCGTGAACGGTATTGGCAGGTCAAGAGCAGAATACTTTATCAATCGCTTTACAGCCGGCTGAATCTTGAACATACCTTGAATTCCGGCCTGACGGTGAAGGTTGCGAGCAAAGGAGAGTGGTGGGCCTATAACGAGATATTCGTCAATGGCGGGTACGATGTTCCCATCAACGCGGCGCTCGGGAAATCTTCGGGGCAGCCCTTTGTGGCGCTGGATCTCGGGGCGAACGTGGGCTACTTTACTTTTCGAGTTCTCGATCTGATTCGTCAGCAACATCTGGATCATGTTCTCGCTGATATCACCCTAGTCGAAGGCGGCCCGGAAACCTTTGGAAAACTGGAAGAACGGATTCATTCCCAACAGCTCTCTCCCTCGAGTATTCGCATGGTTCACGGTCTGGTGGGACAGCGCACCGGCAGTGCACTGATCCGCGAATCCGCGGTGCACGTAAAGAGTTCAATCATCAACGTCCCGGTGGGTGGGGGAGTCAGCGTGGAATTCGCCGACGTGGACGCTCTCATGAAGGACAAGGCCGCCATCGATCTCTTGAAGTGCGACATCGAGGGCGCCGAGTTGATGTTCATCGAAAACTATGGCGACCTTCTTGGCAAGGTCAAGCACGCAGTTTTCGAGTTGCACCACGATCAGTGCGACACCGAGAAGTGCATGAGAATGCTGGAGAGCATGGGGTTCCAGCACACAATTCTGCGCGCCAACCCTTCTTGTTCGGTCAGCTTTCATACCCGAAGCTAGACATACCCTGTGCGATCTCGCCCAGGAGACCCCGGACATTCTGATCGGCAGGCAGGCGATCCGACGCACTGGGTAAGAGCGGCGCGCGCCAAACGGATCAAAATTTGTGGAAAGAGCCTGCCCTGAACGCAGCCGCAGGGAGTCTACGCCCCGAGCGAGCGGCTAGCCGTGCAGTTCCGAGAGCGCTTTCTTGGCGTCGGCGTTGTTCGGGCTCAGCTTCAGCGCCTTTTCCAGTTGCTGGCGCGCGAGCGCGGCCTGATTGGACTTCTCATAAGCCAGGCCGAGATGGACGTGAATGGTGGCGTCGTCGGGGACGCCGTGTTTCTGGCTCAGCCGCAGCGCTTCCTGGAACTGGCTGATCGCGGATTGATATACGCCTTTCTGATAGTAAGCCCAGCCCAGGGTATCGGCGGCGTTGGGTGATTCGGGCATGCCGCGGCGCGCGGTCTGGGCCATGGCCAGCGCCACGTCCACATTGCCGCCCTGCTCCAGAATCACGTAGGCGAGATTATTGGACGCCAGGGGATGATCGGGCTGGATGCTGAGCGCCTGCTGATAGAGACTCTTGGCCTGATCCCATTGCTGCTTCGATTCATAGAGTTCGCCGCAGAGGATGTAGAAGCGTACGTCGCGCGGATTGTCATGGATGGACTGCTGGTAGAGCGCAATGGCCTGATCGGTGGATCCTTCCTGGACTTCGATCTTGCCCAGCTTTTCGAGGGCATCCTCGTTATTTTTATCGAGTTCGACGGCCTTGCGCATGGCGGCATCGGCGCCCGGCAGATCCTTCTTGCCGTTAAACAGAGCGGTGCCGAGCAGGTCATAGAACGCGCTGTTTTTGGGGGACTTGGCGATCTGGACGTTGGCCAGAGTAACGGCGCGGTCAAAGTTCTTCTGGGCAAAACAGGTGTTCATGAGGCCGCTGAGGGCCTCGGCGGAGTCGGGATCCTTGTCGAGGGCTTGCTGATAAGAGTTTTCCGCGTCGGCGTAGCGCTTCTGCGCTAGATTGATGTTGCCCAGCTGGATGTAGGGCGCGGGGCTTTGCGGAGCCCGCTGCATCGCCTGCTGGGCATCCTGCTGGGCGGCGGCAAAGTTCTGGCGGGCGAGATCGGCGACCCCACGCAGCAGGTAACCATCCGGCGCGTAGGGCTGAG
>Ga0209167_10000562_pt1 | contig 25939 bp, 24 predicted proteins | sample Coa_R1_9_FD_187154 | JGI IMG/M metagenome (GOLD analysis project Ga0209167, IMG submission 187154) | Surface soil microbial communities from Centralia Pennsylvania, which are recovering from an underground coalmine fire - Coalmine... | ecosystem: Environmental > Terrestrial > Soil >...
CACGGAGAAAGCCGGGTTGCGGGCGGGCGGATTCAGCGTCGGGTCGGCGTGGGCGGACTACGATCGCGACGGACTCCCCGATCTCTTCGTCGCGCGATACGTTCATTCGGACATTCATCATTTGCCCCAGCCGGGCGACAAATCGTTCGACTACAAGGGGCTGCACGTGGAAGTTCCCGAGGCGGAAGGCGAGAGCGATTTCCTGTTTCACAATCGAGGCGACGGCACGTTCGAAGACGTTTCGGAGAAGGCGGGCGTCAGCAATCCGACGAAGCAGCGCGGGATGGGGGTGGTCTGGGCAGACTACGACGGCGACGGCTGGCCCGATCTTTTTGTGGCCAACGACGTGGGTCCGAACTTCCTCTATCACAACAAGGGCAACGGAACATTTGACGAAATCGGGATGCTGACGGGAATGGCGCTTGGCGTGGGCGGCCGTTCGATGGGCAACATGGCCGGCGACTTCGCGGATTTTGACCGCGACGGGCGGCTGGACCTGATCGTGACGCGCTACGGGTTTCAGCCAGTCAGCCTGCTGCGCAACGAAGGGGCGACGGGTTTCGAGGACGTGACGTGGGCATCGGGAATCGGCCAGGTGAGCGCGTCGCCGGTGCGCTGGGGCACGGGATTCGCCGATTTCGACAACGACGGCTGGCCGGACGTTTTCATCGCGAACGGGAACGTGACGCCTGCGGTGGAAACACTGCCGAACGAGAATCCGTATCGCGAACCGGTACAGCTCTTTCACAATCGCGGCAATGGAACGTTCGAGGAGATCGCCAGCGCCGCGGGGCTGAACGACGGCGCGCTGCAATCGCGGCGAGGAGCGGCGTTCGGCGATATCAATAACGACGGAAACGTGGACGTGGTCGTGTACAACGAAGGCGGGCCGCCTTCACTCTTCCTGAACGAGACGCGCAACGCGGAGCATCGCGTGCTGTTTCGGCTTGTGGGGACGAAAAGCAATCGCGCTGCGATCGGCGCTCGCGTGACGGTGTACACGTCAAAAATGACGCAGATCGACGAGGTGCGCGCAGGCGGTAGCTATCTCTCGTCGAATGATCAGCGGTTACATTTCGGGTTGGGACCGGACGCAAGAATGCGCAGGATCGAAATTCGATGGCCGAGCAGCTCGATTGAAGAGCTGAAGAATGTGGCCGGGGACGCGATCTATACGATCGTCGAGGGGAAGGGAATTACGAACACGATTAAATTGGGGCCGCCTGAGAAAGAAAATGAGCGCCAGTAGACTCAGCTGGTCGCGAGAGGCGCCGGTTCGCGCGGGCTGCGCGGCGGCGTCGAAATGAGACGAGGGCAAAGCTCGAACTGCAAGGAGTGTGAGTGCGCGGGCTAACGTTCGGGGTTGCGCTGATCAGCTTAGCCGCCCTCGCCGGTCTGGGCGGCGAATGGACACCGCCGGAATCAAAGGATCCGCTCCCGGCTCTCCGGTTTGAAAATGTGGCGGCGCAGGCGGGCCTTACCGTGCCGCACATTTCTTCGCCGGAAAAGCTCTATATCGTGGAGGCTATGAGCGGCGGAGCGGGATTCACCGATTGCGACAATGACGGCAGGCTCGACATCGTGGTCGCGAATGGATCGACCGTGGAGCGGTATCGCAAGGGCGGCGATCTGATGGTGACGCTCTACCACCAGGACGGGAAGAACGGCGAGCTCCATTTCACCGATATCACGCAAGCGGCGGGGCTCACGACACGTGGCTGGGGGATGGGCGTCGCCGTCGGCGATTTCAACAATGACGGACGGCAGGATCTGTACGTCACCGGTTATGGCGGCGGAGTGCTGTACCAAAATCTAGGCGATTGCAAATTCAAGGACGTCACGAAGCAGGCGGGAGTTCGCGCGGAAGGCTTTCAGCAGGGCGCGGCATGGGGCGACTACGACCGGGACGGCAAGGTGGACCTGTTCGTCGCGCGCTACCTGCATTTCGATGTGAACAACATTCCCGACTCGATCAAGAATGGCTGCCCGCTGATGGGCGTCAAAGTGCATTGCGGTCCATTGGGGCTGGCGGGCGAGACGAATGTTCTGTTCCGGAATCGCGGCGACGGCACGTTCGAGGACGTCACGAAGAAAGCGGGCGTTGACAATTCGCCCGGGGCTTACGGGATGCAGCCGCTGTGGCTCGACTACGATAACGACGGTTGGCCCGACCTCTACGTATCGAATGACGCGGGGCCGAACTACCTCTACCGCAACAAGCACGACGGCACCTTCGAGGATGTGAGCGGCATCTCCGGGACGGCCGTCAACGCGAACGGAGCACCGCAGGGCTCGATGGCTGCCGACGCCGCCGATTTCGACGATGATGGACTGCTGGATTTGTTCGTCACCAACTTCAAGTTCTCCTATGACACGCTCTACTGGAACCGAGGGGCCCTGGGATTTGAGGACATCAGCGCGCAGGCACACCTGATCGGCCCGACCTCTCCATACGTGGGATGGGGCGGAGGTTTTCTCGACTACGACAACGACGGCTGGCCGGACATTCTTGTCAGCAACGGGCACGTTTATCCGCAGGCGGACCAACTCAAGGGCTACGGGACATATCGGCAGCCCATCAAGCTTTTCCGCAACAAGCACGACCGAACTTTCGAAGACGTTTCGGAGGCGGCGGGCCTTGAGAAAATGCGGCGTTCGTGGCGCGGCGTCGCGTTCGGCGACGTGAACAACGACGGAAGAGTTGACGCCGTGGTGGTGGACGCCGACGGACCGCCCGCTCTGCTGATCAATCGCACGATTACGACGAATCACGCCGTGCTGTTTCATCTGGTGGGCACCAAGAGCAACAAACTTGGAATTGGCGCACGCGTGACCGTGACCGCCGGCGATCTCAAGCAACTGAACGAGGTACGCGGCGGAAACAGTCTCTTTTCGCAAAGCGATTTGCGCCTTCACTTCGGGCTTGGGCAGCATGAGGTGATGAACACGGTTGAAGTGTCGTGGCCGAGCGGCACGAAGCAGACGTTTCACGATTTGCGCGCCGACTTGGTCTACACAATTGACGAGAGCAGCGGAATAAGAAGCAAGATTCCGTTTGCGGCAACGGAATCTCCCAGCGCCAAACCCGAGAGTTCATCGCACTAGCCGTCGAGCGTTTTAGAGCCGCCAATGTCGACTCGATGCCTCGTAGATAACTCCCGCTATTTCAATAGGTAAGACGCACTTTCTACTCACGCGAGTAACACGGACGGGTGTACAATTTGCTGAAATCGCAAAGTGCTATAGCGCAGATGATGGGTTTGCGCGGAATTCGGTGACGCCTCGAAAAAATGACGGACAGGCGCACCGGCACATGCCGGTGACGCTGAAGGCAGTGGCCCAGCGGGTAGGGCTGACGCCCGGAACTGTGTCCGCCGTACTGAACGATTCTCCAGCGGCCCGCTCGGTTCCGGAGCATACGAAAAACCGCATTTTTGCCGCCGCGAAAGAGCTGAACTATCGGCCCAATTTCCTGGCGCGCGCTCTGCGCGTCAACCGGACATACACGATCGGAGTGCTCGCCGCGGAGATCGGCGACCCGTACGGCTCGACGGTGATCAGCGGCATCGAATCCTACCTCCGCAGGCACGACTACTTTTTCCTGACGGTCGCTCACCGGCACGACAAGAAGCTCCTCGAGAGCTATTCGCAACTGCTCCTGCAACGGGGAGTGGAAGGCTTCATCACGATCGATACGTCGATTGACGAGCCGCTGGCCCTGCCGGCCGTGGCGGTGGCGGGGCACCATTCAGTCGACGGCGTAACGAACATCGTGATCGATCATAAAACCGCGGTTCGCCTCGCGCTGCAGCATCTGATCGAGCTCGGCCACCGGAACATCGCATTCATGAAGGGGCCGGGCATCAGTTCGGATTCGGAAGATCGATGGAGGAGCATCGTCGAGGTAGCGCAGGAGTTGGGAATTCGCGTGCAGCTCGAGCTGACCGTTCAACTCGAGGGTCCTACGGCGGCCCGAGCTCCGGAGTACGCAATCCCGTACGCGGAGGAGCTTCTGAAGCGAAAGAGTCCGTTTACCGCGGTTTTTGCGTACAACGACAACGCCGCGGTCGCCGCGATGCGCGTCATTCAAGAGTCAGGTCTGAACGTGCCGGGGGACATCTCCGTGGTTGGATTCGACGACATTCAAGGCGCCGCCTACACGAACCCTCCGCTGACCACCGTGCGTCAGCCGCTCAGCAAGATGGGCGAGATCGCGGCGAAGACACTGCTGGACCGCATCGAGGGACGCGCCGAGTATGTCCCGGAAATCGCGATCGAGCCGCAGTTTGTTGTTCGCCAATCAGCGGGAAGAGCTCCCTTGCACGGCTCGACACTTCCGGAGAATACCGCGCTCGCGTCCTGATCACTGATTGGGGTTTTGACAGTCCCTGCCGCCGCTAGTGACGGTCGTTCTTTTCTTCGCCTGTGTTTGGCTGCCCGATCCTCTGAGTCGCACTGACAGAGAACAATCGATAATCGGTGAAGGCGTGGTGTCGGTGATAGGGCCGGTGCTGATAGAAGTAATAGATATCGGCGCTCGACGGCAGCCAGAGGACGGTTTTTTTTGTGTCGAACGGAACGGGCCTGTACTCGATCACGTCCTCTTCCGAGCCGAGACCGATCTGCGGAACGGCTTTCATCAATTCGGCTTCGATGCGCACAATCTGATAAGTGTCGGCGGCGATCCAGGCGCGGCCCTTGAGTCCTACGGTGTACGAAGAGCCGTCCAACAGCTGGTAGGAGCGAACTTGCTCGGGACGGTCAGGCCGTTGCCGGAAATAGACGAGCCAGGTGGCGCGGCCTTGCCATCTGCCTAACCCCTCGCAGGTCATCTGGAAGTCCCGGCGCAAGCTGGGGTGGAAGATCAAAGGAAGGTCGGCGAGGCCGAACATCGAGACGTGGCCCAGGAATTGGCTGGAGCCCTCGCCCTGGCGATCCTCGCTCACGTTCAGTATTCCGGAGGTGGAATCGGTGATCGAGATCAGGTAATCGAACTCTCGCTTCTCGGTGAACACAGGATGGCCCATCGTGCTTAGCTCTTCGTGAGTCACTTTCTCCGTTGCTTCGATCCGATTCACACTGTCGACCAGTTCGCTCACGCGCTCGCCCGCTTCCCTGACCACCTGAGCAGATGGGCACGTGACGCCATCCGCGATCGGCGGTTTCTCCTGATCGACGCCGGCCGGCTCCCAATCGGGCAGGGGAAGAGTGGGTGCCGAAACGGCGACCACTGTCGCGCCGTTGGACGCGACTGGGCGCTCAGCGCCAGCGCCGGAAGGAGCCGTCCCGACGGCAGCCGGGAAAGTCGCGACCGGCTGGGCGGCAGTTTCCATTTCCAGCCTCCCGGCGAGCTGCCGGCCTGTCGGAGCGTTCGGATCGGAAGGGGCGTCTCGCAGAAAGGCCTGAAGCGTCGTCAGGGCCTGGCTGGTTTGCCCCAGCTGGGCCGACGCGACCGCTTCGATGAATTCAGCTCCATTTGCGGCGCCCTTTCCCAGTTCGACCGCGCTTTCCGCTTCCTTCTGCGCCTTCTGGAAGTCGTGCTGGCGCAGGTCGATCTCCGCGAGGAGCCACAGGGCTTCCCATTGCTTGGCATCGAGGGCGACGGCCTTTTGCAAGGCCTGCTCGGAACCCTTCAAATCAGCCATCTGATAGCGCAAATGACCGAGCCCGACGAGGGCCGGAACGTCCTTCGGCTCGATCGTGACCGCGTTCGTGAAATACCGTTCCGATTGCTGGAGATCCTTCATCTGCAGGTAAAGGACCCCAAGGAGGTAATTCGTCACCCCACTTTTGGGAGCAGCGTTGTAGGCGTCCGTAAGTTCCTTCTGCGCCCTTTTGTAATTGGCCGCCCGGAACGCGAGGATTCCTTTATCGATGTGCTTACGCGCCTTTCCCGGCAAATTCGAAGCGGCAGTATAGGTCGCCGCGCTTTCGCCGGATGCGGACTGCATCGTGACGTCTACTTCGGTGAAGGTCATGCTTGCGTCGGTGACTTCGAAGGTCTTTCGCTGCGTCTGGTACCCTGCGGTGCTTACCTCAACTGTGTAATACCCGGCGCTCGGAAGATTATCGAACGATATGGATCCATCCAGATTAGTCATCCCGCCACTCAGAAGCACGCCCGAATTGAGGCTATAGAGACGGACGAAAGCCTGTTGCCTTAACGTCATGTTTTGCGGCCCGAGGACCCGAACCACGATCGAGCCCTTCTCGTTCATGTCCGTCGGGAGGCCGACGCCTCTGCCGAGGCCCCCGCCGCCAGCCTGGGGCGGCCCGCCAGGCGGCACGCCCGGACGTCCCTGGGCAGCGGCTCCAGTGGCAAAGACGAAAACGCAAGAAAAGATTGCCATGCTGAAGAGGAAGAGTGCGCGTACAGCCCGCGCTCTGTGGTTTGCTGCAGATTCTGTGGCAGACGACGTCATCGGCACCGGCGCCTCAAATCTCTCTCGGTCCGTTAGAACCGCCGGTCCAGCTCCAGCACATGTGCCGAGATTATACACCCGGTGCAACCAGGGCGGGCCAGCCTCGACCGAGAATACGGGTTTCCACGTTACGCGGGGCCAAGACTCGAGGGGCTCCGGCAGCGCGGCGCGCTGCTCTTTTCTCGTCTTAGCGGGGACTGCGGAGGGCAGCAAGCAGAGTCGCCTGCACCGCGGCCAGTTCTTCCTCCGTCGCCTTGTGGCGCGGCCAGAAGAAGCCCCGCAATCCGTCCCCGCGTTTTCGCGGAACGATATGAATGTGAAAGTGAGGCACGCTCTGGCTCACGATACTGTTCATCGCGACGAAGGTGCCGTCGGCTTGCATCGCGAGCTGCACGGTTTGCGCCAGCATTTGGGCATTCAGAAACAGCGGTCCGATCAGGTCTGCCGGAAGATCGTACAGCGTGGCGTAATGTTCCTTCGTGACGAGCAGGCAGTGGCCGGAGAAGAGCGGCCTGTGATCGAGGAAGGCCAGGGAAATCGCGTCTTCGAAGACAATTTTCGCGGCCAACTCACGTGCGACGATCCTGCAGAACAGGCACCCCTCTGCTGTTTCGTCGTTTTCCTTCACTGCGCGCTTTTTGATGGGCAACCTAGCTACGCTCCTTTTTCGCGGTTTCGCGAGCTCATCCGAGACTACCAGTTATACCCGATTGAAGTCGTTGCGGCATGCGATAGGATTCGAGTAGCATTTCCTCGTTCAGGTCGAAGGCCGGCCACGTCCTCTCACTCGAGGGGAGTGACTGCACACGGCGACCCGGCGCGGGCCTTTGCAGTTTGACCGCGCTGGAAGTCGCCCTTGGCCGCCTTCGGCCCTCCGAAATCTCCAGTCATTTGTCGATGACCAGAAACGGCGACCTGCTGGTCCAAAATGGACGCGCTGGGCACCATTGAAGGCGATACCGCGTGCCGCGGGCGCGAAAACCCGTGTGCTATAATCCCTTTTTGCTTGAGGCAAGCAAGATGCTCATCCCGCGGCGCAACGGAGCGATCCGATGACTCTCCAGAGAACCGAAAAGATCTGGCACAATGGCAGGTTCATCGACTGGGACGACGCGAAAATCCACGTTCTCGCGCATGTGGTGAGCTACGGCTCGGCGGTTTTCGAGGGCATCCGTTGCTACAGCACGCCGCAAGGGCCAGCGATTTTCCGCAATCGCGAACACATGCAGCGCTTTATAAATTCCGCGTACATCTACCGCATTCAGGTTCCGTTTTCCGTGGAAGATTTCTGCGAGGCGAATCTGGAATTGGTGAGGACCAATAAGGTGCCTTCGTGCTACATTCGCCCGATCATCCTCCGCGGGTACGGTGGCGGAGGCGTTGACCCCTCCGACGCGCCGATCGAAGCCTACATCGCGTGCTGGCAATGGGGGCGTTATCTTGGGGAGGAGTCGCTGAAAAACGGCGTAGACGTTTGCATCAGTTCCTGGAACCGTCCCGCACCGAACACGCTCCCGCAGATGGCCAAGGCCGCGGCGAATTACATGAATTCGCAGCTCATCCGCATGGAAGCGACCACGAACGGCTACGTTGAAGGCATCGCGCTCGACACGAATGGTTATGTGAGCGAGGGCTCCGGCGAGAATATTTTCGTTGTTGCGGACGGCCAGGTTTTCACGCCGCCGCTGGCCAATTCGGCTCTGCCCGGCATCACGCGCAATTCGGTAATGACGCTCTGCCGCGACTTCGGCATTCCCGTGAGCGAGCAGGTGATTCCGCGCGAAATGCTCTACATCGCGAGCGAAGTGTTTTTCTGCGGCACAGCGGCGGAAGTCACGCCGATCCGTTCGATCGATCGCATCAAAATCGGAAACGGCGCGCGCGGTCCGATCACAAAGCGCATTCAGGACGAATTTTTTGCGCTTACCGGCGGCACAAAGCCCGACCGCCACGGATGGCTCTCGCACGTGAATGCGACGACGGGCGCGGCCGTGCGTTAGCTTTGGCCAGTCCCGGAATCTTCGACTTTTGAACTTTCAACTTTTGCGTTTCTCCCGCATCCAGTAGAATCCGCACGTCATGCGTTGGGCCGGTGAGGCTTGGGGCTTGCGCGGAGCTGATCCTTGTACGGGTTTTTCCAAAAACTGGCGGCGGAATTTCTTGGCACCTTCGCAATCGTGTTCATCGGCGCGGGGGCAATCTGCGCCGACCGCTATCTCCAGTTGCAGAGCCAGACGAGCTTCGGGTTGGTCGGCGTCGCGCTCGCCTACGGGATCGGTGTAGCAGCGATGGTCACCGCGTTCGCACACGTCTCCGGTGGACATCTGAATCCGGCCATCACGATTGGCCTTTGGGTAACGCGCCGTTTGGATACGCTCCAGAGCATTTTTTACTGTCTCTCCCAGCTTCTGGGCGCCATCGCTGCTGCCTATCTTCTTGCGGCGATCGTTCCCGAATCGGCGTGGGCGCCCGCTGGACTGGGCACGCCCGATCTCGCGCCGGACGTGACGCGCTGGCGCGGAATGGTGCTGGCGGGCGTGATGGCTGCCGTTATCGTGATCGTTTACTTCGCGACGGTGCTGGACGAGCGTGGCGCGTTCGGTAAATTGGGCGGGGTCGCGGTGGGCTTCGCTGTGATTGCCGACGTTTTTTTTGGCGCGCCCTTCGTCGGAGCTTCCGCGGCCAATCCCGCGCGAGCTTTTGGGACGGCGCTCGCCTCTCGGCACTGGCACAATCATGGCGTGTTCTGGATCGGGCCGTTGCTCGGCGGGATCATCGCCGCCGTGATCTACGATCGTTTGTTCCTCGGGGAACAGCCCCCCGCGTAAGAGACACGAATTTGTAATTTCAGATGAACACAGATAAACGCAGATAAACGTGATAAAGCCAAAGCCTGCTTTTGCCGCGCGGCGTGCTCTCTCTCACGAGGGAAACTTTTTATTCACCCTGTGCACGCGTACAGTTGCACGTCTAGAAATCGCTGCGCCCAGGACTGTTGCTGGCCCTCCCCCTGCATGCTAGCGTCGATGCAGCCCTGTTGGGGAGATTTGTCTATATGGCCATTGCGATTGACGATCTGCTTCGCCGCGCTGTCGAAAGCCGCGCCTCCGACTTGCACCTGAAGGTCGGCAACCATCCGTACCTTCGCGTCGACGGCGTCCTGAACGGCCTTACCGACGTTCCGCGCATCACGCCGGAAGAAATGCTGTCCATGGCATTCAGCATGATGACCAACCGGCAGAAGCAGAAATTCAAGGAGACGGCCGAGCTCGACATGGCTTACGGCGTGGCAGGCCTGGGACGCTTCCGCGTCAACGTCTTTCAGCAGCGCGGCAACGTCGGCATGGTGCTCCGCGTAATTCCGACGAAGATCCGCACGATCGAAGAACTCGAGCTTCCCCACATCCTCGCGACGGTATGCGAGGAGCAGCGCGGCCTGATCCTGTGCACCGGCACCACCGGTTCCGGCAAATCGACCACGCTCGCGGCCATGATCGACCGCGTCAACTCGCTCCGTCCCGAACACATCATCACCATCGAAGACCCGATCGAATATCTGCACCGCGACAAGAAGGGTTTTCTCAACCAGCGCGAAGTGGAAGTGGATACGGCATCGTTCTCGACGGCTTTGCGCGCCGCGTTGCGCCAAGACCCCGACGTGATCCTGGTCGGCGAAATGCGCGACCTCGAAACGATTTCCACAGCCTTGCTAGCCGCCGAAACGGGGCACCTGGTTCTCTCGACCCTGCACACACTGGACGCGACGGAAACGATTCAGCGCATCATCGCTGTCTTCCCGCCGCCGGAGCAGAAGCAGATTCGCCTGCAACTCGCGTCCACATTGAAGGCCGTCATCAGCCAGCGCCTCGTGCGCCGAAGCGACGGAGTGGGCCGCGTTCCTGCCGTCGAGGTAATGATTTCCACGGGCTACATTCGCGATTGCATCATCAACCCCGACAAGACGCGTATGATTCGCGACGCCATCGCCGCTGGCACCAGCCAGTACGGCATGCAGACGTTCGATCAGTCGCTCTTCGACCTCTATTCGCGCAATCTCATCACTCTGGAGGAAGCGCTCCTGCGCGCGTCGAATCCGGACGACTTCCGACTCCGCGTGCAGGGTATTCGCTCCTCCGCCGACGCCGCCCGCGAGGAGATGGAGCGTGCCATGACCGAATTCGAGCGCCTCGGCCATCGCTAGGTCAATTCGCCCACCCGCAAACTCGCAAAGCGGGTCGGCCAGGGTCTCATTTCAACGATGTTCTCCGAGCCACGGCGGCGAAAGCGTTTGCGGCCTCCCTGTTTGTGTTCTTGCGACTTCATTTCGGTCCGAGAGTCGCGCGCGCACGATGGCGAATGGGAAGTTCTTGGATGGTGGCTGCTGCTTCCGCCAGTTATCTACGCCGTCGCCTATTGGTTCGCTCGAAAGAATGTCGAGCTGAAATGCGGCCAGCGTCGAGCCACACTTAGCTGAGCGGCGCCGAAAAATGTTCGTGCACGATGAGCCAGTGGCCGCCGCGAAGCTCCCAGATCACGGTGTGACGTCCGTCCATCTCGACGGCTTCCCCGGTCTTCTTCTTGCCTGACAAATGCCACGTGACAGTCGTCCAGGCGATCGTCCCGTGTCGCGTGACGCGGAGGTCGTCGTGCGGCGTGAAGTTCGCGCTTGCAAATGAACCGAGCACGGCTCGCACGCCCTTTTCGTATGCCGCCCAACCCGTGTACTTCAGCGGAGTGATGTCGTAGAAAACCAGGTCCGGATCCTTGGCGTACAGCGGCGCGGCCTTCTCCGGATCGCCCGTGTTCCACGCGGCATAGTAACGGTCGATCAACGCCTGAAATTGTTTTTGTGTCGCCGATGCTTTTGTCGATCTGGCTGGTGGTTGGCCGAGAGCTGAAAGGGGTAGCAGAACGAACGCAAGAAGCAACGCAGACATTAGGGAGCGTTTCATCGTGGCCCTCCTCCTTGCATATTTTAGGTTCAACCGGGGGTAGATGACCGAAGAGTATCGGTTCAGCGAGCGCAGTCTGATTGAGCCGACCGAGAAAGTCAACGGCCGGCGATTTCGGGACCTGGTTGTGGCCGTCTGCCATTACCATTAGGAGACCGCAGCGCAGGCGAGCGATCTGTGGTTAAATTCATTTCGTGCGTTCTTCTCCCCGCAAAGTCTCGACCGAGGAAGAGCTTTACGCTGCCGCGCTGCGTGCGCTGATGCGCCGCGCGCATTCGATCCATGAGATGAAGCAATATCTGGCGAGGCGCGCGGAGGACAAGGAGTCGATTCCGCAGGTGATTGCGCGTTTGCGCCAGCAAAATTATCTGGATGACGCGAAGTTTGCGCTCGACTACGCGCGTCAACACGCGCAATCGCGCGCCCAGGGGAAATTTCGCATCGCACGTGAACTGCGAAGGCGCGGCGTTCCGGACCAGCACATTGGGGCGGCGCTGAAGGTCGTCTTCGCCGACACGGACGAGGCGGCGCTCGCCCGTAAACGCATCTCACGCCTTCTCGCCCACGTGCCTAAACCCATCGGCCCGCGTAAGGTCGCCTCAGTTTATCGCAGTCTTTTGAGCGCCGGATTTTCCCCCGACATCATTCGCGCCGAACTGCGAGCTGCGACGCGAGCCGAAGTACCGGACTGGCGGGAAGCGCCTGAAGAAGAGGGATGATCTCCACTCCCTCGCACGTCGAGCCTACGAGTTAGTGGCCCGCGCGTTTGTTTTGGAGGACCGCAGCGGCGGCCCGATCGCATCAGTTCTGCGTCTTGCTTTCGTAGGGGCGGGTCTGCGACCCGCCCGGTTCGGGCGACTCTCAAGCTCCAGCAGAGGCATGGCTGCGGCGCACACCTATCATTGCGCGGCGTCGCTTGGGAGCATTCGAGAGAGCAGTCTGGAACTCCTTCAAGGCCAGTTCGGGCTCATTCTGCTGCAGCTAGCACCAGCGCCAGCGCGCAATACGATATCTGTGCCATATATGCGATTCCCGGCGGCGGACGCGAGTGCGGATCACCTAGTATGCGCGCCCGTCTGAGTGTTGAAGTAAACTCTTCGCCTTATATTCGCCTGCCCTATTTGACACACCGGTTTTGTCCCTATTGCCGAAGAGCAGGCGAAACCCGTAGGATTCAAGGCTGTGTCTCTTTAGGATCTCCTCGGGGGGAGGCAAATGGCTGCGACGTGGAAGGGTACTCTGTCATTCGGCCTGGTTGCGATCCCTATACAGCTCTCTCCGGCGGCGCGGACGGAGCGAATCAGCTTCAATCAACTCCATAAGGTGTGTCACACGCGCCTGAAGCAGCCGCTTTTCTGCCCTACCTGCAACCGTCAGGTGGAGCGAAGCGAGGTCGAGAAGGGCTACGAATACGAAAAAGACCAATATCTGCTCTTCACGGAAGAGGAACTGGACCGAATCGAGCCGGAATCGGCGCGCATGATGGAGATTCTCGAGTTCTGCAAGCTCGATGAGATCGATCCGCTATTCTTCGATGCTTCGTATCACGTCGCGCCGGAAGCCGCCGGTGCGAAGGCGTATAAGTTGCTGCACGAGACCATGCAGCGCACCGGGTACGCTGGAATCGCCAAAGTAACCATGCATAACCGCGAATACATCGTCATCGTCCGCGCCCGCAAGACCGGCCTGACGCTGCATACGATGTTCTATTCGAACGAGATACGCGCCGCCTCGGAGACGGGCGAAGGCAAGTTTGAAATCAAGGAGCAGGAGCGCGCGCTCGCCATGCAACTGGTGGAAAGCCTGGCCGCTCCATTCGACCCAGAAAAGTACCACGACACGTATCAGGAGGCTTTGCGCACGCTGATTGAAGCCAAGGCGCAGGGGCAGGACGTAGTCGCGGTGCCCTCTGCCGCCCAAGCGCCGCCAATCGACCTGATGGCCGCATTGAAGCAAAGCTTGAGCCAGAAACAGACAGCGCCACGGCCGGAGAAGAAGACGCTGCTACGCGTCGTTCCCAAAACCGCACAGACAGCCGCCGAAGAACCGCCAGCCAAGAAATCGCGGCGTAAAGCAGGATAGCAGCGTGGGAGAGCTGCTGCCCGCGCGCAGGGACTTGTATGGGGCCTTATTATCGGGAAGCCGGGCGTTCACGCTGCCGCGGCGAGGTACTCCCAGGAACTCCCTGTGCACTTCACCTGGAAAACTCCACCTTCGTCGGCGTGAAGAAAATACCGGCCCTCGGGAATCCGATGAGCATGCAGAGAGCGCACCGAACACTTCGTCCACTGAAGGGTGGGTGCCGCCCTCCCGTGCTGCTTTACCTCCGGCACGGCGTGGATGCCGTACTTGACCCGGTATTCCACACCGGTCGGGCGCGTGGGTACTAACCGCCCTGATCCCTGTAGTTTACGCTTGTTCTCCTTGATCATGACTATTTGATGCGGCAAATGGTCCAAAAGTTTGCGCTCCGATCAGTCGAGTCTCAGAGGACGCTATACGTCCTGTTTTCTTTGTGATACACAGCCTAAAGGGTCAGACGTTAAGGGTGGTTCGCCAAGGGGCTGCAATAATCAACTAAGACACATATTTTCAGTCAGTTGCTGGAGAAAAAGCCCTCTCGCTCGTTGGCGCTCCATAAGATTTGTGGTAGAGCCACGTACCCGAGCGGTTAGAACGGTTTCAAGTATACGCTGATAGTCTCGCCATTGCAAATAGAAGCCGTTGTGAATAGGCTTATGCGCTTGGCAAACATGCTCGAAGACAAAAAATGACTCCCGGCGGCTTCAACGTCGGTAAGATTCACATCGGGCTCGGCGCGCCCCTATTTGTTATAGCGGGCCCCTGCGTCATCGAAAGCGAAGTGCACGCCACGGCCATGGCCGAGCGCCTGCGCGGAGCGGCCGAGGAATTGGGTGTGCCGTTGATCTTCAAGGCCTCCTATGACAAGGCGAACCGCTCGTCCCTCTCGTCGTATCGCGGGCCGGGCCTCCAAGAAGGATTGCGTATCCTCGCGAACATCAAGCGCAAGACAGGCCTGCCGATCCTCACGGACGTCCACGATGTGTCGCAGGTCGGGCCTGTTGCGGAAGTTTGCGACGTGCTGCAAGTGCCTGCATTTCTTTCGCGCCAGACGGATCTGCTTCTCGCCGTGGGCCGCTCGGGGCGCGTCGCGAACATCAAGAAGGGACAATTTCTTTCGCCCCGCGAAATCGGCAACGCGGCCGAGAAGGTGGCCAGCACGGGCAACGAGAGGATCATCTTAACGGAGCGGGGCAGCTCGTTCGGCTATCAGAATCTCGTGGTGGATATGCGGTCGTTTCCGATCATGCGGAAATTCGGCTACCCGGTCGTGTTCGACGTGACGCACTCCGTGCAATTACCCGGCGGAGAAGGGAAATCGAGCAGCGGTCAGCCCGAATTCATCGAGCCGCTTGCGCGTGCCGGGGCGGCTGTGGGCATCCACGGGATTTTTTTGGAAGTGCACGACAATCCCGCGAAGGCGCTGTCCGATGGGACGAACGCGCTTCCGTTCGATCAGTTTCGGCCGCTCATGCGCAAAATCCTTCAGCTTTCGGCGCTCGCGCGTGAATGGCAAATTTTATGATCCCCGCACGATGGATGGAGACGGTGCCGGATAGCGGTAAAGGCTGATCCATGTCCATTCCATCCAAATCGAGAGAGGCTACGAACTCTGCGCTGGCGACCGCCAAGCGTGTCCTGCAAATCGAGGCGGATGCGATAGCGGACCTGATCGAGCGTCTGAACGACAAGTTCGAGCGCGCCGTCGAGATTCTGTTCGCGTGCAAAGGCCGCGTCGTCGTTACCGGTCTCGGCAAATCTGGATTGATCGGCCGGAAAATTTCGGCGACGCTTGCCAGCACCGGGACCCCGTCGCTTTTTTTGCACGCGGCGGAGGCGCTGCATGGCGATCTCGGCATGCTCACCTCGGACGACGTGCTCCTCGGCATTTCTCAGAGCGGGGAGACCGAGGAACTGGTCGCGTTGCTGGAGCCGGTGAAGCGGCTAGGGATTCATCTGATCACGATGACCGCGCAGCCGCGCTCGAGTATTGCGTTAGCGAGTGATGTGGTCCTCGACATCGCCGTGCGCGAGGAAGCCTGCTCGCTGAACCTCGCGCCCACCGCTTCCACGGCCGCCGCCATGGCCATGGGCGATGCGCTTGCGATCTCTTTACTCGATCGGCGCGGATTCAAAGAAGAGGACTTCGCCGCCCTCCATCCCGGCGGCCGACTCGGCAAAAAACTGCGTCGGATTGAGGCGCTAATGCATTCGGGCGAGGACGTGCCTCGCGTGCTGGCGTCAACGAAAATGCCGGACGTAATCTACGAAATGAGCCGCAAAGGGCTTGGCCTCACAGCCGTCACGGAGCCCGGCGGCCGCCTGCTCGGCATCATCACGGACGGCGACCTTCGGCGCGTGATGCAGAAGCGCCGCGAGAACGTACTGGATCTTTCCGCCGCGGACTGCATGGCGCGTAATCCGGTCACACTGGCGCGAACAGAGTTGGCTGCCGGCGCATTGCGTTTGATGGAGGAAAAGAAGATCACGTCGGTACTGGTCGTCGACGGGGCGGGGAAGCTTGAGGGTGTGGTACACATCCACGATCTGTGGACTCTGCAGTTATTCTGACCACCCGACGAGGACGGTCATCCCGACGCGAGCATCGCCAGCGAGGGATCCGCTTGTTCTTCGGATCCGCGTTGACCGTTGAAAGGATTCTCGAATGCCGATTCGCGAACTTAAGTTTCCCGCCCCGGCCATGCGCCGCGCGCGCAAAATCCGCGTGCTTCTTATGGACGTTGACGGCACGATGACTCCGCGCGTCGTCTGTCTGCAAAGTTTTCCCGACGGCAGCGTCGCCGAAATGAAAGTGTTCAACGCGCACGACGGCGCCGGCATCAAGCTTGCGAGTATCATGGGCATTCGCACAGGCCTGATCACGGGCCGCAATTCACCCGCGACGGCCCGGCGCGCGCGAGAGGCGTCGATGGAATTCGTGATTCAAGGGCAGGCGCGGAAACTCGAAGCCTACAAGGCAATTCTCACACGCGCGGGCGTTACGGACGAGGAAGTCGCCTACGTGGGCGATGATTTGCCCGATCTGCCGCTTCTTGAGCGCGCCGGGCTGGCGGTCGCAGTGGCGGACGCCGCCTACGAAGTAAAGCGCGCCGCGCATTACATCACGGTAGCCAGGGGCGGCGAAGGGGCCATCCGCGAGGTGGTCGAGCTGATCTTGAAGTCGCAGGACAGGTGGAAGAAGGCGATTCCTCAGGCCATCGCCTGACTTCAGGCCGATGCGGTTGGAGGAGGCTGCGGCCACGCGATCCGTTCGACCTTTTTTCGAGCAGGGAAAGCTTGACGGCAAACGGCCATACCCCGTAATGTTATGCCCTAGGTTGCCACTTGCGTGCGCGCGGCAAAGCTGCGATAGTACGCACCCCTGAGGCGAGTTCATGGTCAAGAGCAAGAAGAAAAGGGCTGCTGCTTTCGACGGCGACCGGCGCCGCAAACACCAGCACTGGCAAGTCACCGTCTATTATCACGATGGTGAGAAGTTCGCTCGGGTGTACATCGATCGCGAGCGCGCCCAGCATTTCGCCGACCGTCAGAAGAGATCTCCCATCGTTAAATCCACTCGCGTCCGAGAAGTGGACTGACGATCGGTCAGGATCGTTAACCCGAAACGGACAACGTGAGCGAGGGTGCGGCCCCCGGGGCGAACAACGTTGGGCTGGCGTTTTCTCCGCGCGCGATTGTCGGCGCCTTGCCGCTCTTTCCCGCCCATGCTATAAATATTTTGTCCAAGCGGGATTCGTATAGTGGTAGTACGCGACCTTGCCAAGGTCGAGGCGAGGGTTCGATTCCCTTATCCCGCTCCATTCTCGCCGATAACCCGAACCCCTTAGCTCGGTAGAGCCATGGCGAAACCCTCGCGCGAAGATCCCCGCCTTGCCCGTCTGACCAAAATCTCGAAGACTTTGCCGGAGGCCGTTCGCCGCCGTCGCGCGCGGCACGCGGCTTTTCTGGTTCGAAAGAAAACGTTCGCCTATTTCCTCGACAATCATCACGGCGATGGCATTGTCGCGGTCACCTGCAAGGTGCTACCCGGAGACAACGCAGCGCTTGTCGCCTCGCAGCCCGACCGGTTTTACCTTCCGGCTTATATCGGTCCGAAAGGCTGGGCGGCGTTAAGACTCGACCTCGGCAAGATTGATTGGGACGAAGTGGCGGAACTGATGCGCGGCAGTTATCTGCTGACTGCGCCGAAGCGCCTTGCTGAGCGCGTCGAAGCTTCGGTTTGATCCGCCGGAGACGTCGCCGGGGCACGCGACGTTCTGCGGCGCGGGCTCCTTACCGATTAGGGTTTTCCGATATTCTTTATGACGCCGGCCTGTATATAAAGCGGAGGCGCGAGACATGACCAACATGGCCTGGCCCGTGACTCGATTGCACTCGATGATTGCCGCCCGACTCCTGTTACTCATGGCCACTCTGGCTGGGGGTGCCGCCCGCCGCGAATCGATCACCATCGACGAAGTCGCGCATCTCGGCGCGGGCGTCAGCTATTTGCAAAAGCTGGGTTACCGGATGAACGAGGAGCACCCGCCGCTGGCCAAGCTGTTTGCTGCGGCTCCGCTGGTGATTCGTGGAGTGCGAGCCGACTATTCCGATATTTCCTGGAGCTTAGCAAAGGCTTTTTCGCGGCGATACTGGGCGAATGGTCTTGGGGCCATTCCGTGGCGCTGCGCTGGAACAATCCTTACACAACCGTGTTGTGGGGACGCTCGCCGATGGTTCTGCTGACTCTGGCCCTTGGCCTTGCGCTCTACTGCTTCGGTTCGAAGCTGGGTGGAGGATGGGGCGGACTCCTTTGTCTCGCTTCCTACGTGAGCTATCCCGCGTTCCTGGCTTTCGGGCCGCTGATTCTGACGGTGTATTTTGTTTTGTCGTGGAAGCAGCCGACGGATTCGCTGCAGCGCCTCGGAACGGGCGTCGTGGGGCTGTTTGCGCGGCGCTTGCTGATGCCGCCGTGGCTTTATCTCCGCGGGCTTGCCGTGTTCCTCCTGATGTCCAGCCGCGGCACTTTCATCCTCGGCCACTCGTGCCCGCATGGCGTCTGGTTCTATTTCCCGGCGCTCTTCATCTTGAAATCGACGCTCGCCTTTCTCGTTCTCCTCGTTCTTGCCGCGGCCGTCGCCGCCATCGCGAAGCGCAAACTTCCACGCGGCTCTGTTATTCCAGCTGAGTTGCGGTTTCACTGGCCCGCGCTTTGGGTTTTCCTGGCAGTGTTTGTTGTGGCGTGCCTTTTGAGCCGGTTGGATCTCAGCATTCGGCATTTCACTGTCCCGATTGCGCTGATCATTTTGGCACTCGCGCCAATTCCTCACGCCCTCGAGGAACTCAAGCGCGCAGGCTGGAGGAGCGCGAGAATCTTGGAAGGGGTTGCGGTCTTACTCGCGGCCGTTTCGATCGTGACCGCGATTCGCGCCTACCCGCACTGCATTCCATTTCTGAACAGCCTCAGTTTCGACAGGCCGGGGTACACGCTTGTCAACGATTCCAATCTCGATTGGAATCAGTCTCTGCCCGAAGCGGAGCGTTTCGTCCAGCAGCGCCGCCTGGAGAACGTGCTGGTGGACGAATACGGCTTCTCCGATCCCACCGTGTACGTGAGCGGGGCGCAGTTCTGGAATTGCCAACAGCCTTCGCCGTCCGATGCCGGCCGCTGGGCCATCGTGTCGGCGAGCATGATCGAGGATGGTGACAACTGCCTTTGGCTGATGAACTATTCCCATGAGGTGCTCGCCGGAGGCAGTATGTATGCGCTCCAACTGCCCGCCGTGATTCCGGCGGCAGGAGAACCAGGGGGCCCTCCGCTTCCAGGTGCGTACAAGACTTTCGGCGGCACGCCGGCGGGAATGGACTTCCGCCAGATCTTCTACAACTGCCCGCGCGATTCTTCGCAGCTCCAACCGACGTTGAACGAAATGCAAGCTCGATTCGCACAGATGCAAAAGAAGAAATGACGCTTCATCCTGAGTGTCTGGTTGACCGGGTTCCCAGCGTTGCGAAGCCTGATACAATCCGCATCAAATGAAGAAGATCATCGTCGCGGTGGGCACTATGCGCAGGCCCAAGCTGAACGCCGTTTGGGAAGCGCTTACGGTCGTAGGCCCCGTCCTCGACAGCGGCGCGCAGTTCGATATGGCCGCGGTCGAAGTCCCCAGCGGCGTCCGCCACACCCCTCTTTCGCGAGAGGAAATCATGGCCGGAGCACGCCGACGCGTCGAAGCGCTCGTTCGCATCGCGCACGAAAAGAACGAGCCTTGGGAGTATTTTGTCGGACTGGAGGGCGGACTCGACGTGGTGCGAGATGGCTCGACGCGTCTGGTTTTCCTCGAGAATTGGGCTTACGTCGCGGACACGAACGGCCGCGCCGCGTTCGGGCAATCCGGCGCAGTTTCAACGCCTGAGCAGCTTATTAAGCCTGTTGTGGACGATGGTGTCGAGCTCTCCGAAGCAATCGACGCCTTTGCCAGGGGCCGCGGAATTCGCGACGCGCAAGGCACCTGGGGCATCCTCACGCGCAACATCATCACGCGACAGGACGCCTTTCGCGTCGCCGTCATCAACGCCTTCGCCCCTTTCTTCAATCGCGCCGCATATTCTGGCGACGCGTCCTAGGGTGCTCCTTGCTGCGCCCCTTCCGGCTTCAATCGAGATGTGTACTCAGGCGGCCAACATTCGCGAGGTCACGGAGGCCGCAAAAAGGACCTTCCTCGAGCGGCCGCTCCGTTCGAGAGACTCCGTGTTCTCGCGTTCGGCTGGATTCCATTCTTCCGCAATTCTCCACGGCACGACTGTGGTAGCCTACGCGCCGGGAGGCGACGTCGTGGACATTGTGAAGGGCAACATGGGCTGGATCGAAGTGATTGTCGGGCCGATGTTTTCCGGCAAAAGCGAGGAGTTGATTCGCCGGTTGCGTCGCGCGGAAATTGGCAAGCAGCGCGTGCAAATCTTCAAACCGGTGATCGACCAGCGCTACTCTAAGAACGGAATCGTCTCGCACTCTGGCCTCGAGATCGCGTCCGAGTTGGTCCAATCGGGCAGCGACATTCTCGACAAGGTCGCACCCCGCACCGAAGTGATCGGCATCGACGAAGCGCAGTTCCTTGGCGATTCGTTGGTTGACGCGTGCGTCAAGCTCGCCGACCTCGGCAAGCGCGTGATTGTCACCGGCCTCGACACCGATTTCATGGGACGCCCGTTCGAACCGATGCCGCACCTTCTCGCCGTCGCCGAAGAAATCACGAAGCTTCTGGCGATCTGCATGCGGTGCGGAAATCCCGCCGTGCACACGCAACGCCTGGTCGCATCGGAGGAACTCATCGTGGTCGGCGCGGGCGGGATGTACGAAGCGCGCTGCCGCCGTTGCTTCGAGCCCTTTCTCGCCCAGCAGAAAATCGAAAAAGAGGACGAAAAAGCGACAAACACCTCCGCCCATCGCGCTGCTCCGTGAGGAGCTACTCTTTGCGCCCGCTCTCCAAGTTGTTGAAAGCCGATCCAAGGTCCTTCCCGCGCAAAGCCGTACTGAGCAGTTACGGGCACTTGCATGATGGCGTTACCGAGCGCTGCGTCGCGCGAGTATAATCGCCTCACGCCGTGATCACCGTCTCCAAAGAAGACTATCTCAAAGCAATTTTCGAATCCGAGAGCGAGGGCGACGCCGTCATCTCCGCGACGCTCGCGAACTGGCTCAGCGTTTCGCCCCCCGCGGTCACGATGGCTTTGCGCCGGTTAACTCGCGACGGGCTGGTGCACGTGCGGAAGGACGGCCGCGTGCAGTTGACTCACGCGGGGCGCCGAATCGCAAAAAGGATCGCCGTTCGACATCACCTCATCGAACGCATGCTGACGGAGATCTTCGGCATGCCTTGGTATCGCACCCACGACGAGGCCGAAAGACTGGAACATGCGGTCTCGGCGGAATTCGAGTCGCTGTTGGTCAAGACACTGGGCCGGGGCGGAATCTGTCCCCACGGCAATTCCGCGATCGTCGACAGTCCGGCGCGCAAGCGCAGGCAGGGGTACAAACTGCTGTCGGAGGCGGAGCCCGGCCGGAGCTACAGGGTGGCGAGCGTGTATGAGAGGGATTCCAATCTGGGCGAATTGCTGCATCGACGAGGCATCCGTCCCGGTAGCGTGTTATACCTGCGCGAGCGCAGCTACGACCAGACGCTCTCGATCGATACATCCGCGGGTGCTATCGTTCTGGGCGGCCCCGCCGCGGAGAAGATCTGGGTCTCTCCATCGAAGTCTTAGTTAGCTATAGTTAACACTCCATAGTATACTGAGGCGAAGTTTGGAGGGGCGGTTGGGAACCAACGATCCGCGTGGCGTTCACCTTTCATTGGAGGGTCTGCACAACAGCGTCGAGGTGCCGCCCCACCAGGCCGGCTTCTGGGAACAATGGCGCGCCTTCGTGGGGCCGGCGATTCTCGTCAGTGTCGGATACATGGACCCGGGGAACTGGGGAACGGACCTGCAAGGTGGGGCACAGTTCAAATACGGGCTTCTGTGGGTAGTCGCCCTGGCCAGCATTATGGCCATCTTCATGCAAGTGATCTCCGCCCGATTGGGCGTGGTCACCGGGAAAGACCTGGCGCAGTGCTGCCGCGACTGGTATCCCGAATGGACGCGCTGGCCGAACTGGCTCATGAGCGAGGTCGCCATCGGCGCCTGCGACTTGGCCGAGGTGCTGGGCAGCGCCGTCGCACTCAACCTGCTCTTCCACATCCCTCTGTTATGGGCGGTCATCATCACCGGCCTTGACGTTCTGCTCTTGCTGGCCCTGCAACGGTTTGGAATGCGTACCATCGAAGCCATAGTCCTCCTGCTCGTCGCGACCATCGGCATCTGCTACTTCATCGAAATCTTCGTTCTCCCGCAGACTCACGCCAGTTTCCTCGAGATGGGACGGGCGCTGATCTCGCCGGAATTTCGTCAAGCGGGAATGCTCTATGTCGCGATCGGCATGATCGGCGCGACTGTGATGCCCCACAATCTCTACCTGCACTCCGCGCTCGTGCAGAGCCGCCAGTTGCAGAAGGATGAACCGTCCGTTCGACGCGCGATCCAGTTCAACACGATCGATTCAACCGCGGCGCTGACCATCGCCTTTTTCGTTAACGCGGCGATTCTGGTGCTGGCGGCAACTGTGTTCTTTGGCAAGGAAAACGTGGTCGTGGCCGGCGGCCATCTGGTCCGGTTCAGCGCCAACAGTGATTGGATCCGCGTCGCATATTTGACGTTGGCGCCTTTGCTGGGAACCACGGTTGCCAGCACCATTTTTGCAGTGGCCCTTCTGGCCAGCGGGCAGAGCAGCACGATCACGGGTACGCTCGCTGGCCAGGTGGTGATGGAAGGCTTTATGCACTGGCGCATCCAGCCGTGGGTGCGGCGCCTCATCACTCGTACGCTGGCGATTCTGCCCGCGGTATTCATCATCGGCTTGCGTGGAGACAGTAGCGTCACGGATCTGCTGACGCTCAGCCAGGTGGTCTTGGCGTTGCAGCTTCCGTTCGCCATGTTCCCGCTCCTGCAGTTCACCAGTTCGCATAAGCGCATGGGGAAGTGGAAGAACGGTTGGTTTCTGCTGATCACAGGATGGACCAGTGCAATTCTGATCACGGCGATGGACATCTATGGCTTGCCGGCGTCGCTCGCGGCGGCCTGGCACGTCATCATTGGCGGCTGACGCACACGCGGCACGACTGGAGCCACACATGTACGAAAAGATACTTATGACCCTGGATGGAACGCCGAGCGATCGGGCGATCATCGAGCACGTTAAACAGCTCGCCAAGCTCGCGCAAAGCCACTTGGTGCTGCTTCACGTGGCCGACGGCTGGGCGGCCAGAACCTACGGCCCGGACGCGGTCAGTCCCGAAATCGGCGAAGACGCGGCATACCTCGAAAAGGTCAGGGCGGAGTTTCAGACTGCAGGCATTCCCGCGCAGGCTGAACTGGCTTTCGGCGAGCCCGCCAAGGAAATACTCAAATGGATCGAGACCAGAGGCTGTGACCTCGTAGCCATGAGTACCCATGGGCATCGTTTCCTGGCGGACATCCTTTTAGGCGCCACGGCTAGCCGCGTTCAGCACAGGGTCAACGTGCCCGTCCTTCTTTTGAGGGCGAAATGAGCCGCGCGACCGGAATATGACCATTCGTCCCCTCTTCCCGTTGCTCTTGTCTTTGGCCCTCGTATCGATTTCCGTAAGGGCACAGCAGCCGGACGGAACGCCACAACAACCCGAGCCAGCACGCGGGACGGCCGCCGCCAACCCCGGCAGGCCAACCGTCTCCACGCCCGCGACGCTGACTCCCGTCGGCTACGTCCAATTTGAAACAGGACTGTTGAGTGCGTGGCATTCTCCGGAAGTCTCTTCGCAGTCGAGCATCAACGAGGTCGTGAAGTTTTCGGTAGCTCGTCGCCTCGAATTGTTGGCCGCGGCGGAACCGTATGCGCACTCCAACGCACAAAATCAGTCGACGAACGCAGCGGGAGACGTGGATCTTGGATTCCAGGCGGTTGTCCGTCAGGGGGAAGGCGCGCGGCCGACAGTTGCATTCAGTTATTTCCGGCGAGTCTACGGCGGAAACGCGCCGGACCTCGATATCGGCAGCTTCAAGAATTCGGCGCTCCTTCTGATCAGCGCAGACCTGAAAGGCTTTCACTACGACACCAACTATCTCTTCAACGAGGTCGTCGACGGTTCGATTCGCCGCGCCCAATTCGGGCAGACTCTCTCCGTTTCGCATTCGCTTGTGAACAAATGGGGAATCTCCGGAGAGATATGGCACTTCACGCAGCCTTTTCTCCGAAGCAACACGGTTGGCAGTCTATGGGCGCTGAATTACAATGTGCGGCCAAATCTCGTCCTTGACGGTGGTTTCAATCGAGGGCTGACGAGCACATCCACGCGGTGGGAATTGTTTGTTGGATTCACTTACTTGCTACCGCACCGGATTTTGGTGCGGCGACGATCGCCGGGATAGGCCTGATGCAGCCAAGCAACCGCCGCAGTAAAGGCTCGCGGACGGGAAGCAGTCTAGCAGATCGCAAACGGATTTCCGGGGATGTAGATCAGACTTGCTGGGCGGCGGGCGCGGAAGCAACGGATTCGAGAGCTAGTGCTTCGCCCACTTTGGCGATTAAGCTGTCCCGCGAAAACGGTTTTTGCAGGAAGAAACCGTCTGCGAGGAACTCTCCGTTGCCCCGTTCGTACTCGAGGTAGCCGGAGACGTAGACCACCTTGATCTTCGGACGGCTGCGCCTGAGCCGTTCGGCGAGCTCCGGTCCGCGCATATTCGGCATCACGACGTCCGTCAGCAACGCGTGTATCGGGCCGTCTGCCTGATTCGCGATGGCGAGTGCTTTGGCGCCATCCTCGGCTGCCAGCACCGTATAACCTGCCGACTTCAGGAATTCGCACATCAGTTCCCGGATGGCATCCTCGTCCTCGGCGATCAGGACGGTTTTGCTCCGCCGGATCGGCTCCGCCCCCGGTTCTTCCGGCCGAATGCTTTCCGCAGGCGCGCTAACGTACGGTAAATAGACCTCGAAGCGCGCTCCTTTGCCCGGTTCGGTGTCCAGCCAGATGAAGCCTTCGCTCTGCTTCACCACACCGTAAACCGTGGCCAGCCCCAATCCTGTCCCTTTACCCAGGTCCTTGGTCGTGAAGAACGGCTCAAAGATGCGAGCCTTCGTGCGCGCGTCCATTCCTTCGCCTGTATCGGTAACGCTGAGCACCACGTATCGCCCCGGCGGCATAGGAGGGCGGCGTCGCGCCAGCCCTTCATCCACGGTGACGTTGCGCGTTTCAACGGTTAAGTTCCCTCCGCGCGGCATGGCATCGCACCCGTTCACCACCAGGTTCAGCACCACCTGCTCGATCTGGCTCGGATCCGCTTTGACCCGTCCCAGCGAATCGCCCGGCCGGAAAGCGAAGACGATGTCCTCCCGGATCAGCCGGGCCATCAGCTTTCCCATGTCGGCGACGAGTGCATTCAGGTCGAGTACCTTGGGCTGCAGGACCTGCATCCGGCTGAACGCCAGCAGTTGACGCGTCAAGGAAGCGGCGCGATCGGCCGCTTTCGCGATTTGCTGCGTGTTTTCCCGCAAAGGATCGCCAATCCTCAAGCGTTCAACCAGAAGGCCGCTGTGCCCTTTGATTACCGTCAACAAATTGTTGAAGTCATGTGCGACGCCGCCGGCCAGGCGTCCCATCGCTTCCATGCGCTGCGCCTGGCGCAGCTGGCCTTCGAGCCGTTGCCGGTTGCCCTCGTTTCGTTGCAGCGTACCGCGCATCCGATCGAAAGCGCCGGTCACTTGCGCTACTTCGTCGTTTCCGCTGGCATCCAGCGGATAGGAGAAGTCGCCCTGTTCGAGTGCGCGAACGCCTTGCGCCAGCCGTGCCATCGGCCGCGTGAAAGCGTCCGAGATCAAGTACACCAGCCCGGCCCCCGCGAGCACCGCCA
>Ga0209167_10000563_pt1 | contig 25898 bp, 22 predicted proteins | sample Coa_R1_9_FD_187154 | JGI IMG/M metagenome (GOLD analysis project Ga0209167, IMG submission 187154) | Surface soil microbial communities from Centralia Pennsylvania, which are recovering from an underground coalmine fire - Coalmine... | ecosystem: Environmental > Terrestrial > Soil >...
CCTTCGGCCACATTCTCCACCACCTTGATCCGTTGCAATTGCTTTTCACTCAATGTCACCCTCTCCTTTCGGCGGGTGACAAAATCGCTGGCCCGTTATGGGGTGACAGAATCGCTGGCCTACATCAGTCTTCAATTTCCTGTACCCGCGTCGTCCTTGAGACGCTATAGAAGCGTCGATCGTCGAGACGTACGTTCGTAACCCGATAGTCTGCGTCAAGCGCAGTCTTCAGGAAGTACGCCTGGTTCATCAGTCGCATCGTAAACCTGTCCTCGACGACATCGCGGGCCACGGTCTTCGACTCGATCACGGAAGGCCTGTAAAACTCCTTGTAGCGATCGTAGTCGTGCGTGACATCCAGAATGTCGTCCAGCTTGGCGTCCCGCAGGAATGCGCTGCCAATCCAGTGATGAATCAATCCCCCCGGAATCTTGCGTGGACTCGCTCCGGGTGCGGGAGCCACGACGGTCTCGCCGCTACGAACCTTCACCATCCGTTCCGGGTCTTCATCGGTCCAAAGGAAGCAGCCGCCCGGGCGGGCGCGATCCAGCATCGCGCCGCTGGCTTTCTGAACGTAGTCGTCCCAGGCGGCCACGGTTTCTGCCTTTAAACTCGCCCCGTGTGATTGCGCCGGAAGCAGAAGAGCCGCAACCAACACCGCCAAATGCAACTTGCCTTTCCCAAAAGATGTATAAAACGGCAGCCAGGTCCGATCCACACTGGCATCCCGGTCTAACCCGATCTCAGAAGGAAGCTCGCCTAGGATCGATCCGGCCAGCTCCCGCGAACTTGTCGATCTGGCAATGAGCTGCGCGCCCTCCGCAATCCACCGGACCAGCAGCCGGCGCCCAGCTTCATCCACTCCGGTGACGAAGGTCATGTCGACAATCAGCGCCCGTCCCCCGATCACGGAAGACGCCGTAAGCCAGTCCTGATGGAGCCGCCGGGCGCCATCCTTGTCAAGCTCTCCCGCCAGCTCGAATCGGAAAGCCGCAGGCCCGTCATGCATGTAATACTGCAGCGTCTGGTTGCTCATTCTCTTGATTCCTCGATATGTCCTACGCACGCGAAGTGCCGCAGAATGCCGCACAAAAGCGGCACAAATCAGTGCTTTTGACGATAAGTGTCGAGCAATTGACGCGCGTGATGGGCACTTGCCGACGTTTCGGCAGGTCCGCCCCGGCACGCGCTACTGCCAGCCGCCGCCGAGAGCTTTGTAGAGCTGTACGACACTCAGGAGCTCATTCAAACGGATCTGCGCGAGCGACAACTCCGCCTGGAATAAATCGCGGTCGGCGTCCAGTGCGTTCAGCTGCGTGTCCACACCTCCCTGGTAACGCACGTAGGCCAGCCGGGTGCGATCCTGGAGCGCCGCGACAAGCCGTTCCTGCTCCTCGCGGCTCTCGCGAGTTCTTTGATGTGCGATCAGCGCGTCAGAGACCTCGGTGAACGCCGTTTGAATTGTTTTTTCGTACTGGATGAGCGCACTCTCGTGCTCCGCCTCCGCGAGCTTTACCTTCGACTTGAGGCGGCCCGCCGTGAAGATTGGCTGGCTGACCTGCGGAACGAAGCTCCAAACGCTATGCGGTCCGCTGAATAGGCTCGCCAGTTGGGTGCTTTGGCCACCCAGCAACCCGCTGATGCTGAGTTGCGGGAAATAGGCCGCCTTCGCGACGCCGATGTTCGCGTTCGCCGCGATGAGCGCTTGCTCCGCGGCGCGAATGTCGGGCCGCCGGTCGAGAAGTGAGGACGGCATCCCCGCGGGGACCTCGGGAGGCATCTCCTGTTCGATAAATTTGCGGCCGCGGAGTATATCGCCCGGGTTTCTTCCCAGCAACAGGCTGATCTGATTCTCCGTTTGTTCTATCTGCTGCTCCAGCGTTGGTATCGTCTGCGCGGCGCTGCTGACCAACTGCTCAGCCTGGCGAAGATCCAAAAGGGTGGCGACTCCGCCCCCTTGACGTTCCCGTACCAGCCGCAGTGATTCACGGCGCGTCTCGAGGGTGCGCTGTGAGATCTCCAGCTCATAGTCGAGTTGCAATAGATCGAAATACTCCGTGGCGACATCACTGACAAGCGTCGTCACAACCGCCTTGCGATTCTCCTCGGCGTTCAAGAGATCCGCGCGTGCGGCTTCGGTCGAGCGGCGCAGGCGTCCCCAGACGTCAAGTTCAAAGGACAGCAGGTTGAGCGATCCTTGCCCCCAATTGCGATTCTGGCTCGGCACAAATGAGGCCGGCAGCGGCAGCGACCCGTCGCGTGAAAGACGCGTGATTTCAAGGTTGCCGCTAGCGCTCGCCTGCGGGAATTGATCGGATCGGGTGATCCCGAGATTGGCGCGAGCCTCTTCCACCCGCGCCACAGCATCCCGCAAATCGTAGTTCCGCTCCAGCGCGGTGCGAGTCAGCTCCTGGAGCTTCTCGTCCTTGAAGACCTCGAACCACTTGAGATCTGCGAGCGATTCGGCTTGCGGCGCCGCCAGAGGCTCCGGGGCACGGAAGTTCTCCGGGACCGGTGCTTTCGGACGCGCATAATTCGGCCCCACTGTGCAACTGCTCAGCAGTCCTGCGGCAATACTCAGAGCGATGATTCGGGCCTTTAGTGAATCTTTCATGGTCAATCTCCTTGCGCCGGTGCAGGTGACAGATGCGTGGTCATGCTCTTCGCGCCGGATATCTTTTCCACCACGTAGAAGATCGCCGGGATGAGGAAGATTCCGATCGCGCTTGCGGCCAGCATTCCGCCGATAACCGTCGTGCCCATAATCTGCCGGCCCACCGAGCCTGCGCCTGAGGCCATCCATAGCGGCAGGCAGCCCAGAATGAACGCGAAAGACGTCATCAGAATCGGGCGCAGGCGCAGGCGCGCTCCTTCCAGCGCCGCTTCCGTCAGACCCATCCCCTCCTCGAACTTCTGTTTCGCGAACTCCACGATCAGAATTGCGTTCTTGGCCGATAGACCGATCAGCATGACGATCCCGATCTGCGAATACACGTCGTTTTCGATCTGAATCATGTAAGCGGGAAGGAACATGCTCATAATCCAGCGCCGCAGCCACAGCACTGCGAACGCGCCGAACAGCGCCACAGGCGTGCTCAGCAGCACGCTGAACGGTAACGTCCAACTCTCGTATAGGGCCGCTAGAATAAGGAACACGAACAGCAGCGAGAACGCGAAGATCATCCAGGTTGGCACGCCCTCCTGCGCTTTCTTTTCCTGATAGGACATGCCCATATAGTCGTACCCCATCTCGCTCGGCATGGTTTGGTCAAACGTTTCCTCCAGTGCCTTCATCGCTTGCGCCGAGCTATAACCCGGCGCCGCGCCTCCGATAATCTGTGCCGACCGGTACAAGTTATAGCGCATGGTAAATTCCGGACCAGGGCGCGATTCGAATTTCGTGAGAGCGGACAGTGGAACCATCTCGCCTTTCGAGTTGCGCACATAGAACAGGCCGGCGCTGTCCAGGTTCTTGCGATACTCGCCTTCGGCCTCGACGTAAACCTGCCATTGGCGTCCGAAGCGATTGAAGTAATTCACAAATAATCCGCCCAGATAGGCTTGAATGGTTCGATAGACGTCGCTCAGCGCGACTCCCTGTTTCAGCGCCTTCTCGCGATCCACTTCGAGAAACTCCTGCGGGACGCTAGGCAGGAACGTGCTCACAATCCCGGGTGCGATCTCCGGGCGCTTGGCTGCCGCCGCCATGAACTTCTGCAGATTGCTCGCAAGGAAATCCACGTCCTTGCCGGCACGATCCTCAAGGACGAACGTGAATCCGCCGGAGGTTCCTACCCCGGGAATCGCCGGTGGCGGGAAGCTCAACGCGAAGCCGTCAGGGAGCTTCGCGAGCTCCTGATTTACGTGTTGCACGATCTCCTGATACTGCGTCTCACGGCTGGTCCGATCCTTCCATTCGTCCAACGTGACGAAGAAGAACCCTGTATAGCTGGTGCTGACAAAGCTCAGTAGGCTGAAGCCCGCGACCCGCGTCGTGTACTTCACGCCCGGCGTATGCATCAGGATTTCTTCCACCTTCGCCGATGCCGCCTCCGTGCGCTCGAGCGAGGACGCATTGGGCAGCTGGAGGTGCATGAACATGTAACCCTGGTCTTCGCCCGGCAGGAAGCTCGATGGAACCTTGGTGCTGAAAAACGCCGCGCCCACGCCGGCCACCAGAAGAAGAACCAGCGCCACCGCGCTCTTGCGGATCAGCGCTCCGGAAAGGCGGATATAGCCGTGTGTCGTCCGATCAAACATCCGGTTGAACCAGTGAAAGAAACGGCGCAGTGGACCGCGGCTCTCGCCCTTCGGCTTGAGCATAAGAGCAGCCAGCGCCGGACTCAACGTCAGCGCATTGAACGCCGACAGAATAACGGAGACCGCAATCGTAACCGCAAATTGCTGATATAAGCGTCCCGTGATGCCGGGAATAAATACCGTCGGTATGAACACCGCTGAAAGCACCAGTGCGATGCCAATGACCGGCCCTGAGATCTCTTCCATCGCTTTCAATGCCGCCTGCTTCGGCGCCATGCCTTCTTCCATGTGCCGCTCGACTGCCTCGACCACTACAATCGCGTCGTCGACAACCAGTCCGATGGCCAGCACCAGGCCAAACAGCGACAGCGTATTAATGGAAAACCCGAGTAGCGGGAACAGCATGAAGGTGCCGATCAGGGAAACTGGCACAGCGAGCAAAGGAATCAAGGTCGCACGCCACCCCTGCAAAAAGAGATAGACCACGACGGTAACCAGCCCAATCGCCATCAGGATCGTTACCACGATGTCGCGAATGCCTTCTGTAACGGACTCAGTGGTGTCGAGAGACACTACGTACTCAATGTCCTGTGGAAACCGCTTTTTGGCATCCTCCATCACCTTACGGACGCCCTTTGCTGCATCCACTGCGTTAGTGCCCGGCAATTGATAAACCGCGATAATTGCACCAGGTTTGCCGTTGATGCGCCCGGACAAGGTGTAGTCCTGCGCGCCAAGCTCTATACGCGCAACGTCGCGAACACGCACGATGCCTCCGTCCGGCAACTCCCGCACGACGATATCGCCGAACTCTTCCGGCGATGTCAGCCGCCCCTGCGCCCGCACTGAGTATGTATATTCCTGGCCTTTCGGCGACGGCGATCCCCCGATTTGCCCCGCTGGATTCACGGTGTTTTGAGCCTGAATCGCGGAAACCACTTCCGTCACGGTGATGCCCAGCTTGGCCAGTTGATCGGGCTTGACCCACAGCCGCATCGCATATTGGCCGGCGCCGAATACCTGCACGTTGCCGATTCCAGGGACCCGAGTCAATTGATCGTTTAGGTTGATGTAAGAATAATTCGCCAGAAACTTTCCGTCGTAGGTGCCCTTTGGGGAAAAGAGCCCCAACACCATGAGCGGCGCCGTCACCGATTTCTGCACCGTGACGCCGAAGTTAGTCACGTCCTGCGGAAGTTGAGAAGCGGCCTGCGTCTGCCGCATCTGCGTCAGCATCAGGTCGGTGTTGGGATCACTCTTCACGTCGAAGTTCACGATCATGGTCATCTGGCCGTTCCCCGCTGCGTTCAGCGAGTACATGTAGTTCAGATTGTCCACGCCGCTCATTTGCTGCTCAATCGGCGTCGCCACCGATTGTTCGATCGTCTGCGCGTCGGCGCCCACATAGTTCGCGCGAATCTGCACTTCCGGCGGCGCGATAGCCGGAAATTGCGAAATTGGAAGTGCCACGATAGTCACCGCGCCGATAATCACCATCAAAAGAGAGATCACCATCGCGACGATGGGACGGTTAATGAAAAACTTCGACATTTTATTTCGCTCCCTTCGGATTCACCGGCGCACCAGGGCCGATCTTGAATAATCCGTCGGCAACCACGCGCTCACCCGGTTTGAGCCCTTCTTCTACGATCCAGTCCGACCCGATCCGGTCCCCGACTTTGACAACCGCGAAACGAATCGTGTTATTTGGCTCCACCACGGCCACCGAATAGTTGCCCTGCATTTCATTGACGGCTCTCTGCGGCACCAGCAGGGCACCAGTCCGTTTACCAATAGAGGCGTGAACCTTTCCGTACTGCCCTGGCCGCAGGGTGTTGCCCGGATTCGGAAATAGCCCCGTCAACTGAATCGAGCCGGTGGACGAATTCACCTGGCGGTCCGCGAACGCAAACCGTCCCTTATAGGGATGGACCGTGCCATCGGACAAGATCAATTCGAGCTCGAGATGTTTCATCGTCGAATCATTCCGCGTCAGACTCAAATACTCCTGTTCGCTCACGGTAAAGTTGGCTTTGATGGGATCGAGCGTTGAAACCGTCGTGACGGCGATTACGGAAGGACCCACCAGGTTGCCGACCTGAACCGTGGCGGCTCCCGCGATTCCATCAATCGGCGAGACCAGCTTCGTGAAGCCCAGATTCACGTTGGCGGTTTCCACCGCCGCAGCGGCAGCCGTCACCGTAGCCTTTGCGGCCTCAATCTGCGCTTGCGCGCTTTCCACTTGCGCCTTCGACGCCGCTACCTGCGCCGTCTGCGATTGATTCGTCTGTTTCGCATTATCCAGGTCTTGTTGGGTGATCGCCTGCTGTTGCGCCAGGGGAATGTACCGGTCTTCGTCGAGTTGGGCTTTGCGCTGATTGGCCTCCGCGCTCAGCAGTTGCGCACGCGCCTGTAGCAGCCCCGATTGCGTCTGAAGGAGCTGTGCTTTAGCCTGCGCCAACTGTCCTTGAGCTTGATCCGCGGCAGCTTGCAGGGGCCTTGGATCAATCTCGAATAACAACTGACCTTGCCGCACGAACGATCCCTCGGCGTAGTTCTGAGTCAGAATATTGCCCGTCACTTGAGCCTTCACCGCGGCGTTGACCATTCCGTCCAAGGTACCGATCCATTCACGCTCGATGGGAATGTCCTTCTGCTGGACAACGGCGACTTCAACATCCGGCGGAGGCGTTGGGCTCGCCGCGCTCGTTCTCGAGGTGCATCCCACCAGGGCTACAAAGGCGGCGGCCAATATCGCCGCCACTACCAGCACAACCATCCGCTTCATTAATTCATTTCTCATTTGCTTTCCTCGCTCTTGGAATTTCCTGATTTGCTGCAAAAGCCGGTCAAAGGTCCGATGAACCGTCGCAGAGGACGCTCGCCCGTTGCCTTCAGGTGCTTCAACAGATGCTTTGTGTCCACGCCGCCCGCGACGAACTCCGCTCCGTTGCTGCGCATCTCGGACAGCAGCTGCTCTCCACTCTCGTCAATGAAGGTGACCTCACTCAGGTCCACCACAGCGTGAGCCTGGTTTCCAGTCTGCCGGCTATGGTCCCAGCACGCCCGCAGTTCCACGACCCATGGACCCGCCAGTTGTCCGCATAGCGTCCACCGTCTTTCTGTTTCTGTCTCAACGTGTGTGATCCGCAGCATGCGTGCTCCATTCTCCGCACGTGAGAATGCACACAGCGTGCCAATCGGCGCTGATTGCGGCACTGCCCCGCAATTGCCTGAAACGCCGGACTACTTACGACTTATCGATGGAGAAGTGTATTGACCGCGAACTGAGTGCCGATGACGAAAGCTTGGTTTGCTGCCGGAAATTCGGCACGTGCTAGACGCCGGTGCGGGAGATCCGGATGCCCAGCTTCTGCATCCGCGACTGCAATGTGGAACGCTTGATTCCAAGCCGGGCTGCCGCGCCGTTTGGTCCGGCGACAGTCCAATTGCTCTGTTCCAGCGCTGCCACGATCTGCTGGCGTTCCGCGTCATCCAGCGCGGCGCGCATGTTGCGCGGGCCAGGGCTGGAGCCCGGCGATGGCGCAGCCGCAGTCCCCGCTGCGGTTCCCATGGCCATCGAATTCGCGCTCGCGACGCGCAGATCGTCGCTGGGGACGTTCAAAATCGGGCCCTTGGTGATGATTACCGCCCGCTCGATCACGTTCTGCAATTCGCGGATGTTCCCAGGCCACGGATACTTCACCAGCGTCGTCATGGTTTCCGAAGGAATTGTGTCGATGGTCCTGCTGATCCGTCTGCTGAATTGCTGCACGAAATGCCGCACCAGTAACGGAATATCTTCAGGACGCTCGCGCAGCGCCGGAACCCGTACCGGAAACACGTTGAGGCGGTAATACAGATCGGAGCGGAACTTCTGTTCGCTGACTAGCGCTTCAAGATCGCGATTGGTCGCCGCGATCAACCGGGCGTCGGTGCGCAATGTCCGCGTCGAACCGAGCCGCTCAAATTCGCGCTCCTGTAACACCCGCAATAGTTTCGGCTGTAGCTCCAGCGGCACTTCGCCGATCTCGTCCAAAAACATGGTGCCGCGATTGGCCAGCTCAAAACGGCCCACCCGCTGTGCAATCGCGCCGGTGAAGGCCCCTCGCTCGTGACCGAACAGTTCACTCTCAAGCAACCCTGTCGGGATTGCGGCGCAGTTGAGCTTTACAAACCCGTTCGATTGCCGCGAGCTCAAATTATGCACGGCGCGCGCGATCAGCTCCTTTCCCGTTCCGGTCTCGCCGTAGATCAGCACCGTCGAATCAGTGGGCGCTACGGTCTCCACTTCCTGAAGTACCCGCCGGAGAGCCTCGCTCTTTCCCACGATCTCTTCAAACTTCAACTCGCTGCGGATTTCGCCTTCCAGGTACAGCTTCTCTTGCGCGAGCTTGTTCTTCAGCTCCGACATTTCACCAAACGCCCACGCATTCTCGATGGCGATCGCCACTTGCCGCGCGATCTGTCCCAGGAACGCTAAGTCATCCTGCGAAAAGGCCCGCTCCCGCCAGCTACCCAGGCTGAGGACGCCCACGATGTCCGCGCGCCCTCTCATCGGTACATGCGCCAGGGACTGGATTTTCAGTTGAGGCAGAGTGGATTCCCGCTCGATCTCATCCTTCGTCAGGATCACTGGTTCGCCGGATTTGAAGACTCGAAGCGCGCTGGCCTTCTCGTCGGCGGGCGGCTCGAAACCCTCCTCGATGATGCCCGGATTATCGGGGAAGTCGAGTGCGTAAAGTCTAAGCTTCTTATCTTCAGGGCTGGGCAGATCGATCCCCACCCCGTCGCACTGCATCACGCGCCGAATGTTGGCGGATACCTCGCGCAGCACATCGCGCAGATTCAGGTTCGAGACCACCCGATTCGTCAGGTCCAGAAGCAGTTCCAGACGCTCTTGCGCCCGTTGCGACGCCCGGAAATTGAAGGCGTCGTCCATCGCCAGCGCGATCTGGTCCGCCACCAGGGAGCAGAATCGAATCTCCTCATTGGTGTAGGCATCGCGACGCACGCTCGCGATCACAAAACTCCCCAGGCGCCGGTGCGCCGTACTCAACGGGAAAGCGCAAACCGATTGCAGCCCCGCCTGGCGCATCAGGTCGGTCGAAGCCGGAAATCGCGTCTCGCGATCCAGATCGCGCAGCGCCACCATCTTCTGATTCCGAAAGACCCACGCGGCCAGCGTTTCTTCCTTATCTATTTCGGATGGCGAGCAATCTGGCTTGCGGCAGCCCTCGCACATATGCCAGTGGACCTTAGTTGAGCTCTCATCATACTGTGCGATCGCATCGAACTGAAGAACTTGGCCGAGCTCCTCAACCAGCAACCCGAACAAGTCTTGCGGCTCTTTCTGCGAGCGCACTGCTGCGGAGATTCGTATCAGCGATTCATATCTCGCCGCCGTCGACTGAGGTTCCGCTTCTGCAACCGCCGAAGCTAGCATGCGCCTGATCCAACCTTACGAAGTTGGATGCCGCCCCGTCAACCAAGGATTCACGGAATCCGTCGAGCATTGGATTCACGGAGTCCACCCTTCCAATGGCCGAAAAGCATACGCTCGATCTCTCTTAAGGATCAAGCACTTCGCGCTTTGGGCCGCTCTCCTCCGAAGCCCGCCCATTCTAACAATGGGTCAACGATGCCACGCGCACCTGACTCCGGCCAGATCGACCTCACGGAAGTATTTCATCGCGTCCAACAAGAGATGCTCGCCCAACTCGCTGTTGGCCGTCTCTTCGAGCACTCCTCCTCGGCCGGTGCCGCCACGGAACATCACTGGCTCGAATTGTTTGATCGCTATCTCCCCAAGCGTTACCGCGCCACACCCGCTTTTGTCATCGACTCACTCGGCAGCCGCTCTCGTCAGGTCGATATCGCCATCTTCGACAATCTCTACTCGCCGCTCTTGTTTCCCCACGCCTCCGGCTTTCACATCCCCGCCGAAAGCGTCTACGCGGTCTTCGAGGTCAAGGCCACGTTCTCGCGCCAGTGGCTTCAGGACGCCGCCGATAAAGCGGCCTCCGTTCGCGACCTTTACCGCACCTCCGTCCCCGTCATCGCCGGAGGAGCCAAACGCTCGCCGATTCGTCCCAAGCCGATTCTCGCCGGCCTCCTCGCCACCCGTTCGGCCTGGAATCCCGGCACCTTCGGCGCCAGCCTCCGCCGCGCCCTCTCTTCCATCGACGGACCTCTCGATCTCGGCTGCTGCCTCGAACACGGAGCCTTCGAGCGCACCCGCTCCGTTCGCATCAGTCATCCGGACGAGTCGCTGATCTTCTTCATCATCCGCCTCCTCGAGCGCCTCCGCGCCATGGGCACCGCCCCCGCCGCCGACCTCATGCTCTACGCCCGCGACCTCCACTCCTTCAAGAAGAGGAAGTAATGCGGCGCACTCGACATTGGGCGATTCAATCATCCAGCCGCGGCTGTATCCATCCGCTTATCGGCACATCGCGCGCTTCCCTTCCCCTCGCGTTTCGCCGCTGCAAAACAGTGTCCCGACGGGATGCCCGCCGCCGTTTCGCAAAACGTCTCTAAATCAGGAGGTACAAGTTCGATGAAACAAACTGCTTTTTTGCCGCTTGTCTTAATAAGTTCCATGGGAGCCTTACTGGCCCCCGTCGCGAAAGCGGATCCGGTGTATCAGGCTACCAAGGTAACCTTCGCCGGGCCGGTCGAAATTCCCGGCATGGTGCTCACTCCCGGTACATACGTGATCAAGCTTCTCGATCCCTATGGCGATCGTGACATCGTGCGCTTCTATAACGCCGACGAGAGCCATATGTATGCGATGGTCTTCGGCGTTCGCGATTACAGGCTGGACGCAACCGAGAACCCTGTAATCACGTTTGAGGAGCGTGCCAAAGACGCGCCTCCGGCCATTAAAGAATGGTTTCCGGCGGGCGAAAACTGGGGCGAGCAATTCGTCTATAAGAAAGTGCCAGTGATAGCTGAGGCACAACCCGCTCCACCACCAGCGCCTCCCGTGGCAATTGCTGCGGCCCCCGCGCCCAAACCCGCTCCTGCTCCTGCGCCTGTGGCGCAAGTGACGCCGCCGCCGGCTCCAGTTCAGATCGCGCAAGCCCAGCCCGCGCCCAGCCGGCCACCTGCGTCCACACCGCCGCCAGCGCCCGAACCCAAGAAGGAATTGCCCAAGACCGCCAGCGGCCTGCCATTCCTCGCTTCGCTTGGCGTTCTGCTGGTTTTAGCTGGAGCGATTCTGCGCCGCCGCACGGCCTGATTTCCATGCGAAACCGGTTGAGCACGATCCTCCTGCTGGCCGGAAGCGCGGTGCTGGTCTGGTGCGCAACTGTCTGGACCGGCGCCGCGCTCTTTGAGAAATATCAGGCCTGGCGTTGGAAGTCCCTCGCTTCTGCCCCGCCCTCTTCCTCGCCCGCAACAGCATCTCCCGCGGAGCCCCATGTCCCCGAGCCGCATGATGTCGTCGCGTGGCTTGAAATCCCGCGCCTTCGAATTTCCACCGCCGTGCTTGAGGGCGACGACGATCTCGCCTTGAGTTTGGGAGCCGGCCACATTCCCGGAACCCCTCTTCCGGGCGCCGATGGGAATGTAGGCATCGCCGCCCACCGCGACTCGTTCTTCCGTTCGCTCGGCGGCGTCCATCCGCGCGATCGCATTCGATTGCGCACGCCCGCCGGCGATTGGGATTACACCGTCGAGTCCACCCGCATCGTCCAGCCTTCCGATACCGGCGTGCTGGACGCGTCCCGCCAATCCGAGCTCACCCTGGTCACCTGCTACCCATTCCACTACATCGGCTCCGCCCCGCTACGCTTCATCGTCCGCGCCCGCCGAGCCGGATGAGCAGTAAAATGAAAACACCATGCGCTACCTGGTGCGCGCCCGAGTCAAGCCCAACCGCGAGCAGTCTCTCCTCCAGGCGATCGAACACCGCACCCTCGGCCGAGGCTCCGTCGCCGGCAGCGAATACCTTCGAAATATGCAGAACGCCCGCCTTTGCCCCGACGGCACCGCCCGCTGGGTCGAAGTCTGCTACTGCCCTTCGCCCCTCCTTGAAGAGCGGCCTTATTGGGAGCAATACTTCGATCTCGTCAAAGTGCAGGACGCGCATGACCGCCGCGACTGTCGCGACCACAACGGCTCCGAACCCTGGGCCTGCGAGAACTGCGATTGCACCGAGCGCCTGGAGCGCAAGCTCTCCACTCTCGGCGAGCCGTTTATCGAGAAGATCCGACGTTGATCTTGACATCCTCTCGCCGGCCGCCGCAATGGGCGCATGAGCCGGGCCGAAGTCCTTGCGACCCTCCGCGAGCAGGAAATGGGCAATCCGCACCGCCGGTGTGACCCGTCTTTCCTTGTTCGGCTCCGCTGCCCGCAACCAGGCCGCGCGGCATCCGACGTTGACCTCGTCGCGGCCTTCGACCAGCACCGGCGGCTGTCGCTACTGGACATCATCCACATCCAGGCCAAATCGCCAAGCTCCTCGGCGCCCCCGTCGATCTCTTGGAAGAAGGAACACTCAAGCCCCGCGTCCAGACCGCCGCTGATCGCAACGTGGGCATGGACTTCCCTACCTCCGCCACGAATGAACAAACCGTTTACGCCGTGAATCACGCCCTTCTGATTTTGAGCGACGCTGCGGCCAAACTCGGCGATCAAGCTCCACAACTCTGGCCCAAGATCGTCTGAGATGACATCCGAGGCCTTCGAAACCGTCTCCGCAACGACAACGACAACATCAACCCGGTTCGCATCTGGCGAATCGTCGAAAAGGAACTGGATCCACTAAATCCGCCGTCGTCAAGGCGTGATAGCGACTGCGCGGCGCCAGTGCGGACTGGCCTAATTCCCGGCCGCCTTCAAGATCCGAAATTTGCCGCGCGAGGCCATTGAAGCTTTCCAGCATACTCGCAACCCTCAGTCAGCCAGTCGATCCGTTCCTCGAAAGTCGTCTCTGCCTTCGTGTGTAAGCAAAATCACCGGTTCCCGCGCGCATGAGAACCGGGTTTCGTAATTCAATTCGGCGGCCGCACAGGCGCCTTCTCTAGGGCCCGCTTGCCCGGCTAAGGGGATTCCCCGATGTGAAGGGACTTCTTGTCCAAACGAATGCGCCATGTTGTCGCTCGGCGTTGGCAGTAGCGTCTCGTAAGTCAATAAACATAAAGATCATCTTTTGGTTTGCCGATTGCTTTGGAGGGGAGCATGTCCGTGCAGACCTTCAAACCGGCCCTAATGCTGCGGCGCAAGCAGGACGTTCCCCCGCACACGATTAGAATCTCGCAGATCCTTTCGGCCCTCTCCTACGCGCTGGACCTCACGGAGGGCAGGCCCATGGGCCACTCCGTGAGGTCCTGCATGATCGGCATGCGCCTGGCGGCCGAGATCGGGCTGAGCGACTCGGAACAGAGCGACCTGTATTACGCGCTGTTGCTGAAGGACGCGGGGTGCAGCAGCAACTCCTCCAAACTGTTTCATATCCTCAATGCGGACGAGATCCGGGCCAAGCGGGACGTGAAGCTGACGGACTGGACGCGCATGGGCTGGGAGAGTTTGCAGTACGCCCTGAAGCACGTGGCCACGGGAGCTCCTCTGGTGGAGCGGGTGCGGACGTTGTTGCGGGTGGCCGCCAAGCAGCAGACGGAATCCTGCGCGCTGGTGAAGGTCCGGTGTGAAAGAGGAGCGTCGATCGCACGGAAAATCGGGTTTTCGGAGGGCGTGGCCGAGGCGATCCACAGCCTGGACGAACATTGGAACGGCGGAGGGTATCCGGACGGACTTCTGCGCGGAGAAATCCCGATGCTTTCGGGCATCATGAACCTGTCGCAAACGCTGGAGGTTTTCCAGGTCAACCGGGGCGAGCAAGTGGCGATCGAGGTCGCGCGTAAACGCAGCGGGCGATGGTTCGATCCGGACCTGGTGCGGGCCGCAGAGTCGCTGGCCAAGCAGGGTTCGCTGTGGACGGGTTTAAATCAAGCGGAGCCGGACCACGATGCGGCAATGCGACAGGTCCTGACGTTAGAGCCGGAAGAGCGGCGGATGATGGCGAGCGAAGACACGATCGAGAAGATCTGCCAGGCTTTCGCGGAGATCATTGACGCGAAGACTCCGTTCACCTACCAGCATTCGAATGGCGTTGCCGACGCGGCGACGATCATCTCGCGCCAAATGGGCCTGAGTGAAGACGACGTCACTTTCATGCGGCGGGCGGCGCTGGTACACGACATAGGGAAGCTGAGCGTATCCAACAGCATTTTGGAAAAACCCGCGGCATTAGACAAAGACGAGTGGGACATCATGAAAAAGCATCCCTATTACTCGTTGGAAATCCTGCGGCGGATTCCGGGTTTCGAGGACTTGAGTCAAGTGGCCGGAGCGCACCACGAAAAACTGGACGGCTCGGGGTACTTCCGCCACCTGGACGCGGACCAGCTCAGCCTGGAGATGCGCATTCTCACGGTCGCGGATATTTTCGACGCGTTGGCGGCCAAACGGCCGTATCGCGACGCGCTTCCGCTCGAGAAGGTTTTTGAAATCATGCAAAAGGAAGCTCCGCGGGCGATCGACGCGGAATGCCTGGATGCGCTGATGACGCATCACGCGGGCGGGCGGTTGAGCGGAGGGGACCTGCTGGGACTCTCGGCTCACGTTGGAACAGGCAGTGTGGAAATAGGCAGTGTGGACGCCAACGGCGTCGAAACCAACAGTATTGACACAGGGGGCGGGCAAATCTCTTCCGAGGAAAAGAATGACATTATCATACCGGTTCGTTAAATATTCCGTGGCGTTCGGCATGGCCGCCGCCACTATTCATGCGCAGGGTTTCTACTGGAACACGGCGAGCGCGAGTTCCATGGGGATGGGAGGAGTGTACCTTCCCTCTCACGGGGGCGTGCTGGACGCGCTCGCGGCGAATCCCGCGGGCTTGTCGCTGATAGGCAGCCGGACACTGGACCTGAGCATCACCAGCATTTTCACAAGCGGTTCGTTTAGCAATTCGGTAAATACCGACGCGCATCTCAACAATTCCCCGGGGGTGATTCCCTACGGGGCGTTCGGCATGCCCATCCGGCATTCGCGCTTCAGCATCGGCGTAGGGGTTTTGCCGGAGCTGATGTCGGAGGCCAACTGGAATTACGTGGACGCTCCGGGGGTGGCGGGCGCGAGCTACGGGCTGCAGAGACAGCGCTCCGCAATTATAGCGGCGAAGGCGGTGGTGGGCGTGGGCTATGCCTTGAGCCGGAAGATTTCGCTGGGCGTGACGGCAGGGGCGGTCTACAACCAGAACACGCTCGAAACGCCATACGTGTTCCAGAGCAACCCAGCGCTGGCGGGGCTGAAGACGCTGGTCGATCTGCACACGTCGGGCCTGGGCTGGAATACCAGCGTGGGCCTGATCGCGAGTCCGACGGACCGCCTGCAACTCAACGTGGCGTGGAAATCGAGCACGACGATCGACAGCACGGGCAATATCAATGGAAACATCGGGGCGCAGCTGGCGGCGGTGGGACTGGGCGCGGCGCGCCCGGATTTCCACTATAACGCTGGGGTGCAGACGGTGATGCCGCAATCGGTCCTGGCGGGTGCGAACTGGCGCGTGGACGGACACTGGGTCTTCGCACTGCAAGCGGACTGGATCGACTGGAAAGGCTCCTTCGCAAGCTTGCCGGTGACGCTGACGAACGGCAATAACGCGGATATCAATGGATTGCTGGGCACCAATCAGATTTTCGATCGGGTTCCGCTGGACTGGAAGAACCAATACTCCTTCCGCGGCGGCGTGGAACGATTCCTAACTGAAAACATTTCGTTGCGCGGAGGCTATGCGCACTCGAATAATCCGGTGCCGGCGGCCACGCTTTCGCCGCTGACGGCGGCCATCATGACCAACCAGCTTTCGACCGGGATCGGATACCGGCACGGACATTGGCGGGTCGACCTGGGGTACGGAATCGATCCCAGGACGACGGAAAACGTCGGCAAGACGGCGTTGCTTTCCGGAGAGTACTCGAATAGCAAGGTGCGGATCGGCTCGCAATCGCTGGGACTGAATACGTCGTTCCAGTTCTAATGCTTCGCGGGGGCGGGGCTATTCGTGCCGGAGCGCGACGACGGGATCGACGCGCATGGCGCGGCGTGCCGGAATCAGGCAGCCGAGCAAGGCCGCCACAATCAACGTCGCGGATGAGACGCCCAGCGTGATCGGGTCAGAGGGTGAGACCTGCACGAGCACGGATTTCAAAACCTGGTTGACGGCAACCGAGGCAGCCAGTCCTATGACAAGACCAATTCCCAAGGGAATCATTCCTTGCGTGAAGACGAGCTTAAGAATATCGGTTGAGGTTGCGCCGACGGCCATGCGAATTCCAAGCTCCTGTGAGCGCTGGCTCACAGAATGCGCGACGACGGTATAGAGGCCGACGGATCATCACGCCCGCTCCGGCAAGCAGCACAATGGCCAGCGCCATTTCTCCGGTCACGAGAAGCGCGGAGAGATACCTTCCGCGTCCGCCCGAGGTGGCGGCTCGGCCACCGTCTTTTAAGGAAGCATTGACGTCGAGATTGGAGAGGCGCAAGGCCGGGGCCAGCCCGAAGACGATTCCCGTGCCTATGGAGATCGCGATGAGATATGCCAGAACGCGGGAATCCATTGTATAGTCGACGATCAGCCAGGAGGCTTTCTGCGCCATGGCGAGCGAGTAGGCGTGGCCGAGCAGGAGATTCGCCAGATTGGCGCAAGCGATCAACAGGACAAAGCCGACGGCTCCCCACATCGTGCCGTAGATGAGGGCGGCATTGGGGCCGATGAAGAACTCGTCGAATTTCTGTACGAGTGGGGGATGCTCGCGATCTGTAACCGGGTAGGCGATGGCGAGCCGCTTACCGATGATGTCCATTTCGGAGCGGGCGGCCTCGATGGTGACGCCTTCGGCGAGGCGGCCGAAGGCCATCCAGGTGTCGCGGTTCTCGCGATTCATGACGCGCTCGGTCCGCACCAGAGGAACCCACACATCGACTTTTTGAGGGAACGAAAACCCTTGGGGCATGACACCGATCAGCGTGGTGGGCGCGCCGTTCATCCGCACGGTCTGGCCGATGACGGCCGGATTCTTTCCGTAGCGCCGCTCCCAAAAGCCGTAGCTCAGGATCGCGACCGGGGGAGCGCCGGGCTGCTCATCGGAGGGCGTAAAATCGCGGCCAAGGATGGGTTTCCGGCCAACCACCTCGAAAGTGTTGGCGCTGCTTTCGTTGGCGTCGAGCCTTTCTGAAAGGCCACTTCCATCGTTGAGGGTTTTGGAGACACCGTGGGCAATCGCCATTCCTTGAAACGATTTCGCCTGGGACCGGTAATCCAGAAAATCGGGATAGGAGACGCAACAGTTGGAGTCCTTGGGGGTGATGTACAGGAGCCGGTCATTCCGGTCGACCATGGGGAATCCCTTGAAGAGCACGGCATTGGTGACGGTGAACACGGTGGCATTGACTCCGATGCCGATGGCAAGCATCGCGACGGCGACGGCGGTAAAGCCGGGATTCTTTAGGAGGGATCGAAAACCAAGGCGAAGGTCGCCGAGCAAGGGCATGCGAGTAGGATACTACCGCGACAATCGGCTGGAGGCGGTGAGGGCGACGGCGCTCAGGATTGCGATCGGGCGAATCTGGAAGCGTCGAGTTCCGCGCCAGCGCCGCCTTCAGGCGGGAATTGCCTGGCAACGAAGAAGGACTTGCTCCCTTGTATAGGCAGCACCACGCAAACGGTGGTCCCTTGCTTGGGCTCACTGCTCAGCACCAGGCGCCCACCCATCAGCTCAATCAGCCGTTGCGAGATGGATAAACCCACGTGGTCGCCATGATAGCGATGCCAGGGCGTACCGTCCGCGCGCACAAAACCCGCGGAGACTTGTCTCTGCACGTGGGCGGGAATTCCGGGTCCGGTATCTTGCACCTGGAAGTTAACGTGGCCAGGCCAGAGGCGCGAGCAACGCAGTTCCACGGAGCCGCTTTCCGTGAACCGGATGGCGTTGTGAGTCACGCTGAGCAAGACTTGGCGGATCTTCACAGCATCCCCGGTCATCGAGAAAGGCGTGTGCGTTCCGATTTCAGCGCGAAAATCCAGCCCCTTCGATTCCGCCAGCGGCCGCATCAGCGACGCCACTTCTTCGATCAAGGGACGCAATGAGAACAGTGCCTCCTGCACGGCGACTGGACCTGTTTCGGTGGCAGACGCGACCAGGAGGGGGATCTTGTCGAGGACTTGCCGGCTATGTTCGGCCAAGCCTCGCACGTAGTGCTGCTGTCTGGGATCGAGAGAGGTTTGGCCCAGCAGCTCGGTCAGAACGGAAATTCCTTCCGTGCTGGTCCGGATGGCATGGGCGACGGTGCCGGTGATCTCAGCCTCGGTGCGTTTCGCGAGCTCGGTCCGGCGGGCGCGGGCCCGCACCGAATCCACCGTTCGTGCCGTCAGCGAGCAGTACCAATTGAAAGCGTAGAGGAGAGACAGCTTGACAGCATACGCGGTCCAGGGGGCGTCGCCATGGCGGGCGACGAAGAGCAAGTAGAACGCGTAAGCGCCAACGATTATATGGTTGAACCAGACCGAGCGCCGGTAGCCTCCGCCGAGTTGGTCGACGCAGCGGCCCGCCAAGAGCAGGAAAAGCCAGCTCTGAGCACCCCCGGTTAGCTCGACCGCGAGTAAGAGTACAAGGATGTCGGCGACCAGGAATAAGTCGCCTAAGGGGACCCTCTGGCAACGGACGAAGAACGCTTTCAGAATTAGCCACGAGGCCAGGGAATAAAGGGACGCGGCGAGCGCGAAGGTTCCTAGGGAGGACCAGTGCGGATTGCCGAAAACCGCGGCATTGTGGAGCGGCAATAAAACACAGACGATCGCAAATCCAGCGACTCTTGTCGCTGGAATCGCAGTCGTATGCAGGCGGACCGCTCTCTTGGCAGGTTCTCTTTGCATTATGCCGGCAAGCTCCGAATTTGGCTGTCGAACTACACGCCCGTTGCCGGGGGCATCACTCAGGATCCGCCTTAAGCCGCGATCCTACATAGTTCTAAAGTGCACTTATTCCTGCGAAACCGCAATGAGGCATAAGACCCATTTTGCGGTTAGGAATATCACCTTAGTACGAGCGGGTGAAGGAGCTAGGATGACTGGTGCATGCGGGCTAGGCGAGGCGGCTTCATCGGGGATTTGCCCTTGACGGAGGCCGTGCGTTAGTACTAACGTGTTAGTATTGAGGTGTTCGAATGCGAGTTGCTTGCGCCGGGCCCTTGGCCCTGTTCATCTTCGGAAGCGTGCTTACCTTGGGGCAGGCGGTGCATGGCAAGGCCGAGTTCGATGCGGCCACAGTCAAGCCGCCCGCTCCGGGAGGCCGCGACGGCGGTCGAGTAAGGACTCTCGCGGGAGGCCAGACATTCACCGCCTCGAGCGTTCCGCTGAAGTACCTGATCGTGACGGCGTACGGCTTACGGCCCGATCAGGTCTCAGGCGGGCCGGGGTGGGTAAACTCTGACGGGTACGACATTGAGGGGAAGGCGAATCGTCCCGCCAGCCGCGATGAACTGATGCTAATGCTGCAAGCCCTGCTGGCCGATCGATTTAAATTGGTTCTTCGGGATGAAAAGCGAGAGCAGCCGATTTATGCGCTGGTTTTCGAGAAGGCCGTGCCGGGCCTCAAACAGAATAAGGATGGAGGCGAGCCCTTATTTTACCCGGTCGGTTTGGGGCATTACATCGGCAGCAACGTTTCGATGCAGTACTTAGCGTGGTCGCTCGGGCTGAACGCCAGCGTGGGACGTGTGGTGGTGGACAAAACTGGTCTCACGGGAGGTTACGATTTCGATTTGAAGTTCACGCCGGAACTAAGCGGGCCGCCTCAGGATGCGATCGCGACCGATCCTGGTCCGTCACTGTTTACGGCCCTACGAGAGCAACTGGGGTTGAAGCTGGAATCGGCCCGAGCACCGGTCGCTTTTTATACCATCGAACAGGCGGAGCGGCCTTCGGGGAATTGAGATGGAGCGGCATGTCCGCTCCATGGTGATTGAGATGGTGGTGCGATCTGCAATTGTGTTGGCGCTGCTGGCGTGCTCGGGATGCGCGGTTCCCAGGCATTGGCGGCTGGTGAACGGCGATGCGGGCCACGTCCTGATTCCGCCCGACGTCAAGGCGGTAGACCTGGCTCGGCGAACGCTCAAGACGAATGTCGCGCGGGGAGATCTTCCCTGCCCCGCCGGCACAGGCTCGATCGAAGTCCAGGTACGCGGCAAGCATGCGCGCGTGACGGTGACGGCCCAGGGCCTAGGCCGGCAGCCCAACGGAGGGCTCGCGGAATGGGCCTCGGCGCTGGAGGCCACTCGCTGTCTGGCGCCGGGCGAAGGAGTACGGCTTGCGGGGCGCATCGCGGAAGCGGTTCCGCTCGAACCCGCGCGCGGACTCCTCCTGCTGACTCGAGACGACCTGCAAACCGGCGAGGTTGATCTGGGTCCGCAAACGCGCCTTCAGGTGGTCAGCCCGTATTGGCGCGAAGAGGGAGTGGGAATGGTCGACGGACCGATGGCAGTGGAGGCGGACCGGGGGAACGACCGGCACTTGATCGCCACTGCGAAGTACACGGAGAATCTCCTGGGCACGGAAACAAGCCTCTACGAGCTGCGGCCCAGGACTGGAGGAGCCGGCTTTACGATCACGCCGCTTTACGCCGACCGTCGTGTGCAGATGGAAACCAACGGGCAGGGGGAGGGAGGAGCGGCTCCAGGGGTAAGAACCGAACACAGGGGGAAGCCGGCGATCAACTACTTTAAGTTTCCCGACGACGCGGCCTTTTACCGGCTGTTCTACAAATCCTCGCATACCGATTTCACGGGGCTGATCATCGCGGGACGCACGCCGGCCGAGCTGGACCAACGCGCGAAGATCCTGGAAGCGAGCGGTGATTCGGCTGCGTGCAAGGGAGAAATGGGCGAGATGTGCATCGCGATTCCCAAAGATGTCGCGGTGAATCCGATGGTCCCGGTCACGATGAATGGAGTCGAGGCGCTGGTGCGGCGCGGCGCGTGGGTCGCCTGGGCGATGATGGCGGCGGGACAACGGCAACCCAACTCGGTCCTGAGCACCCTTACGGTCTACAAGCCTTGGAATGGCCGGCTGATGCCGGTTGCATTCGATCGTGGCGATGGCGCGATTCTGAACATGCCTTTGGGCGGGGGCGAGGTGATCTCGTGGCGCTGAGGCGCGGCGGTCCGGAAGCTGCATCGCGGTAGAATCGCAGAAGGGAGCCGCGGTGCCTCGGTGGGTCTGGTGTTTCTTTCTTCTGGCCACGCTTGCGCAGGCGCAGGGCGACTACCTGACCTATCCCACGGGCGTCTCTCCGAAAGGAGTCGCGGCGGCGGATCTGAACGGCGACGGCAAACCGGATCTGGCGATCGCCAATGCGGGCTCCAATTCGCTGACGATCTTATTGAATGATGGCAAGGGTGGTTTCACGGCGCTGGCGCCACTGGTGCTCGGCAACGTTAATTCCGCGCTCGCGACACTGACGCCGGCTTCGATCCTCGCGGGGGACCTGAACGGAGATCGCAAGATCGACCTGGTGGTGCTGAGCGAAACTTCGGTAACGCTTTCGCCCAACACGAGTAGCGTTGGAGTGGTGACGCTACTGGGCAACGGCGACGGGACCTTTCAGCCACCGATCCCGGTTCCAGGCTGCGCGAATGTCGCGGCCCAGATGGTCGACTGGGACGGCGACGGCATCCCTGACCTAGTGGGGACGTGCCTGACCGGGGGGTTCCTGGTTCCGACCGGCGCAGCCCTCCAGATCCTGACTGGCAACGGGGATGGGACCTTCCGCAGCGGCGCCTTCGCCAGCCTGGGGCTCACTCCCTGGGCGGTGCCGGCGATCGGCGATTTCAACCAGGACGGTAAGCCGGATGTCGCGATTGCAGTGGGCGGCGCGCTGACGGTGTTGCTGAACGACGGGAAGGGCGGTTTCACAGCCGTGGTCAATTCCAGCGAGCCGTGGAATTTCTCGCCGGGCGTCGCGGTGGGCGATTTCAACGGGGATGGCGTTCCGGATGTGGCGGTGACGGGACAGTCGTTCAGCAACCCCGCGGATGGAACGGTCACGGTGCTGCTGGGAAAAGGCGATGGAACATTCAAGGCTGGCTCAAGTTTGACGACGGTGGGGTTCGGGCAGATCGTGGCGGCGGATCTCAATGGCGACGGCCACCTGGACCTGGTGGAGGCGGCCGGGTCACTCGTGTTTTTCGGCGGGCTGGGGGATGGGACCTTCGAACGAGGCTTGGCGCTTGGAGGCTCGGCGGACTCGGACTACGTGGCGCTAGCCGATTTCACCGGCAGTGGGCGGATGGGCTTTGCCGGCACCAACGATTTTTACGCGACTGACGGGACTCAAATCGCCGGGACGGTGGTGATTCTGCCACTGGCGATCTGGCCGACGCCGGCGCTGGCGAATACCTCCCTGGCGGGTTATGAATTGGGTCCGCTGGCGCCGGGGAGCGTGGCGGCCGCGATCGGGTCCAACCTGGCGTCGCAAACCGCGCAGGCGACCGGAGCACTGCCGACGGCGCTGGGCGGGGCGGGAGTGACGGTGATGGACTCGGCGGGCGTGAGTCGAGCGGCGCAGCTTTATCTTGTATCGCCGGGGCAGGTGAATTACGTGATTCCGGCTGGCTCGGCAACGGGACCGGCAACTGTCAGCATCAGCTCCGGCGGCAATGTGACGGCGACGGGGCAGATCGAGATCGTGCCGGTGGCGCCGTCATTGTTCACGGTGAATGCGGATAACCTGGCGGCGGTGAATGTGATTCGAGTGAGCCAGAGCGGCGCCCAGACTTTCGAAACAATTTATCAGACGGATGCGAATGGGAATGTGACGGCGCTTCCGATTAACTTCGGCTCGGCGACCGACACAATCTACGTGGCTCTATATGGCACAGGGATTCGCAATCTTCAACACCCCGCAGCCGCGATGATCGACGGGCACTTTAACGCACCAGTGACGTACGCGGGGGCGCAGGGCGTGTACGCCGGGCTGGACCAGGTCAACATCCAATTACCGAGCTTGCTGGCGAGCTTGAACGGATCGACAAGCGCTTATACGGTCTTCGTGCAGCTTAGCGTGGATGGGCAAGTTTCGAATCCGGTGACGTTGCTGGTTCAATAGAGCGAGCAGCGAGTGCCACGGGATCTCGTATTAGTTTGCCGATGGCCTTTCGGCGTGATCGACGACGATGACTTCGACCGGGCCCTTGGTGGATTGGAGCTGTAGCCCGAGCTGCTGGAGCGCCTGCTGAATGGATGAACCCGATAGACCAGAATCGGGAGGGGGAGCTGGCATTGCCGGGGTGGTTTCATCCGGTACGAAGTCCAGTTGCAGGTCGAAGAGTTCCGCGAATCCAGTTTTGTCGATGACGCTGCGGCCAAGCAGCATCGAGAGCCTTCGGACGAGTTCCGGCATGGTGATCTTCTTCCCCTCGATCCTCGCACCAGTGCGTCCCAAGGTGAGGCCGGCCGAGCCACATGGCGCCTGGGCAGGTTGAATCTCGCCAGGCGCTGCCATTCTTCCTCCGCCGGCCCATTCCGCAGGCGCGTCCGCGGCAGAGTCCACGCAGCCGCCCTCCTTGGGAGGCGGGAGGCGAATCCCGGTTCTGGCGGCGACGAGCGCGTATACCGGGAGATCTCTGGTCTCGCGGTGGGTCTTCAATTGGAAGCGGTTCTCAAGCAGCGACCGAAGCATGAGAAACATTCGGTCCCGGTTGGTATTGGCATCCGCCCTCGCGTCGATTTGGTAGCGCTCGGAAATCCACTGCGGATCACCCACGACCTGGAAGGGCTGGACTCCGTACGCATACTGAATGAGAACCTGCAAAGTCGCATCGGCGGTGAGACGGCCTGGAAGCGGGCGGACCCCCTGTACATTACCGTTGAACGACGGCTTCACGGAGGCTACTTCAAACTCCGGTCGAACGGTGGGTTGGGCAAATACTGTCCACGCCCCAATTGCCAGCAGGATCAGCGCAGGGGCGGTACCCGCTCCGCAGGAAGGGCGACGGGAGCTGGACGACTGGCCCAATAGCCTGGCAATGCGGCCGGCCAGCGAGCCAGCGTTAGCGGCCATGACTGGGGACTGACTTGCGCGCGCCGAGTCGAGCTCGGCTAAGGCGCGGGCGTAAACGACCGCGTCGCCGGTGATGGATACAGCGGTGTCGTCGCAACAGAGTTCGCGCTCGGCACGCATGTGACTGGAGATCCACCAGACGGCGGGATGGTAGAAGAAGACGGCCTCGACGGCGCTTTGCAAAATGTTCACGAGATAATCGTGGCGGCGGATGTGCGCCAGCTCATGAAGCAGGAGCGCCTCTATCTGTTCGGCCGGTAAGCCGGCAAGGGCGCCCGCCGGGACCAGCACAATCGGCCGAAGCCACCCTATGACGGCAGGCGTCTGTAGCAGTCCGGACACGAGCAAGCGGACCGGCCGGGAGACAGAGATGCAGGCCTTGAGGCGATCGAGGGTCCGCTGCCATTCGGCGGACGCGGGGCGCACCATCGTCGACCGAAGACGTTGGGCGAATATCCAGCCGAGGAGCAGTCGCAGCGAGAAGGCGGTCGCGCCGATAAGCCAGATGGCGACTATCCAAGAGAAAAACGGCCGAGGCCAGGTCAGAAACTCCGCAGGCATGGCGCGCTCGGCATCACCCGGAGGCGATAGAAAGGAGAATCGAGCGGGTTCGATTCGAGCGGCGGACATGGGCGCGGCGAAGGTGGCGGCAACGGATTCGGCCGCCGGCCCTTCCAGCAGCATCCAGGTCGCTAGCGGCGCAATCGCCATTGCGGTGAGCGCCGCACAAGCTAACCCATAACGGGCGTTCGGGCCTGTGCGTGCGCAGCACTTTCGCACGACGGCATAAACGGCGACGATGATCGCGCCCTGCCAGAGAAAGTGGAGTAGCGTCATCCCCAGGCGCTCCACCCAGGGCTGCGCGCTCAAGACCTGAATAGGGATCTGAATGGCGCTCATTTGGGCCTCCTCTTTTTTCGGTCCAGTTCGTCGAGCATGCGGCGAATCTCCGCCCGCTCCTGAGAAGTCGTAGGCTGAGCTCCGAGCGCGCTCATGATTAACCCTGTGGGCGAACCTCCAAAGACTCGTTTCAAAAGGTCGGCGGCAATCCGCGTCTGCATTTGGTGCTTTGACACCGCGGGTTCATAGACGTGCGATCGAAAGCGCTCGCTACGGACCAGCAGGCCCTTATCGGTCATCAGCCGCATCTGAGTAAGGGTTGTGTTGTAGCCGCAGTCTTTCTCCAGGGCGTCATGCACTTCCCGCACAGTGGCCGGCCCAAGACGCCAGAGGACAGCCAGGATATCGGCTTCCGCGGCCGTGGGCATCGGAGCATCGGGTTTAGGGCGATCGGAGTTCAACGGCATCTGGATAGAGTCTACAACTATAACTCTCTTATGTCAACTATAAACCTCTTACTCGAAATCGCTTTGACACCTCGCTGGCTCCGTCTGGCGGTTTGGCAAGGGGTTCAGGAGTACTCTTGTGACATGAGTTCTCAGATTACGGTGTTCCGCTCGGCCGATGGATCCGCACGCGAAGATGCGACCAACGTGCAGCAGATGCTGA
>Ga0209167_10000567_pt1 | contig 25821 bp, 24 predicted proteins | sample Coa_R1_9_FD_187154 | JGI IMG/M metagenome (GOLD analysis project Ga0209167, IMG submission 187154) | Surface soil microbial communities from Centralia Pennsylvania, which are recovering from an underground coalmine fire - Coalmine... | ecosystem: Environmental > Terrestrial > Soil >...
GTCAGGTCGCGGCCGGCACAGCGCGAGGGTTACCTATAAGTGTAGATGCCCTGCCGCTAAGGCCCGTCCTGCCGCCCAGGCGAACCTCGCCCGGACGCCGGCACGACCCGGCCCGAACCCCGCCCGGACGCCGGCACGACCCGGCCCGAACCCCGCCCGGACGCCCACACGACCCGGCCCGAACCCCGCCCGGACGCCCGCACGGCTCCCACGCCAAGCCACCACGGTAAAGCTTTTCCCGGTACCCGGCGACGGCGCCGACGCGACTCAGCCCAGGCAGACGGGCTGCTCGCCAGTGAGATTGCACCGCGAAGCTGCTACCGCCACTGGTCAAAGCCGCACTACGCTACGGTGGCATGTCTTCGGTGAGTGGTGCCGCGGAAGGGCTCGCGGCCGAGAGCGGCTCGCCAGCGACCCAGGCAGCGGGCCGGACGTCCGCCACCGGGGCACACGCACGGGCCGCACACCCGCGCGGGGCACTGTCCGGCCTGTTCGCCCGGTCCGTGCGCGATTATGCGCGCCAGCATCCGGGTCAGCCCGTCAAGCTCCTCCAGGCCGGATCCACGTGCCCCACCGATGATCTTGGGCTGGACCAGCTTCCCCCGGCCAGTTTCGACATCAGCGTCAAAGCGATCGACCAAGACCATCCACAGCTGAGGAAGGCGGCCCCGGCGAGCGCCGGCTCCCTCGTCCTCGGCGACATGCGGACGATCCCGCTGCCGCCGCGCGCATTCGACATCGTCTGCTGCACTCATCTTCTCGACCGGATCCAGCACTCCGAGCTCGTTCTCGACCGGCTCGTCGCCGCGTTGCGGCCGGGTGGGCTGCTGCTGCTGAGGTTCAGGGACCGTGAGTGCGCCGCCGGCCGGCTGGACCGGGTGCTGCCGCAGGTCGCCAGGCGGGCGGTCTGGCACTGGCTGCGCCCGCAGCAGGCCGGCCCGTTCCCCGCGGTGTACGAGCGGCTGCTGTCCGCCGAGGGTGTGCACGCCTACGTGCTGGCCCGCGGCCTGGTGATCTCGGAGCGGCAGGCGCTGCGGGACCGGCCCGCGCGTCCCGGCCGGCTGGCCTGGGGCGCGCCGCTGGCCTGCCGCCTGATCGCCGCCCTGTCCCGCGGCAAGGTAACCGACGACCACGACGACCTGCTCTACGTGATCCGCAAGCCGGAAAACAGGTTCGCCCGCGTGCTCTGAGCCGCCGCCCGCGGACAACGTATTGCCGCATGCTTGCCCGGCATGTCCGGCGGCTGCGTATGGTTCTCCCAGGGAGGGTTCTTCATAAGAGGCCGGCGAGGGCAGGCCCGGGACGGCTTGCCCGAGTGCCGGTGCAGGCGGCAGCCACAGCACCGGGGCGAGTCTTTGAAGAACCCGAACTTCTGGATGGAGCACAGTGGGGTCGGGTGCCGGGAGCCGACGCAAGGAATCGGATGCTGCTCGAACGCGGCACCGGGGGAGGTACATCGTGACCGCAGAGGCTGTGGCTGACACACAGACGGAGCAGGCAGATCTGTCCGGCTTGCCCACCTGGGCGCCGGACGAACGGGCGCTGGGAGATCTGGAACTGATCTTGTCCGGTGCGCTGGCCCCGCTGGCCGGCTTCATGAGCTCGGCCGACATCGCGGCGCTCGCCGACCAGGGCACGCTGGCCGATGGGACGCCGTGGCCCGCTCCGGTGACCCTGGACGTACCGGCCGGCGCGGTGCCCGCCGGCGCCACCCGGCTGATCCTGGCCGACCCCGAGGGCGCGCCCATCGCCCTGCTGCGGATAACCGAGCGCATCAGCCTGAACCCCGGCGCCGCGGCAGAGCTGGTCCGGCTGGCCGGGCCGGTTTCCCCGCTGCGCCCCGCCGAGCACGGGGCGTTCCGGCAACTCCGGCGGCCACCCGCGTCCGTACGGAAGGAACTGGCCGACGGACCGGTGCTGGCCTGCGCCACCCGCACGCCACTGCACGGCCGCCAGATCGGCCAGCTCCGCCACCTGGCCGGCCAGATGAAGGCGCGGCTGCTGCTGCTCCCGCTGGTGGCCGGCCCGGCCAGCCTCGTGGTGACGCCGGAGTCGCTGGTGCGCGCGGTGCTGGCGGCCCGCCAGTTGCTGCCAGCCGACACCCTTGTCGTCCCCGTGCCGCTCGCACCGCGCCGCAACACCGGCGCCGAGCTGCGGCTGGCCTCCGTGGTGGCCCGGGCCTACGGCGCCACCCATCTGTTCACCGACCTTGCGCAGGGCACCAGCTCCAGAGGTGGCGAGATCGAGCTGCCCGGGGTGGTCCTGCCCGTGGTCTCACCCGGCGACTGGGCCTACGACCCCACCGCCGAGGTGTGGCGGCCGCTCGCGCTCATCGAGCCGGGCGCCGAGCGCGGCGAGCTCAGCGATGACGAGCTGGCCGGCCTGCTGGACAGCGGCGAGCAGTTGCCGGCCTGGCACACGCCCGCGCCGGTCGCCCGCGAACTGCGCCGGGCCAGGCCGCCGCGGCACGAGCGCGGTGTGGTCGTGTTCATGACCGGCCTGTCCGGCTCCGGCAAGTCGACCATCGCCCGGGATCTGCGTGATCAGCTCGCCGAGCGTGGCGACCGGAGCGTGTCGCTGCTCGATGGGGATCTGGTCCGGCGGCTTCTGTCGGCCGGGCTGACGTTCTCCCGCACCGACCGGGACCTGAACATCGCGCGCATCGGCTTTGTCGCCGCCGAGATCGCCCGGCACGGCGGCATCGCCATCTGCGCGCCCATCGCGCCGTACGCGCAGGCCCGCGCGCGGGTCAGGGAGATGGTCAGCCAGACCGGCGACTTCCTGCTGGTGTACGTGTCCACGCCGATCGACACCTGCGCCGCGCGCGATCGCAAGGGCCTGTACGCCAAGGCCCGGGCCGGGCTGATCGACGGGCTGACCGGAGTTTCGGACCCCTACGAGGAACCCACGGACGCGGATCTGGTGATCGACACGTCGGTGGTCTCCCGTCAGGAGGCGGTCGGCGCGGTGCTGGATCTGCTCACATCCGGCGGCTGGCTGGCGCCGGACTCCGGCGGCTGAGAAACCCTTTCAAAATCAAAGCCCGCTGATTAACTGTCCAGCTCAGTAATTAGTTTCGTGACCGTTTTCGCAATTTTGAAAGGGTTTCTTTACTCATCGTCTTCGGACTTCGTGCCCTCATCGAGGCGCCGGCCGAAATCGCTGACCCGGTTGCGCGCGCCGGACAGGCCGGAGGTGAGCGAGGCTGACATCCGGTCGCGCGCCTTGGACAGGACCACGAAGCTGACAATTCCGCTGGCCAGCAGGGCGAGCACAAGCAGCGTCAGGCCCCGGGCGCCGAGCAGATAGAACACCCCGAGAGCCGCGACGAGCAGCAGCATCCTCGCCGAGGTGTAGGCCAATGTGGAACGCATGGATCTCAGCTTAGGCGGCGGTGCTGGCCGCCGTGTCCGTGAGGATGCCCGCGAGCAGGGACGGCTCGATATTGCCGCCGGACAGGACGGCGACCGGTGCGCTCGCCGGCGGAAGCTCCCGCTCGCGGAACAGGCACGCGGCCACCGCGACGGCGCCTCCCGGCTCGGCGATCAGCCGCGCCTCGCAGGCGAGCCTGCGCACGGCGGCTCTGATTTCCGCCTCGGAGACGGTCACGATGTCGTCCACGTAACGGCTGATGTGCTCGAAGGGGACCTCGCCGACCTGCTCGACGCGGAGCGCGTCGGCGATCGTGCGCCGGGTCTGTTGTGGATCCCAGGCGACGCGGTGTCCCGTGCGCAGCGAGTCGCGGGCGTCGGCCGCCAGTTCGGGCTCGACCCCGACCACCCGGGCACCGGGCAGCAGCGACTTGACCGCGATGGCAATGCCGGAGATGAGCCCGCCGCCGCCGACCGGGACGACGACGAGGTCGGCCGCCGGGCAGTCGGCGGCTATTTCCAGGCCGATGGTGCCCTGGCCGGCGATGATCCGGCGGTCATCGAACGGCGGGATCAGCGCGTAACCGTGCCGGTCGACCAGCTCGCTGGTGGCGGCCATCCGCGCGGTCAGGCTCGGCTCCACGGTGACGATCTCCGCCCCGGCCGCCAGCACCGCAGAACGCTTGACCTGCGGCGTGTTGGCCGGGATCACCACGACGGCGCGCACCCCGAGCAGGGCGGCGGCGTAGCTGACCGCTCCGGCGTGGTTGCCGCTGGAGTGAGCGATCACGCCACGGCGCCGGGCCTGCTCGCCGAGCGCGCTGATGGCGGCATAGGCACCACGGAGCTTGAACGAGCCGTTCGGCTGCAGCGACTCTGGCTTGATGAGCATCCGGTGGCCGGGAAAGGCGACGAGCGGCGTGCGGACCACAACACCCGCTATGCGCTGCGCGGCGGCGGTAATTTCCGCTACCGATACCGGTTCTGGCACCTGCCCACAGTACGAGACGGGAGCAATGCACCGAGGTCTGAGTGCCCAGTGACGGCTGATGACCGGCGTGTCAATCTTTCGGAAGTCTGGGTGAAAAGACATATTTGTCGGCACACTTAGGGACAACCGGTACGGGCATGAGAGGCGAATAATCGTGGACGACAACAGTGAGCGCTTGCTCACTCCTGGGGAGGTCGCCGCACTCTTCCGGGTTGATCCAAAAACAGTGACCCGCTGGGCGGCTTCGGGCCGGATCAGCAGCATCCGCACACCGGGTGGGCACCGAAGGTTCCGTGAGTCGGAGGTACACGCCCTGTTGCGGGGCGAGGCGGAAGCGGCCCGCTAGCGGTTCCGCCTGCCGTGCTTTCGCACGGCCACCACGTATCACCCACGGATAGCCAACCTGACCAACTGCCCGCGCGAGGTGGCTCACCACCCCACGCGGGCAGTCACGTGCCCGGCCCGCGAAGGCTCATCAAGGGCCGGCTGACAGTGAAGGCTGATCAGCGGGGGCAGGCCGCTCAGGCAGGGTCGTAGCCCTCGCCAGATCCCGGCTCCGGCCACGAGGCGTCCCGCTGGGCGCGGTAGGCGAGAAACTCGCGGTGCAGTTGCTCGTCGTCGTCCTGCCAGCGCTGGCGGCGGGTGCGCGCCTCATCCTCGGTCAGCGCGTGCTGGGCGAGCCGCTCGTAGTCCGCGTCGTCCGGGCCGATCTCGACGTAGCCGTCGCCGAGGATGCGGCCACCGTCGCCCATGGCGGACTCGGGAACCATGAGGTTCCCGTTCGGCAGCCTAATGACGAACATCGCCAGCACGCCCTAGATGCTGTAACGCCGGTTGAAGTAAAGCATGACATTCAGTGCCACCCTTGTGCTGCCGCCGAGCATGTCTACCAGCGCGGGCCGCTGCCTGGAGGCGATCGCCGCGAACGCGTCCGCGAAGAACTCACGTCTCCCAAGGGCACCCTGCTGCCGGTGGAAGTCGCTGACCAGGTGCGGTAGGCACTGATCGTAAAGCATCCTGAACTCCGCTGAGTCCGATTGCCACCGGCCCGCGGGTGCGTCGGAATCGTCGATCGCGTGCCCGACCTCGTGACACATCACGTCAGGAGATGGCGAGGGACGTGTGCCGACGACAATCTTCCGGTCACCATAGGCACCCGCGCAAGCGTCCCAGGTCGCCCGGCCCGACGGCAGCGGCACGCCACGCAACCGCCCCATGTCGTCGAGTTCCGGTACGCCACCGGGCCCGACGTAGATCGCGTCCACGGCGGCGGCCAGCAGGTCCTTGATCCGCTGTGGCAGTTCGGCGAGGCGCCGGACCGCCAGCAGCGCTTCGGCGGGCGCGGCCGCCGCGTCCCACTGCCGGTGCACCAGCGGCTCCAGGCTCCCGCAGTGGCTGCCGCCTTCGGCCCGCTGCCAGCCACCGGCCACCTCATACCAGGCCTTGACGGCGGCCTCGCCTCTGCTCTGGCTGTTTGCCCGGCTCTGGACGGGAGCCGGGCCCCGGCCGGGATCGGTGGGCGACTGCGCCTGGCGGTCGCGCGGGACCTGCCTGCGGACCTGAGGCTGGCCTGCCGCCGGGCCGCGTCCGGGCTGGGTGCGCACCGGCGACCCGACCGGCTCACTGCCACCCTGTTTCCTGCGGACGCGGGCCCGGGCACTCCCGCCCGGCCGCGCCGCGGCGTATCCGCCGGGTGCCTGTCTGGGTACCGCTCCCGGATCCACATGGCTGGGCGCGCCCCGGCTGACCAGATCTGGCTCCGCCGCACCGGGCGGGACCGGCCGGCGGTGCCTGCCCGCGCTCTCACCGGCGGCCGTCACCGGACCGGCCGCGCCCGGCCGGGCGCTCAGGCCGGCTGCCTGCGCGACGGTATCTCGCTGTCCTGGCCGCCCCCGGCTCCCGCGCGCGGAGGCTGACCGCCTTCGCCCCCACAGGCGATTCAGCAACCGCTTGAACATGTCCCGGACTCCTGCCACGCGTGCCCTGGGCCCCAGTGAGGGTTCGTCAAGGCCGGCCAGCGAGGGCAGGCGGATTTTGCCTGCCCGGGTGCCGGTGCACCTGGCACCGCGCCGGCCGGATTGGGCTTCTTGACGAACCCGGACTTCCAAACAGGCACAGCGTATGCCGGATCCCCTGGATCGTCATCTCTCGTGACTGATTGTTACCGGGACGCGCGGTTGGCGAGCGAGTATTCCAATTCGTCCATTAGTGGGCCGTTCCAGCGTTTAGGCTGCCCCCATGCTGCTGCCTGGCGTCCTGGTCGCTCTGCTGGCCGCTGGTTTGTGGATGTACACGCTCATCGACATTCTGCTCACCCCCGGGGCAGACTGCCGTGGCCCGGGGAAGGGAGCCTGGCTGGCCATCGCCGGGCTGCTGTTCGTCCCCGGCGCCCTCGCCTGGCTCATGTTCGGCCGCCCCTACACCACGCCGGGCCGCTATCTGCCCGGCCGGACGCCGCGTTCGCCGTGGTATTCCGGGCAGGCCATCGACATGGCCGGCATGGACGCCGAGGCCGCGCTGCGCAGGCACCCCGCGGGCCGCGCCCGGCACGAGGAATCCGGTGAGGTCCCGCTGCACGACCTGGGCGGCCAGCAGGACCGGCAGGCCACCTCGTGGCCGGTGGGCCCGGACGACGACCCGGACTTCCTGCACTACCTCGACTGCGTGATCCGCGACCTTCGCGACGGCGGCGAGTAGGGCTTTCAGCCCGTCAGTTCAGCCCGGCGTAGGAGTGCAAGCCGGTTATGAACAGGCTGACTCCCACCATGTTGAACAGCAGGCAGCAGAACGCGGTCAACTGGATCACGGTGGCCTTCCAGCCCCGCCATCCGGCCGTCGACCTGGCATGCAGGAAGCAGGCGTAGACCACCCAGGTGATGAAGGCCCAGGTCTCCGTCGGATCCCAGCCCCAGTACCTGCCCCAGGCCTGATCGGCCCAGATCGCGCCCGCGATGATGCCGAAGGTCCACAGCGGGAAGGCGAACATCACCGTCCGGTAGGCGAGCCGGTCGAACACGTCGGGCGCGGGCAGCCTGCCCATGATCCCGTCCGCCGGCCGCACCCGCCCCGCCGCGGCCCGCCTGGCGTGCCGGACCGCGAACAGGTAGACGATGCCGAGCACGGCCGCCACGAAGTACGTCCCCACCGCGAGCGTGATCGCGGTCACGTGGATGGACAGCCAGTAGGACTGCAGCGCGGGCACCAGCGGCCCGGCCGCCGTGTAGATGACGGTCTGCGCCAGCCCGAGCGCGATGACCACCGCGCCCACCACGAACAACCCCAGATAGTACGCCCGGTACCGGATCATGAGGCCGAGGAAGAAGATCACGGCCACGCAGGTCAGCGCGACGACGAACTCGTACATGTCCCCCCACGGGAGGCGGTGCACCGCCAGGCCCCGGGAGATCACACCCACCAGATGCGCGGCCAGCCCGAAGAACGTCGCCACCAGGGCGGCGCGTACCCAGCGCCCGGCCCGCGTTGCCGACGGCTTCGCGCCCTCCGTAATGAGAGAAGAAGATTCTTCATTACGGAGGGAGGCCGGCCCATCGGTCACCTCTGCGCCGGTCGTGGGCGGTCTGCCGGCGTCCGCACCGGCAATCCCGGCCGTGGCCACCCCGGCCATCGCGGGCACCTTGACCTTGGCCGCCGCGCCGGTGACCCGGACCTTGCCGTGACCAAAGGCGAAGTCCCCGGCGAAGGCGAGCACCGCGAGCGAGTAGGCCACCAGCGCGACCAGCAGGAAGTCGTTGCTGACCTGGGCCAGTCCGGTGTTGATGGTGGGCATGGTTCTACTCCCCCTCTTCCCGGGGACGGGACGGCTGCGCGGCGCCATCCGGCTCGGCGCCTGACGGCTGTGTGCCGGGTGGCGGGGTGCCGGGCGGTGGGACGCCCGGATGCATCGATCGAAGCTTCCCGGTCAGCTCGGCGAACTCGGTCTCGAAGCCGCCACCGGCGTCCGAGCGGGCCAGCCCGCCCACGTCCACCACGGTCGCGCCGTTGCCACCGGCCCTGGCCCGGACGAATATCCGGCGCCGCCGGACGAAGAACGACAGCAGCAGCCCGGCGAGGGCGGCGACGGCGCAGGCCAGCGCGGGCAGCTGGCCGGGGTCGTAGGTCATCGCCAGTGTGATCCACTGCGTGTAGCCGGTGAAGGTGAGCGTGCCCTCGCCGTCCGGCAGCTTGAGCGACTGACCGGGTGACAATCCCCGCGGTTTGACCGGCAGCCGGTGCATCCCGGCCGTGTCGAGCTGGTACACCGACTGCGGGACACCGGAGTCGAGACCCAGATTGCCGGCATAGGAGACCAGGCTGACCATCGGGTTGATGGCCGCGGGGAACGCCGACTGGAGCTGGCCGCCCACATCCACCGCCGTGGGCACGAACACGCCGATGAAGCCGAGCTGCTCCGGCCTGGCGTTGGGCACCTTGATGACGCCCTCGGACGTGTAGGTGGCGGTCTGCGCGGCGATGAACGGAACCGGCTGGTTGAAGACCACGTGGCCGGTGCCATCGGTGATCTTGAACACCGGCGCGTAGCCGTGGCCGATCAGGAACACCCGCACGCCGTCCACCACGAGCGGATGGTTGACCCGCAGGTCGTAGCCGTGCACCGGCCCGCCAGGCTGGCTGGAGTAACGGATCAGCGCGTCGAACGCGGCGGGCTGCCCGCGGTCCGGGCCAGAGGTGACGTAACTGGCGCTGAACTTGTCCAGCGCGATGGTGAACGGCGCCAGATCTGACGGCGAGACGAGCCGGCCCGGATGGTACACGTCGAGGTCGGTGACCGTGTCGGCGAAGCTGCTGCCCTGTACCAGCAGCCGGTCCGACTTGTAACCGAACAGCCCGCCGAGCCCGACCGACAGCAGCACGCCGAGCAGCGCGAGGTGGAAGAGCAGGTTGCCGGCCTCGCGGCGGTGCCCCTTCTCCGCGGACACCCAGCCGTCGGCGGTGCGCACCCGGAACCTGCGGGCCGACAGCACGCCGGCCGCCGCGGCGAGCGCCTGCTCCGGTGCGAGCGTGGTCTCGTAACGCGCCCAGGAGGGCAGCCTGGCCAGGTTCCGCGGCGCCGCCGGCGGCTGCGCCCGGACCGTTTGGGCCAGGCGGAAGGTTCGCGGTACGACGCACCCGGCCAGTGAGACGAACAACAGCAGGTAGATGGCGGCGAACCAGGGCGCGGCGAAGACGTTGAACAGCCCGAGCCGGTTCAGCCACGGAGCGAGCGCCGGATGGGAGGCGAAGTACCGCTGCACCGCCGCGGGGTCGACCCCCTGCTGCGGCAGCAGCGATCCGGGCACGCTGCCGAGCGCCAGCAGGAACAGCAGGATGAGGGCTATCCGCATGGAGGTGAGCTGCCGCCAGGCCAGCCGCAGCCGGCCCGCGGCGTCAAGGGGCGGCCGGCCGGGACGGGACGGCTGTGCCTGCCCGCCGGCGCCTTCGCCGCGGTGCGCCGTGCCAGGTGAGCGCAACTCGGTCAACGCGCCGCCATCCGGCGGGTAAACCCGGAAGTGGCAAGCCCGGCATCACCGCGCGGTGCCGCGCGGCGGCCCTGCAACCGGGTGATGCGGGACACTGAAAACTCCAGGTCTCCTACAGACGGTAGTAACCCGGTCTATTGTGCCGTATGCCGGTTCCCGGCGAGACCCCGGCCCGGCGATAGACCTCAGCCTCACATGACCGGCGTGTGGCCGGAGGCTGTGTCAGGCGCCGGCGATCTTGCGGCCGACCGGCCCGGCGGGCTCGGCGTAGCTGACGCCGGTGATCCGGTCGCCGTCGTAGGTGAAGCTGGTCACGCTGCCCAGGGCGCACTCGCGACGGCCCGGGTGGTGCCAGAGCCTGCGCCGCTCGGCCTGGCGACGGGTTACCCAGATCGGCAACTGGTGGCTGACACAGACCGCCTCGTGGCCGCGCGCCGCATCCCTGGCGCGGGTCATCGCGGCCAGCATCCGGTCCGCGACCTGCCGGTAGGGCTCGCCCCAGGACGGCCGGAAGGGATTGCGCAGGGCCCACCAGTGCTCCACCCGGCGCAGCGAGCCGTCCCCCACGCCGAACGTGAGCCCCTCGAAGTGGTTCCACGGCTCGATCAGCCGGTCGTCGATCGTCACTTCGAGCCCGAACTGGGCGGCGAGCGGCTCGGCCGTCTCGCGGGCCCGTTCCAGCGGCGAGCTGAATAGGGCCGTGATGTCCCGGCCGGCCAGGAAGTCGGCCGCCGCCTTGGCCATCATCCGGCCGTCCTCAGACAGGTGGAAGCCGGGGATCCGGCCATAGATCACATGTTCGGGGTTATGAACCTCACCGTGGCGGAGCAAGTGCACGACGGTCTGCTCGCGCCGCGGCGTGCCCTCATCCGTGCCGCGTGTGTCAGTCATGGCGTGCCCAGCCTACCGGCGGCGGCCAGGCAGCCCGGCGCTGATCGCGGCCCTGTCGTGACGTAATCTGAGCGAAGCATGTGGTTGCGCCTAGGGTTCCGCGCGCCGCCCGCCCCGGTGACCAAAATCAGGACGGCGCGGTCTGGACCGAGCGGCGCCGGGAACCGTCGCCAGCCGGTCGCGGCGGCGGCCAACACCTCACGGGAGAGAAGCCTCGAGGGCTCTGTCCGGCATGCCCGCAAGGGCCTGACCCAGCAGGAGCCGCCCCGTGAGTCCTACTGCGATCGCACTCATCCTCATAGCCGCGCTGGCGCACGCTAGCTGGAACCTCTTCAGCAAGCAGGCGGCAAGCGCCGGCGCCGTGTGCTTCCTGTGGCTGTTTTTTACGATGGGGGCGATCCTGTATGCACCGGTGACCGCCGTCGTCCTTGCCGTCGTGCACCCCCGGTTGTCCGGGCTGCCGACCGTGTTCCTGGCCGGGACCGCCGTCATCCACATCGGGTACGCGCTGCTGCTGCAGAACGGGTACCGGCTCGGCGACCTTTCGGTGGTGTACCCGGTCGGCCGGGGCAGCGGCGCGCTGCTGGCCGCGATCGGCGGGCTCCTGCTGCTCGGCGAGCGCCCGGGTCCGGTGAGCATCACCGGGATCCTGCTGATCGTGGTGGGCGTCACGGTCATCGGCCTGCCAGGACGCAGCCACCCGGTGACGCCGTCACCGCCCTCTCGCCCGGCCGCCGCCATGGGTATCACGTTCGCCCTGCTCACCGGGGTCACCATCGCCGCCTACACGCTGTGGGACAAATACGCCGTGGGCTCGCTGCACATTCCGCCGGTCGTCGAGGACTGGGCCGCGACGCTGGGCGTGGCGATCGCGCTCGCGCCGATCGCGCTGCGGGACAGGCAGCGGCTGGCCACGGTATGGCACAGCTACCGGCCGCAGGTGCTCGGCGCGGCCGTGCTCTCGCCGCTCGCCTACATCCTGGTGCTGACCGCCCTGCGGTTCACCGCGGTCAGCGTGGTCGCCCCCTCCCGCGAGGTCAGCGTCCTGTTCGGCGTGCTGCTTGGCGGGCGCCTGCTCGGCGAGGGCAGCCTGGCCAGGCGCCTGATCGCCGCGGCCGCGATCGTGGCCGGGATCATCACGGTCGCCGTCGGCTGACCGGGCGGAGGATCAGCCAGACCGGTCAGCCGGCCCGCAGGACGGAGGCGGCGGCGCGGGCGGCGGCGGGCAGGGCGTCGGCGATCCGGGCCAGCGCGCCGGAGTCGTGGGCCGCGGACAGGAACCACGCCTCGTAGCCGGAGGGCGGCAGGTAGACGCCGGAGTCCAGCATCGAGTGGAAGAACGCGGCATAGGCGGCCTGTGACTGGCCGCGCGCCTCGCCGAAGTCGCGCACCGGCAGCTCGCGGCCCAGGAACACGCTGAACAGGTTGCCACCCTCCTGCAGCCGGAACGGCACGCCACACTCGGTCAGCGCGCTGGACACCAGCTTGGCCACGATGGCGGCGGCCTCGTCCACCTGGGCGTAGACCTCGGAGGTGCAGGCCCGCAGCGTGGCCAGCCCCGCCGCGGTGGCCAGCGGGTTGCCGGACAGCGTCCCGGCCTGGTAGACCGGCCCGGCCGGGGCGAGCAGGTCCATGATCTCGGCCCGGCCGCCGAACGCCGCGGCCGGCAGCCCGCCGCCCATGACCTTGCCGAACGTCATGAGATCCCCGGCCACGCCCTCGCGGCCGTACCAGCCGGAGGCGGTGACGCGGAACCCGGTGAGCACCTCATCCATGATCAGCAATGAGCCGTGCTCGCGGCACAGCCCGGCCAGCAGCTCGTTAAACCCGGCCAGCGGCGGCACGACGCCCATGTTCGCCGGGCAGGCCTCGGTGATCACGCAGGCGATCTGGTCGCCGTGCTTGGCGAACGCCTGGCGCACCGCTTCGGCGTCGTTGTACGGCAGCACCATGGTGCTGGCGGTGATCGCCGCGGGCACGCCGGGTGAGTCGGGCAGCCCGAACGTGGCCACTCCCGATCCGGCCGCGGCGAGCAGCGCGTCCGCGTGCCCGTGGTAGCAGCCGCCGAACTTCACCACCACCGGCCGCCCGGTGAAGGCCCGGGCCAGCCGCAGCGCCGTCATCGTCGCCTCGGTGCCGGAATTGACCATCCGGACCTTCTCCACCGGGGTGCGGGCGACCAGCTCCGCCGCCAGCTCGACCTCACCCGGGGTCACGGCGCCGAACGAGGTCCCCCGCGCGGCCGCCTCGCGCAGCGCCGCGGTCACCTCGGGGTAGGCATGGCCGAGGATCATCGGGCCCCAGGAGCAGACCAGGTCCACGTACTCGCGGCCATCGGCGTCGGTGAGGTAGGCGCCGGACCCGGCCACCATGAACGGCGGCGTGCCGCCTACCGCTCCGAACGCCCGGACCGGGGAGTTCACCCCGCCGGGCATCAGGCCGGCCGCCCGTCCGAACAGCTCTTCACTGCGTTCACCCGCGGTCATCGTGACGCCTCCTCCGCAGCATCCGCCGACGCGTCGGCCAGGTGCGCGAGCAGCCGCATCGCGTCCGGCAGCGGCTGGCCCTCCGGCTCCCGGATCCACCGGGTGGTCAGGCCAGGACCGCATCTGGACGGCGGCGCGAGCACATAGCTGTCCCGGCAGTGCCAGCGCAGGCCGGCCGCCTCGGCCACGTCGTCGTCGGGCACACAGTCCAGGTGGCAGGACCACCACTCGTCCTGAATCTCGGGCGCTCCCCTGGTCGCGACGAAGAACAGCGCCCGGTCGCCGGTACTCGCCGTAGGGCGTCTTCCCGGCGAAGACAGTGTCATGGAGCGTCTTTCCGGCGAAGAAAGTGCCGCGGAGCGTCTTTCCGGCGAAGCGAGTATGGCCACCGGGCCAGGCCGGATGCCCGCCCGCTCCATCTCCGCCAGCGCCGTCAGCCCCGCTGTCATCGGCACGTCGAGCACGTCGAACACCCGCCCGGTGACGAGGATCACGTTCGCTTCCGGTGTGGTAGCCCACATCCGCCCGACCGTCAGGGGATCCGCGGTGGCCTGCAGTTGCCAGGCCGGGGAGACCGGATGAGCACCGGGCGCGGGACAGCCGATCCGGTCACAGGAGCAGGCCCGCACGGCGGCGGCGCCGGGCAGCACCCGTGGCGGATACGCGCCCTGGCACACCGGCCAGCCCAGACCGGCGTACCGGCGTGCGGCCGCAGCCATCCGCTCACGCGCGGTGCGCTCCCTGCGGCGCGCGCGGCGCAGCATCACATCGACCATCAGGCCCCATCCGCTCCCACGTCCGGTTGGTGCTGTATGCGGAAACCCTTTCAAACCAACAAAACGATCATGAAACTCGGTTCTGAGCCGCGCCGATCGAGGCTTGTTCAGAACCTCCGGGTGATCAGCCGGCCGCCACGGGTCACGAGCCTGGTGTCAGGGCCGCCGGACTGGTTTTGAGTAAGTCTCATCAGGACTCTGCGAGCCGTCGCGCCACTTCGGCTGCCCAGTAGGTGAGGATGATGCTGGCGCCGGCCCGGTGGATCGCGGTCAGCGTCTCCATGATCACCCGGTCCCGGTCCAGCCAGCCGTTGGCCGCCGCCGCCTCCACCATCGCGTACTCGCCGCTGACCTGGTAGGCACCCACCGGCACGGTGACCCTGTCGGCGACCCGCCGGATGACGTCCAGGTAGGCGAGGGCGGGCTTGACCATGACGATGTCCGCACCCTCGTCCAGGTCCAGCAGCACCTCGCGGATCGCCTCATCGGCCCCGCGCGGATCCTGCTGGTATCCGGCCCGGTCGCCGAACTGCGGCGCGCCCTCGGCGGCGTCACGGAACGGACCGTAGAGGCCCGAGGCGTACTTGGCCGAGTAGGCACAGATGGCGATGTCCGGGTAGCCCGCGTCGTCCAGTGCCGCCCTGATGGCTCCGACCTGGCCGTCCATCATCCCGCTCGGGGCGACCACGTGCGCTCCGGCACTGGCCTGCGCGCACGCGATGGAGGCGTACCGTTCCAGGGTCGCGTCGTTGTCGACCTCTTGGGCGTCGGTCAGCTCGCCGCAGTGACCATGATCGGTGTACTCACACAGGCAGAGGTCGGCGATCAGCACGGTGTCATCGCCCAGTTCCGCGGACAGATCCCGCAGCGCGAGCTGGATGATGCCCGCCGGGTCATCGGCGGCCGAGCCCCGCGCGTCCTTGACCGCGGGAATGCCGAACAGGATGAGGCCGCCCACCCCGGCCTCGACCGCTTCCACCGCCGCCTTGCGCAGGCTGTCCCTGGTGTGCTGGAACACGCCCGGCATGGACGCGACCGGCTGCGGTTCGGCGATGCTCTCCTTGACGAACATCGGCAGCACCAGGTTGCCCGGCTGTACCGAGGCCGGTGCGGCCAGCCGCCGCAACGCGGCCGTGCGCCGGAGCCGGCGCGGCCTGGCGGCGGGAAAACGGGAACTCATCAGCGTGTCCTAACTCCTGATCCCATGCCGTTTAAGCGGGTCCCAACTCCTGATCCCATGCCGTTTAACGGTGACGCCGGCGCGCACCCCGGCGCCGCTCACTCGGCCTGCGCAGCGGCTCGCCCGCTTCCTCGGCGGCCTTGCGCAGGGCCGCGCCGTGTTCGGCGAGCGCGTCCACCAGGGCGGTGACCGATGGCGTGGGCGCCATCACGTCGACCCGCAGGCCGAACTCGGCCGCCGTCTTGGCGGTCTGCGGCCCGATCGCGGCGATCACCGTGAGCTGATGCGGCTTGCCGGCAATCCCGATCAGGTTGCGCACGGTGGAGGATGAGGTGAACAGCACCGCGTCGAAGCCGCCACCCTTGATCGCCTCACGGATCGGGGCCGGTGGTGGCGCGGCCCGCACCGTCCGGTACGCGGTGACGTCCTCGGCCTCCCAGCCGAGCTCGGTCAGCCGGGCCACCAGCGTCTCGGTGGCGATGTCGGCGCGCGGCAGCAGCACCCGGTTGATCGGGTCGAGCACGTCGTCGTAGGGCGGCCATTCGGCGGCCAGGCCTTCGCCGGACTGCTCACCCCGCGGCACCAGCTCGGGCACGATGCCGAACGCGCGCAGCGCGGCGGCGGTCTGCTCACCCACGGCCGCCACCTTGACCCCGGCGAAGGCCCGGGCGTCCAGCCCGTACTCCTCGAACTTCTCCCTGATCGCGCGCACCGCGTTCACCGAGGTGAAGGCGATCCACTGGTACCGGCCGGTGACCAGGCCCTTGACCGCACGGTCCATCTGCTGCGGAGTGCGCGGCGGCTCCACCGCTATCGTCGGCACTTCCTCGGGGACCGCGCCGTAGGCCCGCAGCCGCAGCGAGACCTCGGCGGCCTGTTCCCTGGTGCGCGGCACCAGCACCCGCCAGCCGAACAGCGGCTTGGTCTCGAACCAGGACAGCTTGCTACGGGCGGCCACCGCATCCCCGGCCACCGCGACCGCGGGACCGTGGGTGGTCAGCAGGCTCACCCCGGCCGCCTTGAGATCGGCGGCGACCGACCCGAGCGTGCAGACCACGGTCTGCTGCGAGGTCGTGGTGCCGTTCCAGGTGACGGCGAACGGCGTGTTCTCCGGCCAGCCGGCCGCCACCAGCATCTTGCCGATGTCGGCCGGGCCGGCCTCGGCGCCGAGCACGACCAGGGTGCCCGGACCGGCCTGCGCCCGGCTCAGCTCGGCGGCGTGGATGATCCGTACCTCCGCCCGGGCCTCGCTGGTCAGCGGGATGCCGGCATAGGCGGGCACCGCGGTCGCGAACGGCAGTCCCGGCACGATCTCGAACCTGACCCCGGCCTTGGCGCAGGCCGCCGCCTCGTCCGCACCGGCCGAGAAGGTCAGCGGATCCCCGGCGAACAGCCGTACCACGAGCTTGCCTGCCCGGGCCGCGGAGATGATCATGTGCGGATCCCCGTCGAGACCGGCGGCGTCGGCCAGTTCGGCCGTGCCAGCGATGATGCCCTTGACCTGCTCGGCCACCTCGGGCCTGGCCACCACCAGGTCGGCCCGGCCGAGCAGGTTCGCGGCACGCACCGTCAGCAGGTTCTCATCGCCAGGTCCGGCGCCGACGAATGCGACCCAGCCCGCCGCGGGATTTCTTTCCGGCCCAGAAAGCTCCGCCGTCGGGTGTCTTTCCGGCCCAGCAGGCTCCGCCGTCGGGTGTCTTTCCGGCCCAGAAGGGTCAGCCGGAGGCTTTCTTCCCGGCACAGAAGGCTCCGCCGCAGGGTTTCTTCCCGGCACAGAAGGCGTGGTATCGGCGGCCTTCCTCATGGCACCATCGGCCTTGCTGCCAGCAACAGCCTCGGGGTTCACTATGGCTCTCCCCCATCCCTCGATCGCGCGGTGAGCACGCTGATGTAGTCCCCGGCGCCGCGGCGGAGCAGTTCACTGGCGACCTCACGGCCCAGTGACGCTGCGTCCGTGACCTTGGCGCTGCCGCGGGCCCGTACGGCGCCCACGCCATCGGGGCTGAAAACTCCGGCCCGCAGATGCACCGTGCCCGTGTCCTGCGGGTACGCGGCGTACGCGCCGACCGGCGCGCTGCAGCCGCCCTGCAGCGCCGCCAGCACGCTGCGCTCGGCGGTGGCCGCGGCGTGGCTGACCGGGTCATCGATGGCGGTCAGCAGGGCCCGCAGCCCGGCGGCCTCGGCCCGGCATTCCACGGCCAGGGCACCCTGCCCGGGTGCGGGCAGCATCGCGTCGGGCTCGAAGACCTCGGTCACGGCATCCAGGCGGCCGATCCTGGCCAGCCCGGCATAGCCGAGCACGACGGCGTCCAGCCGGCCGGGGCCGACCTTGGCCAGGCGGGTGCCGGCGTTGCCCCGGATCGGGACCGGTGTGGTGTCCGGGCGCAGCAGCCGGAGCTGGGCGGCCCGCCGCGGCGATCCCGTCCCGATCCTGGCACCGGCCGGCAGGTCGGCGAGCTTGGCTCCGCCGAAGGCGGCCAGGGCATCTCTCGGGTCGTCCCGGGCCGGGACGGCCGCCACTACGATGCCGTCCGCCTCGGCGGTCGGCAGGTCCTTCAGCGAGTGCACCGCCAGGTCGATCTCGCCGTCCAGCAGCCGTACCCGCAGGCCGCTGACGAACACCCCGGTACCGCCGATAGTGCTCAGCTCCCCCCGGCTGACGTCGCCGAAGGTGGTCACCTTGACAAGCTCGGTCGCCTGCCCGGTCCGTTCGGTGATCAGCCGCGCCACATGGCTGGTCTGGGCGATGGCCATAGGGCTCGCGCGGGTCCCTATCCGCAGCGGCCGGGCGGGCTTGCTCACTCGGGATTCTCCTGATCCAGTCCTAGATCCACATCGGCGCGGGTTACCGCCTCGACCGCCTTGGGGTCGAGGTCGAAGAGCACCTGCAGCGCGTTGGCGTAACCGTCGCCACCCGGGCCGGAAGCCAGCTCCTTGATCCGGACGGTCGGCGCGTGCAGCAGTTTGTCCACCACCCGGCGGACCGTGTTCGAGATCTCGCCGAGCGCGTGGTCGTCAAGGTCGCTGAGCCGGCCGGTCAGCCGGTCCAGTTCGGCGTCCACCACCTTGGCCGCCTTGGCCCGCAGCGCGACCACGGTCGGGGTCACGCTGGCCGCGCGCACCGCCAGCGCCCTGGCTGCCAGTTCCTCGGCGACGATGGCCCGCACCGCCGCCACGTCCGCCTCCTGGGCGCTGCCGTCGGCGGCCGTGCCGATCGTGTCCAGGCCGATGAGGCCGACGCCGGGCAGCTCAGCCACGGCCGGCTCGATGTCCCTGGGCATCGCCAGGTCGAGCAGCACGAGTGGCCGGCCCGGCCTGGTCCGGCCGGCCATCACCCCGGCGATCGCCGCCTGGGTGATCACGATTCCGGCGGCGCCGGTGCAGGAGATGACCAGATCGGCTGCCCGCAGCGCGTCCGGCAGCGCGGACAGGCCGGTCACCGTGGCCTCCAGCGTGGCCGCCAGCCGCTGCGCGTTGCCCTTGGTCCGGTTCGCGATCACGATGCCGGCCGCGCCCATCCGGGCGGCGGTCACGGCGGCCAGCGAGCTCATCGAGCCCGCGCCCACGATGAGCACCCGGACATCGCGCAGCGGGGCGCCGGCGGCCGGCCGCCCGGGCTGGCTCAGCCGCTCGGCGGCCAGTCCCAGGCCCACGCTGACCAGGTTCGCCCCGGCCCGGTCGATCCCGGTTTCGGCGTGCGCCCGCTTCCCGGCCCGCAGCGCCACCCGGCCGATCTCGCCGAGTTCCCGGCCGAGTGTCTCCTGCTCCCTGGCGGCGGTCAGCGCCTGACGCACCTGACCCAGGATCTGCCCCTCGCCCACCACCATCGAGTCGAGCCCGCAGACGACCTCGAGCAGGTGCTGCAGGGCCCGGTCCTCGTAGTGCACGTACAGGTGCGGAGTGAGCTCGGCGAGTGGGACGCCGGAGTGCCTGGCCAGCAGCTCGCAGATCGAGCTGACCCCGCCGTGGAACTTGTCGACGTCGGCGTAGATCTCGACCCGGTTGCAGGTAGAAACGATGAAAGCACCGGCCACATGCTCGGCCTGGACAATGTCGCTGCGCAGCTTGCCGAGTTCGTCGCCGCCGATCGCGGCGCGCTCCAGCATCGCGACCGGCGCGCTCTTATGGCTCAATCCGACCACGAGCATGCTCATGAGCCCACCGCCTGAACCGCTGGGTCGCCCATCGACGCCTTGCGCTGGGCGTGGAAGGCGAGGATCTGCAGCTCGATTGACAAGTCAACCTTACGCACGTCCACGCCCTCAGGGACGCTGAGAACGGCTGGCGCGAAGTTGAGAATGCTGGTGACGCCGGAGGCCACCAGCCGGTCGCAGACACTCTGCGCGGATCCCGCCGGGGTGGCGATCACGCCGATCGACGCCCGGTGCCGCCGGACCACGGCTTCCATCTCGTCCGAGTGCTGAACGGGAATCCGGGCGATCGTGGTGCCCACCACCGTAGGGTCGGAATCGAGCAGCGCGGCCACGCGGAACCCGCGGGAAGCGAAGCCGCCATAGTTGGCCAGCGCCCGCCCCAGGTTACCCAGGCCGACGATGACAACCGGCCAGTCCTGGGTGAGACCGAGTTCGCGGGACACCTGGTACACCAGATAATCCACGTCGTACCCGACGCCCCGGGTCCCGTAGGAGCCAAGGTGCGAGAGATCCTTGCGGAGTTTGGCCGAGTTGACCCCGGCGGCCACCGCGAGTTCCTCGCTCGACACCGTGGCCGTGCCATTCTCCGCCAGCGCGCAGAGGGCGCGAAGATACACCGGCAGCCGGGCAACGGTGGCTTCCGGGATACCGTGACTGCCGTTGGCAGACCCCGGACGGTGTGACATGCGCCGACGCTCCTGGGGGATCGACACGGCGACGGGCTTCCGCAGGCTGCCTGGCCATACCGGCCCGCCGCTCGAGCTTTTCACTTCACGGTACGCCCTTGTGAATGTTTGCACAAAGCCGTCGTTTCACCGGATGGGCCAAACGCGGGTCATGGCCGCCTCGCAGCGCCCCGCACCCAGGCCAAAGCCGCGCCCCGACAAACCGCCCGGCGGCGGCTGGGCCGTTCAGGTACCCGCTGGCAGCCATGCGACGGACGACGCCTACCCCGTCGATGCCTGCGAAATCCGCACCAGGTTGCCCGAGGGATCGCGGAACGCACAGTCGCGCGCCCCCCAGGGCTGGTCCGTGGGCTCCTCCAGCACCTCGGCACCGGATGCCCGCACCTTCTCGAAGACCGCTTCGAGATCGCCGGCCCGGAAGACGAGCATCGGCAGGACGCCCTTGGTAAGCAGTTCCTGCAGGGCGTCGCCGTCGGCCTGGGACCGGCCGGCGTGCGGCTCCGACAGCACGATCTCAAGGCCCGGCTGATCCGGGCTGCCAAGAGTGACCCAGCGGAACCCGCCCGAAGCGACGTCATTGCGCACCTCGAGGCCGAGCGCGTCGCGGTAGAAGCCGAGCGACTCGTCCACGTCATTGACGGTGACGTGGCAATACTGGAGTGCGATGGTCATACGGTCGACATTAGGCCGTGTCACGCAGTCATGCCGGGGACATGTGAGCGAGCAGGACTTAGCCAGCCAAGGTCTGCCACCAGCCAAGGTCTGCCACTAGGCGGCGGCTGCGCGGGCCGCTCCTGCATTCCTGACCGGCCGGGTGCGCACCTTCGCCACGCAGGCGGGCATCGCGGTCTCGGCGTGGTGCTCACGGCTGCGATACGCGCTCGGCGTCTCCCCGACGATCTCGGTGAAGCGCGAACTGAACGAGCCGAGTGATGTACAGCCGACCGTCATGCACGCGTCGGTCACGCTCATACCGCCGCGCAGCAGCGCCATGGCGCGCTCGATCCGGCGGGTCATGAGGTAGCTGTACGGCGTCTCGCCATAAACCTCCCGGAACTGCCGCGAGAAGTGGCCCGCCGACATGAAAGCGTGCCGGGCCATGGCAGGCACATCCAGCGGGCGTGCGTACTCCCGGTCGATCAGATCCCGCGCCCGGCGCAGGTGCGCGAGGTTGGCGAGGTCTTGCGGATCCATGCCGCGACCTTACCACTCACCCTCCGACAACCCTGCTGACCTGCAAGAATGCGCACCATCCGAAACGGTCAGGGCACCAAGGGCAACTTGGTGATCATGAAAATGGCGACGAGATCAGGGCGCCAGCCTCGGGGCGGACGGGCCAGCTTCGCCGGGCCGGCTAGGCGGTGAGCGCGGCGCGCAGGCGCTGCTCGCTGACCCGCCAGAAGTCGTGCTGCACCCCGTCGATGAGCGTGACGGGAATCTTGTCCCAGTACTCCCGCTGGTCCTGCTCGGACAGCGTAATGTCGCGCTCATCCCAGGGAACGCCGAGTTCCCCGGCGACCCTGGCGATGACCTCACGCGCCTCGTCGCACAGATGGCAGCCGGGCTTGCCGAGCAAAGTGATCCTGTGCCCGGTGCCAGACGGTGGGGATTGCTCAGCCACCGGGAGAGCGGTGCAGCAACTGGGACAGGCCGGGCAGTGGAGACAGCTTCGCCTGCTGCGTGCCGAGTTCGATCACGTTCGTGGCCAGCACGTACGGGCCGCGCTCGACGTCGAACCGCTGGATGTAGAGGTGCCGCTTGTGCTCTTCATAGGCCGTGCGGTCGCGGTAGACCTCGTAGAAGATCCGCTGCATCGGCGCGTTGGGCACGGAGTGCACCGCATAGACCAGGGCGTCGGGCTCGCTCGCCCGGACCTCGGCGACGACCCTCTCGGCCAGCGCGTCGAACTCTTCTTCGCGCCCCTCGGCCAGTGTGTAGATGGCGATCAGGCCGTACAGCCGCTGGGTAGCGGACTCGTCGCCGATCATGCCGCTGTTACCCCCGGGTGCTGGCTCGGACCTGAATGCTTCGGGCGCGGCGCCAGGGGCGGCATCCGTGCCGAGGGTTCTCCGTTGCCAGACCCCGGTCCGCCCGGCGCCGGATCCCCCGCCCGCCACGTCGTCGTGCTGCATGTCCCGGCCGGGCTGGTAGCCGTCATCAGGTCTGGTTTTCCTGTCTCCTCGGCGCAGGCCGTTCATACCGTACCCCCCGTCTTGCGGGTATCCCCCGTTGGGGGGATATCCACCAATTGCCTGATTCGCGTTATTTGCCTGATTTCCGCGATCAAGCCGATACCAGTCGTCGTCCCGGTAAGTCTGTTGATCACCGTTCTCCGCTTGCCCAGCGTGAACGGCGTCAAACTTCTCATTACTTTGAGTAGTACTGACCGTATCGTGCCATGGCGGGCTCACGGACCGCTGGGTGCCCTGTCCGCCACCCGTCGGGTCACGCCAGCTCCCCTGATCCGGGCCGGGCGCATCCTGCCACGGCGGCCCGCCGGGCGGCGTGGCCGCCGGGCTACGTGGTCGCCGCCCCGGCTCGGGCAGCCCTCCCGGCTCGGGCAGCCGCCCCGGCTCCGGCAGCCGCCCCGGCTCGGGCAGCCGCTCCAGCTCGGGCAGCCGCTCCGGTTCGGGCCGGTAACTCCGTGGCTCGTCGTACGGTTCGTCGTCGAACTGCTCCCCGGCCGCCTCGATCTTGGCCGCCTTGATCCCCGCGAAGGCGGTCAGCATGGCACAGATGGCGCACAACGCCGGGTAAACCTCGCTCGATGAGAGGCTGAACCTCAAACCGAACAACGCCACCGCAGCCACCGCCGCCGGGGCGATGGCGATGAGCCGGCTCGCCCCGCCGGTGTCGGTGCGCACGCGCACCAGGCCGGCGAGCAGGATGACAACCGCCGTAAGAACGACCAGCCCGGCGGCAAAGCTGAGCAGTGACCTTGGGATGATCTGGTAGTGGTCAGATGCGGCCGGCCAGGACTTGGTGAACGCGGTGGAGCTGTTCAGCGGGTCGGTGACCAGGACCACCCCGCCCACGACCGTCACGGCTGCGGTGACCAGCTTCGCCCCGAACCTGGCCGACGCGCTCTTGGCGGCCAGCTCGGCCAGTCCCCAGGCCAGCCACAATGGGGCGATGAGCTGCGAACCGATCTGCACCGCACGGAACGTGGATGACGTATAACCGTTGTGGGCACCGAGGGCCTGTGCGCCGAGCGCGACGGCGATTGCCGCGACCGCACCGGCCCAGGCGATGATGTCCATTCGCGGCACGCGAATACAGCGGCCCACGAGCACGCCTGTACTGGCGGCCGCGAGGACCGCGCACGCAAACGCGACCACCACGGAGACGTCCATCACGTCTAATGGTGCACGACATGTCTGGCAATGTGAAACGGACTGTCGTTACACACGTTCCACCTCAGCCGCCCCAGGGCGCCGGCGCCTTAGCCAGACGTCCGGTTTCTTCGCCGCACTGCCAGGCGCAGTGCCCGGCTGAAACGCCACGGCCCTCCAAGAAGCCCACTCCGGTTGTTGCGATGCCACCCGCACCGGCACACGGGCAGGCACACATCGCCTGCCCTCGCCGGCCGGTCCTGCGGAACCTCCACCGGACACTCGGGCAGGCAAAATCACCTGCCCTCCCTCGCCGGTCTTGAAGAACCCTCACGGCCGCTAGGCTTGCCAGCATGTGGCGGGAGCCAGCGCGCCCACCTGATGGGAGGGCTGCGGCCTGTGCGGCCGCTGCCGCAGCGAATGTGGACCGGCCATCGCCGGTTCCCGACGATCTCACTGCCGGGGCATTCTTCGACGTAGACAACACCATCATGCGCGGCGCCTCGATCTTCCATTTCGCCCGCGGCCTGGCCGCCCGCAAGCTCTTCACCTCCATGGACCTGGCGAAAATGACCTGGGCTCAGGTCTCGCTCCGGGTCCGCGGCAGCGAGCACGCCGGGCATATCGCGACGGCGCAGGAAACTGCCCTAGCCTTCGTGGCCGGCTACAAGGTGGCCGACATCGTCGGGCTCGGCGAGGAAATCTACGACGAGACCATGGCCGACCGCATCTGGGAGGGCACCAGGGAGCTGGCCCAGCGCCACCTGGACGCCGGCCAGCGGGTCTGGCTGGTGACGGCCACCCCGGTGGAACTCGCCGAAATCATCGCCCGCAGGCTGGGCCTCACCGGAGCGCTCGGCACGGTCGCAGAATCGGTCGACGGCGTCTACACAGGCCGCCTGATCGGCGGCCTGCTGCACGGCCCGGCCAAACCGGCCGCCATCATGGCCCTGGCCGACCGGGAGAGCCTCGCCCTCACCCGCTGCGCCGCCTACAGCGATTCCATCAACGACCTGCCGATGCTCCAGATCGTTGGCCACCCGAACGCCGTCAACCCGGACAGCGAACTGCGCGCCGAGGCCCGCCGCAATGGCTGGCCAATCCACGACTTCCGCACCGGCCGCCGGGCAGCCATGATCGCCCTCCCGGCCGCCGGCGCCGCCGGAGCCGTAGCCGGCGGCGTCGCAGCGGGCGTAGCCCTCCGCAAACGCCGCACAATCCCCTAGCTCTGGCCGGATGACCGGGCTGGGTCAGTAGCTGAAAGCGGGGCCACGTTCGGCGACCAGGGTGTTCAGCATCTGCTGGACGGTGTCGCGAACTTGGGTGGCCAGCTCGGCCACTGCCCGGGTGTCGTCCGGATCAGAGTAGTTGTCCGTCGGGATGGGTTCGCCGAATTGGATGATCCAGTCGGATGGAAGCGGAATCATGCCGAGGAAGCCAAACCACGGGAAAAGGGGAGTGAGCGGAAAGTAGGGCAGGCCGAGCAACCGGGCCAGGCCACGCGCATTCCCGATCATTGGGTATATCTCCTCGGCCCCGACGATCGCGCACGGAATGATGGGCACGCCCGCACTGATGGCCGACACCGCGAACCCGCCGCGACCGAACCTGCGCAGCTTGTATCGCTCGCTGAAAGGCTTGCCGGTGCCCTTGAAACCTTCCGGGCAAACTCCTACTAGCTCACCCGCGGCGAGCAGCTTGGCCGCCTCTGGCGGACAGGCAAGAGTATGGCCGCTCTTACGCGCCAGCTGAGCGAGTATCGGAAGTTCGTACACTAGATCGGCGCCAAGCAGTCGCAGATTCCTATGCTGCGGATGTTCGTAAAACAGCCCGGCTTGGACCATGATCATGTCGAATGGCAGCACGCCGGCATGGTTGGCCACCAGAAGGGCCGCGTCAGAGCCGGGGACGTTCTCCAGCCCGCGCATCTTGACCCGGAACCAGTCGCGGTAGAGCACCCGGGCGATCGGCATGAGCACCGAGGCATTCAGGTCCGGATCGAACCCGAACTCATCGATCATGTACTCGCCGGCCAGCCGCCGCTGCACGAACTCCGCGACCTCCGCCACCCGCTCCCGCAGCGGCCGCGCCTGACCGCCCCCATAGCGGTCGCCCATCAAAACTCACCCTTCACGCGCTAGTTACGGCCCGGCTCCGGACACCAGGGAACTTCTGCAACCGCCTGCCCACAGCGAGCGCCCCTGAAGGTTTCACAAGCTGCCTTGTCTACCCCGGACCACACCAGCCGAAACCCCGGCAGCAGCAGGTCCGGGGCTCATCCCCCGGACCAGCAAGCAGAACTAGCCCCCGAGCGCATGGATACATCCCGGATGACTGTGCCGGCGCATCCCTTATCGGACGGTCATGGTCAAGGAAGCCCAGCACCATCCTCCCAGACGTGGCCAGGCGCCCAGAGACAGAGGCCATCCCCCTGGTCAGACTCTGCGGGTATTGCCCAAAGCGCCAGCCAGCCCAGC